>Ga0114923_10000105_pt1 | contig 65241 bp, 87 predicted proteins | sample SumtaG_FD_89578 | JGI IMG/M metagenome (GOLD analysis project Ga0114923, IMG submission 89578) | Deep subsurface microbial communities from Indian Ocean to uncover new lineages of life (NeLLi) - Sumatra_00157 metaG | ecosystem: Environmental > Aquatic > Marine > Oceanic > Sediment | place: near... | reverse complement strand
GAGGTAGTTGGCCAGAAAGCGGTGAGCGGCCACCGCGGCGGCGTCGCGGTCGTGGACGAACAGCGCCTGGACGCCGGCGTCGACGCACGCGCCCACGACGGAGCCGAACAGCGAAGGGCCGCTCACCTCGAGGAAGCGCGAGCCGTTCAGCACCTCGTCGACGTCCGCCTCCACGAGCAGCATGGCGGAGTGGAACGCGCCCATCCTTTCCAGCTTCCGCATCATCGCGGGTCGGTGCCTGCCCGCGAAGCTGCTGAAGAAATCCGCGAGCGACTTCCGTTCGATCACGACGCCGCGGGTGCTGTGGCCTTGCAAGCTGTAGTCGCCGACCTTGAGCGTCACCCGTTTGATCCGGACGCCGCGGCTCGTGACGAACGGTAGCGGCGTCTGCTCGCGGGTGTCGATCAGAATGACGGGCATCTTCTTCATGAGGGCAGCATAACGAAAGGGGCCGGCCCGCGAAAGTGTCGGACCGGCCCCGTGCCGCGCCAGCGAGGGGGGGAGGATCGCTAGGCGGACTTCTTCTTGCGGCGCATCTTCTTCCGGCCGGCCTTCTTCGCGCCGGCCTTCTTCTTCGCGCCGGCCTTCTTGCGGCCCGAGGTCTTCTTCTTGGGCGTCTGCCCCGGCAGTTCGCCGTTCTTGTAGGCGGTCTTGTACCAGCTGACCTGGCCCCGCGAGAAGCGGCCGTCCGGGAAAGCCTTGCGGACAGCGGCCTCGCACTTGTCCGCGTCCACGCCGTCGATTCCGACGCGATCGATGTACTCCTTCATGAACGCGCCGGTCGTCTTCCTCGGCGCGCCCGACTTGGACGCGCCCTTGCCCTTTCGCTTTGCCATGTCTTCGTTCCTCTTGTCCTTTGCGTTTCGTCTCACTGTCATGCAGTCGCGGAGCAGCCCGGGAGGATACGCGTCCAACTCCAGAAGAGTGGACGCCAGCCTGTTTTCCTTGAACCGTTCCGACAACATCTCGAGGCAGCCCGCCTTCTTGAAGCCGAGCCACTGCAACTCGTACGCGATCCTCTTCTCGACCAAATCCTGGTCGGCGGCCTCCGGCAGCGACGTCCCGAAGATCTCGACGTGACGCCGCTCGAGGTAGATGCGGCGGGCTGCGCCCGTCAGATCGTCGCGGAGTGCGTCCAAAAACTCGTTCACAGCCTTCATCGCGCCCGGCGGCGGCAGATCAGGCGCGGGCGGCGCCGCGGATCGCTTCGTCTTCTTCAAGACGCGGCGCCCGCCCGACTTCTTCCTCGCGCGGACCTTGCCCACGACCTTCGCGACGACCTTGGCAGCCTTTCGCCGCCTCACAGGATGCGGATCAACAGCGCCACCATGCCGAGCCCGATTGCCGTTAGTAGTAGCTTCTCGCTATCGCTCATCAATGCTCCTTCCCAAAGCGAGCGGAGACTAGCGCGTGCGCGCCAGCCCCGCCCAACCTCGCCTCAAACGGTTGGATTCAAAGGCCAATCAGGACCTCGCGGAGCCCGCCGGCGTCCGTGGAGACGAGCGCGACGACCTCGCCGCAGCGCGGGCAGCGGGGCTCGCCGCTGCGCGCGACCGCCGCCGTGGCGCTGGGGTCGAGCGCGACGTTCCAACCACAGCGCCGTTCGCGCAGCACGCGGATGTGTTTGCATTCGCCCGGATCCTGGCCCATTTCCGCGCGCCCCTTGCGGTAGCGGAACGCGGGGCAGGAGCACGTCCAACCGCTCTTGCGGCCCTGCCGCGTGGCCTCGCCTTCTTCAAGCGCGCCGAATCGGACGTCGTAGCTCACGCCGGGGCGGCTGCCCGCGACGTCGTGCACCCATTGGAGGTTGGACACGCACGTGTAGGCCCTCATCGCGGCGCCCGCGCGTCCGCGGCGAACGCGTAGCGGATCGCGTCCGCGCCGAACACGAACATCTTCCCGTCCCGCTTCCGCTCGCAGAGGATCGGCTTGCGCGCACGGCCCTGCCCTTTCAGCCCCTTGACGACGAACGTGACGCCGGCGCTCTTGAACTCGCGTCCGAGATCGGAGCGGGCGAGCCCGAAGCGGTAGCACATGTTCTCGAAGTTGAAAGCCTCGCGCGTGTGCACCGTGCCGTCCTTGTCGACGGCCGCGATCTCGAGCGTGAACTTGCCGGTCGTGTCGCCGTAGACGCCCTTCGCGACCTTGATCTTCACGCCGTGGCGCTCGGCGATCTCCGCGACGGCGCGGTCCAGCTCGGGCCGCATCGCCTTCAGAAGTGCGCGGTCGATTCGTGCCATTGTCTCATCCTCCTCAAGTGCGGGCGTCCGCCCGCGGGATTAGCGGTTCGCGTCGCCCCCGACGGCGCGAACTCCCAATCCCGCCGACTAGCGCGGGCGGCGCTCGGCCGTCTCCATCATGAAGAGGTAGATGTCCTCCTCCGGCAGCGGCTCGCGAACGATCAGTACCGGCGTCGGCTCCGGCCGCGGCTGCGGCTCCTCGATGTGAATCTCGGTCATTGTCCTGTCCCCTCTCGCGTTAGCCTCGCCCGCAAGCGGCGAAGCCGGTTATCTTTGTCGCGAAGCTGAAAGTCGGAACGCGCATTCTCCGGCCCGCGCTCCAATTCTGCGATCTCCCATTCCAGCGTTTCAATCCGTTCGCGCAGCCGATCGCGTTTTCGTTCTTCGTCTTCCGCCATCAAGGCTCGGAGACCTTCGCTGGTGATCTCCGTCTCGTCGCCCCGCTCGCCGCCGTCCAAGTCGGTCGGCTCGCCGCAGATCGCGCACCACACCCGCGTCGCGGGCTCGTTCGGCGGGTGCTTGGCGGCGTCCACTTGCGTGGACCCGCAGTGGCCGCACTTCGCGCCGGCCGGTTTGCTGCGGCTCGTCGCTTCCGCGCGGACCTTGCTTTCCCAGTCCGCCGCGTTTCCGTTCTTGAGAATGTTGGCTGACATCACGCCCTCCACTACAGTCCTAGTCCCGACGCCGCCGCCCACAGCCCCCAAATCATCACGCCGCCGAAGGTCAACATCGCCGCTGCGCGTCCCATCTTTTTTCTCCCTTGCCATGTCTTAAGCATACCCCAATATCGGCCTTTCGCCACCCAAAACTTAGCCTTTTTTTTGGAAAAAAGTTGGGGGCGCAGCCGCGTCGCGCGGAGCCCCAGCGGGGCGCCCGCGCGGCCCAAGAGGCGCCCCCACAGCGCGCCGCGCTGGACGTACTCGCAACTCCGGCCCCAAGTATTTGGATCCAAAGGGGAAGTGGCCCAATCCAAGGACGGCCTGTGCCGCGACTTCTCCTCAAGGCCTTGGCGCTGCCATCCGGGAGCCGGAGAAAAGGCCGCACAGCGCGTTCTGGGGCCCCAACTTTTTTCTCCCAGCGCGCATTTTTTTCTCAACTAAGGGTGTCGGCGCGCCGATAAGTGGGGTATGCTTCCATTGTCGTTTGGGAGGAAAGAGAATGCCGACTGGAACCGCTTCCGCTCCCCCGCATGGGACGCAGCGCGAAGCGACTTTGATCGCGCGCGAAGGCCACGCTCAGAATTCATTCCGGCTTCGCTGCTCCTGCGGATACCCGCTCTACGTTCAGTACCAGCACGGCCGCAGCCGCCGCACGTGCACGCAATGTCGTGCGGTTTGGCGCATCCAGCTTATGGGCGTCGGCGCAGCCGCGGCAATGACTTGCCACGGCATCGCGCAGCCGGCGCGGGCGAGGGTGCGGCGGGCAACGGCCCGCGCCGCGACCGCGCGCGCACGGCAGGGCCGTACGTTCGGCGTCGAGATCGAAATCGTCGGGATGCGCGGGCAGCGTGCCGCCGACGTTCTCTCGACCGCCGGCGTCCAAGCCATTTATGAAGGCTACAACCACCGGCAGCGGAACCACTGGAAGGTCGTGACGGACTCAAGCGTAAGCGGAGCGGGCGGTTCGTGCGAAGTCGTGTCGCCCATCCTTAGCGGCGACGCCGGTATGCTGGAGTTGGCGAAGGCGCTCCGCGCTCTCGAAGACGCGGGAGCGCAAGTCAACCGCTCCTGCGGAATCCATGTCCACATCGGAGCGCGCGACATCAGCGCCGCCGCCTTCAAGCGGATTGTGGTCGAGTACGCGAAGTACGAGAGGACGATCGACGGTTTTATGCCCCGCAGCCGCCGCGGAAGCGAGAACACCTACTGCCGCGGAGCGGGTTCCAACCTTGAAAGCCGGCTCGCCGGCGTGGACACGATTTCCGGGCTGCGGCAGCGGCTCACGAACCGCTTCGTCAAAGTCAACGTGCAGTCGTTCATGCGGCACGGCACGATCGAGTTCCGGCATCACGCCGGCACGGTCAACGAGACGAAGGTTGTTAATTGGGTCAAGCTGCTGATGGCGCTCTTTGAGAAGTGCGTCGCGGAAGTGGCGCCCACGAACTACACGCTGGAAGGCTTGCTGGAATGGACAGGCTTGGACGCCGATACGCGCGACTATTTCGTGCTTCGCTCGGAGCACTTTGTCACGCAGACCGCTTCCGCCCGCACGCGCGCGGCGGCAGCGTCGGCGATGTGAGGAGGAACGGAGATGGAGAGGACGACATACGTCTACATGCTCGCGGACTGGGCCGCGCTGGAGGATGACGTGAGAACGATCGCGTCCATCCTGCCGGAGCGCGCGTTCGTCACGCGGGAGGCGGCGAAGGACGCCGCCCAAGTTGCGATGGAGAAGGCGATGGCGGAGCAGGACGAGAGCGCGGAGATCCTGGAGTTCGCCGAGGGCGAGCTGAAGTGGGAGAAGACCGCGCCCTTCGTCGACAGCGCCACGCACGAGGAGACGGGCATCACGGCCTTCGTGTTCCGCGTCTCCTTCGAAGACTGAAAGGAGGACTGAAGGCACAATGCCCTAAGTCGAAACCGAGGACGTGTGGTAGAAGCGCAGCCCGCGATCCTCGGTAGAGTTGGGTTAGGTTCCCAACTCCTGATGAGACAGCCTGATGAAGGAGAACGAGATGATCGGACTCAAGGGAATCAAGGTGGTCTCGCCGAGCGGCGGCGAGGCGGTCATCATCCGCACGTGCGTGGTCGGCGACTCCTGCCACGCGGTCCTGATGGACACGGAGACGGGCGTCCTCTGCGAGCTGCCCGTCACCGGCCTGACCGTGGTCGAGGGCGACCGCGTGACGTGCGTCGGCCGCGTGCGCGTCGAGGGGCAGGAGCCCGTCGCAGAGCTGGAGGAGGACGGCTTCCGCGTGCCGATCGCCGGCGGGCCGCCCGCCATCAGCTAGTCGCCGCGTTCGCGCGATGACTCTTCCCGCCGTGCGCGGATGGCGGCGGGAAGCGATGATCGCTTGAGCAAGGAGAATGAGATGAGCGAACTCAAGATCGCGATGGTAAGCTGCGACTGGAAGGGCTGCATGGACGCGCGCGACGTGCAGAACGCCGTCAGCGCCGCGGGCACGCACATCCACGCGGTGCCGCAGGACGAAGTGGACTCGATCGTTTGGCTCGTCGCGAGCGAGCCCCTGACGGTCGAGCAGACGCTCGCGGTCTGGGAGGCGGGCGATCTCTGGGCGGAGGACGAAGAGTGCTGGACGGGCGCGTCGCTCGTCGAGATTCTGATGCAACTGGCCGAACACCGCGGCGACGCGGAAGGGGACAAGGCGTAATGAGCAAGAAGAACAGGAAGGCGCACCTCAAGAGGATGCGCGCGAAGGCGAGCGCGGAGCGCGGCATCGAGCCGCGGTACACGCTGCGCGGCGAGGACGGACTGCCGCGGGCGCTCTACTTCGCGTACGGCTCCAACCTCCACAAGGACCACATGAGCCAACGCTGCCCGCTCGCCGAGCCGGTCGGACGGCTCGTGCTGCCGAACTGGCGGCTGGCGTTTCGCGGCGTCGCGGACATCGAGGTCTGCCATCGCGACCGCGTGGAGGGCGGCCTCTTCGCGATCACGCCGCAGTGCGAGCGAATGCTGGATCTGTATGAGGGCTGGCCGACGCTGTACCGCAAGGAGTTCTTCCTCGTCAAGACGGGCGGCGGCAAGGTCGAGCCCGTGCTGTTCTACAAGATGAACAGCGGCGGCGTCGCTCCGCCGGGCGACATGTACCTGAAGGTCATCATGCGGGGCTTCGCGGACTTCGGCCTCGACACGGACAAGCTGGACCAAGCTGTCCAGCGCGCCATCCGCGGCAAGAACCGCGACGTCAACCGCCGTGACAAGGACGGCGCGGTCGTGGTGGACGCGAGTGCGTTGCCTCGGCTTGCGAGACTGGCGGAGGAGAACCGATCATGACCGATCACGCGGGCTACTTCAACTGCGACCTGTACCGCGTGGTGCTAGTCCACGTTCTTTTCAACGGCCGCGTCCAACAGGAGTTCGTCCTCGAGCCCTCGAGCACGGCCGCGGGGCTCGCCGCGAAACGGAGGCAGGAGACGCCGGACGACTGGCGCGTCCTGTCCGCCTATAGGGCGAATGGGCTGACGGCGGCCTTGATGGCGATGCACGGCGACGCCGCCTCGGAGGCGGACCCGCACGCGCTCCTCCCGATACGGGCGATCGAGAGCGGGCTGGAGTATGTTCTCAAGTACGGGAACGAGTGGCAGCGCGATTACGCCCGCCGGCTTCTCGAATGCGTGAAGTGGGCGGATCAGCTCTCGGCGAGGGCGTACGCACGCCGCGCGACCGAAGGAGAGAGGGAGACGCAATGACGCCGGAAGAAGCGGTCGCGATCTTGAACGAGATGATGAACGCAGACCGCAAGGTCTTCCCGCCGCCGGACATAGGCGAACTTCTCGACGCGCTCATCCCCATCCGCAACCTGATAGCGGAGATGGCGATGGAGTCCTCGCCCGCGTCATCGCGAGCCGACCTCGGCCCGTGCGGCCACTGCGAGTTCCCCGAGGCGCACGGCCGGGCGGTCGCATGGGTCGAGGCGGGCCGGAACGTGCGCTACTCGCGCAACGGCAAGTTCCTCGTCGCCGTGGTGGACATGTCGCAACGCCGCGGGCGGAGCACCAAGGGCAAGAGCGACATCATCGCGAGCAGCGGCGGGCTCCACAAGATCAGGGGCACGCCCGCCATCCTCAACCTGACTGTGTACGTGCCGGACTCGAAAGAGGATTAGGAATGGCGAAGATGAAAGGCCAAGGCCATTCGCGAGGCGGTATGAAGCCCTCCCGCGACCACTCGTCATTCCTCGCGATGAACAACCCGGCCAACTGGCAGCAAGAGTCGAACGTGCCGACGCCGAAGCAGCAGAACGACCATTGGAGGTATCGCTTGATGGTCAAGAGGGCCCGCAAGCCGATGACCGTCGCGGACCTCAACGCCTCGATGCCGAGAACCGTCAAGAAGGAGGAGGCAAGTGATTAAGCCCGTCGCGTGCGAGTGCGAGAACCGCTGCCTGGAGGCGCTGTCGTCGCTGGACGTCGTGGATTCGAACAATCCGCGCTTGACCGAACTCAAGAGGGCGTACGACAACGCCCTGCGAGCGCAGCGGCGCTGCCGTGTCTGCGGCGGCACTGGCTCGCGAAGGTAGAAAAATCGAAGTTAAAGCGGGGCCGCACGACGCCGATCAGGCATGACGCGAGACTCCGCGCCCGCCCGCCGCGAACTCCCAAACGACACCTTGCGAGACGCGGCGGGCGGGTAAAATTTTTTTTTTCGAGGAGATTTCAAAATGTCCTCAAGGACGAAGCACCGCAAGAGCAAGAGGGGCGCGAGCCGACTCGACCGCCCCCTCAACTGTACGGTGTGCGAAGCCGTGATCCCCGCGCGCGACCCGGCGGCGATCCACAAGCACGAGCGGACGCGCCGCCACCGGCTCGCGGTCAAGGGCACGGACATCAGATGGGCGGAGCGGACGCTCGGCCACCGCAAGAAGGACGGCACGCAATTCTTCGACAGGAAACCGGCGTCGAAAGCGCCAATGGAGGTAAGCGATGAAGAACTTGGAAAGCCGTAGGAACAAGCTGAGGAGCAAGGCCGCGGCGCGGGCGCGTCGGCGGTCCAAGCGCGAGGACGCGGCGCAGCCGGCGCTCCTCGAGATCCTTCAACGCGACGGCCTGACGACGCGGGCGGGCCGCTCCGCGTTCCGCGGCCTGGTCCGCCGCGGCGGCGACGCGAAGGAGATCCTCGAAGGCGTCGACGCGCTGAAGGTGCACGCATGAGGAAGTCTCACGAGTGCGAGGGGAAGGGCTGCCCGGAGCCGACGCCCGCGATACCGCCGCAGGACTATTCGGGCTCGCAGGCCGGCTGGATGGTGGGCCTTCAAACGCGCGGCCTGTGGGACGGCAAGGGATTCCACGGCGACGTGACCATACGATGCGACCAGTGGTGGTCGCTGCTCGACGAGTGCGAGGGGGTGGACGATGAGTAGGGCGACGGACAAGAGGCTCCTGGAGATAGAGAGCTGGTGGGAGGTCGAGGGCGCGCTGACGACGGCCGAGTTCGAATGGCTCGTGCAGAAAATCCGCGACCTGTCAAAGCCGAGGCCGCGCAGCGGCCGGTTCGCAGAGACCGTGGCGGAGTTGGAGGAATGGCTGACCGACATCGGGCGCACGGCGCAGATCACGTACCGCGTGAAGCTGCGGCCGCCGTGGCTCGTGCGGATCTCCAACTACCTGCCGCAGGACAAGGAGAAGCACGACCGCGCCGACTGCGGCCGCGTCTACATCCAGGCGACGGGCGACACGCTCGAGGAGGCGATGGAGCGGGCGGTCGAGGCGTGGATGACGGACGGATTCGTGGACGAGGCCCATGTCGGGCGGAAGAAGGCGCTGTCATGAAGAAGATCAAGATGATGGTGGTCGAATATGTCTTGGTCGCGGTCGTCGGGATCGGAATGGGCTTCGCCGTCTGGTTCCGCGACTGGACGACGGCGCTGCTCTACGCTGCGTTGATCGTCGCGCTGTCGGCGTTCATCCCGTTCAGGATAAGAAACGACCGCAGGGACGCGGACAGGGCGGCGGCGCTGGCCCGTTCGTTCGAACGCGAGCGGGACAGGCTGATAAGGAGGCTAAGGCGATGATACGCTACGGAACGTTCACCTCGAGCGCGGGCGTCGAACTGCCGTTCAAGATCGAACTCGACGACCTGCCCGTCTCGAGCCTTCGCGGCCTCGCGAAGGTTATCCGCGTCGAACTGGAGCGGCGCGGCGAGGGCTACGGGCCGGTCACGTTGCCGGCCGCGACGACCTGCCAGTCGCTCTACGTCCTCGCGCTCTACGTCGGCGAGGGCTCCGCGCCCGGCGGCGTGCCCGTCCTGTTGGACGACGTTTGGACGACGGGCCGGACAATGATCTCGCTGCGGCAGCGGGTGGCGCGCCAGTCGCTCGTCCAGCCCCGCGGCGTCGTCGTCTTCGCTCGCTCGCATACGCCCGAATGGGTGTTGCCGATTTTCAAGACATTCGAATGCAACGACCGACGATAACAGAAAGGAAAAGGAAGCCATGGCAATCAAAAAAGTCGAAGTGACCATCAAAGGCATCTCGCCCCTCCTCATGAATAAGTTCCCGCTGGTGCCAGTGGAGGGACTCGACAAAAAGACGCCCGAGGAGCAGTGCGAGATCAGGGCGCACCGCGACCTCACCAACAGCGGCGGGCTCTACGTTCCCGGCGTCGCGGTGCACAGGGCGCTGATCGGCGCGGCGACGTACTCGAAGGGCAAGGGCCGCGCGTCGCTCCAAAAGCCCTTCGCCGCCTGTGTGATGGTGTCGCCGGAGAGGATCCCGCTCGGCGTCAACGAGTACGTGATCGACTCCCGCGCCGTCGTGATGCCGGCGACGGGCGGTCGGGTCGTACGGCACCGGCCGCGGATCGACGAATGGAAGATCTCGTTCACGGTCGAGTACGACGACTTGCTCTTGAAGGAGACGGAACTTCGACGCGTAGTCGACGACATGGGTGCGCGCGTCGGGCTGCTCGACTTCAGGCCGGAACGCAAAGGCCCGTTCGGGCGCTCCATGGTGACTGACTGGAAGACGTAAGTCGAGGCGAGGTTTGGTCTGGTGAGGCCGGGTTGGGTCTGGCGAGGCGAGGTTAGGTTTGGCGAGGCAAGGTTTGGTTTGATGGAACAAGGCCGGGCAAGGCAGGGCATGGCAAGGCAAGGCGCGGTCTGGCGAGGCTGGGTGAGGCGAGGCGAGGCATGTTGTGGTTGGGTCTGGCATGGCAAGGCGCTCAAATCAAGGTTTTAAGTGGCTAGGCCAGGTCTGGCATGGCGCGGCAAGGCGGGGTGAGGTCTGGTCCGGTTGGGCGCGGCAAGGCGAGGCAAGGTGAGGAGGAGCTGATTCGTGAGATTGAAACACGCAGCGAATCAGCTCCTCCTATTCGCCACGCGCCATTCAGGCGACCCGCGGACGGCGCTGTGCGAGGACTGCGACGCGCCGTTCTGGCCGAAGTCGGGCAGGCGCTCGAAGCGGTGCCGCGTCTGCCAAGCGAGGAAACAGGCCGCGCGGCGGAGGGAATGGATGCAGCGACAAAGGGAGAAGGGCCTGTGAAGAAGATGAAACTGACCAAGACCGACCGCGTGCGGAACGAGAGGCTGCTCGCCGTCGAGGCGAGCCGGCGGATAAGGTGCGCGACGTCGGATTCGGAATTCGAGTGGCTCGCCGGCCAGGTGCGGTCCATTCCCAACGTCAAGCGGTCCGCGTTGGCGCAGGATCGGAAGCGCATCGCCAAACTGCTTCTCTCGAGCAGGAACGGTCTTGAGGCGGCGACGATCGTCGACGAATTGTCCTATCCGGGGACGAGGCGCGCGTGACGCCCGCCCCCTCGCGCACCCCCGTATGGTTTTGGGGAGATAGCGGCGCAGCCGCGTTCCCCCATGCGGAGAACGGCCCCGACACTTTTCCGTGCACCACCACCCTGATTTCGCTTGAAATCCTTGGATTGGAAAGTCGTAAACCCGCGTATCATAAGAGAATAAACAATATATATATATACACTTTAATGAAGGTGGTGGTGGTGGTGTTGATAATCCGCTCTACGAATTATTCGCCGGGGCCCGTTTTCCTCCGACGAAAAAGCCCGTATAAGGCTCACGCCTGCGACCACCACCACCACCACCCTGGCTTGGAACGCGTCCAGAGGCCGCGGCGACGCGTCCGGAGGCGTTTAATCGGTTTTTTCGAGGCCGGCTGACGGCCACCCTGAGGCCACCCTTCAAGGCGAAGAAAGGCCGAACCAAACGAAAGGGAGCATGGAAATGGCGATTCCGGTCGAATTCGAGGAGATGAACGGAGTGCGGACGGCGCCGAAAGGCCGCGAGGGCGAGGTGCTGCCGCTGCCCGTATGGACAGACGGGAACATCTGCGTCTCGTGTTGGCAGTTGGACGAGGACGAGACGGACAGGATAGCCGCGGAGGGCCGGGTCTGGCTCCGGGTCATGAGCGGGTCCACGCAGCCGCCGGTCGCGATCTCCGCTTTCAAGCCGCCGACGCCCGAGATGCCCGTGCAATCGCGCGGGTGCATGGACGGCGAACAATCCGACAGGCACGCGGAGGACGCGATCGCGCTCGCGGAACGGTTCCACGAGACCTACGAACTGCTCGCGCCGTCTCACGGCTACGAGACGCGCGGCGACTCGCGGGTGCCGTTCGACGAGCTGCCCGCGTCCTCGCGGTCGTTGCTCGTCGCGACGGTGGGCGCGGTCGTGCTGCCCGCCATCGATCTCGTCCAATCCAACGTGGCCGAGGGCGCGCTGGCCACCATTCGCCGGATGGAACGGGAGGCGATAGGGCTGGAGTCGCAGCGGGACAGGGCGATGGCGATCATCGAGCTGTTTGAATACGAGCGAGGCCCGCTTGAGCCCGAGATCGTCCAGCTCCGCCGCCAGATCGAGGAAGGCTCGCCGTGACGGCGAGCGGCCCGCGCGAACCGGAGACGGCCCGCGAGGCGAAGGGGCGCGTGGACAGGCCCCTCGCCGAGACGGACAGAGAGGCGCTCTCGATGGGCCACACGTTCGGCGCCGCGCTGTGGTGCATGAGGCGCGGCTGCGGCGCGACGTGGGCGAGCCATCAAGACGACCGCGAGCGGTGCCGCGGCGGGCGCATCGTGACGAAGCAGGACGTAAACGGGCGGACGCAGGCCAAGGAGGAGGGCACGTGAGCGACGAGCAAAAATACGAGTACGCGGGCAGCGCGACGCATAAGAAGCGGAAGTTGATCGGACGCGGAGGCGACCCCGGGAAGTCGCTGAGCAAGCGGCGGTTCATACGCACGCCGACGAAGCGCACGAAGATGAGCGTCGAGGACCTCAACAAGGCGCTGTTCCCGGGCGGCAGGCCGCGGCGCGTCGTCGCGCAGGGCAAGTCCGGTCCGATCTACGACCGGCCGGAGGAGGAGGGCGAGAAGTGAAGGACATCCAAGAACTGTGCAGGACCGCGCTGCGGAGGCTCGAGGAACGCGAGGCGAGGCTCGCGGCGCGGCGCGAACGCGACCGACTGAGGCGGAGGAGGACGGACGAGCGGAGGCTGGCGCCGCTGCGGGAGGCCGCGCTGCGGGCCATGCTCGACCAGCAGCGTGAGGCGGCGCGCCGGGGCATCCTCCTGTGAGGCTGCGGATCGTGAGCGCCCACGACCGGACGCCGGGCCGGATGGTGCACCTTGACTGCGATTCGTGCGACATGCCCGTCGCGCCGGGCTCGCCGATGGTCGAGTGGGACGTAGGCGGGCCCGGGCCGCCGGCGTTCTGCGTCTCGTGCGTCCAAAAGGCGTCCAAGGCGCTCATCGCCGCGTCGGTCAGGTACATAGCGGCCAAGCTGGCGGGCGGCGGGTTCGCGGCCAAACGGAGGCAGGAGCCGGAACCGGCCGCCGAAGGCCCGCAGCGGCTGTACTCGCGGAACGCCATCGACCAGGCGCTGGAGCAGGACGAGGCCAACGAGCAGGCGTGGCGCCCGATGTGCCGCTCGATCGGCCCGAGAGGCCCGTGCACCAACCGGGCGGCCGACGACGGCGGGTTCTGCGCCTATTGCGCCCGCTGACGGACGCGCTACCCTGCGCCGGCGTGGGCAGGCGGGCGAACTCGGCGGACGGCGCGCTGGAGAGGTACGCGCGCCTCCGCCTGCGGCTGGAAACGCCCCGCGGCTGCGGCGACCTCGTCGAGGACGAGGGCGAGTGGCGCGCCGCCGGGTGCGAGAGGTGCTTCTCCCCCCTCGAGTTCCGCGACGACCTCTGCCCCGGCTGCGGCGCCGCCCGGCGCCTCCACCGCGGCGCCGTGCCCCGCGGCCTCGTCCAGAGCGCGCCCAGGCCCTCGTCGCGCGGCGAGCCCCTCGCGGCCCTCGCCGACCTCTCCAGCGCCATCGCCTCCGCCGGCCGCTGGCCGCTGCGCGTCTGGTGGCTGTACGTCGTCGAGATGCCCGACGAGCCGCTCGAGGCCGTCGCCGCGGAGTGCCGCCGCCGCTGGCCGCGCCACGCCCGCAAGTGGAACCGCGACTACTGCGGCGCCCTCGTCAGGTCCGCGAGGGCCCGCGTCGGGCAGGCGCTCTCGCCGTGAGCGGGCTTTTCTGGTTCGCCTGCGGCTTCCTCTCGTGCGCGATCGTGGTCGCCCTGTCCGCGCGGGCCCTCGACGAATGGTGGTACGGCGAAGAGGGCCCCGATGGCGGATAGCCGCGCCTGCTCGCCCGCCGTCGAATCGACATCGCCCGTCGAATCCGACATCGCCCGACATCGCCCCGACATGGCCCGTCGAATTTGACATCGCCCGACGTCGCTTGACATCGCCCCGTCGATTTGACATCGCGTTGACATCTTCAAGAGGTTTGGGAGCGGCTGCGCGCGTGCCGACATCGCCCGAAGGGCCCGGCGCCTTGCCCGCGCAGGACGTGTGGCGGCCCGCCGCGGGCGCGCGTCCCGGTTGGGAGCCCGCCGAGGCTCCGGGGCGCTCTCGCGGCCTCGGTCGCGCCGCGGCCGCGCCGGAGCCCGGCGCGGGAGGCGCTGTCGGCCCCAGGCGTCGCGCCCCGGCCCTAGGGCGCGCTGCCGCGACTGGTCGGGTTACGCGGCCGGCCTCGAGCGTCGAGCCCCCTCCCCTCGCGCCGACGGTCGATTCGGCCCCGCGACGCTTCCAAAGGCCTCCCGGGGCCGGATTGGGAAGGGGCGCTCGTGCGGGGCTCGCGTTTCCGGGGCCGGGCGGCCTGGGCTCGAGGCGCCGGGCGCCGATTCTGGTGCCGGGGCGCGCCGCTCGAGGCGGCCGAAGCTGCCCGAGCGCCCGCGCCGGGGCTCGATTCGTCCCCGCGGGGCGCCGCGTCGCGCCGTGAGGCCCGTTTGGAGATGGCCGGCCACGCTGCTCCAAGGACGGGCGCCCAGAGGCCGTTCGGGCCGGCCTCGGGCGCGCGCCCTCCCGGGCCGCCTCGGCGCGCTAGGGCCGAGTTCCAAGGTGGACGCTAGGATCGCCGCTCGCGCGGGGCCAGGCACATCTTCTCGAGAGCGTCGCGCCCGGGTCGCGCGCCGCGACGCGGCCCGGACGTACATGGAGCGCGCGTGGGGTGGGTGTGCGCGCTGCGGGGCGCCGCGAGCCTCCCAAACCAGCGCGGGGCGGCCTGGGCGCGCCAGAGCCCGTTCCCTTTGGGGGTGGGTGTGCGCGCCGAGCCTCGGACGATCGGACGGGAAGCGCGCACGCACGGGGGGGGCGCTCGATCCGCGGGGCGCGCAGCCGCCCCCGCGCCGACGAGGGGCGCGCTGCTCTCCCAAGAGCGCCGCTCGGCGAGGGACGGGCGCCCGATCGACGCCGATCGACGTGGATCGACATGGATCTACGTGGGCCAACACGGGCTCCGGGGCGCGCTGCCCGCGTTCGGGGCCGCGACGTGGATCGACGTGGATCGACGTGATCCAACGAGGCTCCTAGGGCCGGCTGCCGCGCCTAGAAGATCGACGTGGATCGACATGGACCAGGCACATCGCCGCCGGGCGCGCAGCTCGCGCTCGGGCGGCCGACGCGAGCCGACGCGGGCCGACGCGGACAGGGCGCCCGGCGCTCGAGGCCAGGCGGCGAGGGGTGGGTGCGAACCCTCTAGGGCGCCCGCGTCGCCCCGCGCCGGTGCGGGGGCCGCTGCTCGCGCCAGAGCCCGCTCTGGCCAGGGGGGCCGGCCCTGGCTCGTCGCCCGTAAACCCGACCGGGTCGGGCTGCGCCCCGTCCTCGAATCGCCCCAACCCCGCGTAACCGCTGCGCTTTCCGCCCGGGCCGGGCCGCTCGAGGTCGGCTCCTGGTGCCCCGTCCGGAACGCGTCCGGACGTAACGCCGCCCGGGGCCGGATCGACAAAGCCGAGCGATTCCAACCATTTGCGGCCCCGCCCGCAAGCTCGGGCAGTTACATCGGGCGCCCGGGACGGGTGCACGTGTCCCGAGCCGGACGCCGGCGCCCGGGGGCCAAGCCCGCGTAATCGTTGGGGTTTGTCGATCCGGCCGGGCCCCGAGCGCGCCCCGGTCGGGGCACGTTCACCTGGTGCCCGGCGCCCGGCGCCCGGCGCCCGGGCGAGGGCGGCCGGCCTGGGCTGCGCCGCGGCCCGTTCCGCCTTCGCGTCCGCGGAGTTGGCGCGGCCCTCGCGGGTGCGGCGCGCCCGCGGGAACGCCTAGCTAGGCTTCAGCCTGCCGCGGGTGCGCGCGTGGGCGCGCCGCTTTCTCATGAGCCGCGTCGTCCTCTTTCGGCGCGCGCACCCGCAACGCCATTGGATTTGAAGCGGGCGCGCGCGTGATGCGCGGAGGCCAAACGGCTTGTTGGGAAGGCGCGTGGCCGGCCGCCGATCGATGAGGCGTGCGCGCCCGCATCCCAATCAACCTCGAGAGGGCCGCGATGGCCGTCAGGCGTTCCAAGAAGAAGGCGACGCGGCGGAAGAAGGCCGCGGGCGGCCGCACGTCGCGGCGCGGCCGCGACCTCGGCAACGCGCGCGGCTCCAAGGCGGACCGCGAGCGCCTCTCGAAGGACGCGAGGGAGAAGAACGCGAGGGGCCGCGGCTTCGGGAACGGCGCGGGCAAGGCCTCGCGGCGCACGCCGGCCAACGTCGCGAAGTTCTGCGAGAAGATGGAGGAGACGGGCTCGCCGGCGCAGGCGGCGGCCGCGTGCGGCGTGCGGCGCTCCACGGTGTGGGCGTGGCGCGGCGTCGACGAGGAGTTCAAGGCGGCGTGGGACAGCGCCGAGGAGGCGTACGTCGACCGGCTCGAGGAGGAGGCGGGGCGCCGCGCGGAGAAGGGCGTCAGGAAGCCCGTCTACCAGAAGGGCGCCCGCGTGGGCTACGTCCAGGAGTACAGCGACGGGCTCATGACGACGCTGCTGCGCGGGCGCAGGCCGCACCGCTACCGCGACGGGCGGCGCGAGCCGGACACGACCTCGAGCGGCGTGCTCCGCGTCGGCGGCACGCGAGACGAGGGCGGCTGGGTGAGGGAGCACGGCGCGCGGTGACTTCGGACGGGAGCGTTCGCGTGAGCCCGCCCGGCCCGTGCGAGGAGCACTTCCCGGACTCGGTCCGGTGCGAGTCCCTGCCCGGCGACAACTGGATCCTGTGGACGGAGACGCCGCGGGAGTGGATCACGTGCAGCGGCGACCCGCTGCCGCTGCCGGAGCCTTCGCTCCTCGTGGGGCTGGCGCCGTGCCTGGTCTTGCTGGCGGCGTTGGGATGGAGGCAACGATGACGTGTAAGCCCATCCTCGTCCACTGGAACGACCCCTCCGAGCCCGGCGACGAGGCCGAGGGCTTCGTTCTGTCGTTCAGCCGCCAGACCAGCGGGGCCGTACAGGTGGAAGACGTAGGGATGCCGAGTTACAGCCTGGAGCAGCCCTACGGCGACTACGATGCGATCAGTGAGACGTACTATCAGGTGTTCTGCCTGGAACGCTTCTGGGAGACAACGGCGGTCATGGCCACCGCCTACAACGAGCAGGGCGTCAGCACCCCATCGAATACAATCGTGATCGTGCCGCTACCGGAGCCGGGCCAGTGGGCGTTGCTGCCGCTGCTGTTGGTGCTGGCGGCGCTGGCGCGGAGAAGAAGGGGATGAGCGAGGAATCGCGAAAGTGGAAAGCGCAGAGACGCAAGCGGGTGCTGACAAGCGACCCTCCGCGCCGGAAGCCGCCCCCGACCGTCCGCGAGTCGGCGCAGGCGTTGGCGGTCAAGAGCCTCGGCTTCCCGTGCGCCACGCCGGAGCACGGCATCTACGAGAAGCAGATCCGCCGGGGCGAGTGCCCGAAGTGTGCGGCGGAGATCCTGAACGCGTGGCGGGACGAGGTGGAGCGGGAGTGCGTCAATCTACTCTTTCAACTGGAGTGGTCAGCAGCAGCCCTTCAAGTTAGTCAAGAGCACAGCCGCCGCCGCGCGGAGGAGGGGCGATGAGCCCGAGGATAGTCGAGACCAAGGCGCGCAGCGAGGTGACGCTGAGCCTGCTCGTGGAGTCCGGCGGCGCGAGGTGGCGCTGCCGGGTGAAGTGGCGCGAGGGGCGGTTCGAGGTGCGCGAGGTCTGCCCGCGCGACCCGTCCAAACGCAGGAAGATGCTCGGCTGGACGGCGGCGCAGGAGGGCGGCGGCGTGGGGCTCGCGGGCTACGCGCCCGGCGACTGCGGGCTGCCGCCGCGAGAGATCGTGGCGCTGCTGGAGCGGGAGGCGGACCGCGAGGCCCGCCGCATGTTCGACGCCTCCGTCGCGGCGGTGGACGCCGTGTCCGCGGGCGGCGAGTTCGACTTCGGGGCCGTGGGAAGCGGTTCCAAACTGAGGGGCACCGCGCGGGGAGCCGCGGGGGAGGTTCTGTGACGGAAGCGATGACGTTCCCGACGATATGCCGCCGGTGCGGCAGGACGCTCGTGACGGCCGGGCGCTCGGCCGTGGGCTTCACGATCGACGCCGGCTCCGCGGTCTGCCACGACTGCGAGCCGCCCGGCGTGGGGGCCGCCGCCGCGGCGACGAGGCCCGCCTTGTCGGACTCCGAGGCCGCGTCGCCGAGGACCGTGATGGTCAAGGTCCGCGAGGCGATGGGGCTGCCGCCGCTCGGGGGCGCGTACGACCTCGTGAGGGGCTGGACTGTGACGCTCGACGAGGTGCGGGCGCTGAAGCGCGCGTACGACGGCGCGAGAGCGGCGCGGGAGGCGGGGCGCGAGGCCGACAAGCCCGCCGCGGCCTCGAACGGCCCCGACGCGGACGCCGCGTGATGATGCCCACCAAGTCGGAAATGGTGCAGCAGCTTCGGGGCCGGCTCGGCCTGTCGCGGCACGAGTCGACGGACAACCTCGAGGCGGATTGGGAGCGGGCGCTCGACTACGCGACGCCGCAGCCGCCGCCGGAGGGGCAGCCGTCGGAACGCGTCTGGACCGCGGGCGACGACGCCGGCCTGGCCCGGTTGGAGGCGTACGTCGCCGCGAGGCCCGAGGCGCGCGACGCGGCGTGGGCGGCGAACCGGCTGCGGGTGCTGCGCGGGCAGTTCACCGAGGGAGGCGGCGGCTGATGCCCGTCAACGGCGGCGGCAAGACGATGAAGCTGAACAAGGAGCAGGTGGCCGCGGTCGACCGGATCGGGAACCAGCTGTTCTCCTTCGTCCGCGACGGCGCGAAGCGGTGGCTGAGCGGCGCCACGCCCGAGACGTGGCAGGAAGCGAAGGAGTCCGTCGCGGAGACGTCGAGGTGGCGGGACGCGGCGATGAACCTCGTCGCGCTCGTGATCCGCGACCTCAACGCCGGCGTCTGCCCGCTGCGGCCCGGCGACCACGACGTAAGAACGGTGGTGGCCGTCCGCCAGAGGATCCTCGAGGACATCGCCGACGGCGGCGGGGCGGATCTGGGCTCGGCCGCGCGCGCGGCGCTCGAGAGGGCCGAGGCCGAGCGGGCCGAGAGGCTCGAGGGCGAGCGGCGGGCCGAGAGCCCGACCGCGGTGGCCGGGTCCGTCGCAGGGCGGCCTCATTGACTGTCGCGTCTTCAAGATCTTGAACCGATTCATCCGCCCTTCGGGGCGAACGGGCCCGCAATGGAGCGGCGCCGCGAGGGAGGGAACGGACCATGCAGACCTACATCGAGATTCCGATCTACGACGCCGCGATCCCGGCCGACGAGGACGCCGCCTCGGGCGTCGTCGGCACGTTCGAGGGCTCGCTGAAGGGCGAGGCCCTGAGCGGCACCGTGACGGTCGGCCTGAAGCTGACGGGCGTCTCCGGCACCTCGCCGACGTTCGACTTCACCGTGGAGGGGGTGCTCACCAACCTCGACGGCACGACCTTTCTCGTGCCGCTCACCACCTTCACCCAGCTGACCGCGGCCGGTTCGGAGATCAAGGTGATCGCGAACTGTCCGCGCGTGATCCAGGTGAAGTGGGTGACCGGCGGCACCGACCCGGCCGCGACCGGCTGTGAGATCGTGTGCTGGCGGAACTGACCCGCGGCCTTGCCCGGGCTGCGCGGTTGGCGGTCGCACTCGCGGCCGCCGCCGCGCTCGCGGGCTGCTCCCACGCCTACCTTTTGACCCAGCATCGGTCGTGGTCGGACGCGAAGCTGTGCGCGTGGGAGATGCAGGACCAGGTGTGGGGCATGGGGTTCGAGGACAGGACGCAGCGAGCCCGGCAACAGGTGATGGCGGAACGCGGCCTCTCGTGCACGAGCAGGACGACGCCGGCCGGAACCTAGGAGGGGAAGATGTACGTCGAGAGCAATTTCTTCATCGGCGGGCTGCCGGCGGGCACCACCGCGCGGGTGCGGTCCACGCTGGGCGGCGACAGGAACCCGGCCGTCGTGGGCGCGCGCTTCTCGTGGAAGCTCGACGGCTTTGTCGGCACCTCGGTGGACGCGACGGTCCGCGGGAAGCTCGCGGTGCCGCCGAAGGTGGGCATCGCGCTTCTCGCTGCCTCTGGGAATTTCTTGGGGCCGTCTGGCACATTTGACGGTATCTCGGTCGGCGACGTGATCTTCGTGAAAGGGATGAATCTGGAAGTCAACAACGGGCACTTCACGATCGACACGGTCATCTCCGACGCCGCCGTGACTCCGGCCGAGTCGCTCACGGATGAGACCTCTGCGACTGACGTGATGGTCAGCGGCATCAAGACCACCTACGACCTGGCGGCGTTCACGCAGCTCACGGCGGACGGCCAGCAGTCGCTCCTCCTCTCCGACTGCCCGGACCTCATCGAGATCGAAGTGGTCGTCGTCGGCTCCATAACGGGGGCGACGCTCGCCGTCCACGCCAACAGGTCCTGAGGGTTCCAAATGTCGTACGCTGAGTTCAGCTTCTACACGGGCGCCCTGCCCGCCGGCACCACGGCCGTCCAGAAGCAGACGTCGTTCTACAGGCTGGCCACCGACAGCGCCCGCTTCTACCTCGACGTCGCGGGGTTCGCGGGCACGTCGATCGACGTCACGATACGCGGCGTCCTGAACACGAAGAAGTGGGTGCTCGCCACCTTCACGCAGGTGACGGCCGCGACCGCCTCGGAGATGAAGGAGGTCGCGAACTGCCCCGACGACATCGAGGTCGAAGTCGTCGTCGTCGGCTCGGAGGCCGGCGCCACCCTCGAGCTGATCGCGCACCGGGTCTGACGCGTGTCCGCGCCGGCCTCGTCGTCGAACGTGATATGGGAGCCGCAACCCGGCTCTCAGATCGCCTTCATGGAGGCGCCGTTCTGGATCGCCGTGCTCCACGGCACGCGGGGCGGCGGCAAGACGGACGCGCTGCTGATGGACTACGCCCAGCACGTGGGCGAGGGCTGGGGCGGCGCGTGGCGCGGCATCCTCTTCCGCCGCACCTACAAGCAGTTGAGCGACGTGATCTCGCGGAGTCGGCGCTGGTTCGGCGAGATCTTCCCGTCGGCGAGGTACAACGCCGCCGACTTCACGTGGCGGTTCGAGGACGGCGAGGAGCTGCTCCTCCGCTACATGAGCGACCCTCGCGACTACTGGGAGTATCACGGCCACGAATACCCGTGGATCGGCTGGGAGGAGATCCAACGCTGGCCGACTGACGAGTGCCTCTCGATGATGGTCAGCTGCTCGCGCTCGTCGACGCCGAACATGCCCCGCAAGATCAGGGCGACGGCCAACCCGTTCGGCATCGGCCACAACTGGGTCAAGCGGAGGTTCATCGACGCCGCCGGCGACTGCGAGCCCTTCGAGGTCGAGCCCGGGCTGAAGCAAGTCGCCATCTTCAGCGACATCGAGGAGAACGTCGCGTTGATGGACGCGGACCCCGAATACCTCGCGCGGTTGGAGACGCTCAAAAAGACGAACCCGGCCCTGTACAAGGCGTGGCGCAAGGGAGACTGGGACATCGTCGCCGGCGGGGCGTTCGACGACGTCTGGGACAGAAAGGTCCACATCGTCAAACCCTTCAAGATCCCGTCCGGCTGGTTCCTCTACCGCGGGTTCGACTGGGGCTCGTCGGCGCCGTTCTCCGTCCTGTGGTACGCGGAGTCCAGCGGCGAGGAGTTCGACCCGACCACCGGCGGCGCGCCGCAGAGGGGCGGCCCGCGCGCGTGGTACCCGAAGGGCACGCTGTTCGTCGTGCGCGAGTGGTACGGCGACGACGGCAACGAGCGCGGGCTGGGGCTCACGGCGAGGGCGATCGGTTCCGGCATCCGCGACAGGGAGACGCGGTGGCGCGAGTCCCACGGCTGGAGGTTCGAGGGCGGGCCCGCCGACTCGTCCATCTTCGACACCGTCAACGACGCGTCGATCGCCGAGGACATGGAGGACGAGGGCGTCGACTGGGAGCGGGCTAACAAGACGCCGGGCTCGCGGATACGCGGCCTCGACCTCGTGAGGGGGCGGATGATCGCGCAGCGGGAGCAGCCGATGGAGTCGCCCGGGTTCGCGATCTGGACGACGTGCCCTCGCGCCTCCGCCCACATCGCCGTCCTCGAGCGGGACGAGAAGAATCTCGAAGACGTCGACACAGACCAGCCGGACCACGACTGGGACAACGTCAGATACCGCGTTCTAGCCGGCGGCGGCGGCGTGGCGACGCAAAGGATCTAGATGGCCTCCCACACGCCCCTCAAGGTCAACGAGCCCACCGCGGCATACATCGACGCGGCGGCCAAGTGGGCGATGTCCGACACGCTGATGGGCGGCACGCGCGCGATGAGGGACGCCGGCGAGTCGTACCTGCCGAGGGAGCAGGCGGAGGAGGCGACGGCGTACGCCGCGAGGCGCGACCGCTCGTTCCTGTTCGGCGCGTACGGCGACGCGGTGAGGTCTCTCGGGTCGCGGCCCTTCCGAGAGGTCGTGGGGCTGACGGAGGCGACGGAATCCGTTCTGTTCGAGTTCTCCGAGGACGTGACGTCACGGAACGACAGCATCTCCTCCTTCGCGAAGCGGGTGTTCGTGGACGGCGTCAACCGCGGCCTGTCGCACATCCTCGTTGACTTCCCTGTGGTGCCGGAGAACGAGTCGGGCGAGCCGCTCTCGCTCGACGACGAAGGCGAACTGGGCATCCGGCCGTTCTGGTCTCACGTGCCCGCGACGCGAATCATCGGCTGGCGGTCGGAGAGGTTCCAAGGACAGGAGGTGCTGATCCAGCTACGCATCGTCGAAACCGTGTCCGAACCGCACGGGGACTGGGGCGAGGTATTCACCGACCGCGTGAAGGTCTACCACCGCAGGCTGCCGGACCCGGCGGCCGAGGACGACAAGGGCGAGACGTGGTGGGAACTGTGGACGCGGCCGACCGCGACGACGACGGGGAACCAGCAGGGCGGCGAGTACAAATTCAAAGAGCGCGGCACGGTCTCCATCAACGTCATCCCGCTCGTCACGTTCTACACCAACCACATCGACTTCATGCTCGGGTCGCCGCCGATGGCCGACCTCGCGTGGAAGAACCTCGAGCACTGGCAGTCGTCGAGCGACCAGCGCCACATCCTCAAGTTCGCGCGGATGCCGCTGCTGTTCGGCGCGGGCTTCACGAAGAAGGAGCTGGGCGACAAGGTCACGATCGGCCCCAACCAGATGATCCGGTCCGTCAAGGACAATGCGAAGCTGGGCTACGTCGAGCACACCGGCAAGGCGATCGCGTCCGGCCGCGATGACCTCGAGGACATCGAGGACCAGATGACGCTGCTCGGCCTTAAGCCGCTGCTGCGAAACAAGAGCGGCACGATGACGGCCACCGAGAAGTCCATCGACACCGCGGCGGAGACGTCCCAGCTCGCGTCGTGGATACGGGCGATGGAGTCGGCGCTCGAGGGCGCGCTCGGCCTGACGCTGATGTGGCTCGACCGCCCGGACGGCGAGGTCGGCGTCAACATCGACGACTCCTTCGCCGAGTCCGCCACGACCAAGGACGAGCTGGCCGAACTCTCGAGGATGAGGGCGATGCGCGACATCTCCCGGGAGACGTACTACGAGGAGCTGAAGCGGCGCAACCTGCTGTCCGAGGAGTTCGACGCGGAGAAGGAGGCGGAGCGGCTCGCCAAGGAGGCCGCGACCGAGATCGGGCTGCGGCCCGAGCCCGGGGAGGGCGAGGGCGAGGGCGAGGAATAGGCGGTGGCGACCGCCAACGACATACTCCGGGACCGCGGCATCACGCGCGCCGTCGTCATAGAGAGGTTCGAGAACGGGCTCGTCGCCGACGCCCGCGCCTTCCTCAAGAGCGACGTGCTGCCCGCGGTGGACGCGCGGGTCGCCGCGAGGCTGGCGACGATCACGGAGCGTGGGCTCGACGTCGGGCCGGTCACGACGGCGAGGCTGCGAGACCTCAGAGCCGGCGTCAACAAGATCGTCAACGAGGGCTTCGCGGGCATCTCGGACGGCGCGCGGAACGCGCTGATCCCGTTCGCGTCGGACGAGGTCGCTTGGCAGGCGTCGCTCGTCGACGACTTCCTTCCGGCGAGGCTCGCGACCAACTCCGTGTCGCTGCGGCAGCTGACCTCGATCGTCGCGTCGCGGCCGTTCGAGGGCGCGATCCTAGGCCGCCACTTCTCCACCGTCGCGGCGGCCACGGTCGAGCGGCTGGACAGGACGATCAAGACGGGCCTGATCCAGGGGCTGACGACGCCGCAGATCATCGCGTCGGTGCGGGACACGTATCCGACGATCGGGAGGCAGGCCGAGGCGGTCGTCAGGACCGCGGCGACGCACACGGCGAACTGGAGCCGGGAGGCGTACTACGAGAACAACGAAAGCGTCGTCAAGGGCGTGCAGTGGCTTTCGACGCTGGACACGAACACGTGCCTAGAGTGCATGGGCCTCGACGGGCAGGTGTTCAAGCCCGGCATTGGACCGCGTCCGCCCGCGCACCACCAGTGCCGGTGCACGACGATTCCCGTCTTGAAGTCATTCAAGGAGCTGGGGATCAAGGCGAAGGAGATCACGGCCACGACGCGCGCGAGCCTCACGGGCCAGGTGCCCGCGCGGCAGACGTACCCGGGCTGGCTCCGCGCGCAGAACCGCGCGACGCAGAACGCGGCGCTCGGTCCGACGCGCGCCAGCATCTTCAGGCACGGCCAGCTGAGACTGTCTCGGTTCACGGGCAGTGACGGCAAGATCCTGACGATCAAGGAGCTGAGGCAGGCGGAGGCGAGGCTCGCCGCGAACAAGCCGATCACGCCGCCCACGCCGATCCCGCCGACGGCTGCGCAGAAGGCCGCGCAGGCGAGGGCGGAGACTGCCGCGAAGCAGGCCGCGGAAAGGGAGGCCGCGGAGGCGGCGGCGAAGGCGGAGATCGAGCGGGCCGCCGCGATCGCGAGGAAGAACGCGGCCGACGCAAGGGCGGCGGACGACCTTGACATCGCCTCTCTGATCGACCAGAAGGCCGCGGGCACGTTCAAACTGGACTCGGCCGTGAAGACGGCGAGGTTCGAGGCGTTCGAGGCCGAGTTCCAGCGCCGAATCCTCATCATCGGGGAGAAGGCGGCGAACACGGCGGCAGACGTCACCAACCATGCGCTGATCGGACGCGTCGGTGATCTGAAGACGCTCGTCAAGGGCCAGCCGCAGGGCTCGGCGTTGCGCCGAGTTCACGAGTCTAGGCTGAAGGCGTTCCAAACTGAACTGGACAACCGGCTGCCGAAGGCGTTCAAAGCAACGACAGACGATCTGCCAAACGTCGGAGGGGACTCGCTTATAGCCCGCGTCGAAGACCTTCTCGAGACGAAGGGCTCGCCGGCGGGGTTGGACGTCTTCGACACTCAGCGGCTTGCCATATTCCAAAGAGAGCTGGAGAAGCGGATCGCGTTCAAACTCCAACAGACGGCCGAGGTCGCGGAGGGATTGAAGGACGCCCAGCTCGTGGGCCGGCTGGAGGCCATCAGCACGCCGGCGGGCGGGCCCGTCTCGGCGCTCAACAAGATCGACCGGCAGATCCACGCCGGGTACAAGGCGGAACTCAACAAGCGAATTCCGCAGCAGTTCAATAAAGCGACCACCTTCGCGAAGGCTCAGACGGACGACACGCTGCGCGGCCTCGTCGACTCGTTCGAGGCCAACCCGAGCCTCGACATCCTTCAGAAGGAGTCGCTCAAGGCGTACAAGATCGAGCTGCTCGCGAGGGCCGAGGCGAAGGCGGCGATCGAGACCGCGGCGAAGAAGGCGGCCGACGACGCGCTCGACTTCGTCAAGAAGCCAATCTTCGAGGCGCAGGGCGGGGCCGCGGCGCCGAACGAGTTCGACTGGCTCGGGAGCCACTATACCAAATTCAAGGGCTCGACCGGTTCGAACCCCGGCGGCTTCTACCGCGCCGCCAACGGCGAGGAGCTGTTCGTCAAGTTCCCGAAGGCGGCGGGGCAGGCGTTCGCGGAGGACGCGTCCGCGTCGCTGGCCCGCAAGATGGGGCTCCAGACGAATGACTACCAGTTCGTGCGGTTGACGGATGGGCGCGTCGGCGTCGCGAGCAAGGTCGAAAAACTCAAGGAATTCAAGAACGCGAGCCAGATCTCGGCGTTCGCCGACCAGCAGGCGCTGACGGACCAGCTCGTGCACGCCGCGTGGACGAGGAACTGGGACGCGGTGGGCCTGACGGCCGACAACCTCGTCCTCAGGAACGGGAAGCTGCTCGTCGTCGACCATGGCGGCTCGCTCAAATGGAGGGCGCAGGGCGCGCTCAAACCGGGAGGGTTGCCAAAGAACGCGGTGCCGGAGCTGGGCACGCTGAGAACGGTGGGCGGCAACACCACGGCGAAGGCCGCGTTCGGCCACATCGACGACATCGTGCTCGCCAACCGCATCAAGGTGACTCTCGAGCCCATCACCGGGTTGGACATTCAGAAGGCGCTATCCAGTGCGAAGTTCACCGGCAAGGAACTGGTAGAACTCCGCATCGCAATGATCGATCGCAGGAAGTCGTTGCTCAATTGGGCGGACGACGTGCTCGGCAAGGTCGGCGTCGAGGCGAAGGCCAAGCCCGCGCTGACGACGAAGAAGGCGGTGGACGCTGCGGCGAAGAAAGCCGGCTCGCAGACCAATCTCATCCCCGTCACGGAGGCGCAGAAGGTCGCCTACGAGAAGGCGGTCGAGGACTACAACCGGAAGCTGTTCCAACGGGGCCTGTCGAGGCAGGTCAAGAAGGACGGCACGCTCACCTCGTCCTACGAGAAGCACCTGCGAGACTGGGCCAAGCGGATGGAGGTGGACGGCCAGGTCCAGGCCGGCGACGCGTTGATCCAATACGACTCACGGCTCAGAGGTCTGGCGTCGAAAACAAAGCAACAGATTCGTAGCGCGCAGAAGGAGTTCCGCGACGCGATCGAGCCGCTCGCGATCCAACGAGGCTTCCTGCCCGCGCCGCCGCGCCCACTCGTCCCGCTGACGACGGGCGGCAACGCCGGGGCGCTGCGGGCGCCGACGATGTTCCGCACGTCGCACCCGACCTCGAAGACGATGAAGAACACGATCTTCGAGAACGCGTCGAAGGCCGGGTACACGAGGGAAGAGGCGGCCAAGATTTGGGACGACTTCCAGACCGCGACGCAGGGTTGGAAGAGCGGCGGCCAACGCGCGATCAAGTCGTACCAAACCGGAAAGCTGAAGCCCGGCACCAGGTCGTTTGACAGGGCCAAAACCCGGGCGGAGTCTTTGGAAAAAGGCTTCAAGCTACAGAACGAGGGCCACGAGGGGACGATCTGGCGCGGCGAGACGTGGAGGGAGGGCGTAGTCGACCGAAACTGGATGGTCAACTACCTCGAGAACCACGACACGTGGACGTTTCCGTACAACGCCGGGTTCTCGACGGAGAAGCACATCGCCAACAGCTTCGGCGGCCAGTCCAATTTGATGTTCGAGATCCGCGGCAGGTCGAGCGCCTCGTCGATCAGGAACATGAAGGGCGGCTATGGGAACGAGAACGAGATACTCGTGAAGAAGGGCTCGCGGTATCGCATTGATAGCTGGACGACTGGACAATCAACGATACCATCTTCGCTTGTCAGTGGCGGTCGGCCTTTCAAGTCACAGGTCAAGGTGTACCTGACGGAGATCTTCGAGTAATGGCGAGACGAGAGAGCCCCGAGGGCAGCGACAACGTCTTTAACCGCCACGACTACTCGGACGCCGTCAAGACGACGCCGGAGATCAAGGGCGTAGGCCTCGCCAACCGCAGGACGGAGGAGGAGATGGCCGCGCTCGAGATCGCCGATTTCCCGGAGCGCGACCCGAATCAGATCCGCAAGGAACACGGCCTGCCGCCGTTGGGGGGCGAGGGCGATGCCGCACAGGGTTAGGAAGTCCGCCGGGAGCGGGTACACGATTTATAAGAAGCTGTCGGGAGGGCGGACGAAGGTCGTCGGCCATTCCAAAACCCGGGCCAAGGCGAAGGCGTCCGCCCGAATACGGGACCAGAAATCTGGCCACTAGCCGGGGAGCTAGTCAACGGCGGCCGCGCAGGACGCGGGCCGCGATAGGAGGGTGCCGGGATGGCGCTCGCAGCAGTGATCGCGAAGAAGGAAGAGTTCGAAGGGTTGGACTCCGCGTTCCAGGCGGAGTACACGCAGAGCGGCGAGGGCGACGCGACGAGGTGGACGCTGGACGTCACGGCCGCCGAGGGTTTCTCGCTCGAGGACGTGACGGGCCTGAAGTCCGCCCTCCAGTCCGAGCGGGAGACGAACCGCAAGAACGGCGTCGCGCTCAAGGCATTCGAAGGCCTCGACCCCGAAGAGACCAGGGAGAAGCTGAGCAAGTACGAGACGCTCTCGTCGATCGACCCGAAGAAGGAGGCCGACAGGCTGGCGGCGGCGAAGATCGACGCCCACAAGGAGGCGATCGGCAAGTCGCACAAGACGGAGCTGGACAGGCGGGACTCGCGCGAGGTCTTCCTGCTCGGCCAGCTGGAGAGCGAGCTGATCGACAACCGCATCGCGACGGCGCTCTCCGACCCGGACGTGAAGGGCCGGCCGGCGCTGCTCAAACCCGTCATGCGGGGCGATCCGGATGCGGGAGACGGAGGTCGACGGCAAGCCGAAGATCGTCGTCGAGGTCGTGGACGCCGCCGGGACGGCCCGCGTGAACGGCCAGGGCAAGGACATGACGATCAAGGACTTCGCGCTCGACCTGAAGGGCAAGGCGGAGTTCAAGGGCGCCTTCGACGGCGCGGGCCACTCCGGCGGAGGCGGGACGCCCGGCGGAGACAGGAAGCCTGGGTCGGGCAAGGACGAGGCGCGCGGCCGCAGCCGCATCGAGAAGGGACTGCGCGATCCGAGGACGGTGAGGGAGGCGTCGGGTGCGCCGCCCGCCGGCGACTAGGATCTGACCGGACCTCGCGGCCATGGGCAGGACGCCCGCGGACGCGGAACTTGGCGGGACGCCGAGAGAACCTGAAACCAAACAACGGAGGTAGACGCAATGGCGTCTCAAACTCTCGCCGAAGCCGCCAAGCTGATCCAGAACGACCTGGTGGCTGGCGTGGCCGAGGACATCATCGACATCGATCCGCTTTTCGATGTCATGGGCTTCGACCCCTACACGGGTCAGGCTGTCGTCGTGAACGCGGAGAACGCGCTCGGCGATGCCATGATCCTGAACACGATCGGAGGCACGATCACGGCGAAGGCCGCCGCGACGTTCACCCAGACGTCCTTCACCGCGGGCCGGATCATCGGCGACGTGGAAATGGACGGCCTCGTGCAGGCCCAGTCGGCCTCGGCGGGCGTCGACCAGACGTCGGTCGAGATCTCGTCCAAGAGCAAGAGCGTCGGCCGCACCTTCCGACAGGAAATCGCGGGCGACGGCACGAACGGGATCAACGCCCTCCACTCGCTCATCGACTCGAGCCAGTTCGTCGGGTCGCTGGTGACGGGCGAGCCGATCTCGTTCATTCTGCTGGACGAGCTGATGGACCTCGTCAAGTCCAAGAACGGCCAGGTCGACTGGCTGATGATGGCGCCGCGGACGATGCGCGCCTACAAGGCGCTGCTCCGGGACCTCGGCGGGACGCCGGGCGACTGGGTCTTCACGACGCCGCTCGGCCGGTCGGTCACGACCTACGAGGGAATTCCGATCTTCAAGAACGAGTTCCTGCCGATCGTGGAGACGGGCGACGCGGCGGCGATCACCGGCGGGGCGTTCAGCTCCGTGTGGGCGGGCGTCTTCGACGACGGCTCCCGCAAGGTCGGCATCGCGGGAATCCACCCGGCGTCGATGCCCGCGGGCATCTCCGTCGAGCCCGTCGGCCCGCAGGAGCTGAAGGACGTCGAGATCTGGCGCGTCAAGTGGTACACGAACTTCGTGAACTACAACATCCGCGGCCTGGCTCGGCTGCCGAACATCAACAACTAGCGGGCGACCGCGGTTGTTGAACGCGCCGGGGAGGGCTCGGCGTCCAACCCTCCCAGGTTGGCCGAGGCCTCGACAGCCTCACCTCCCCGGCGCATCGTTTTCACGCGGGCGAAGGAAGCCCGCTCTCGAGAAGGAGAAGACCAATGGCAGAGGAAGGAACGCGGCGCCGCAGCGCGTCGGACGACGAGGGCGCCGCGCCGGCGCCGGCTCCGAAGAAGTCCAGGAACAAGCGGGAACTGCTCGGCCTGCCCAACGAGAGGCCGGCAGACGGCACGGTCCGCGTGGTCGTGCCTATCTACGACCGCTTCAGCCGCAGGGCGAAACCGGGCGGGATGGTTCCCATCTACGGCCGCAACTTCTACGTCCAGGAGAACGGCGACGCGGTCGGCGACATCTCCCAGGAGTCGGCGGACGCGTGGATGTCATGCAGGCCGCCGCGGTGCGTGAAGATCGAGGACCACACGCCGGAGTCGCCCGCGACCGACGAGGAGCGGAAGCAGTACACGGACGCCCACCGCGGCCTCGTGAGGGCGTAGGGAGGGCGGCATGGCGCTCACGGTCGAGGACGGAACCGGGCTGGCCAACGCGGACGCCTATATCTCCATCGCCGACGCGGAGACGTACTTCGCCAATTTCGGGCGAGTCACCACGACGTGGAACGCGCTGGACACGGCGGCGAAGGAGTCGAAGGTCAGATCCGCCACCCAGCACCTGGACCGCTATTACGGCGGCGGCTTCTCCGGGTTCAGGGCGGACAGGGACCAGTCGCTCGAATGGCCGCGCCGGGGCGCGGTCGACGACAACGGGTGGACGATCGACAGCGACGCGGTGCCGGTCGTCGTCCAACGGGCGATGGCGGAGTTGGCGCTCCGCGCCGCGGCGTCGGAACTGCTGCCCGACCCGGCTTCGTCCTCGATCGGCGTCACGAGAACCATGGACAAGGTGGGCGAGCTGGAGACGGAGCGATGGTACTCCGCGCCGATCGGCTCCGGCGACACAGATCCGGTCTACCGCATCGTCGAGGAGCTGTTGGCCACCGTGTCGCAGGGCGGGTCGGCCACCGTGGCTTTGGAGAGGGCTTGACTTGACGACTCTCGACCTCGCGCTAAGGCCCGCCGTGAAGGGCTTCATCGATTCGCTCGGCACAGACTGGGTTCTTGAGGTCGGCGCGGTGACGGGCTTCGACACGACGACGGGCGACGCGACCAACGCGACGCCCGCCAAGCATGCCATCAAGGGCTCGCCGCCCGCGCCGTTCAACAAGGCCATCGGCGGCGGAGACGGAAGCGAGGTGTCCAATCTGTCCACATGGGTGGCGGGGCTCGGCGCGCCGGCCGTGCCCGCGACGGGAGACAGGATGCAACTGGTCTCGACCGGCGAGACGTTCCGCGTGGGCCGAGTCCTCACGTACTACTCCGGCGACCTCAAGGCCGCGTATCTCTGCGAGCTGGTGCACTGATGGCTTTTCAAAACATCTCGAAGTTCAACGCGGGTCTGGCGTTGGAGCCCGCCATCTTCGACAAGAAGTTCAAACTCCTGCTCCAGAAGGTGGGAGGCGAGGTGCTGCGGGGCGTGGTGCTCAAAACGCCGGTCGACACCGGACGCGCCCGCGGCAACTGGCAGGTCTCCGTCACCTCGCCGCCGTCGACCGAGTTGAACGCCGTCGACAGGTCGGGCGGCGGCACGATCGCCGAGGGCCTCTCGAAGATGTCAGAGCAGCGCGGCGGCAACGCGATCTGGATCGTCAACAACCTGCCCTACATCGAAGCCCTCGAGAGCGGGCACTCGCGGCAGGCCGGGCCGGGCGTGATGGTCGCCGCGACCATCGAACACATCAAGACGTTCCTTGCGTCGGGAATCTCGTTCTAATGACGACGGCCGACCAGTGGACAGTACAGACGAGCGTGGCCCGTGGCCGGTTCGAGTCTCAATGGGAGGCGTCCCATCCAGACGTCCCCATACAATGGGACAACATCGACTTCACGCCGCCCGAGATTCCGACGACTCCGAACCCGCCGCGCGGCTCGTACGTGCGCGTCGTCTTCGTCTACTCCGGCGCCTTCCAAGCCGACATGTCTTCAGATCCGAGATTCAGATCGACGGGAACGATGGTCGTTTCCGTCTTCGTGCCGAAGGGCGTGGGCGAGGGACTCGCCTACCGACTGGCGGAGACCGCCGCGGGCATCTTTCGGCAGGCGCGGATTGACGGGATGACTTTTCGTGCGCCCTACCCCGTGCGGGTTGGCCCCGATGGGGACTATTTCCAACTCAACGTCGTGAGCCCGTTCTTCGCGGACGCCACGGCAGGAGGGTGAGATGAGCGATTCCAGTCGAGTCCAACTACGCTTCATCGAGGAGGTCACGTTCGGCGAGCAGCCTCCGAACCCGGGAGCGGCCGCGCTGAACGACATGAGGTTCACGGGCGAGGCGCTCAAGCAGGCGACGGAGGTGACCGAGTCGCAGGAGATCCGTTCGGACCGGCAGGTGCCGGACATCGTGCGGACGAGGGTCAGCTCGGAGGGCGACGTCAACATCGAGCTGTCCGCGGCGTCGCACGACGACATCCTGGAGGGCGCGCTGTTCAACACGTGGGGGACGCTCGCGCCCGTCACGGCGCAGTCGATCGACGTGGAGACCAACGACACTTTCGCGGCGTCGTCGGGCACGCCGTTCGCGAACGCGGTGGTGGGGCAATGGATCTTCACTTCCGGCTTCACCGACGCGGCGAACAACGGGTTCTTCAAGATCGCTTCCATTCCCATCGCGGGGACGGACGTGACCGTCGAGCAGGTGCTCGTGACCGAGATAGGAACTGGCGACGAGGCGGTGCAGGGCCAGTTCCTGCCCAACGGCACCGTGCTCAAGTCGTACTACCTCGAGAAGGAGTTCTCCGACCTGTCGAACGAGTTCCTCCAGTACCACGGCTGCCGCGTCGGGCAGATGACGGTCACGGCGGCCGTCGGTTCGATCCTGACCGGCACGTTCACGTTCGGAGGGCTCGGCGAGACGGGGGCGAACGCGACCGCCGGCGTCGGCTCGCCCGTGACCACGTCGGGCGCCGTGATGAACGCGATCGACAACATCGCGGGGCTGCGGGAGGGCGGCGTCGAGGGCGGGCTGGACATCGAGCAGGTCCAGTTCACGATCCAGAACAACCTGCGGCCGCAGTCGAAGCTGGGCCAGGTGTTCGCGCGCGGCATCGGGGCCGGCCGCGTGAACGTCTCCGGCACGCTGAGGGCCTACTTCGAGAGCCGCACGCTCTTCGAGAAGTACCTCAACTTCACGATCTCGGAGTTCGCGTTCCGCGCGATCGACGCCGCCGGCGCCGGCTACGTGTTCGACTTCCCCCAGCTCAAGTTCACCGACGGGCAGGTCCTGGCGGAGGGCATCGACCGCGACGTGTTCGCGCAGATGTCGTGGTCCGCCTACCTGGACCCGACGTATTCCGTCACGGCCGGCGTGACGAGGTTCCCGGGCGTCTAGCCCAAGCGGGCTGACACAACGGGGCCGGCGGGCGCGATCTCGCCGGTCCCTTAACCATCTTCACGAGGAGGAAGCCAAGTGAAGCTGACAGAGATCGCGACCAACGTAGACGCGGAAGAAGAAGGCGCGTGGATAGAGATGACCCGCGGCTGGACCGGCAAGGTCCGGTCGTGGAACTGCAAGTTGGCGCGCCAGATGCGGCAGCGTCATCTCAAGGCGAACCGCAGGTTCTACGCGTCGAGGGAGGTCGTGCCTCTCGAGATCGTCGAGTCTCAGGCGCTCGAACTCGCCGCCGAGGTCCTGATCGTCGACTGGAAGGGGATCGAGGACGCCGAGGGCACGCCGATCCCGTTCTCGACCGAACTGGCCAAGACCATCCTCGGCGACCCGCAGTACCGACGAATGCTCGACGACGTGTGCGACGCGGCGATGGAGAACGAGACCTTCCGTACGGCCGCGATGGAGTCTTTACCGAGTACCTCCGCTGGGACCTAGAGTGGGGGCCGCACCTCGACCTCCTCCAGCGGAGGGCAGCATCCGGCAAGCCTACCCCGGCGCTGGACCGGCGACCGGAACTCGACGACTACCTCTTGGAGATATACGAGTCCTTCCTGAGGTTGCTCGCTCGCCGGTCGGGGTCGGCTATTTCGTATCAGGAGATCATCGCGTACTCGTCCATTTACGGCATCGAGGACGTGTACACGCTTTCGGAAACGGTGGACGCGCTAGACGCGGCCTACCGCCGCTACCAGACCGCCAGGGGCGAAGGCAAGGCCGAGGTCAAGAACTTCGATGGCGACAGACCACTCCATACGAATTAACATCAACCCCGCCGGCGCGACCGCCGGCGCCGCGTCTTATTCGCGGTCGATAGGCCAGATCCGCGCCGCGTCGGCGCAGGGCGCCGCGTCCGTCGCCACGATGGAGAAGGGCTTCGGCCGGCTCAAGTCCGCGGCCTTCAGCCTCAACGGCGTGCTGGTCGGCCTCGGCATCGGGATCGGCATCATCTCGGGCGCGAAGGTCCTCCGCGACTTCGGCGAGGCCATGTCGGGCGTCGAGGCCGTTACGCGGTCGACTCAAGAGGAGATGGCGCAGCTGAACGAGACCGCGCGGTTCTTCGGCGCGACGACGAGGTTCTCCGCGACAGAGGCGGCGCAGGGCATGGAGTTCCTCGGCCTTGCCGGTTTCAAGACCAACGAGATCCTCGAGGCGCTCGGCGACACGCTGAACCTCGCCGCCGCGGGCAACATCGACCTCGGGCAGGCCGCCGACATCGCGTCGAACGTCCTCAAGCAGTTCAACCTCGAGGCCAACGAGACGACGCGCGTCACGGACGTCCTCGCGAACACGGCGGCGTCGACGAACACCAACATCATCCAGCTCGCGGAGGCGATGAAGCTCGCGGGCCCGATTGCCGCGAACCTCAACATCGAGATCGAGGAGCTGGCCGCGGCCATCGGCGTCCTCGGGAACGCGGGCATCCAAGGCTCGCGCGCCGGCACGGGGCTCCGCATCGTCTTCGCGTCGCTGCTTGACCCGGCGCCGAAGGCGGAGGAGGCCATCGCCCGGCTCGGCCTCTCGATGGCGGACGTTGACATCGAGGCGAGGGGACTAATCAAGGTCTTTGAATCATTTGCGGAAACCAATCTCGACGCCGCCTCCGCCGTTCAAATCTTCCAGCGAAGGGGCACGGCCATCGCGCTCACGCTCGCGAACCAGGCCAAGGTCACGAAGGCCATGACGGAGGCCAACATCAGCGCGACGGGCGCGGCGCTCGCGATGGCCAAGGTGATGGAGGACAACCTCTTCGGCGCCTCGAAGCAGGTGGTGTCCGCGCTACAAGAGATGGTCCTCCAAGCGGGCGACCGCGGCGCGGAGGGCGCGCTGCGCGGGCTGCTCGACACGATGACGGCCGCGATCCGCGGCGCGATCGGCCTGTCGGGATCGTACGAGGAGGTCGCGCGGGCGTTGGAGATAAATTCCAAGGGACAGTTGGAGAACGCCGAAGCCCTAAGGAAGATCGGCCCCGAACAGGAGGAGGCCGCCGACAGGCTGGTGACCTTGTCGGAGAGGACGCTGGCGCTGGCGGAGCACGAGCGCCTCCTCGGAGAGAGGTCGGAAAACCTGGCGCGCACGTTCGGACTAATCGTGGACGCCGTGACGGTGCTGGCGGCGATGCGGCTCGGCGTCCTGGTCGTTGGTTGGGCGACGTCCTTCACCGTCGCGGCGGGCGCGATGGCCAACTTCACCACGATGCTCCACCTCGCGTCGGCGGCCATCGTCAGGTTGAACGCAGCGTTCGCGTTTTTGGGAGGGCCTGTCGGCCTGCTCATCGGCGCCGTGACCGTGCTTCAACTGTGGATACTGGAGCAGAACAAGGCGAGGGAGGCGTCGGAGAAGCTGACCGACGAAATGCTCGAACAGTCGAAGGCGCTGGGCGACCTCAGCGCCGCGAGATTGGAAGATCTCGAAATCCAAAACATGCAACGGCTCGTCGATCTGATGCTGGAACTCAACAGGGCGAGGCAGCGGGCGATCGATATGCAGAAGTCCCAAACACAGTTGGGCGTCAGTTCCGTGGCCGCCGACTTGGAAGTCCGAAGGCTCGAGAAGCAGATCGCGCTACAGGAGGAGATCCAACTCAACCTCGCCAAGGAATCGCTGCGACGACAAGTGGCGAAGAAGCCAGAGGAAGAGGCGCAGTTGGGGGCGCCCGCCAAGATCGACGAAGAGGCGATAGAGAGGGAGAAGCAGAGGCTCAAGGACATAGCGGCGCTGTTCGACGCGACCCGCACTCCCGTCGAGAACTTCACCGCGGCCATCGTCCGGCTCAACGAGTTGCAGATCAAGGACCAGGATCTGGTCGTCAGGGGGATCGAACTCTACGTCGGCGCGCTGGGCGACGCGATGGTGGCGACGGGAGAGGTCATCGAAGCGACCGAAATCTACACGCTGGCGTTGGAGGAGCTGGTCAAACTGCAAGACTCTGGCACCATCTCCCAGGAGCAGTTCGCGGTCGCGTCCGATAGACTGGCCCAAACGCTGGAAAAATCCATCGACGAGATCGAGTCCTCGCGGACGGCTCTCGAATTCCTCAGGGACACCGCGGTCTCGGCCGGACAGGCGTTCGCCAGCGGGTTCGCCAACGCGGCATTCGCCGGCGAGAGGTTCAGCGACATCCTCAAGCAACTGGTCATCGACACGATCCGGCTCATCGCGCAGCAGCAGCTACTCGCCGCCGTGATGGGGATAGGCGGCATCATTTCCAACTTCGTTGGCGGACTCAACCTCGGCGGCGGCGGCGGATTCGTAGCGGCCGTCCCTGCCACCAGCGTGGTTCCCTTGACAATTCCCGGCGGAGCCGTGCTGCCCGCGACCGGCGGGTTTGGAACCGCCATTGGACAGCACGGCTTCGACTTCACGGTGCCGGGCTCCGGCCCGCCCGACTCGGTCGGGATGAACATGCGGCTGACCCCGGGCGAGCGGCTCATCGCGATCCCGCCGGGCGGCGGCGGCCCCGCCGGAGGAAACGTCGTCGTCAACGTGTTCAACCAACCGGGCATGGAGGCGACGGTTGACGAGCGGGAAAACAACTCGATGAAGGAAATCAATATCCACATCATCAAGAAAACGTCTGAGGACATTACCCGAGGCGGCCCCATCGCGTCGGCGATCGGTAGCCGTTTCGGGATCGCGCAGGGCGCGAACGCGGCGAGGTGATCCATGCCGATCGTATGGCCCGTTACATTGCCTACCGCGCCCGAAGCCGGCGGTTATAGGGAGTCGCCGCCGGACAATGCGTTGCGGTCTCAGACGGATATCGGCCCGCCCAAGTCCAGGCAGCTCGCGACCGGCGCTGTGAGGCGGATCTCCGCGAGCTACATCCTCGACTACACGGAGACCGAGGCGTTGGACGTGTTCTTCGTGGCGACCACCGAGAGCGGCACTCTCACCTTTGAGTGGCCGCATCCGAGAACCGGCGTGACCATGGTCGCGCAGATCATGTCGCCGCCAATCTATAGCCCGCTGGGCGGCTTGAACTGGTTGGTCACGGTGGAATTTGAGATACAGCCCGAAGGCACTCCGTGAGCCCGGTTACCCAGCCCACGCGTGCGGAGATGTACGCACAGAGCAGCGGCAAGGCTCCGCTCATCCTCATCACGGCGACTCATCCCACCGACACGACCAATTTTCCGATGAGGATCACAAGCGATTCGGTCAACACGGTCAGCAACGGGGAGACTTTTCTTCCTACGCCATTCCAAATCGAACTGCCTCCGGAGACCAAGCAAGGCGATCCCCGCGTGAGGATCACGCTCGACGCGCCGACGATCGACTTCGTCGGAATCTTTCGCGACCTCGAGACGCCGCCCACGGTTAAGATCGAGATGGTCATTGGCGATTCCGAAGGTCCGGGCATATCGGACACGATCGAGCGAGTGTGGGACGATTTGCTTCTCAAGAACGTCGAAGCCAGTGATCTCAAATTGACGTTCGATCTTGGATATGAGGATTTTGAAAGCACGCCGTTTCCGCGCGACCGCTACGACCTCGCGAAGTTCCCCGGGCTGTATTGATGGACGTCCGGGGAAGCGACTACACAGGGATTCCTTATCTTGAGTCGGGCCGAGATCGCAACGGAATCGACTGCTGGGGTTTGGTACGGCTGTTTCTGTCTGAGCAGGCCGGCATCGACCTGCCCTCGTATTCAGGCCAGTACGATAGCGGCGGGCCTTTCAACGAGAACGAACCTCACATCAGCAGCCAAGCCGAACCGCTCGGTTGGAAGCCGGTGCAGTCTCAGTTGTATCAGCGGTTCGATGTTCTACTCTTCCATGTGCAGGGGAAGCTGCATTGTGGCGTCATGATGGATCCCCTTCACTTCATTGAAGCCCGGATGGGTCTCGATTCCGGGTCTACGCGACTGACGAGGGGGTGGCGGCGTGCGATTCGCGCAGTCTACCGACACAGCCCTAGCTGAGCACGAAACGTTCAGGATCGCGGGGCGCGAACAGCCGTTCGCCCAGCCTCGCATCGTAGACATCGCCGTGGGCTCGTCTTTGGAAGACGCACTGCGCGAGATCCACGCGGAGACGGTGAGCTACGCCCGCCTGTACGTCGCGGTCGACGGGAAACTCATAAGGTCCGATCTCTGGGCCGAGACGCGCCCGCAGGCCGGAAGCCACGTCACAGCCGCCTACGTGCCGACCGCCCCTCTCATCGTCCTCGCTCTGGGCGGCATCGGGATCACGGGCACCGCGGCCACGCTGATCGCCTATGCGATCATCATCGTCGGCACGCTACTACTCGGCCTCGCGGTACAGGCTCTACTTGGGCTGCCGGAGCAGGCCGACAGCGACTACGAGTCGCGCTCCCACACCATCCGAGGCACGAAGAACAGGGCTTGGATAGGCAACGCCATATTCCAAGTGTACGGACGGCATCGAATGTTCATGCCGTTCGCCTCGCTGCCGTTCACGGAGGTGATCGGTAACAAGCAGTTCCTCCGCCTGCTGTTTGACTGCGGTCCCGGCCCGCTAGTCATGACGAACCTCAAGATCGGAGCCACGGACATCAACGACTTCTCGCTCCAACAGGTGACGAAGGATGTGGGGCCGGAGCAAGTCGACACGAAGAGTTCCCGCGACTTCGGCGCGGGCGCCCAATCCGCGTTCGTCGGTATCGGAGTTAACTGGGTTACCGAGGGCCTGATCGTAGGCGAGTTCATCCATTCTTCGGGCTTCAGTCGCGTCAATTCCCGTGGGAATGGCCGCTTCCGCGTGACGGCGATTGGCACGGAGACGACGACGGACGACGGCTTCACCGTCGAGCTGGCCGATAACACGGACCCCGCATTCCTGACGGACACGGGCAGCGGGACTCAGCACATCACGCTCGTTGAGCAGAGCGCCGACTTCGTGTTCCACGACGGCACCGTCCAGAGCCCGACGTTCGAGATCTTCCCGTCCGACGTGAAGCAGGACGATCTCTCGTTCGACTTCAAGTTGAAATGGTTCCAGTCCGAAGCCCCCGCGCACATCCACACGTTCGCCGACCCCGCCGACGAGATCCAGTTCGATTTCAACTTCGTGTCCGGGCTCACGACGTTCGCCGACTCGGGAAAGACGAAGGACTGGACGGTTTCGTTCAAAGTCGAGGCGAAGCGAGACGACGGAGACGACACATACCGGGAGGTCGCGTCCTACGTCGAGGGGGTGAGCGCAGACCCCAGCGACCTGCGAGCCCAACTGTCCCACGACGCGCCGGGGCCGAACGTCGTCAAAATCGGCGGCCACCTGATCTTCACAGCCAAGAGCAGGGCGCCCATCCTCCAAGGCTTCCGTATCCGCACGCAGTTCCTCGAAGGGCGCGGCATCTACACGCTTCGGATCACGCGCATCGCGGGGGACGCGGGCGGCGCGAGCGCCAATCTACAGAACGCATACCCCGTCAGCGCGGGCGGCACGAACGAGAAGAAGACCGTCCTGTCCGACTGCACGTGGTTCGCCGCGCGGGCGATCCTCTACGAGTCGCCCGTGAACACGGAACTGCTAGGGGAGTTTCACGCCTTCCTCGAAATGAGGATCCAGGCGACCGAGCAGTTCAACGGCATCATCGACACGGTCAACGCCATCTTCGAGCGCAAGGTCCGCACCTTCGACGGCGCCACCTGGGGGCCAAAGGTGCTGTCTCGAAATCCGGCGTGGATCGCCGCAGACATCCTCTCGCAGTTCCCGATCTCGGACAGCCGGATCGACGCGCCCGCGTTCAAGGCGTGGGCCGACAAGAACGAGCCGACGCCCGGGTCGTACGACTTCGCCTACAACCGGGTGATGGACTTCGACACGAACTTCGCGCAGATCCTCAAGGACATTTCCGCGACGGCGAGGGCGTCGATCGTCCGGTCGGACGGGCTCTACAGCGTCCTGATCGACGAGGACAGGACGCCCGTGGGGCCGACGCAGCAGATTACCCCGCGCAACGTCCGAGACTTCACGTTCCAAAAGCAGTGGATCGACTTCCCCGACGCGATCCGCCTCAAGTTCATGGACGAGAACACGTGGCAGCGCACCGACCGGATCGTCTACAACGACGGCTTCGGCGTGCGCGACGCCGACACCGGCTCGATCTCGATGTCCGCCGAGAACAGCACGCAAAGCTACGTCCGACCGACGGGCGACTTCATCGCGGACGGATTTGTGGCGGGCGGTTTCCTCGTCGCGTCCGGCTTCGCGGATTCGGCCAACAACGGTCAGAAACTCATCTTCTCGGTGGCGGCGACGCGGATCGTCGTCGATTCTGCCGTGTTTTTGGAAGACGATGTGGAAGCGGGCGGGCGACAGCTGTTGACGAACGGCGCCGTCAAGTTCGAAACGGCGGAATTGCCCGGCGTCACGATCCCGAACCAGGTCTGGAAGGAGGGCCGTTTCCGGATCGCGACGGGGAAGTTGAGGCCGCACGTCTATACAACGACGATGGATTGGGAGCATCTCGTCGCGCAGCGCGGCGACATGGTCCGCGTGTCGCACTACGTGGTACAGGTTGGCCTCGGATCGGCGCGGATCAAAGACTTGTTCAATACCGCCGGACCGATCTGGCGAATCGATTTCGACGCAGGAATCTACGTGCCCGCGGACGTGCCGTTCGGCGTCGTCGTAAGGAAGGCCGACGGAACGGAATTCACCGCGGCGTTCACCATCACGCCTCCTTTCCCGGAATGGAAGGATTTTGGCGTCTTCACGACTCAGGGCGCGGCCGATCCGAGCATTGGCGACCTTCTCACCCTGGGTGAATTGGGAACAGAAACCTTCGACGCGGTCATCTTCGACATCGACCGGCGGCCGCAGCTCGGCGCGAAGCTGAGCCTTTTCGACCACTCCCCCGCGATCTACTCCTCCGACCTTGACACGATTCCAGCGTTCACGTCGAACGTGAGCGAACTGTTCACGCCGGACCTCAATCCGCCCGCGACGCCGCGCATCCTTGGCACTGATTTCCGGTTCTCGCATTTCGACGACGCGGGCGTCACGTTCCTCTTCATCGACGCCATCATCACGTCCGACATCGCCGAGCGCACGGCGACCGTGGGCGAGGTATGGGCCGAGACGGCCTTCTTCGAGGTCCAATACCAGATCGCCGGGCTTAGCACGGCGGACCCGCTCGACCAGGAAGACGGCGCGCCCGAGCCCGGCCCGGTGCTGGGCGACTGGACGATGATTCCGCGCCTGCCGTCGAACCAGACGGCGTTCTCGCTCGGCCCGTTCCCGATCTCCGATTCGATCAACATCAGGGTGCGAGGGCTTTCTCGGTTCGGCGTGGTTTCGCCGTGGACGCAGTCCAACGACGTCCAGGCCGAGGGCAGCGTCGTCGCCGTCACGGACTTGAAGATAGACACTATCCTCGAATCCACCGGCCGCGGCATCGTTGTCTCGATGGTCATCACTTGGAACCATCCGCCCGACTCCGACGACCTGTTCTCGACGTTCGCCGTGGGCGTCCAACGAAACGTGGAGCCGCGAGTGTCGGCGCGGACTCCGGATCGGTTCCTCAAGATCGAGGACGCGCCCGACGGCTTTTATACCATCGACGTGCAGGCGATCTCGCCGAGCGGACAGCGATCGAACGTCGTCACGATCCAAGAGCAGTACATCGCGCACGCGGTCCAATCGATACCGCGGCCGCCGGGATTGGAACTGGCCGGCCAGGGAAACTCTCAGGAATGGACCGGCAGGGACGTATTTTTCCAATGGCAGCCGATCCGCTTTCCCGTGATTCCGATGGCGATCCCAGATCCGATCGGCGACCCCGACGTGGACGACAACTTCATCGTCGACTACACGGTGAGGATCTTCGACAATAAGCCCTCGCCGGACGGCCTGTTTTCGGCGGGCCGGTTGCTTCGCGTCATCGACCACGTCACGGAGACCTTCTCGAAGTACACCTACGAAGACAACGTCGAAGACCATACGGACGTGAGCAGGGCCCTGTTCAGCGAACTTCTGACCTACCCGGCCACTCGCAAGCTCAACATCCGCGTGTCGGGGCGAGACAAGTTCGGGAACATCGGCCCGGAAGCGATCATCAACGTGTCGAACCCGCCGCCGCCGATCCCGCAGACTCACACGGTGTTCGCGCGGGCGTCCACCGCGATCATCAATCTCTCGTACGGGTTGTTCGGCGCGCCGCCTCTGCCCGGTGGGAAGCGGTTCAGTTCGGACGCGGACTACCGCGGCGTCGTTGCGTTCTCGTCCACCACGCCGGGCTTCACGCCGTCGCAAGACAACCTCGTCTACGACGGTCAGCCTCGGACCGCGATCCAGATCACGATGCAGAGCGGCGCCCGCCACTTCTTCGTGCTGGCCGCGTACGACGAGTTCGGGCTGCTCACGGACGGCTCGCCCAACATCGCCGAGCTGGAGTTCGGCCCCGAGTTCTTTATCGATATCGCCGCGCCCGCGGGCGTCGATGGGGTGGTCACCGAGGACGACTTCGACATCGTGTTCTTCGACGGAAGCGGCAACGACGACGGGATATGGATTCCGGCCCATACGGCGTTCATCGAGATCGAAGGGGACGGGACGGCCGATCCCACTCTGGTCGTCGTGGAGTTCTCGTTCATCGCCTACATCACGCGGATACTCACGATCCCGGCGCTTAGAATCGTGCCCGGCGACCCGTCAATCATTCCCGTGTTCGGCATCATCCCGTTGGACGCGATCAACGAGATCGAGCCCCAACCGGACCATCTTGAAGTGGAAACATTCGCCCGCGCGCACATGGGCGGCGTCGGGACGAATCCGGTCTTCCTCTATAGGCTGATGAGGGAGCGCAGGGATTGGGAGTCGCACCTCATCAACTTGACCGGGAACGATCCCGATCCCGGCGAGGCGCTCGAATACGCCATCGCCATCTACGACGAGGCGTCGGACGCCGATCTGATCACGTGCATCGAAGACGGACTGTTCGGCGCGATCTACTCGGAGTTTCGGCTCGGCGTCGGGGGCGACTGGGTCGCCAAGGGATTCATCGCGGGGATGTTTGTTGACTCGGAGAACTGGACGACCGGCGCGAACAACGGGCGCTTCTACGTGGTGGGGATCGGCACGCAAGTCGCGCCGACCGCCAGCGTCAGGGATCTCTACGTGCAATCCGAAGATCGCCTCGACGACGAACCTCTTGTCGACGAGACTCAGAGCGGAGACGAGATCGTCACCGAATTCGCGACTGGGATCGTCAAGACTTGGGACGGCGTCACGGACGATTTGGAATGGTATCGAACCGCGGGGACTCCGCCCGATGCTTCGCCGGTCCAGCCTTCGGAGGTGATCCGCGGGCTCGCGGTCGGTTCGTTTGATGGGATTCTCGATTCGTTCGTGTCGTTGGAAGACACGCCCGCGCAGCTCTACCCGCCCGCCGGCACCGAGGCGAAGCAGACGATCTCCGCCCCTGGGTACGTGATGGGCGACCACGGCTCCGTCATCCGCAACGTCGTCGCCCAGGCGACCCACGCCTTCATCCTACAGGTGCGCTGGGAGAAGTGGGCCGAGGCCGGCGTGGGAACCGTCATTCCAGAGTTCAATTTGGGCTACGACGCCTACACGATCAGCGGCGACGACGACACGGACTTCATGGCGCAGTGCCACGGGAGCATGTTGATCACGGTCACCAACGGGCTCGGGACGACGGAGTATATGATCCGCGACGTGCTCTCCAACGACCTCATGATCGTAGACACCGACGACGGTTCCCCGAACACCGGCCAAGTTGGCTCCTACACTCTCGCGAGCGCCCCGCCCGAAACAGTGGGCGCGCAAGCGTCGCTCATCACGCTTCACGTCGTGGAGAAGGGCTGATGCTGCACAGGCGCTACGTCCAAATACGCCCTGACGGCACGGTGGGCCGCCAGCGGTTGTCGGCGAAGCCCCCCGCAAAGGGGCTGGGATGGGTCGAAGTTCGCGACGGCGAGGACATCGACGAGATCCGTGGCAAGCGTCGGCTCAACGATGAATGGGTCGATCGGATCGAACTGGAGTATGTCTCCTCGCGCCGGTCGATGGAGATCGGCAGCGGCGACAGGGCCGTGTTCAGTCTTCGGTCGGTGACTGGAGCCGTCGCCTTAGACGGGCCGGCGGATGTGCTCTGCCGGATCAATCGTGACCGCGTGCGGGTCGTGATCGGGGAGTCGCTCACGTTCCAGCCCACGCAGTCGACGCCCGAACAATGGGACATCGAAGTGATTGACCCGCGCTACTTCGTCCGTCGCGTCGCGGGACGCCCGCCGACGACGATCAATATCGTCACACGGCTACCTGAACTTCCGCCGGGCGCGGACAAATCGGACGTGAGGAGGCGGTGGCTGGAGCAGCGCGACCGCAAGAGGGACAGCCCCGCTCCCAAGCAGAGGGCTTGAGATGGCAGAAGAAAGGCCGATGAGAGCGTACGCCGTACCCGGCGCGCCGGTCGGTTCGCGCGACGGGGCCGGAGCGGTCGGCGGCCCGACGGGCGAGTCCGCGGTCGAAATGCTGTGCGCGGTGGCCGAGGACATCTGGGGGCTGAGGCAGGACACGCGGGAACTGGTCGAGGTCGCCCGCGACATCCTCGCCGAAGCACGCGACACGCGGGACAAGTCGCTCAAGGCTCTCGAACGCGCGACGACGGCGATGGAGACGATCTGCTCGACCAACGAGGTTATGTCCGCGGCGCTCAAGGACACCGGCGTATTGGAATCGCTTCGCGATATGCAGAAGGATCGGACGGCTCCGCTAGCGGATGCGATCGGTCGCTTTGCTGAGCGCAGCGTTCAAGAATCGGAGGAAAGATGAGTCAGTTCGTCGGCTTCAACGTAAGCTTCGCCGGAACGACTGCCTATTCTGTGTGGACAGTGACTCACGCCGCTGTCGTGAGCGGTCCATTCTCTTCGCCTGAGGCGCTGACGTGGCCCGGTGGAGTAGGCATATTCATTTCCACGTCCGACATCGGCTCCGGTGGCGTGATGCGTTTGATCCGCTTGACCGGCGACGATCCCGCGGTCGGCGACACGGTCACGGGTGGGACGAGTGGAGCGACGGCTCTCATCACCGCCATCACGATCCTCGACGAACTCGGACGTTCGATCAACCCGCCCGGTTTCGACGGCAGCGGCAATCAGGGCGCGGTTGTCGCGGGCGACTTCTTCGTCATCGCGGAGACGGCGTACGTCGCGCAGGGGTTCTCAATAACTGGCACGCCCATCCACGATTCGTTCGCTATCGACGTCGCGCCTTCGCCCGGGAATCCCGTCGATCAGGCCGGCGTCATCACCCGCGACTTCACCCCGGTCTTCGGCTGGCCGGTGCCCAACCCCGGAGACACGCGCGTCGCCGCGATCGTGCGCCGCGCGCTGGTCGAGGTAGAGACGACGTTCGCGAGCCGGCGCCTTCAGGCGCTCGCGTTCGGATCGTCGGACGACATTACCGGAAGCCCGGTCGCGGACGCCTACCTCCGGCTCCAGTCCGTCGGAGACGCGGCGATGGGCTACAAAATGCTGCGGCCGGGGAGCGTGACGGGGCTCTCGCTCATCCTCGATGTGACGGTCGTGACCGTGCCCGGCACGTCGGACGCCGTGTTCAGCGTTCGCAAGAACGGCGCGGCGCTCGGCGGCGCCCCCTCGGTGGCGACCACGATCGCGGCGACGGGGAAGATCGAACTCGCTTCCACGATCGTCGCGCCGGGCGTAGCGGCGTTCGCCGCTGGCGACCGCTTGAGCGTGTTCGCCGACCACGACGGCGTGTTCGACGGCACGATCAGCAACTTCGAGGGCCTGATAGAGATCCAGGTCTGACGGCGGAAACATGGCATCCTTACAACTCGAAGCGATCGTGATCGGCCCGTTCGAGCTTGTCGACTTGCAGTCTCTGTCGATCGCCGAACAGAACGAGGCCAAGATTTTGGGGAACCGTTTGCTTCGCCGCTTGATCTTCCAAACGAGGCTCACCCGGCTGTGTGACAACCGGTCCGTCTCCCAGGCGCGCGACGTGGAATGGAAGCGCCTCGTCCGCGAGAAGCGGACTCGGAATCGGAAGAAGTTCCTCGAAGAGTTCGACCCTCAGCTCGACGACGCGATGCAGGACTCCAGGTTGCAGTCGCTCGCCCTGCGGATCTCGCGCAACGGGAATCTGTGGGGCTTGCTTCACGTCTACAACGTGCGAGCGACCGAGAACGGACAGATCGTGCGCGCGACCGCGTACCCCGCGCCCGCGATCCCGTTCGCGCGCCCCGAACAGCAGAGGTGGATTTCCGCGATGCGCAGGATCCTCGGCGGCTTTCTCTCGAACGACTATACGCTCGCGGACGGGCGCGACTTCCGGCTGAGGGCGTGGCGGTTCCCGACCGACCAGAAAGGCCACCGCTGGACCGGCGAGGGCGAGCCGTGGGCTGAAGCGTTGATTGACGCGCTCGTCGCGGACGGCTTCGTCCGCACGGACAGGCTCGGGACAGTCGCGAGGATCGCGCGGCCGTGACGATCACCGAGCGGACGTTCTCGACATTCGCGATCCACAACGGGTTGCTTCAAGACAGGCTGATGGGCGACGCGTGGGCGACGCACGTGTTGGGAATGGAGTCAGTTCTTTACGCGGACACCCAACTGGAATTGGGTGCGCAGATAGCGAAGCCCACGCTGGTCGGAGAGGCGGACGGCCGCGTGTTCCTCCGGTTCGAGCTTCGATGGCCGCCGCCCGGATCGAAGATCCTTCGCGCGAAGCTGCGCGTGACGCCTGACGTGACCATAACCATCCTCGGCGCTTTGCGTGTCGGCTTCCTGCTGCGCGATGATCGATGGGACACGATCGGCGGGAACTCTAGTTTCTGGGGCGTCGAAGATCCGCACATGGAAGCGAGAACGGTGCTCGACGCCCTGATGGCGAAGGGGGAAAACGAAGACGCACCCACCGGAGAACCGATCTGGTTCAACGGCAAGAATTTCAACGTGGGGTATGACTGGCACGGCGGCTCTTTCACGTCGGCCGTCGCGGGCGATCTCGGGACGATCTCGCAGCGGCTTCGACGGAACACCGACTCGGAGCCCGGCTTGAACCTCCAAATTCAGGTGAGGGCGGTCGTGTCGGCGACCGACCCGCGCGAGACGGGGCCGGTTATCGCATTGAGCGATCCGCGCGCATTCGACGACATAACAGCGGGGATCGAAGGAAGCGAGCTGGTGTTCTCGTTCACAGGCGCGGATCGTATCCCGGTCGTCGCAGGTCAGCGATTGGCGTGGAGGCTCGTCGGCGAGGGAGTGGACCGGATTCCCGAGACGACGGATAACGTTCTTCCGCTCTTCCGAATCGAAACTGGGAATTTGAGATTCGCGGGGACGGGCGCGCGCACGAATTTAATCTTTTGGAACCGCGGGCTGTCAACCACGGAGGTCGGGAGCAACGGCTTCGGCGTCTATCCCTACGCTCAAGACCTGCCCAACCCTGTCGATTACGACGACAACGACGTGAATCCCGGTGTCCTGTTCGAAGACACGCTCTTGGACTTCGGGGTTCCGCCGTTCTCCGTCGGCGTGCCGCAAACGTGGGGCGACGCGGACTACGACACCGACACGACGATCCCGGGCTTCTCGGCGTTGCTCCAGAGCTACATCGACCAGCCGGGGTACGACGCGAGCCCCGGCACGCCGTTCCCGCTGGGGCTCTATATGGAGATCAAGATCACCGGCATCACGTTGCCTGTTCCCTTGTTCTCGCGCGAAGGCGATGCCCGCGGAGTCGAGCTGATAATCGAGTACGATCCGCCGGTCACTGGCTGTATCAAGGCAGCCGTGGCGAAAGAACAAGCCGTCAAGGCCGGGATCGGCTTCGCGCGGGCGGTCGAAGCGGCGGTGGGCTCGACGAACGCGGTACAACGGAAGTTGGGATCGGAGCCGGCGATCACGGCGGCGGTCGGCACGGTTCCGAAGATCGACGCGACGGTAGGCGTCGCCTGCAAGTAAGAGGGGAGTATGATTAGTTTCAATCTACGCCTGGACACCGACGAGTTCCTTCGCGTCTACGGCCCGGTGCGGACGATCGACGGCACCGCGATCGTCAGCGGCGTGACCGGCTCGCTCGCGCGACTCTACGACAGGGACAAAGACACCGTCGCCGCCGCGAGGGCGACGGCGCTCACCGACGGCGAGCCGTCAGCGGAGACCGCGATCGTCGTGGACTCGATCCGCGGCATCGACGACGGCGATGCGGTCGAGATCGACCTTGACGACGGCGACGTGCATCGCACGATCGTCAATGGGGCGCCGAGCGGATTCACGGTGACGCTCACCGTAGCCCTCCCCTCGGCAGCCGCCGCGGGAAATGCGCTCCGCGTCGTCGTCCAGACGGTAGGCGCGACGCTCCTGTACGTCGCCAGCTCCGCGAACTGGCTGGTCGGGGACGACGCGCAGATCCACCACATCACGGACGACAGCTACCACGCCGGGATCGTGGTGCAGACGGCGGCGAACGAGATCGAGATCGACACGGCGACGATCGCCGCCCTCGTGCCAGGCGACGAGGTGTCGCGCAAGCTGGGCGGCGACATCACGATGGAGACCGCCTTCGGGACGCCGGAGACGCCGCCCGTGCCGCAGTCGACAGCGTGGGGCATTCAAGGCGACAAGAGCGCGGACCACGCCGACCTTCGCGTGGGCCAGAGCGTGCGTGTGGAGTACATCCTCGACGCGGGAGCCGGACTTAGACTCCACGAGTCAGCGCGGGCGACGATCATCGGGAACGAATAGGGCCATAGATCGCGCGGACTTGTGGAGGCTGAAATAAAAGCAATGACCGATTTGGATAAATCCGGTAGTGAACATAGAATGCGCGAGCTGCTGCGTGAGGCATTGAATGGACGCGGCAAGCACCCGCTCACCTTTCGCGGCTTCGTCACGATGGCGGCCAGCAGCGTCTTCGTTTTATGGTGCGCGTGGGTATCCACGGATCTTCTCTCGATGCAGAAAAGCTGGGCCGCGCACGGCGAGCCTACGATGGCCGAACAGAGAAGACAGGGAATCGAGCGACAGCGTGCAATCGACTCTCTCGTCACGATCCAAGGCAACATGCTTTCAACGATGGGTCGTGTCGAAAGAGCGACGCTTCTGAACGGCCGCAAGATCGTCGACATGGGGATGTACCACTTCGGAGGTGACAAGAACCACGAGTGCATCCTGAATGATTGAGATGGGCGAAGAGAAAATCGACGTGATCGCCGAAGCGGCGCCCGGCCTGCGCCGTTCCGACATGATGATCCTCCGCCACTGGCTGAGCCCTGCGTTCGTCGTCCCGCTCGCGGAACACTACGGCGAAGGCGACCCGGTGGCGGGCGCGCGTCGCGCGTACGTCGAGGTCCGCCAGCTCATCATGGGCTACGCGCGGTACGCGGGGAGCCGCCGCGGGGGCTCGTGGCGCGAGGTCGTCGAGGCCCTCCGCGCGCTCGGGTGGCGCGGGTGCTTCTCGCGCGTCGATCCCGCGCCCGGACTCGACACGCCGTGGCGTCGCGCGGCCGAGGCGATCTTCGACGACGCCGGGTGCGCGATCCCGGGATGGGTGCGAGTCCGCGTCGGCGACGCGTCGCGTGATCGGATCGGGCTCGCGACGATCCGGTGCGCGTCGAAGATGCTCCGCGACGTCCCGCGGCTGAACGTCGCGCGGCTCCGCGGGCGACTCTACCAGCGACGCACGGCCGAAGTGATGGTGACCGTCTCGACCGGGGCCGAAGCCGTCTCGTCGTACACGATCGACGCGGCGGAACTCGACGACGACGATTTGAAAGCCAAGATCCACCATCGAATGCGCGACCTCGTGAAGGCGAGAAGGCACCGGCTCAACTGGGTGTCGTTCGAACTGCTCGCCGAATGGGCGCGCGAGGGGTTCATCGCGAGCGCGGCGGGCTGCGTCGTGTCGGCCGTCGGCGGCGTCGGCATCTCGTCGGGCTTCTCCGCTCTCGTGCCCGGCAACGGAATCCCGCTCGCGATCTGCGTGGGCGAGGCAGAGGACGGGTGGGTCACGCTCGCGCTCACGCCGGATCACCGCGCGTTCGACGCGACGCATGGCGGGATGGCGTACGGCTACCTCAAGAAGTCGATCGAAGGGGAGCTGCAATCGTGAAAGTGATCCTCGTCGGCGGCGCGAAGGGCATCGGGCACGCCATCTATACCAGGCTTTCAAAAGACCATTGCGTGGTGCGGCTCTCCCGTTCCACGGATCCGTCGCTCGACCTGAGATGGGAATCTGATCTTATCGACGACCGGATTGGAGACATCGTCGAGTGTCTTGATGGAGTTGATTGGCTCGTCGTCTCCGCTGGGATGGGCGCGTACACGTGGCCGCACATGGAGAACCGCGACGTCCGCGAGCTGATGATGGCGATCAACTACCACGGCCCGGTCGACTGCTTCCTCGCGTCTCGCCGCGCGTTGATGAAGTCGCGCGGCAAGGTTCTGTTCATCGGCTCGACCGTCGCGACGCGCGGCGCGAAGGGGCTCCAGCACTACGCGGCGACGAAGGGCGCGCTCGACGCCTACGTCCGCAGCGCGGCGCGCGGGCTCGCCAAGCACGGCGTCGCGATGAACGTCCTGAGCCCCGGCTGGGTGGACACGCCGATGACGGCGGAGATCGAGCCCAAGCTGCGGGAGGCCATCATCAAGTCGATCCCGCTGCGGCGCATGATCCGGCCCGAGGAGGTCGCGGAGTTCGCGGCGAGGATACTCGAGTCGCCGCACGCGCTGACGGGCCAGATCCTTGAGATGAGTGGAGGCGCGTGATGCGGCCGACGGGCGGGCAGTGGGCCGCCGGGATCGCCGCCGTCGCGACGCTCGTCACCGCGATCGGCGGCACGCTCATCGCCTGGAAGAAGGGCGACGACGCGGCGGTGGAGCTGGAGCTGTGCCACGAACAGATCGACAAGAACCGCGACGCCTACCATCAGCAGATCAACGACGGACGCGACGCGCTGCTCGCCTGCGACCAGGCGTACCGCGAACACATGGACCGGATGTTCGACCGCCTGCTGCCGAGCGAAGAGATCGGCGACGCGGGCGTCGAAGACGTGGCGACGTCGGAGCCGCCGCTCGCGGTGTCGTCGCCGCCTCCGTCTCTGTCCGGTTCGATCGTAGGGGGCGCGCTCGGCCACATCGCCGACGAGACGCCGGACGAAGAGGTCTACGACGAGTGGGCGGATCCGCCCATCTTGGAACAGGAGGCGTACGACGACGCCGTGGAGACGTGGAAATGAGGTTCTTCGAGTCGCTCGCCGTCCACCACTCGGCGTCGCCGCTCTGGACGAAGGCGCCTGACCTCGTCAAGTGGCACACAGACCCGCGACCGCTGACGAGGGGCCGGTGGAAGTACATGAGAAAGATATACGCGTCGCTCGAGTCGTTGCCCGCCTCGGTTCGAGGCCGCGAGGGCCGGGGCTGGGATCACGTCGGCTACCACTGGGCGATCGAGCGGGACGGCAGGATCGTCGCGATGCTCAACCCCGTGATGGCTGGCTACCACGCGTTGAGGATGAACGCGAACACGCTGGCCGTCTGCGTCGTCGGGAACAACGAGAAAACCAAGGACAGGTGGCGGGCCGTACAGCTCGCCTCCCTCCTGAGTCTGGTCGACGCCCTCATAGTCGTCGTGCCGGACATCAACACGGCCGGCCACCGCGACCTCGCGCCCGGCCACACAGCGTGTCCGGGGTTGGACGTCGGGAAGCTGTTGGCCTCCCGTCGACTGCCTTGGGCCGCATGACAGAAGGAGAAGGAAGTGGACTTCGACAGCATCCTCAAGATACTGACGGGCAACGTCGGTTGGCTCAACGCGATCTTCGGCGGCAAGCCGTGGTTCCAGTCCATTACGGGCTGGGGCGTCGCGCTCTACTTCGGGTTCTCGCAAGTGGTCGACCGCGTGTGCGACCCCGAGGCGATGCTCCTGTCCGTCGCGACGTGCGCCACGGTCTCGGGCGTCATGAAGACGGTTGGCCTCGTCATGATCCCGCTCGGCATTCGCAAGGCCTCCACGACGCCGAACGTTCCCGCGTCTCCGCTGTGATAGCGGTCGTCGGAAAGGAGATCGCGGAACTCTGGCCGCTCGCGCTGGTCGCCGCCGCGTTCGGCCTCGTCTGCCTCGGGTGGTGGCGGCACAACAAGGGCCAACAGGAGATCGGGAGGCGAGATGCGGAAGCCCAGACCGGGAAGGAGAAGGACGAGGCGAGGAAGCGCGCCGACAGGGCTCGCCGCGACGGCGACTCTCCTGCTGACCTCCTGCCACGGGGCAAGCGGAGGCGTGCTGCCGCCGGTGGACGTCGAAAACCCCGCACGAGATAGGCTGAAGACGGAGTACGCGGTCATCGTGGACGCGTGCGACGAATGGCCCAACCGAAACGCGGTCTTCTTCGTGGACGAGAAGGAAGGCGTCAACTACTGCACGCCGTTCCCCGCGATCGTCTGGGCCCTGGTCAGCTGCTCCAACGTCGACAAGCAGAACGACGCGATCGCCGAGCGGGACACGCCGCTGTTCGGCGAGTGAAGCGGCCGCCGGGGGCTCGGCTTGCGCCCAACCTTGCCGCTGAGGGCGGGAGGCGAAGGCGTGGCTTCCCAAGCCTTTCCCCCGGCGGTCCATTCGAAAAGGGTGTAGCACCTTTTTTTGCGAAAGGGCTTTCTACGGATGCACGCGTCACCCAGTTAAGACCTGATGATAGACTTTCTTATGCCCGGCTGTCCGTAACCGGAGCCGAACGCGGCGGGCCGCAGCGGGCCCAGCCCGGCGCCGGCGCCTTTGGACGGCCTGTAAAGCGCCACCGCAGCCCGATAGAGCCCCTCGCGCTGTATGGCGCGAAAGCGGCAGCCTGGACGCGGGCTCAGCGGCCTCCAGCGGGCCGCTTCCGGCCCCTGCGCGCCTTGATACGCCGCCGCGCGGGCATCGCCGCGGACGCCTTCCCCCTGCGTCTTAGCTTGCGGCGGGGCGCGCACGCGGCGGAACAGAACAGGCGCGCGTCGCGCAGCCCGCCCACCACGATCACCTTCGCGCCCGGCCCCATCGCGTCGCCGCACGCGCCACACCACGCGTCGAGACCAATCCGCGTCCGCCGCCTCACAGGCCCGCCTTCCCCGACCGTATCATCCTCGCCACCTCGATGTTTCCGACGATCGCCGCGACCTCTCCCGTCGGCGACTTCGACGTCTTCTTGCGCTTCCGCTTGGCGTCGCCGGGCTTCCAATCCTCTTTGTTTCCCCACGACGAACCGTGCGGGCCCCAGCTCACGTCCGCGACGAGCGGCACCGTGACCTCGGGCGCGACGTCCGCCATCGCCTTCGCGAGCCGCGGCACGAGTCTGTCCTCTACACCGCGCGGGATCTCGAAGAGGATTTCATCGTGCACCGTCAGCAGCATACGCGCGGGCCTCTTTCCCGGGCGGCCGGCGTTGAACTCGCGGATCAGCTTGCCGCACGCGATGAGCGCCCTCTTCATGATCGCCGCCGCCGCGCCCTGGATGATCGCGTTGATGGCCTTGTACGACAGGGCGCGGGGCACGCGGTATCGGCGTCCGAAACAGTCGTCGATGTGCCCCCGCCTCGCGACCTCCTTCATGCAGTCGTCCATCAGGTCCTTCATCAGCGGCATCTCGAGGAAGCACTTCGCCCGCATTCCGCGTGCCTTGACGGCTGTCACGCCGAGCGCGGCGGCCATGCGAGGGATTCCCATGCCGTACGTGATGGCGAGGATGACCGTCTTCGCGTCGCTACGACGCTGCGTCTTGAGGGCGGTCGCGCCCTTCTTGAACGGAGCCTTCCCGAAGAAGATGCGGACGAAGGCGAGGTAGATGTCGATGCCCGCGAGCAGCGCCTTCAGAAGTCGCGGCTCCTGAGTGTAGTGGGCGAGGACGCGGGGCTCAACCTGCGCGTAGTCGAGAGAGAAGAGGTTGTAGCCGCGTCGCGGGACGATGCAGCGGCGCACGTCCTTGCCGCGGTCGCCGACCGTGCCGCGGTACCCGCCGGGCAGCGTCTGGAGGCCGGGCTCCGTGATCGAGAAGCGGCCCGTCTTGATCCCCTCGTCTTGGCCGTTCTGCCAGAACCGCGCGTGGACGAGCCCGTCGGGCGAGCGCGACTCGAGCAGTGTCTGGAACCACTTCGCCATCTTCGCGTTCGCGCGGTACTCCAGGAGATGGCGCGGGAACTTGCCCTTCAACCCGTTGAGCGTCATCTTCCGCGTATTCGGCACGTCATATCCGAGCCGGCCGAGAACCCTCATCAGTTGTTGGGGCGAGTCGGCGTTGAAGATGGAACCCGCGGCGAGGTACATCTTCCGCTCCTCGACGCGAGCGGCCTTGCGGTAGAACGCCTTCCGTTCGAGGGCGAACTCCTCGTCGATGAGGATGCCCGCGTCCTCCATGTCCGCGACGTACGGCACCAGGTCCGTCTCGGTCTTGAACGGGACGGCGAACGACTGGAGCACGGGCGGCAGCATCATCCAGGCCAGCTTCATCGCGCAGTCGAGGTCGAGCTGGAGGTAGTCGCGCATAGTCCGGGCGTTTCGTTTCGTCGACTCGTAGAAGTCGCGGAACGTCGCCTCGGGCGGCGCGCCCACACCGGCCTTCATCGCGGTCTGGTACTGCGGGATGTCGGCGACGCGAGCCCGCTTGTACTTCTTCTTGAACCTCTCGCGCAGCTTCTTCAGCCACGGCGCGCGCCGCCGCTTGTTCTCCTTCGAGAGCCAGTTGTCGATGAGGTCTCGTTGCAAGTATTTGACGCCGAGGTGGCGGTTGGACAGGAATTTCAGGCCCAGCTTCGAGTACTCGTCAAGCATCACCGTCAAGTTCATCGTGTCGATCCACTTGCCCGCGGGCTCCCAGCCCATCGCGCGGAACATGCGGATCTCGAATTTGGCGCTATGCGCGATCTTCGTGATGGACTCGTCTTCGACGACGCGGCGTACCTTCCGCAGCGCCTCCCGGCCTTTGATCCCTCGGGCGCGGCCCGCGCCGTCGCGGTGGCAGTCCGCCATGACCGTGCGGCCGCATTCGTCCTGAGCGCCGACGAGGAAGGGGCGGTGGCCGCGCGTGGCCTCGAGGCCATCCGTCTCTACGTCGACGACGACCATGGAGCCAAGCGCGGGCCACGCCTTCGGGATCTTCATGTCTGCTTAGACTCGTTGCTTGAGAATGAGCCAGATCAGTTCGTCGAGCAGGCCTTCAGCCGCCCACGCGACGATGTGTCCGTGGCAGATCATCGGCGCGCACCAGCAGCCAAGCCGCTGCCCCTTCAGTTCCTTCGCCTGAACGACGAGCAGTGGCGTCCGCGTCACGAACCAGATGAGGTACTTGCCGACGACGGCCGACCTCATGAGCTGGCCGACCTCGCCAGGAATGGATGTCGACAGGCTGAACGGGTTGGAGAACGGGCTCTTGGAGAGCAGCCCGTACTTCGCCGACGAATGCGCCCGTCCGATGTAGGTATCGTAGTCCTTGCCGCACTGGCGGAGGTTGACTACTTGGGTTGAGAAATCCTCGTTCCTGACGATCCTATCTATCTCTTCGAAGTTCATCTCTTTCTCCTGCGGCCGGTCGGCGTCACCCGCGTGATGCGGGGCCCGCCGGCCTCGGACGCCTCTTCGAGCGCATCCAACATGCGGGCCGGGTTGCCTTTGACGGTGCATTCCCAGACCCGGATAACAATCCATCCCAGCTTAGCGAGGTCGCGATCGTTCCGCCGGTCCCGATTCCGGTTGCGCGCGAACTTCGTCGCCCAGAACTTCGTGTTCGTCTTTGGCATACGTCGCGCCGACAGCGGGTGGTGGCGCGGGCACGAGTGCCAGAAGCATCCGTCGACGAACAACGCGATGCGCGGGCGCCGCCACGAGAAATCCGGCGAGCCGGGTAACTGCCAGTCATTCAACTTCGGCGGCGGCAGCAGGTTCTCCGCGCGAAGGATGCGCGCCACCAACTTCTCGAGCTGGGTGCCGCTCGACCTGTTCGAGCGCATCGACTTCCGGACGGCGGGGCTCACGCGCGCGGCCACGGGTCACATTCCTCTTCAGTAACGGGACGCCAATTCGAACCCGGACCAAGCGGCGCCCAAATGTAGCGTATTCCCGCATTGGTCAACGCGCCCCAACAGAACCGGCATGGCTCCTTCGTGACGTAGGCGACGACGCCGCGCCAATTGGGCCCCGTGGCAATTCCGATCGCCGCCGCGTTCGCGATGGCGTTGATCTCCGCATGGATCGCGCGGCAGTTCGCGAGGCAGTACTCCTTGGGCTTGCCGTCGCAGTCGCAGTGGGGCGTGCCCGCCGGAGGCCCGTTGTAGCCGGTCGAGATCACGTAGCGTCCATCCACCGCGAGGACGCAGCCGTGGCGGCGGCCCTTGGGCGCGTGCGACCAGTTCGAGATGAACAAAGCGAGGCCGGCCATGCGCTCGTTGAAGTCGGCGCAGCCCATCATCGCGCCCTCTGCCGCGGCATGTACAGCGACCGCGTGGTGCCTCGGTTGTTGAGCCGGGACGAGTGTATGAGGTCTAGCTCCCGTCGATAGCCGGGGCTGTGGCCGAACAACTTGACGCCGCTTCCCATCAGGACCGGCTCCGTCACGATCGTCCACATGTCGATGCGGTGGGCGAAGGCGTTGTAGGTCTCGGCGCCGCCGCAGACGAGGACGTGGTTGAATCCAGAAAGGCCGTCCGCGATCGCGCCCGGCGACGTGGCGCGCCACGTCTTATCCGCCGGTTTCCCAAGACGGTGCGAAAGCTTGGCCACCTGTTTGTCGTCGAGAAGGTCGGTCAGGCCCCTCGATAGCACCACGATGAGGCTCGCTCCCGCGGCCTTCAAAAACCGGCCCGACTGCCGCCACGTCTTGCCGCCTACCACCACCGCGTCCGACTCCGCGATGCGCTCGCGCAGAACGTCTTTGTCCTCCTCGCTCGTCCACCCGCCGCGGGACGCGCGGTCGGGCGCGGCCCCGTCGTGGGGCGCGATGAAGCCGTCGACCGACGCCACCGCGATCGCCTCCCACACCGTCCTAACTGCCATTGGTCTTCTCCCTCTTGTCGAACACCGCCGCGGACTGCGCGACCTCATTGACGAGGTCGATCACAGCGTGGCGGAGTTCCAGATCCGGGTGTTGGATTCCGCCGTACAGCTCGATCCGCAGCCGCGCCACGGCGAAGTCCACCGCGGAGATCTCCTCCTCGGGCTCCGGCGGTACGCTTCGCATTCCCATCGTTCTCCCTCCCTACACGGTTAGGGGCGGCATCTTTACCGGCCCCTTCGAGAGCCTCTCCACCACGGGCTGGAGTTGAGAGATAAGGTCGAGAACGAGCGACTTGTCGCCGCGCGTCGCCCGCCCGTACCAGTTCTTTTTCGTCTTCAGCTTCGGGTTCGGCGCCGTGCCGCCCGCGCAGCCGTCAAGACGCGTCATCATCGTCTCCGCCGCGTCCACCTCATCGTCGTAGAAGTGGAGGTTGGACACGTGCCAACTGATCGAGCCCGGCGGAATCCGCAGCCGTGACGCGACGATGTCGCGGATGATCGCCATTCCGGCGATGTCGTGCGGAAAGCCGTAGAGCATATCGCACGAGCGTTGGAAGGCGGATATGTGAAGCCTGCCGCGGATCACGGTGAAGTGAACCATCGGGATGCAGGGCGCGTTCGCTTGACGCCGAGGGTGGTCGGCCGGCAGCAAATCCGCCCAGCTGTCCCACGCGTTGAGAACGCACCGCTGCGCCGTCTTGTCGTCCTCCAGCATCTTTACGGCGCGGAGCAACTGGTCGCCCTCCGCCCAGCGATGGCCCGTCGAGAACGGCAGCAGCCCGTCGTCGTCCATGAACTTGTCCCAATTCTTGAAGCCGAACGAAGCCATGAACTCCGGCCCTTGGCCGCTCATGAACCAGACCGACTCGGCGCAGAACCACTTGATGTTGATATCCCGCAGCGTGAGCAGCGGGACGTTCTGCTGGTAGAAGTGCGCGCCGTGCCACGCGTGCTTCCACTTGCCCGTCCTCAGGTCGCGCTCCGGTTTCGCCGCCAGCACGGAGCGGGCCGCGTCCGCGTACGCAAGGTCGAATTCCGTCAGCCTGTTAGACTTCATTGGCTCGCCTCTATGTTCGCCTTGATAACTTCCAAGATGAACTCCTCTACCTGAGCGACGATCAAATTGACGCTATGGCCTTCCGTATAGAAGACCTGCCAAGCCGACGTCCATAGCTTCCTGTCCGCCGCCTCGAGATAGCGGCCTCTCACTGTCGATAGGAACGCCTCGCCCTGCATTTCCGCGAATCCCCACGCCTTGCTCGCTTTCCGTCGCAGCGCCGTGTCTGGTTCTGCATCCAGTAGCGCAAATGCGTCCGGGTTTTCGGCGAAGCCGCTGGAGATCTTCTCGAGCGCGACGAGCGTGTCGCGGTCGATGCCGCGCGGTCGCGAGTACGCCCACCGCGACGAGGCGTTCCAGCGATCCATGATGATGATCGAGTCCATGAATTCCGCATCGTCGAGTGCCGGGCTTATCTCTAGCCGGTGAAGCGCGGAGTCAGCCGCGGTCATGAGAAGCTGTTCCTCCACGACGCTCAAATCGATAGTATGGCAGATCTCGTGCACGCGATTTCCCAGTTCCGTCGTGCCGGGCATACTCACCACCGAAACATCTGACAAGGGAAATCTGTCGAACAGCCGTTTTGAAAGCAATTCGGCGACGGTCGACTTGCCCGTGCCGTCTATCCCCTCAATCGCGATTATCATTTGGTCCCCTTCGGTGCTGTGTATTCGTAGTTCTGGCGGCCGGAGAGTATGCAGGACCGCCTCTTCCATCCGTCGGAAATCAGGATCGCCTCGGCGTCGGCGATGCGGACGCCCAACTGCCGCTCGCTTTTCCAAGGACAGGGCTGGCCCATCGTCCGGCACAGCACGCGAAGGTCCGAGAGCAGTTGTCGCGTGGTGCACTTGAACACGACGCGGCCGTTCTTCTCGGCCATCCTGATAGAGATGTTGTCCGTCAAGTGGCGGCGTTCCACGAACGTGGACAGCCAGTAGAGGACGTCGTTGGTGGTCTCCCGCCGCGACACGGCGGAATCCTCCTGCGACTCCAGCCAGTTCCCGACGAGTAGGCGGGTGTCCGGCCAGAGGTCGGTCGGGTGATAGGCGTAGACGCCATCAGCGATGATGGCCATCAGTGAGACGTAATCGTTGAACCGCTCCATGGCGTGGCGTCCGAACTCCCGGCCTATGCGCCCGACGTCGCCTTCCTCTATCCGGTGGAAGACGTGCTTCTTGCACATCTTCAAAATCCCGCTCCAAATCGCGTCGCGGTGCTTGACGACGTCGCGGAGCGCGAGGAATTCTTGAAAGTTAGGCCTGCCATACCGTTCGGCGTCGACCTCTATTTCCAACGTCCGAGAGATCAACTCGTTTCTAGCGAAGGGCTCTATCCCATTGGTGAGGATGAGGCAGTTGATCTTTTCGACGATGATGCCCGAGTCCGTATTGGCGGCCCGCTTCGTCTTGGCGCCGCCGGTCGCGGCCTCGAGCATAAAGTCCTCGAAGGCCGGGTTCATATTCCGCGTCTCGATGTTGTCGAAGATGAGTAGCGGGTTCGTGCGGGCGATGGTGTAGCGGGACGCGTCTGTCGTCGACGAGCTGTTCAGGACCTCTTCGCCGTAGAAGAGATGGGAGATCAGCTTGCACGCCGTCGACTTGCCGCGGCTCGTGCCCGCGACGAAGCGGAGGAGCGGCTTGGACCGGATCATCTCGCGGAACAGGCAGCCTATCATCCAGCACACGATGATGTAGCGGTCTGAATTGGAGATCGCGATGTTTCGCGCGACGTACCGCCAAAGGTATTTGATCGCGTCAGATATATCCGTGTCCGGTTTCCACTTGACGCCGGACAGCGCCCGGCTCGGATCGGTCTCGAGCAGGATGCGGTCATCGGACAGTGCGTTCTTGATCGTCCTCACGCCCCTGCGGTCCGCCTTGATTATTTCATCCCGCGAGGAATAGAGGTAGAGCGTGCCCGGCGACTTGAAATGCGACCAAGCCCCTGTCGTGACCGGCTTGGCGCACGCCTTCGCGTGGAATCGGATGTGGTTCCCCGTGAAGCGGCCCAGCGTCGTCGCCGGGTTGATGGTGGCGTGCACGTGCGACGACAGATAGCCGAAAAGCGCGTCCGAGTCGCTCAGCATCACCGAGGCGCGGGCGTCTTTCGGCACGTAGTAGAGATGGCCGCCGCCGTCCGAGAAGAACCCGCCCCGCTTTTTCATCACGTCCAGAACTATTTGGGCCCGCTCCGCCATCTCGCGGTCGCGGTCGGGCGACTGGATGTTCTCTGCGCCGTCGCTGCCATCGTCGTCCTCGTCCTCTTCCGCTGCCGCCAACCCGTTCTGACGCGACACGACGTAGTTGAAAATCTCGGACGGGTCGCCTTGGTATTTGATGATCCAGTCCGTGTAGTCCTCGCCGACCTTCTGGACGGGCAGGTGCACGACGCGCGAACTCTTCGCGCCGGCGGACGCGACGGAGTCCGCCCGCTTCTTCGCACCTTTCTTGCCGGCCCTGTCGTTGTCGGCGACGACGGTCACCTTCTTGCGCTTGAACTTCCTCGCGAGCGGCAGCGGCATGGTAAGGGCGCCGCTCGTGATCGTCACGGCGTTTGAACCGTTCTGACGCGCGAGCAGCGTGTCCATCTCGCCCTCCATTAGCAGGACGGACTTGTTCAACGAGGACATCGCCTTGCTTGGATAGAGCCGCGCCTTGCCGTAGCCGCTCTTATACGAAAGGACCTTCTTGCCGGGCTCGGCCCGCTTCATCAAGTCGTATTTTCGGATGTCCACAACGAGGCCGACCTCGTTCTCGACGGGTATCCACAGCCGGTCGCCGCGCCAGCCGAGGCGGAACTCCTTGATCGTCGCCTCGGTCAGGCCGCGCCGTTTCTTCAACCGCATCATGATGAGCGGGTTCGCGAGCAGTTCGCGGTGAGCCTTCCTCACCTCCGCTTCCGGCACGATCTTTTCAACGTATTCGTGCCACATCTGGACCAACGCGGCATCGTGGTCTAACTGTTTGATGTCTTGATAGAGCCCGATGATACCGGACGCGCGGTGTCCGCAGCCGTGGCAGAAGGCCTTGCCCGTCGCGGCGTCGATGTGGAGCGAGGAGGTCGAGTCGTCGCCTCCTTCATGGTCGTCAGGAAACAAGCAATGGATATTCGCCCCGGTCGCGGGCGCGTTGGTCAAGTCTTCGATGACTGCCGCGACGTCCAGCCTCTTCAATAGCGCGGCGCGGACGATGCCCTTGGCTTTCATTCCCCTCCCCCAGCGGCCAAGAGGGCGCGCGACGGCGGAACTCGTGCCGCCGCGCGTCCTTGGATGGAACGCAGATCGCTGCCCGCCTACTCGTCCTCCTCCAGCAGCGCCTCCACCGCCGCCTTCAGCTTCTTGATCGCGACGCGGCCGGGCGTGGTGGACTTGACTCCCTTCACGCCGAGCGAGGCCGCGATCTTCGTGAACTGCGCCTTCGGCACGGGCGCGTCCTCCAGCAGCGAGGCGAGGTGGATGAGCAGCTCCTTCGGCTTCACGCCCTTCGCGACCGTCACGTCGAGCGTCTCGAGGATCTCCTTGGCGTCGGCGACCTTGGTCTTCTTCGCCTCGGCGACGGACGGGAATTCGCCCTCGTCGTCCTCGTCCTCGTCTCCATCGTCGTCGTCGTCGTCCTCGTCTCCGTTGTCGTCTCCGTCATCGTCGTCGTCGTCGTCGTCGTCGTCGTCGTCGTCGTCGTCGTCCGAGTCGGCCAGCTCCGCGTCCGAGATCTTCACCTTGTGGTTCGTGCCGTCCTCGTCCTCGACCACCAGGTTCTTGCCGCGGATCTTCTTGACCTCGCCCTCGAGCGTCTCGCCGTCCTCGTCCTCCCATTGGACGTGCGAGCCGACGGCGATCTCGCCGTCGTCGTCTTCGTCGTCCGCGCCGCCGTCCTTGACGAGCCGGTTGACGTAGATGTTCATGAAGTCGTTCTTGACCTTGACCTGGCCTTCGAACTCGCGGCCGACCATCGCCTTGACGGTCTTGCCTCCGGTGCCGCTTTCGCCCATGATGTCGTCGAAGTCCTTGGGCACCGGAATCCCGAGGCGGCTGCACTTCCGCTTGAACCAGCCCATGTTCTGGTCGGTCTCGAGGTTGTCCATCTGCTGGACGCTTTCGCCCACGTAGTCCTCGCTCCCGCCGATGACCTTGAGGTCCGTGACGACGCGCGGCTTGCCGCTCGCCAGTTCGAACTTCGCCTTCACCACCTTGAACGTGAACTTCTCCTCCGGCAGATCGGCGCCTGCTCCGCCCTGTGCGGACGCGCCCTTCCACATCTTCTGAAGCGCCTTGCGCTCCCTTACTGACACTGCCATGGTTGGCTATCCTTCCTGTTGGCTTCCGAACAGGCTAGGCCCTGCGGCGGAACGTCCGCCGCCTGCCCTTCGCCTTCCTTCTGACGATCTTCCTCTTCTTCGGCGCGGCTGCGCCGTTGTCATCCTCCCGTTTGGGCCCGGCGAGCGCCGCCTTGATGGCGTCGACGGTTCGCTTCGGATCGCGGTGCGACTTCATCGAGACCGGCAGCCGCTCCGTCCAGTCCTTGGCCTCGATGACCTCGGTCGGTTGGAAGAAGATGCGGCGCTCGCCCGTGTCCGCGTCCGCGTCCTCAGCGTCGAACCCGATGAAGCCCTCGACGTCGCACAACGGGATCGTCGCCGAATGGCAGCCGCCCTGCAACGTCGGGATCAGCTTCTTCGTGGTGATGGCGCGGCCGCGCTGCTCCACGACCTTCGCGTGGCTGATGAAGATGAGCGGGTATCCGAGTGTCGCCAGCTTGGCGATGGTCGAGATCCACTCCCGCTTGACAAGGTCCCAGCCCTTGCCGTGCGCCATGTCGCCCTCGTGCTCGATGCCGTGGCGGTCGCAGATCTCCGCGCGGCAGTGCATCCAGATGAAGTCCACGATGTCCAACGCGATCGCGGAGTACCGATTCGGCCGCTCCTCGTCCAGTTCGCGCACCGCCTTCTTGAACGTCTCCCACGAGTCGATGGGCATCTTGTAGCCGTCGCAGAACTTGACCGGCGACGTCCACATGTAGAGCGGCTTCTTCTTCCCGTCGACGAAGCCCTCGACCAGCTTGGACTTGCCGATGCCCGGCGGGCCGTAGAAGAAGAAGCACATTGACCCGAGTTCGACGCCCTCAACCTTTGATGTCTTCGGCAGCATCCTCCCTCCTTACCTTTTGACTTTCCATTTTTTGAACGCCCGGCGGCGGTCGCTTGCCAACGCCCATCCGGGACACGGCTCAGAATTATCCCAGACGAATCGAAGTCCCTTCACGATTTGAGAAGGTCGCAGGCACCGCACGCACAGCGACCGCTCCTGCTTCGGCGCCCAACGAAACTGATGGCGCCGCGGCTTGGCCGAAGGCGGGGGAAGGCTTACGGATCTTGCGGCTCCAACGCTCGCGCCATCCTTTTCACCTTCCCCCTTCCCGCGGGAACTCATAGCCGTCACGCCGCCTTCGCCTTCTTCTTCGACTCCAGCTCCTCGTGCTGCGACGCCTTGCGGCGATACTGGAGCAGGAGATCCGGCTTCGGCCCCTCGATGCACAGCGGCATCATCGGGCAGATGCCGCGGTCGGCGCAGCGCCGCGTGTTCATGCTCCAGTATCCGTCCTTGATGGCGCGGTCCAGCTCGCCGCAGAACGCGGACAGCTCCTTGACGAAGTTTTTGACGGACCGCTGGTCGAACGGGACGCGCTCGCGGTAGAAGTACTTCGTCGGATCGACGGCGTAGTCCTCCGCGATCCGTTCGAGAAGGCTTGGGAACGCCTCGCCCTGCCGCCCGCGCAGCTTCGTCTTCTGCGCGATGTTGTACATGATGAAGTCCAGCTCCTCCTCCATTTCCGTCTGCGTCGCCCAGACGTAGCCGAGGATCTGGAAGTCGAGTGGCAGCCTCGCGATGTAGCCGGCGTCGATGCCGCCGGCCGTCTTGTTCTCCCACAGGCCCAGCTCGCCGCCCTCGCGGACCAACATGTCGCGGATGCCGCCGTACCTCCAGCCGCTGGTGTTCGGGATCTCGATCGGTTCGAACCGCGTCTCCGTCGCGACGATCTCGAACTGGTCGAGGTCGCGCTCCAGATAGTGTTCGGCGTACGACGGGATGAGCCCGCCGATGCAGGCGCCGCCCTTCCACACCTTGTCGGATTGATCCTCGTTGACGCATAGCGCGAGCGCCTTCTCTATCGCCGCGTTCAGACGCTTGCGGAACGGCTTGACCGCGAACTTGCCGCGCTGATACATCAGATCCCATTCCTCGTGACAGACGCTGCCCACCCAAAAGTAGTCGGTGATGCCACGCGTCGCGAGGCGGTAGGCGTACTCCCAAAGGAACTTCTTCCGGCAGTCGAGAAACGTGCCGCGGGCACTGTTGGTGATGATCTTCTCGCCGAGGTTGATCTCGCCGAGGGCGGTGACGATCTTCTGCCCGCCGGCGGAAGCGTCCGGCGCGGCCATGGAGCGGAGGGCGGTGCGCTTTTTCTTGAAGCCCTTCTTCTTGGGCTGGGTCCGGGCTTTCACTCTCGGGGCGGACTTCCGTTTCGCCTTCTTTCTCACGCTACCTCCTCACGCATAGCAGGCAGCCGTCCAAATCGGAGCAGCGACCGCATACGTTGGACGCGCACTCGACGCACGCGTCGCACTTGGTTTCTGTCCCGCACGCCGCGCAGCGAGCGGGGTCGGCCGCTACGAAGAAGGAGTCGTCACCAACTTCGCGGGCTCCGCGGCGTAGCTTTCGACTTCCCTCTCGAGGATGGCGGCGATCACGAAGTTGACGCTGAGGCCCGTCTCCTCCGCGATCTTCTCCACCTTCTCGACCAGTTCCGTCGAAAGGTAGACGGACTTGGACACCTTCGGTAGGGGCGGCTGCTGCGGCATGGGGCACGATCCTCCTCCAAGCGGTTTCGCCGATGTTCGGCTAGGGCCGCACAGACTAGCTCGATTCCGATGGTCCGCAAACGGCGGCCGTAAGCCGTTGAAAACGAAGGCTAACGGGCCCTCAGCCGCTCGAGGTAGTTGGCCAGAAAGCGGTGAGCGGCCACCGCGGCGGCGTCGCGGTCGTGGACGAACAGCGCCTGGACGCCGGCGTCGACGCACGCGCCCACGACGGAGCCGAACAGCGAAGGGCCGCT
>Ga0114923_10000103_pt1 | contig 66317 bp, 62 predicted proteins | sample SumtaG_FD_89578 | JGI IMG/M metagenome (GOLD analysis project Ga0114923, IMG submission 89578) | Deep subsurface microbial communities from Indian Ocean to uncover new lineages of life (NeLLi) - Sumatra_00157 metaG | ecosystem: Environmental > Aquatic > Marine > Oceanic > Sediment | place: near... | reverse complement strand
GCCATGTCCTACTGCAATCCATGCCCCCACATGAGGGGAGCGAGTTCCTGCTCCTACAGTGACTGCGGTGATTGGGCCAGGTGCCATGACACCTGACAGGGAAACCAAGACGGCTTCCAAGAGAAACGTTCCCACGTGTGCTTCGCCATCCCTTCGTTTGTTGGTGTGTGTGAGTATGGCACGCCAGGGCACTGCATTCTAGTTCCGATAGTGGATGTGTCCCTTGCCGACTGTTTGGGGTGCCGAACGGATGAGTGCAACTACTTGGTCATGCTGAAGGTGAGCTTCGCAGCTCGAACTCGGCGTTGCAGACATGCAGGGATTGATCGCACAGGTGCGCGCCTGTAGGCTATCACGCACGGAGACCCAGTACATGGTAGTCGAAAGAAATCGAGCTGGGACGTTGCAGGCCAGTTCGTTGTGGACGGCAAATCCGATTGAATTAGCGACTCAAGGTGATCGAGGAGAGCTTCAGTATGAATGAACTGCTGTTTGATCCAGAAACGCATCGCAAAGCGGGTAGGCTGTTGGGAGAGCTGTTGGCGGACTATGAGGAAACTCTCTCAGACCGACGTGTGTTCCCCAGTGTAGACCGCGCTGCCATGCGTAAGATTCTCGAGGAACCTCTTCCCGAAGAGGGCAGGACGATTGAGGAGCTCTTCCAGGAGTTCCAGAGTGTCATCATCCCCAACTCCACCCATGCGGCACATCCACGGTTCCTGCCCTACGTTCAACCTTCACCAAACGGGATCTCGACATTTGCGGACGCCCTGGCGAGCACACTCAACCAGAACTGCAATCTTTGGACACTGTCACCGGCAGCCAATGCCATCGAGCAGCGCGTAATCTCCTGGTTCTGCGAGCTGTTCTCGTTCCCAAAGGGAAGCGGGGGGATCATTACGAGCGGCGGATCGATGGCCAATCTGACAGCTCTAGCGATTGCTCGCGATACGTGCTTGGGGAGCGTTGCGAGAGATGAAGGACTCCAAGGAAGAACGTCTCCGCTGATACTCTATGCGTCGGAGGAGGCACACAGCAGCGTCGATAAAGCCGCCGTCATCCTGGGACTTGGACTGAATCATGTCCGGCACATCCCGTGTGACAAGCAGTTCCGAATTCGGATAGACCTACTGAAGAAAGCAGTGTCCCAGGATCGACATGCCGGCTTCAGCCCATTCTGCGTTGTAGGGTCGGCGGGAACCGTTACCACGGGTGCGATAGACCCCCTTGATGCGCTTGCCGACTTCTGTGAAGAAGAGCACCTGTGGCTTCACGTCGACGGGGCATATGGCGCCTTGGCGATTCTCAGCGACAGAATGCGGGAGCAGTTCTTGCCGGCGGGACGTGCAGACTCGTTGTCGCTCGACCCTCACAAGATGCTCTTCAATCCACTGGAGGCAGGATGCGTTCTCGTTCGCGATGCCGCGGACATGCGCTCAACGTACAGCTTCGCTCCCAGCTACCTTTCCATGGTGCCCGATCCTGATTTCTTGGACTACGCGGAGTATGGCCCTCAGCTTTCGCGAAGCTTCAAGGCTCTGAAGGTGTGGTGGTCCCTAAGAGCCTACGGACGAAGGGCATATGCGAAGGCGATAGACAACCTGTTTGCCCTTGCCACCTACATGGAAGAGCGGATCCACGGCGAACCGACGCTCGAAATGATGGCACCGGTCACGCTCACTGCAGTCTGCTTCCGCTGTCGCACCCTTGATGATTCAGGGAACGAAAAGGTGCTTTCGCGTTTGGTGTCGGAAGGGATAGCGTTCCTTGGGAAGGCGCGTGTGAACGGAAAGTTCTGCCTGCGAGCATGCTTCCTGAACCTACGCACCACCATGGAAGATGTGGACCTGATTCTTGAGACGGTAAAGCAGTTCGGGCTGGAGGAACTTTCGCACTGACTGGCAAATGGTTGTGTAGGGCCTGGGGACTGAATGCAGAACGTATGCGTTGGCGGCGACATGGAGATGGGTGCCCACATTGTGCTTCGAGGCCGCGCGCCAAATCAGTCCTATTTAGCAACATGCCGATCCAGCCTCGCAAGCCACGTTCAACATTAGGTGCCCTTGGAGTGGACGTATGCGGAACTTGCATTTGATCGAGTTGCGAGAAGATCAAACGACTACTCATCCAGGCTAGCTCGAGTCGCACGAACCCTAGCTCTGCTCCTAGACCGATCTCAGTGGGGATACGTGATAATTTGCCAAGTTGTGTGGGGTGGGATGGCGAATTCCTGTACGATTTGTGCATGGACACGGGAATGCTCATTGCCTGGATTGTCGTTGGCGCAAGTCTGGCAGCGTGGATCGTATTGATAATCGGTCGTGGTGGGTTCTGGCTTCCTCGACCTCAGCTGAACCCAGCCGACTCTAGCCTAGATACAGAACGTCGATATCCCAAAGTGGTTGCCGTGATCCCGGCGCGCAACGAAGAGGCCGTACTTGGAAAGACGCTGCCCACCGTACTCGACCAACAGTATGCGGGCGAGCTACGTGTGATCGTAGTCGACGATCACAGTGAAGACGACACCGCATCCGTCGCCCATCGCGCAGCTGAGCAGAGTGAATACCCTAGCCGGTTGACCGTGCATCCCAATCAACCGCTTCCCAAGAAATGGGCAGGCAAGGTATGGGCAATGAATTCTGGAGCCCAGCTTGGGGCGCAGGAACAGGAGCAGAACCAGGCTGACTATGTCTGGTTCACGGATGCTGACATCGCTCACGATCCGGGGATGCTCCAAGCATTGGTCGACAAGGCGACAACCGAGAATCTTGATTTGGTGTCTGTGATGGCCCAGTTGCGAGTTGACACAGGCTGGGACCGGCTACTCATACCCGCATTCGTTTACTTCTTCGCCAAGCTGTACCCCTTCCGGCTTGTGAACAACCCCCGGCGACGGACGGCAGGTGCAGCCGGCGGCTGCATTCTTGTGCGACGGAGCACCTTGGAGAAGGCGGGCGGCCTGGAAGCCATTCGCTCGGCTCTGATCGACGACTGCGCACTCGGCCGACTGATCAAGAGGCAAGGCGGCCGCGTTTGGCTCGGCTTCACACGTAGTGTCTTGAGTGTTCGTGTTTACGGAACGCTACGAAGCATCTGGGATATGGTGGCTCGCTCAGCATTTCACCAGCTTGGCTATTCATTGCTGAAGCTGGTCGGAACACTGATCGGGATGGTGCTCATCTATGCGGTGCCTCCTGTCGCAACGATCGCGGGATTCATGGGCGCCGTGGCTGGCACGCCCGGCAGTGCCAGCTTGGCCCTAGTTGGCGGCGCTACCTGGGGGCTGATGAGCATCAGCTTCATTCCCATCCTGCGGCACCAACGCGAGGGACTGTGGCTAGCCCCGGCGTTGCCGCTTGCCGGAGTTCTCTACACCGCGATGACCGTGTCCTCAGCGTGGCGGCACGTCACCGGCCGTAGTGGGACTTGGAAAGGCCGAACGCACTCAGGCTGATGAGCTGAGGCGACTGTGTTCCTGAAGGAAATTCAAGAATAAAGCTCTGACCCCGAAGATTCGGGAGCCTACGCTGCCAACCTGCTGGGCTTGAGTAACCAGGTTCCCATGAAGGTTGTCTTCTTGATTGACGGCCCCACTCGGAGGTTACAGGTGGGGAACAGGCAAATCCTGCTCAAGCGCACCACTCCCCGGAACATGAGAACAGCTGGCAGGATCAGTGGGACAGTCATCCAGGCCCTCCGATGGCTTGGGCAACGACATGTCGATGACCGGGTCGCGTCGATCCTCAGAAAGAGACTGGACGCCAAAGCCAAGGCGCAACTCTTGAAGGACATCCGCTATGCACCAATCTGGATCGCCCAGATCATCCGAGTTGTTGCCGGGAAGGAGCAGATCTGAGTTCGGGGGACATACTTTATCTCTGCAAAGCAAAAACCAACCTCAAAGACCTGACCACGAAACGCTGATTCCTGCGAATGAGGATGAAACTCCTGTTTCTTACGAAATAGTGAGAAGCCCTGTTTCTTGCGAAATAGCAGAAGGCGCTGTTCCTTGCGAATTAAGGTGAGTGCCCCCGAAACCCCAAGCTGCTGACCAATGGGAAGCAGCCGGCCATCAAGCGCACCATTTCAGCAGATCTGGATTCTAAAATAAAGCCCTGACCCCTCGCCCCTCCACGATTCGCGACGCGAGCAAAGGGCGAAACACAAGATCTGCCCCCTTTCCGGAACGGCATTTCGGAATCGAGCAGTCAAAGACTGCGGACTCCCAGGAACTGGCTTCGTCACTTCAGGAGAACGCAGGCTGCCTTACTGTTGCCGTATCTCCTCCATCTGTCAGCCTGGTCTGACCTAAGTATCTGGTCGAGGCTGCTCTCGGGGAATTTCCCGAGCACAAACTCGTGAAGCGGGCGACCAAGTGAGTCATAGGCCCAGAAGCAGGAAAGAACCTCTCCTTCTGGCGAGATTCCTATAGATTTGTTCATTGCACGACACGAAGCATGGCCATGAAGATCATGATCAAAAAGGTAGTGAAATGCGATTTTCGGGGATTCTAGTTTGGCTAGTTCTGTGAGTTGTTCCAAGGCTGCTTGATACATCCCCCTATTCGGAATTCTCCCTTGACAACCAGTCGCTCGGCCAACAGGCAACAAACGCAGAATCTTCCAAACAGGGATGTTCGCGTGTGACAGCAGCGAGTGGAGTGACTCCAAAACTGAGGAGTCGATGTTTTCCTGACGAAGAACTGTGTGTACGACAACATCAAGATCGGATTGGGCAACCAACCTACAAGCAGCCTCAAGTGCAGTGGCATTTTGGAGACTTGAGCGATCTGGATCAGGAAGGTGAGTTGGCATATCGATTGTTAGCTCGATTCTGCGCACATTGTCGCTGAGGGCCTCAATTTGGGAGTCCGAAAGATTGACCCCGCACGTCGTGATTGAAACACGCTCAGGTCCAAGGCGCTCACCTGCGTACGTAATGAGGTCAAAACCATAGTCCTGAGATAGGATATCTCCGCCGGAAAGCTCAAGCGAGCAATCCATTGTACGCAGCTTGTCAATTAGACTGAGTTTTGTCGAGAGATCAAGTTCGCTCTTCCCATTTGCATTAGGTCGATGTGAGGCTGCGCTTAAGGATGGAGAAGCGGACATGCAGCAATAGGAACATCGGAAAGGGCAGTTCTGAGTAACGCTCCACAGGATTTCCAATATGTTCCCAGCATCCGAAAGACAACCTGCTTGGTAGACACCCGGATAGTGTCTTGCCCAGGTGTCCACCGGCGAATCGCTCTGTTCGGCTGAATGAATCGACTAGGCCTTCTCCTCGGCAGTTGCTTCTGTTTTCCTAAACATTGGGAGTGCCTTCTCTCGGAAAGCACTGACAGCAAGCTGTCGAGTCTCTTCAGCAGGGTATTTGGAATCATCTCGATCCATTGACACACGAAGTTGCTCCCCAAGATCAACTTCAAGCATGTTTGCGAGAGCCATGAGACTGAACAGAATGTCGCCAAGTTGCTTTGGCAGTTTCTCCATTTCGGGTGACTTGGTGGTGACGCCTTCCATATAGAGGATGTACTCAAACAGCTTTCCAACCTCGCGGCCAATATGATTGCCGCGCTGGGAAAGAGTGATGAGATTCCATGCGCGGGCCTCAATGAAGTCTCCGACAATAGATTGTGCTTCGCGTATCTCCATGCTCTCCTCCTCTTCGCAATGAAGCACCCGCTTCACCACATATCTGAGAATACAATAGCACATTATGATTATTAAGACAAACGCGCAAGTTACTGATCATGTGGTCCACTTCAGCAATTCCGCCGACAGCTTCGGATTTATCGCGAATTGCTTCGAAAGCGTGAAGGAGACCGTCTAATCCTCGCCCTCGTCAGTGGTGGTAGACTCTCTGGAATTCGGCTTCGGGGTCGTCTTCGCGTTCGCATCTCTGGGGTCTACCATATGTATCCTGTGCGGATGGACGGCGGCTCCTCAACCAGGCTGAGAAGCTTGGGAGTTGACCCTCGAGTGATTCAACTCCTGTCGGATTCTCTTTGATCCGTAGACAGCTACTTAGCTATCGTAGGGGTCAAACCTTGCCTATTGCAGCAATATACAGGCGCTGCTCCAAGTACTCAGATAACAACATAGACTGTTCTGCAGAAGATCAGCTGATCAGATTTGGCATCTCGCGTGGATTCCTCTACGATGAATCCAGGAGGTGCTGATCATGAAATGTAGGCGAACCTCACTCTTCATGAGTTTGCTAGTTTTGGGAGGGCTTCTGTTTGGTTGCACGGGCCCAATCGCAATTTCGCCTATTGACCTGCCTGAAGTAGCTGAACCTGGAGACTACGATCTTGTCGGAACTGCCAACTATGTGCCTGGAGCATGGGAAGAAGATCCGTATCCTCTGTTTGTTGGCGCACGCTGGCTGTACCGAAATGCTGCCAAGTACTGGAATCCGCAAATTTCGGCCTCCGGCTTGTTGGAGAGCGAGGTTGTAGCCATCGTCCAAGGAGATGGCATCGAGTGCTATGTCCTCCGAACGCATTACAGCAATGGACCGGACGAGCTTCTCTATCTCCATCGAACGAAAGACAAGGTCGCCCTGCAGGGCTCTCGTGAGGTCTTGGCTTCTGGATCTCAGACGAGTTTCTCTCTCAATCCCGGATTGGCCTTTCTTGAGCTTCCTCTGGAAGAGGACGCAACCTGGCGCCTGTTAACAAGCGAGGGGGTCGGAAAAGCCACTGTGTACCACCGAGAGGTTGTTGCGATTGAGTCCGGAGAGGTAGGCACCCTTTTGGGATCTTACTCGCCCATTTTCCTTGGGACCTGGCGAGTGCACTATGAGCTGCCTGAGAGCAGTCCGCGCCTTTATGGCGGGCCAATCCAGTTCTTGTGGTTCGCCCCCGGTGTTGGTGTCGTGAAACATGTTCTCAATTCTGTGAACTACGAGCTTGCCGAATTCCGCTTACCTGAAGAGGTTCTTGCTCTCGACAGGCACGATGATGGACAAACGGTGCAAGTGTCCAACGGCGGGCTGGTCGTTGTTCAACTTCGTGAAGGAGAAGGATGGGAATGGGTGCTCGCAGGTGTTGACGGTTCCGGCCTCGAGTATCTCAACGACGAGTTCTATGCCGACACGCCCAGAGTGTTCCCCTATACTGGAGCGGGAACGCACACCTTTCAGCTCCTTGCAATGGAAACGGGGGACATTGACGTTTGGTTCGAGCTCCGCGATTCAGAAAGCACCAGAGTGGGGAACAGGATCGAATATCGCATTCGCGTCTTCAACTAGCATCGAGGTTCATTCTCGGGGGCAGACCTTGCCAATTACAGCACGAAGCAAGGTCTGCCCTGGATGTGACGGAAGAGAATCCTCAGAATGAAGGTTTGACCCCGACGACTCTCGACAACTCCGGTGAAAGAATTCGCCGCGGCGGATGTTGAAATACAAGACTTGACCCCGAAGCGAGAATGTCGCTTGCGCGAGTGTCAATGAACGTGTTCACCGACGCACACCAATCATGGTTGGGCAGTGTAATTACCGAAGACAGATTGCAGCCGGTTTCTCGGAAAGGACAAGATGCGTGCCATTGAAAGAAACAAGATAACGTCCGGCTTAGAGGTGAAAATTGTACAAAAGCAAGACCAGCGCAGCGGCATCCTTACAAGAGGCGTTGTTAGAGATATCTTGACAAAGTCTCCAACACATCCACATGGCATCAAAGTTCGCCTTGAAACGGGCGAGGTTGGCCGGGTGAAGGAAGTCCTATCAACGTAATGGGTCCTGCAGTTATGAGCTCGGGGGACAGATACCTTATCTCTACAAAGCAAACACCATCATCAAAGATCTGACCCCGAAGAGTGGAATTTGGAAAGGCCGGACGTACTCAGGCTGATGAGCTAAGGCGACTGTATTCCTGAAGGGAATTCAAGAATTAAGCTTTGCCCCCGAAGATGATTCTTACGAATAGGGATGAAACTCCTATTTCTTACGAAATAGTGAGAAGCCCTGTTTCTTGCGAAATAAGGTATGTGTCCCTCGAACTTCTCGCCCCTGATTCCTCCGACTACTCTTCGATCCGCTCGATTTTGAAGGTAACTGGGCGGAATCCGTCTGTGCAGCAGCTGATGGCCGTCGCCTTGGGTCTTACCCATGGGAATCCCTGGCCGAACATGACCATCATCACATCGCGCTGGATATCAGCCCATGCCCAGTGACAGAAGCCTTCGGGGTAGTTCATTCCGTTCAGGATGATTTCTTCGCCCTCTTCAAAAGCAGTACAGAGCGCAAACCCGTTCGCCTTAGCCTCTGGATCGAGGTATTCGTCGAGCAGATCCTGATGCAAAACCTTCTTCATTACCGTGATTCTTGCCTTGGCCATGGTTCCTCCCTGGAATTGCTGATGGTTCTTGCTTGTACCACGACACTCACACTCTTCTTGAGCCTAGGACCTCGTGGGGCCTAGACAATCTCCTCCATGCGTTCGATTTTGAACACTACAGGGCGGAAACCGTCTTGTACAGGCGAACTCGATGGATAGGTTGTTATCGAGTTCATTACAGAAGCTCCGCTTCTGATGCTGCCCAGACTCCGCGTTCGATTTTGAACACTACGGGGCGGAAACCGTCTGTGCAGCAGGCGATCGCCAGACCTGGCTTCTTGATCCACGGTGTCATGTCACTTCCCCCGGAGATGGCGAGGATCTCTCTGTGAATGTCGGCCCATGCCCATGCGCAGAAAGCCTCGGGCAGCTCGGACGCATCGGAAAGCAAGAACTCCTGACCGTCCGTAAACATGCCACACTGCGGAGAGGCGAGCCGGGTATCCCGAACCTTGTCGCCAGCGTATTCCGCAATGAGATCCGGATTTGCCATGCGTTTCAATACAGTGATCTTGATCTTGTACACGTGCAAACCTCCTTGTTATCGCTCTTTAACAGGTGCGCTATAGAACATCTGAATGGCGATGAATTCTTGCAGTCTTGATCACGCAAGGAAAAGGCGCGTCACGAACAGTCACATTGTGTGGGACTTGCGTTGCACGAACGTGTCAGTCGTATCCAAAGACCTCATTGCGATGGAGTCTGGAGCCCATGTCTCACCCTCTCGACAACTCCGGTGAAAGAATTTGCCGCAAGTTCAAATGCTCTTTGAGTTCGGGGGACACATACCTTATCTCTACAAAGCAAACACCAAGATAAAAGACTTGACCCCGGAGCCTGAGGTACGCCCAACGAGCATGCACTATCTCAGTCTCAGGAATGCCCAAGGCTGCACTCCTCCACGATTAGTCAGATCGTCTCCCGAGCTAGGAAGACGATAATGTCAAAAGACAAGATCTGACCCCGCAGATGGTAGAGAGCGCCTTCGGACTCTATACGCAGAGGCCTTGACATAATAAGTCAGTTTAGGAGATTGGGATTCAAATATAAAGGCCTGACCCCCAACCGCTGACACCGAATGTCGGGCCAACGCGCATGATTCCGAGGATGAAGAATCCATGTCTTACTCACGAATTCAGCGCTATTCCGTCAGAAGATTCACCTCGGCGGATGTTGAAATACAAAACTTGACCCCGAAGCATCTAGCATCCAATACACGGCATTGTGTTCCTAGCCCGCAAACCGTTGTCTTGCTACGGCAATGAGTTCCACATAGCGCGATTCAAGCATGTTGCTATCAATCAGCACTTGCTGGATCTGTACGATGAGAACGGCACTTGCTTTCCTCTCAGACCATACAAGTTTGGGGATTTCCCGGTAGCTCCGAGCCAGTTTCTCCATGTTCGCGAGTTGGAGGGACGCATAGCTCAGGAAGCTGTCATCCTTAAGTGCGGGATGGTCTCCTGGATGAAGTACAAATGATCCAATTGCCCCCCGCGTTTTTGTCGTGGTGCCAACAACTAAAGCCCACCCATCCGCATCTTCTGGATATGTGATGATGAAATGCAGATGGGCTTTGTAATAGGGTTTCTCACGCATCCAGAAGACACACTCGTAGTGAGGAAGAATATCAGCATTCACCAATTATTGATCGAAGGAAGTTTGCAGCTGAGAATTCCTTCGCCAGCTCCTTCGCTTCTTCTTCCCTTCCTACTGCCTTGAGTATGTCGACGTAGTAGATTGGCTTGCGCCCATTCTCGGCTTCTGGCTCCTTGTATTCCGCGAAGCCATGCACATGATGAACCATCGCACGCCAGTCGAAGTCTCTGAACTTGTCAGTGAGTTCTGAGAGTAATTCTTCTTCTACGGGGGCGAGCCTAGAAGTTCCAGGATCTCGTTCTAGGACGACTTCGTATCCGTCTGTGCGTATATGCTGCTCCCACAAAGTGGCATGCTGCGACCTGACTGTGCCCCTGATTCTGTCCATGATGCCGCTAACGATGGGACCTTCCTTGAGCGACCAATACTCATCCCCTGTCAACGAATGGTCCCACCGAGTGATGGATTCACGATCTGCGATGTAGATGAGCTTGATGAGCTTCGTGTAGTTTTCGCGGCCGCCAGCCAGTGTTATGAGACGCGCAGCAACCTGGACAGCTTTCGCTTCGTCCAGACATGACCTCACGGTTCGTGCCTCCCTGTGTGCGTACGTACATACCTGCTTATAGAGCACTATAGCGGCGTCTCTAAGGGAAATCAATATGTGTTGCACCTAGGAGAACCCCCTTCCGTAGCTTTATAATCGCCTTCAGAGATGTCCCCCGATTCAAGATCTGCCCTCAAAGCGACACGCTCAGCAGACAGCTGTACAATGCAATGCTAAGAGAATGACTGAGCTTGATTGCGATCTGACGACGTCCGTGATACGGGAGCTATATGCCAACGAGTCTGCTCTTTCTGGGATCGAAATACCAAGAAGTTTCCAGTCGGATAGAGCAGCTTTGTTCATCTGAAGGCACTGAGTTCAGGACTACCTTTCTGTGGGATGATGAGATCTGTTTCTCGCGGTTTCGTGCATACGCCGCGAATTGCGCGATATTCGTGCCATGGCGGCAGTATGCCATGTCGCTGTCCAGGTATCGTAAAAGTCACGGCTTGCCAAGCACTCGCCTGATTCTTCTCTCCGGTGTGGATGCGCGCTTGGGACGCGCGATGGCTCACGACGGGGCTTTCGATGCATTCATTCCGATTGAATCGGTCCTAGAACAATCCGCCGGAACAGAATTTGTACGCAGAGTCGAGGAGTGCACGGCCGCACCGCCAAACCTTGACCCAATCAGCGACGAAGCTGACTGCGAATTCTACCGGTACCTCGATCGCCATCTCGGTGGATTTGGCGTGCTGGAATACATCAAGTCGGCTCCGCCATCAATCCTTAAGGTTCTGGAGCAAGAGCACTCAAGTGGAGGTGGTGCCTGGCCGCATCAGCTCCCCCGGCTGTTGTGGAAGCTCTCACGAGAGAAACAATGGATGGATGTCCTTGCACGCATGTGCAGAGGCTTCACGACCGAATGGGAGGAACGGAACATGAGAGAGAGAGGAGAGATGTTCGCACGTCCATTTTGGGGGCTCCCAAGATCGATCGGAGATGCGCATGAATCCACTTGCCTTGTACTTATGCCCTTCTCAGAGCCCTTCCAGGATCTGTATGAGAATTACATCCATCCCACGCTCAAAGAGCTTGGTGTTCAGACCAGAAAAGCGGACGAAGCCTCTGCGCCCTCCCGAATCATGCAGGATGTCTGGGATCTGATGAATGCGGTGACCTTCCTGATCGCGGACACAACTGGGCTGAACCCGAATGTGATGTACGAGATTGGAATGGCGCATGCCGTTGGCAAGCCTGTCATACTCCTGACACAGTCAATCCGGGACTGTCCATTTGATCTGAAGGACATCCGGCATATTGTTTATGACTTGTCAGCAAATGGATGCAACAAGCTCAGGCGGGATCTGAGAGTAGTTGTCGCGGACTTGATGGTCGGGTCGGAGAAAGCGGACCTTCATTCCAAAAGCTTCTCCCACGAACGCGCGAGCTGAGCCGGATTTCGCCTTCGCACTCCGTTGTTGTCTGTTGCCGGAGTTCTGGACACCGCGATGACTGTGTCCTCAGCTTGGTGGCATGTCACCGGCCGCAGCGGGATGTGGAAAGGTAGGACGCACTCAGGCTGATGGGTATGCGTTCGTAGTTTCTTCGCCAGTTAGTGAAATGGCCGGCTTTTCGGATCGAGGCTTGAGTCTTTCTTGCCAACAGCAATTCAATCTAGATCTGGCGATTCCGTACGAAAGACCGCAAGACTTGCCCAAGAGGACCGCGCGCTTGCAGATGAACAACACATGAGTTCCTAGGTGACCTTACGAATGTGAAGTCGCTTGCATGTTGAAATGTGCCGTTCCCAAGACCCTAGTTCCTGTTTGACTCTAATTGACAAGGCGTGCTACAGAATGTAATGTCTATTACACAGTGGTTGTACCGGGAGGCGAGGTGCGGAGAAGCCAACGCGGTGGTTCCAAGCAGCGTGGAGAATGGCCGGTATGGGTGTCGGCAGTATCTGTCGCGTTAACCTTGGCCATGTTCGCATTGATGGTTGTCCAGACAATCAACCAGATTCGCAAAGAGCGTCCCGAAATCTCCGCATACGTCTTGGAGAGCTTGGAGCTCACACACTTTCCTGGACACCCGAACCTTGTTGGCGAGTTCCGCTTCGACAACAGCCCAGTGGAACACCTGTACCGAGTGGACATCGAACTCGTAAACACGGGCAATACCACGATTATCGGAGAGGGTGTGCACAAGATGATCGTCGGGGAAACACTTCCTCTGTATTTCCCGGAAGGAGCAGTTGTTCTCGATTTCACTACGATCGATCAAGCCGGTTTGATCCAAGAGATCAAGAATGAGGCCACTTCAATCTCTGTCCGCTTCAAGCAGTGGAGAGAGCAAGAGAGATTGGTCATACATGCCTTCGTTTCAGCAGGTGCGCCAACAGAAATCCCACTCATTCCATTTGTAGACGAGAGAGAGATCGAGAAGGGGATGTTCCGAGTCGTAGACCAATGCGGCCTTCAGGAGAGCGAGCAGAGCCCGCTCCTCATGAGACTCCCAGATGCGATCCGTGTTCTTATTCTTATTGCTGCAGCGGTGTCTGGCATCTATTGGGGCACAGTTGCTGGGTACCACCTCTACCTCTCTGTCTTCACGCAGCACGGAAGCAACGCAAGCGCACAGCAACTTCTTCTCTTCGAAACAGGAAACGTTGGGCCTTTTGGCGGCAGAGGAGCGAAGAGCGACGGAGTGCCTCAGCCTCGGAAGAGGGTTTGGGTGGGTGCAATTGCAGTCCTTCGGATCATAGCGGCAGTATGCCCGCTATTCTATCTTGTACTCATGTTGCTACCATGAATCGGGAAAGGGTGCTACTCGCTCGTATGGTCAAGAGAATCGCTACTGGAATGTGCATTTGGGAGCATCTCCGGGGACAGATGCTCCGTAGGTTGAAGACGGCTCTCAATAAGATAGCCACAGGAAGCGCGTATTCTGGAGGTAACTGAACATGAGGGGGAATTACATCTTGGGTTTCCTGGCAGTGGTTGTCTTTGCAGTTGCTGCTTTCGGGAGTGTCGTCTTAATCGGCATTCGGGAAGGCGCATCACCATCACCCTACACTCTCGTTCTGTTTGCGTTGGGAATTGTCGCTCTCATCATCAGCCACAGTTTCAGGAATGCCCGAAACCGCCATTCGCCAGACGAGCGCCATTCTTGATCTCAAGACACGCTCAGGACCATGCGAACTCGTAGGTTCCTTCCGAGTGTAACATTGCCGATCTTCGGTTGAGACAGAGTTGCCATGCCACGACTAAGGATTGCCCGCAGCTTATGTTGATACCCGTCTGACTGACGCTAGGCCTTCGATGGGCGGACATCTCAGCATTCTTGGGTTTCAGTGGCGAGACACCGACCCCTCTGGCGCAGCATCGATTCAGTAGTCTCATGACTGGATCGAAAACGGTAATGCCAGCATCTGGGAACGCACTCTCGGATCCACCCAAGATGACTGCAGAACCATGTGTATGTTTGCGGGTGAACTTCGCGGCGGCTCGGATCCTGAAGGGAATTCAAGAACAAAGCTCTGACCCCGAAGAAGATCTGATCCCGAGGGCTGCTACGAGGAGGTTTGCATTGGGCTACTTCCGGAGGTACTTGTGGTGAAGGTAGAGACACTCCACAAGAAGGCAGAGCGACAAGACCGATAGGCCAATGGAGAACAAACGAGTGCTCTTCTGCAATATGCCTGCAACAACCAGCGGCATTGACAGATACAGCAGCACGACCCTGAGATGAGACAAGACCTCAGACAGCACCGCTCCAACCTCTTCTCCCCCTCCGGATTCCCGGATACTTCTAGTATGGAATGTGCCTGGAAGATATTCGCGGCTGCTTGGGATGACTCTATGGTCTTCAAGTCACCACAAGAGTGGACAGGAGTCGGGTCCTGGTCGACTCGCGATGTGTGCAGGTCTCAAAGACAAACTTGCACTTCGTAGAGATCAATTGCCAGACTAATCCGACCCGCTGGGACTATTGAATGGCCAGCGCTCTTGTGCGCGCATCCTCGAATACAACGACTATGACTGCCGCGCCATGCGCGTGTTGGCGGATGAACCTCGGAAACTCGGTTTCCGAAGGGAATTCAAGAAATAAAGCTCTGACCCCGAAGACGGTGCCGATCGGTGTCGGCGTTTTGTGTTGATTCCCGAAGATGGTAGCGATGGTTGCCTCTTTCAACGCCCTTCCTCATCGTCAGCTCGATACACCACATGCGTGGACTCTAATGTCTGACCCCGGCGACGAGCCTGGATTGAGGAGTGATTCCAGTCTTCTTTCGATAGACTCATTCGTTACTGACGAACATGAAGCATGTGTGCTATAGTGCGTATTAACTGATGGGTATAGAATCTGGTGAGACGACATCCTGCGTTATTCTCCTTAGTGGAGGAATCGACTCAGCAACGTGTGTACACTTCTTTCTTCACCAGGACCTCAATGTAGGAGCTTTACACGTCAACTACGGGCAAGTGTCCGCTGACAATGAACTGCTAGCAGCTCAGGCCATCGCAGGACACTATGGAATCCCCTTCTCTGTGATTCACACGCCAAATCTGGCTGTCGGATGCAACGATCTGAGTATTGGTCGCAACGCTCTGTTGCTGATCATCGCTCTTGCGCACACGGAGAGGGCGGGTATTGTCGTCATCGGAATTCATGCTGGGAGTGGTTACCCGGACTGCTCTGATGAGTTCGTTTCAGACATGCAGAGAGTGTATGACCGATATGCAGCTGGCACCTTGCAGATTACGGCACCGTTTGCCTCCTGGACGAAAGCGGATATCTGGCGGTATGCGGAGAAGGCAAGAGTTCCGCTCTGGCTGACGTATAGCTGTGACCTCGGTAGGCAGCAGCCCTGCGGGGAATGTCAATCCTGCAAAGACTCGGAGGCCCTAAATGCACTCTCGTAGTGGCAATTTAGAACACCCACTGGGCGGGGCACTACACCTGCCCTGCTTGACACCATCATTCTCAAGCAAAGGGTTTGCATTGGTGCAAAACCAGCCAGGTGAAACCGGCTACTCAGAGGTTGACTACGCGCTGCAGGCGTGCGGAAACACTCTTGGGCACTCCGTGCTCCTCAGCGCGTATGATCTGCATCACAAGTTGATACCAAGTGCGCTCTCAGTCTTCGACAAGCAGCGCTTCATCTTGCTGGACAGTGGAGGGTACGAACTCAGTGCAACACCAGACACAACTGATCCAACCAGTCTTCCAAGCACACCGAAGAAGTTTGATCGCAAGGCTCACTATGCCGTACTGCGCTCCATTCCACCTGAGGTGAAGTTGATCGTGACGAATTACGATTGGGACATGAGAGGTCAGCCCTGTTCGATTCAGATCTCGAAAGCTGAGGAATTCTTCGCGGAATTTCCACTTGCTATCCATGATTTCTTGCTTAAACCAATCAACAAGGACCTCTACATATGTGTCGACAATCTCCGCCAGCACTTGAATTCACTGAAGGATTTCAAGATTGTGGGTGTAACCGAGAAGGAGTTAGGGCGCGAACTGAAGGATCGACTTGCTAAGCTTGTCAAGCTTCGAGAGCTTCTAGATGAGTTAGACGATCCTCCTGCGATTCATGTCTGGGGCGGGTTGGATCCGCTGATTACGCCCCTCTACTTTATTGCCGGAGCCCAGATCTTTGACGGGGTTTCGTGGCTGCGCTACGCGTACATCAATGGACTCGCAACCTACAGAGACGTATTCTCCATTTTGCTAACTGGGTTGGATGTTCCGATTGCCGTGGCTCAAGCGGCAATGGTCAGGCACAATTTGCAGCAGTTGGCCATATTGGAGAATCGCCTCACGCGTTTTGCTGAGTCGAGCGAAGCTGACTTCACATTATTCCCGTGGTACCAAGATGAGTACCGAACCATATTTGCCAGACTGGAGGAGCGTCGAGCTGGTTCAGGAGGTGCAATGTGAATGATGGTGGCGGAGGGAGGATCTACGACGAGCCTCCCGGTAACCTAGAAGAGCAGTTGGAGGAAGCTGAGAGACGCACTCAGAGACGTCAACTAGCTAGTGATATCAACTCTGGGTTGAGGGATGTTCTCCGCGAACTAAATGACCGTGACGTCGAGAGCGTTCGAGATCGGCTTGATTCCATTCAGGACCTGCTTGGTGATGCGGCTGAACTGGAAACCCTGATCTTCGGAGGCTCAGTCGCCAAACACACCTATGTTGACGGACTGAGCGACATTGATGCGCTTGTCATCCTAGATCGAGAGTTTGCACGCGGGAGTAATCCGAAGGAGATCCTTCGGAAATTCCGCGAGATCCTTCACGACAATCTGAAAGGACGCAAGATCCAAGATATTCGCTCTGGTGACCTTGCCGTCACCGTTACGTACAGCGATGGCATGGAGATTCAGCTTCTACCAGCCATTCGAGTCGGGACGAAGTTGGCAATCCGTGGAGAGGGGGGGAGGAACTGGACAGCAATTGATCCCGGAGCGTTTCGAAAGACGCTAACTGATGCAAACCGGAAGCTGAGCAACCAGCTGATTCCAGCGATCAAGCTGATCAAATCCATGGTGTCGAGCTTCCCTTCACAGAAAAAGCTGACAGGCTACCATATCGAAGCGCTGAGCCTGGCAGCTGCCAAAGACTACTCAGGTTCTACAACGCTCAAGGATCTGGTCAGTGGCATTCTGAGCAGGGGAGCCACCTTGGTGCTGAACAGTATCCGAGACGTAACTGGGCAGTCGCGCAGTGTGGACGCCTATCTCGGACCCGCGGGAAGTGTTAAGCGCCAGATCGCTGCTGATGCATTGCAGAGTGCTGCGCGGCAGCTGGAGTCCGCAGGTTCAGCTGGTGAGTGGATAAACCTAGTTGGAGGATAGAAATGCAGCCCTCGGAAAGCGAGATACAGAGGCAGTATCGCGTCTTGAAGATGATGATCGATATGCACAGCATGTGTTTCGATCGTCTCACGCGGCTAGCCCTCACCATTGATGTGCTACTCCTAGCAGGCTCAGTCTTGTTTTGTGCGACTGCTTTCGCAAGCGATGAGGTTCTGAGCTATCTCGGGCTGGAGCCCGCAACATCCAGATTGCTTATCAGCATAGCAGCGATTTGCGCATTCTTGGTGTCGTTGATCTCTTTGAGAACAGGCTGGAAAGAGAAAGCCGCCCTTCACAGAGATGCCAGGGAGAAGCTTACTACCGCGCTATCTGAGTTTCGCAGAGTCCGGCGGGGTGACAAGAGTTGGCCTACCGAGCATCTGTCTGCTCTACACGACCGATATTGGACGGAGATGGACTCCGTCGCAAACATCCCTTCACGGAGCTTCCTAGGGCTCAAAGCGAAGTACGCGCGCAAGAAGGAATTGAGTAGGTGGCTTGATAACAACCCCTGTTGCCCAGTTTGGATAGCGCGAATCAGGCTCTTCGGGAGGGACCTGTGCCATCGGCACAAGGACCCCCCAAGCAGTAAGAGTTAAGTCATGCAAGCGGCAGCAGCTCTCGAACAGGTCGTCGGACGATACCTGGAAGCGAAGCGGCGCGTTGTGGCGCAAGGCTTCGGGCACGACTTGGATTGGCAAGCGGGTTGCTCACTTGATTCCGTAACGGAGCAAGACTTCCTACGTGAAGCGGCGTGGGTTGTACTCTCGGCGGGACTCTCCGAAACAACCGTCCGGAACCTCTTTGACAAGATCTCACAGTGTTTCCTCAACTGGAGGTCCGCGGATGCTATCACACGCAACCGAGAAGTATGCGTGAGAAACGCACTACTCGTATTTGGACACTCAAAGAAGATCGCTGCGATCGCTGAAATCGCGTGTGTTGTTTCCTCGCGCGGCTTCGCCAAGTTCAAGTGCGGACTAAGGGATGATTGCATTGGCGTACTAAGGAAGCTGCCTTATATTGGTCCTGTGACCGTATTCCACTTGGCCAAGAATCTTGGTCTTGATGTGGCCAAGCCGGACCGACATCTTGTGAGGATTGCCCAAGCGGCAGGGGCATGCAGCCCACAAGATCTCTGCACAGCGATATCCGCAACTGTAGGTGATAGAATAGGGGTTGTAGATCTCGTCTTGTGGCGTTTCGCCACAATCGAGAGAACGTACGAAGGGCACTTCGCCTCGGGAGCTAGTCAATAATCTCCGGGGTCAGATGCTGTATTGAATGTGTCAACGGCAACTCAGACACTCTGAGTTGCTTGGGAGAATCCACCTTTTGGAGTCGGATTCTCTGGGCCTCCCTCTGATTTGGATCGTGGAATGATTCACCGCTCTTGGTAGATTGTATACTCGCTGACGCGAGTAGCTTGTCGCAGGGGCCAGACCTTCATTCTTAGGATTCCGCATCCATGCATTGCGCAACCGTTATCTTCGAGCCCCTCGCACGTGCTGTTTTGGGGGTCAGATCTTGTCTCTTGACATTCTTGAACGCGATCAAGTCCTTGATTTGGATCCGGGGTCAGATCTTGATTCTTAGGGTCTTTCTCTCGTGAGTTGCGTAGCCGTTAACTGCAACATACTCTGCCCTCTTGGATGATGGACGCTGTTCAACGCGAAGACAGACGCCCGATTCGGGGTCTTTGATTTTGGTGTTTTCCCAACTAGCACCACTCCTCGGTAGCGACCTTCTAAGAATGCAGATAAACGTGTTTGGCAACCAGCCCGGGCTCCAGGGCGGCAGTACGTAACTGACAGACTTCGGTCTGCCCCTGGCGTGTGTCATCACCGAACCCATCTGATGTTGGCAGTCTTATGTGAAGGATTGTAGGACTTGATCCCGGATCCCGATTACTCAGAAGATCAGACCTTCGAAACGAGGCTGTCTGGCGAAGGACCTTCACCGTTGATGAGAGAGGGGAAAGCGAAATTCAGGAAGTCTTCCACAGGTTGTGTCGTCCGCTGCGCGCGCATGCCAAGCAGCGCACCTTCCCACCCACTCAGCAACATCTCTGCCAGGCGATAGGTCTGCGTGGCTTCCGGCAATGTGCCCTCTTGCTGCGCCGCGACAAGGAATGCCTGCAGATTCGTGACAAGCCGTTCCCACGCTTCGTGAAGTGCTCCCTGCAACACATCATTGGTTTCGCCAATCTCCGCGAGAAGATTGCCAATAGCACAGCCGTGAGATGTCTCCGCGACCTTCATGGATTCGAGAGAATCTTCGAAATACGCGCGTAGCCGCTTCAGCGGAGGGTGTTTTGATTTGCCGAAGTACTCGAGGATGTCGGCCTCTATTGCTGCGGCATAGCGAGCGATGGCGCGGAGCGCGAACTCCTCTTTGCTCTTGAAGTAATAGCAGAAGGATCCCTTCGGGATGTCGGCAGCTGTCGCGATTTGCTGAATGCCTGTGGCGTGGTACCCGCGCTCCCGAAACAGCTCAAGGCCGTGATGCAATAGGCGATCGCGGACTGCTCCGCTCGCATTCATGATCCCTCTACCGCGCCCTTGGTTTGGATCATGGCGCTTTCCGCATCGGCAACTTCGGTGAGGAAGAAGCCTTTCGCCATGCCAAAGCTCTCGTGCTCGGCGCGAGATTGATAAACCTCACGCTTCAACTGCTGAGCTGACGGGCTCTCTGGAGAGGCATTGGTGACCCAATCGGCTAGATGGCACGCCAAGGCGAAGTTTCCATCTGCGACTAACCCCCGTGCGCGATCAATAACCTGATCCGTGCCTCCGGCGAGGCGGACAATTTCTTGAGCTTGATCGGCTTGGGGTACTGGAAGCAGAGTTGCTCCTTCGCCATCCCACCAGCCTCCCCAGTAGCGCAAGAGGTCGCGAACGATGAATTGAGGATGGTTATAGACAGCCCGAATGTGGGGCTTGTTGGCCAGCTCAGGATCAGGCTGGGTTGTGTGAAGGATGTCGTCGTACGACTTTCCGGTGTTCATGCCATCAAGCACTTGGGTGATCAGGGAACGCAGATAGGTTGCTTGATCGAGCAGGAATGAGCGGATGTTGTCGGCGCCGCGCAGTACGAGATCATGTCCGGGACACAGCCATTCGGCCCCCAGTTCGGCCATCTCTTCCAGTGCGGCTGCCCATTCCACGGGATAGCGCTGCACTTTCAGCGGGTTGCCGCTGTTGGGAACCTTCCACGTCGCCATGTCGCCCACGAACAGGATGCGTTTGCTGGGAATCCATATCGTGCAGTAATCGTCGGTCTCTCCTTTCACAGCTCGGTAGATCAATCCAAGATCGCCGATGCGTTGGGTAAGGCTGTCTCGGAACGTCAGTGTGGGTGCGAGAAACTCCCTGGGAAACTGGAGATTCGGATTGCCTGTCTGCCGACGATTGATGTGCTGGTTGAAGCCATGCGTCAGTTGATACCGCTGGAAGCGCTGGACGCAATTCTCTTGAGCAACGATTTGTGGGCGTTCGCCCTCTTCGAGGAAACGTCCGAATCCGGTAACATGATCTACGTGCCCGTGGGTATAGGCAACCGTGTGCACGGGAGACGAACGCCAAGATCGCACTGCCTCGTAGAAAGCGTCTTTCATGCGCTCATGCCCTGGATCGATCACACAAAGCCCGTCACCAGTGTCGAGCACGTAGTTGTTGGAGAACCCGGCAAACAGAAAGAAGCCAGGAGCAAGCTCTTCATTGCTTGGGCGGGACGGGATCAACCCCCAATCCGGTACTAAATTGCTCGCCACCCACGTAGGCAAACCTGATGTCATCATTGGCCTCCTTGACGGAACCTCGAAAGACTAGACGATCGTCTAGTTACATTCAAGTACGACCAGCCCCTGCAGTCACATCCTGATTCTTAGGAATTCCGGGGACACATACCCTATTTATCGTGCATCGTTGCAGAAATGGGGTATGTGTCCCCCGATTCGAATTCTAAGCCATGCCCCCGAGCATGAGGATCCACCCAGGTTGCGGAGAAGATGTTGATCTAACTGACGAAGCTCGCCACATACTCCGTCAGTGCGGATGGTGTTAAGCTCGAAGGCTCGTTGATGACCCACTCCCCTGCTAAATCCATCTCATGCGAAGCGAGATCGAAATGGCATAGGGCGATCCCGAGGTCCACCCGCTGCATGTCCGGGAGCACCGCTCCCTTCTTGCCCAGGAGCCTCACGGCGGGGCTGTTGCCGTAGCCGGGCGTCCGTTTGAGATAGAAATGCCACGTCTCACGATCCTTCACCACTCTCCACGGCTGCTTGTTCGAGGCAGACGGGGCCAGCCTGACAAGGTCAAGCACCTGCGCGAACGTTCCTGCGTTCTCTCGCGAGAGCGGTGCGCCAAACGTCTGATCGTAGAAGAGGCTTTCCCAAGGAAGGCGGCTCGAAGAGCGCGCGAGGCGGCGAAGCAATCCCTTCTTGGCGCGCTTCGGGTCAGCCACGACCCCGATTGCAGTCACGGCTGGCATGTGTTCGTCATGCGTCGCGTGGATCTTCCTTGAGAAGCTCGACCTCGTGAAGGTCCCACCGAGCCAGCAGGTACCCAGGTCAAGGTCCGTGGACGCGAGGATGAGCGATTCCATGGCATAGCCGTAGTCTTCGAGATCCTTTGCGCCATGCCTAGCTGCACCGACGATGAATCCAGTCGCACCTCGGATGAATCCGTAGGTGCCCAGACCGCGCCATGCCGCTTGGTCTTCCTCGGTCGCTGCGACCAGCTCAAACCGCAGCGGTGTTCCAAACGGACCAGCGTCAAGCGACGCCATGAGGTCCCGTAGCCGCTTCTGTGTCTCCGCTGCAATGGGTTGGGCAGCGTATGTGCGGCACGAGAAGCGTCGCTCAATGAGTTCCGTAATCGGTCTTCCGTAGATCATGACGAACCTCCCTCTTGCACGACAGACTCATGCTTCATGCCACCACACCGCTTCTTATCCTGCACGCCTGGAGAAGACGTCTCATGTCTGTCAGCCTACAGCTATGAGCGCGGCTTTTCTAGGTCATCAGATTAGGGGTCAGACCTTCATTCTTAGGATTCCGCACCATTGCATTGCGCAACCGCTATCTTCGAGCCCCTCGTACTTGCTGTATCCTGTCCGAGTCTCGAAGCATAGAACTCGAAGGAGGAAACATGCCCGAGCGCAGACGGCGTCGCATTCAGTTCGTATCCGATGCTTTGGTTCAACAGATTGTCGATGGCATCAAGACAGCCAGTGTGGTTGGTCTGGGCGAGGCCGACGTTGCAGACGGTGACTATGACGATCCTCTCGTTGTGGGCGAGTTCTACGATGTCTATGACAGCGTACTGACTGTCCAAGCGACCATTCGTGTGGTTGCCATGGAGCTCTGCCGTTGGGATGCCATCCCCGAACGCCTGTGGCGCGGCGAGGGGAATGTGGATGCCGAAGCGTTCAAAGCCGATCACGAAGACTACTTCGACAACCCCGACGATAACTTCGAGTTCATCGCCTACTATTTCGAAGCAGTCTAGCCAAGGTGTGAACCAAGCTCTATGACCGACTTATTACAAAGAGCTATATCTCGCAGAGGCGCAGAGACGCGGAGACGAGCAGGAACAGTACTTAGATCCAAAACCCAACCGAAGTTAGAGATTGAGAGTTCTCCTATTGAAACCCTGCGATTGGTTCTTGCAGTTTCTCTATTCCCAGCGTCTCTGCGTCCCCGCGGGAGATGGATCTTCATAGTGAGAAGCTTGTCGGGCTTTCAGCGCTCTACCTCGCCGCCGCTAGTGGCCTCTCTCAGGATGTCGGCGATGACAGGGCGGGTGAACTCCTCAGGGATCGGCGTTCCGTCTATCAACATCTCTCGTACCTTCGTGCCTGACAAGAAGACGTGATGCGCTTTGCCGTGTGGACAGGTCTTTGCGCTGGCCATCTGGCCGCACGTCTTGCAGTAGAAGGCATGCTCAAACTTGAGCGGCATGATCCCCAGCTCGCTGGGGGCAAAGCGATCGAAGATCTGTTGAGCGTCGTAGGTACCATAGTAGTCGCCGACGCCAGCATGATCGCGGCCGATGATGATGTGGGTGCATCCGTAGTTTCTACGACAGATAGCGTGATGGACAGCTTCTCGGGGCCCGGCATATCGCATGGGGATGGGGAAGGTGCCTAGCAACGTTCGATCTGCTGGATAGTAGCCATTCAGGACCTCTTCGTAACACTTCATGCGAGGATCGGCCGGGATGTCTCCCGGCTTTGTCTCGCCAATGAGAGGATTGATGAACAAGCCATCAACCATTTCCAGCGCGCACTTCTGTAGGTACTCGTGTGCTCGGTGAATGGGATTGCGCGTTTGGAAGGCGACCACCGTCTTCCAACCCTTGTCTGCAAACGTCTTGCGCGTCTCTGCGGGATCGCGATTGAGCGGATGGTCGGTAATGGGCGCGCGTTTGAGCAGATGAATGTCGCCACCCACCACAGTCTTGGATTCCTCAAAGAGCCTTGCGACACCAGGATGGGCGGGATCGGTCGTTCCATAGACGGCAGCGGCCTCCTTCTCTAGATCGCGAAGATAAACATCCTTCACTTCGATGAGTCCGTAGGTAGCTTCATCCTCGCCGCACAGCGAGAGAATCATGCCATGCTTGATGTCTTCCACAACTTCGATGGGAACGGGAAGTGTGACGGGAACCGCCCACACGGTGCTGTCGGGCAGCCGCATGGCTTCAACAACGCGTTCGTATTCAACTTCGGTCATGAAGCCGGTCAGCGGGCTGTAGAGCCCGCAACCGATGGCATCCAATTCGCAAAGATGTGCTGGGGACAGCGTAATACGTGGCCCATTGGGTTGCGGCAGATTCTCGGGATGCTTTGCCATGCGATTGACAAGGCCGCTCGGTGCTGCGCTGATAGCGCCGCTGGTGATGGATCGATCCTCGCCCATCGAGAGCAGGCCGTGTTCCGCAAGATAGCTGACGATCACACGGGTGGACTGGTCAATGGTTTCGCTCCCTGTGTGAACGATGATCTCTGGCGATTCCGGTGTTTCGTAGGGATCGTCGACGCCGGTGAAACCCTTGATCTCACCAGCCAGCGCCTTCTTGTACAGACCTTTTGGATCACGCTCCACCAGTGTTTCCATCGGGCACTCGACATAGACCTCGATGAAGTTGCTGCAGCGCGCACGGGCATTGGCGCGAGCGTTTCGGTAGGGGGAGATGAACGAGCACATGGTGGCAACGCCGTTGTTGGACAGCAGTTCGGCGACAAACGTAATGCGCCGGATGTTCTCGTCACGGTCCTCTTTCGAGAAGCCGAGATCTCGCGTCAGATCTTGACGCACGATGTCGCCGTCAAGTCGTTGAACATTGTGAATCCCGCGTTCGATCAATTCCCGCTCGACGGACTTGGCGAGTGTTGTCTTGCCCGACGCGGATAGGCCGGTGAACCAGAGAACGAATCCATCCCTTGCTGAACCCACGTTGCCGCCTCCCTTTGTGTTCCACCTCTCACGAATGTTCGCAGGTTGCACCGGATCGGGCAAGGAGTGGTTCGGGGGCAGGCGAACGCGAACTCGACGCAACTCGTAAGCTGTCGAGTTCGTAGAGATCCGGAATCTCGATACGGATTCTCTTTGGATGTAGATTCCAGATCGTCTTGGATGGTACCGGTACGATCGTTCGGCCTTGCCTTCTACGGCATCCCGTGGGAACAGGTGTTAGACTCTGACATCGTATGCTGTCCCATTGAATGGAGCGTAGGAGGGGTATGATTCGCAGACGCGTCTTGCTGGTGATTCTGATGGTGATGATCCTCTTCAGCACCTCGGCGAACTTCGCCGGGGTCGACGGATCACGAGACGTCATGCCCGTCCCGCAAATCACCCAGTGGATACTCACTCCCGGCCAGTACATCAGACTGGCGTGGAACGCGATCTTTCCTCCGGACGATCCACCGGCAGCGGAATGTACTGACTTCATCCGATTCCAGCCCGCAGATTTCTCAAGCCCGATCGCCCATGTCGAGATTCCTCAACATCCGTTCATGGCCCTGAATTGGGGCAACAACATGCATTGCGACAGCTACATCAGCGATGCCTACGAGGCGAGTGGCCCGCTTGGATTGAATACGGAAGTGAGTTCACGAACCCAAGGGTTCGGAGGATACGGAACGATTACCCATGACCGGCTGGGGAGGCTGGTTGCCGTGTACAGCAACGGCAGAGGATTTCAGCTGGAATTGATGGATCCTTATTCCCTCCGGGAACTGGCATCGCACAATCTTCCGCCACGTCCCTGGTATTGGCTCCTTCAAGGCCTCATGCCGTGGCAGTACATCGGTGCCGGGATGTACTTCTTCCTCGATGACCAAGATCGCGCCATCGTGCCGACAACCAAGAACACGATTCAAGTCATCCAGACTCCGGATGCCAATGGGGAGTTCGAACTGGTGCGCGAATACGACCTTGACGAGTACGTCGTGCCTATGCGATGGCCGCACAGAGACAGTGTTGCCTGGGTGCTGCCGGATTGGGGCGGCGAGGTGTACTGGTGGGCGACCACCGGCGGCGTAGTGGGCACGGTTGATGTGGCTTCCGGCGAGGTGCACGTCCTGCGGTTGGAAGACGAGATCATCGAGAATTCATTTGCCGTTGCCGAAGATGGCACGTTCATCCTCTCGGATCGCGCCCTCTATCGCTTCAACCTCGGCGGCAATGGCGGCATCGTTGTGGATTGGCGCATTGCCTACGACCGGGGACCCAACAAGAAGCCCGGACACATCACACGAGGCTCGGGCACATCAGTGACGCTCATGGGCGGGATCGATGGATTGGTGGCGTTCACGGACAACGCCGAGCCGCGGATTCATCTTAAATTCGTCAAGCGCTCTGACGGCGGCCTGGTGTGCAGTATTCCGGTGTTTGAGGACGGCAAGAGTGGCACCGATATCAGTGTGGCCGGCTTTGAGCATGCGAACGAAGCCGGCGAAGGCACAGGCGTCTATTCGGCGCTCATCGAGAACAACTGGGGACATCATAGGTTCCCCCGTTCACGCCCTGAGCCGGGGCTTACCCGCGTTGATGTTATCAGACAGGGTGATGGCAGCTATGCGTGTGAAGAGATCTGGGCCAGCAGCGAGAAGGGCATTGGAGTCTTCAAGCTGTCGTTCGGCAGCGGACTGGCCTACATGTACTGGCGGAGCGAATCGTGCCCGGTCACATCGTGGTATCTGACGGCCATCGACTTTGCGACCGGCGACACGGTGTACAAGAAGCTGGTGGGCAAGGGCCTGGGATACAACAACTGGGCCGGTGCACTCTTCCTCCACCCCGATGGCGGCATTGCCTATTCCACGACCATCTTCGGTCTGGTGATGATTCGAGATACCGGGCCCTGATCGAGACAGCACGTCCTAGGAAAAGCAATGAGCGCCAAAGCCGATAGAATGTTCAACAACAATACGCAGAGTTCGACGATGAATCGGGGATCGTGACGCGATTGAACAACAGGAAACGAGAGCAGTACGGGGGCATGACGCGGTGAACAACGAGACACGAGTGCGAAAACGGTGTTGTTCATGAGGTTGTCTTCCTATGCCGAACATCCTGTTGCCCTCGGGTCATTCCGCAGTTGGATGAGGCTGCTGTGGGGTAGAAGAGGCATTGACAGGGCATACATTCCGCGGCTGCTGTTCGTCTCCCTCACTACCCTGCTCACTAGCCCTCTCAGGTTCTGGGAACGGATTCGGTACGGACGCGCCATCAAGAGGACGGCGATTCATCCGTCGCCCGTGTTCATCATCGGGCACTGGCGAAGCGGAACGACCCACCTGCACAACTTGATGTGCCAGGACAAGAACCTGGGCTATGTATCGACTTTCCAGGCGATGGCTCCAGGGTTCTGCATGGTGGGGGACAAGCGCGTCAAACCGGCGCTGGCAGCGCTGGCACGCAGGCGATATCCCACCCGATTGATCGACAACATCCCGCTTGCGTTCGATGCCCCTCAAGAAGATGAGTTTGCACTCGCCACCATGTCGCCCTACTCGTTCGTGCACGCATTCACGTTTCCGAAACACTCAGCATCCTTCTTCGAGCGGTATGTGTTGTTCGACGGCCTCTCTGAAGCCGTCAGGGCGAAATGGATTCGTGCCTATCTGGCCATCCTGCGCAAAGCCACGTTGCGAAACGGCGGACGTCGATTGGTCACCAAGAACTGCGGCCATAGCGCGCGGATTCGAACACTGCTTGATCTCTTCCCCGACGCCAAGTTCATCTTCATCCATCGCAACCCCTACAAGGTGTTTCTCTCTACGGTGCATACGCACAAGACGGTCATCCCGCGATCCCAATTACAGAACACTGACCCCGAACGAATCGAGGCGCGCGTCTTAGAATTCTTCACCCAACTCATGCAACGGTACCTTGCTGACCGGTCCCTGATCCCCGCGGGCAATTTGGTGGAGATCCGGTACGAGGACCTGGAAGCGTCTCCACTGAACCAATTGCGCTCTGTATATGAAGCGCTCGGACTGCCAGGATATGATGATGCAAAGCAGGATTTCCGCTTGTACATCGACTCTGTTTCCGACTACAAGAAGAACGCATACGAAATGAATGACGACATCGTCGCGAAAGTGAACGAGCACTGGCAGGTTGCCTTTGATGAGTGGGGATACGAACGACTCGAAGTATCCCCGCAAGTTTTGGGCAACTAAGGGAGGTTGAGATGGGGTTTTCCGGTCGGCTTTCTTGGTCCCTAAGCAAGTATCTGCTCAATAACAAGCTGCGAGGGATCAAGCGGTTCCCGCTGGTGTTGATGCTGGAGCCGCTCTTTCGCTGCAATCTGCAGTGCGCTGGGTGTGGGCGCATTCGCGAGTACAGCGATATCCTCGATCAGACGCTGTCCCTGGAAGACTGTCTTGCCGCTGTTGATGAAGCCGGTGCACCCGTGGTCAGCATCACGGGCGGAGAACCCCTTCTGCTGCCGGAAATCGCGGGTATCGTGAAGGGAATTATTTCCAAGAAGCGATTCGTGCATCTGTGCACCAATGGAGTGCTCCTGGAAGAGTCTCTGCACAAGTTCGAACCCAGTCCCTACATCAGCTTCGTTCTTCATCTCGATGGACTGGCTGAGACGCATGACGAGGCCGCCGGTCAAAGCGGTGTCTTCGATACGGCAATTCGAGCCATGAAGGCAGCGAAGAAGGCGGGCTTCCAAGTATTGGTGAACACCACCATCTACAAAGGCAGAGAGCTGAAGGAGATCGAACAACTGTTCGTCTTGCTCTCCGAGATCCCGGTGGATGGAATCATGGTGGCGCCGGCGTTTGGGTATGAAGAGGTCGACGCCGACGTCTTTCTCACTCGCAGTGAAGCCATTGCCGCATTCCAGCCGATCTATGAGCAGCGCAGGCGATTTCCCTTCTACAACACCCCCCTCTATCTGGAGCATCTGGCTGGCAAGATCGAGCTGTCCTGCAGCCCCTGGAGCACGGTGACTCGGAATCCTAAGGGTTGGAAGCGACCCTGCTACTTGATTACGGACGGGCACTGTGCAACCTACCGGGAGCTAATGGACGATACTGATTGGACCCGCTACGGCAGCGGAAATGACCCGCGCTGCGAGCATTGCATGGTCCATTGCGGATATGAGGCAAGCGCCGTGGATGCGGCCCTCAGCAATCTTCCCAGCCTCTGGCGCACGATGAAGTGGAACTTCTTCAGACGTTGAGACCTGTTTGTGGGGAGACTTGATGATTGCCATCTTGGGCGCGCTTCGAGAAGAAGTATCCTGTCTGCGAAAGCGGATGGATGTGCAGGAAACGATCTTCGAAGCCGCCTGCAAGGCATTCCGAGGCAGGTTCCGAGGGCGAGACATTCTTCTAGCGCAAACGGGCATGGGCAAGCAGAGGGCACAAGCAGCGACACGACTCGTTCTTGAGCGTTATCCGGTTGCCACCCTCGTCTCGTTCGGATTTGCTGGAGCACTGGCTGAAGAACTGAGCGCCGGTGATGTCGTTCTCTATTCAGCCGTGCACTGCGCAGAGACCGACGCGGACCTGAAGGCATCGCCTGAGCAGCCTCACGCCTCAAGCGACGACATGCTTGGGCGAGCGAAACGAGCGTTGAAAGATGAGGCCGTAACCTTCATTTGCCAACCTGGGGTTTCCGTTCGGCAAGTCATGCTTTCACCAGAAGACAGAGGGCGCCTGGCCGAAGCCCATCATGCCTACGTTGTGGACATGGAGAGCTACTGGATTGCCGAGATTGCCTCGGAAGCGGGGATTCCGTTCATCATCATTCGTAGCGTGTCCGATACGAGATACGAGAAGCTGGTGCCGTTTGATCAGCTGATGACCGAGGACGGTACGATCATGTGGAAAGCGGCTGCGGCGCATTTCGTCCGTCGACCGCGTGATCTTGCTGTGGTGGGGCGCCTCTATCGCAATGCGCGAACGGCGCAGAGAAACCTGGTCGCAGCAATGGACGCTCTGATCTGCGAACTATGACACAGAGAGGAGCACGAACATGAAGGCGTTGGTCACCGGAGCCACAGGATTCGTCGGCGGCAACCTCGTCCGCGAGCTTCTGAAGGGTGGCTTCCAAGTCAAGGCGCTGGTGCGTGAGGCCAGCAATCGTCAGAACATCGACGGTCTCGATGTCGAGATTGCCGTTGGCAATTTGCGCGACCACTCATCGCTGGATCGCGCGATGCACGGCTGCCAGGTGTTGTTCCATGTTGCCGCTTTCTACGCGTTCTGGACTCCCGATCCTGCCGTTGTCTACGAAACGAACGTGCGTGGCACGGAGAACATCCTTGCTGCGGCTGGGAACGCAGGGCTTCAGAAGATCGTATACACCAGCACGGAATCTACGATTGGCATCGGCACCGGCATCGTCGATCATGCATTGGGAACCGAAGAGGCCCAGTCGAGTCTGGACAGCCTGTCCGGACACTACAAGAAATCCAAGCTACTTGCTGAACGGCTTGTTCAGAAGATGTCGCTGCAGGGCTTGCCCGTGACCATCGTCAATCCCACCATGCCGATGGGACCGTGGGACATCAAGCCAACGCCAACAGGCCAGGTTGTCGTGGATTTCCTCAATCGCCGAATGCCAGCCTACGTCAATACGGGCTTGAACGTGGTCGATGTGCGGGATGTGGCAAAGGGACACATTCTGGCGCTCGAGAAGGGGAAAATTGGAGAGCGCTATATCTTGGGGCACCAGAACATGACCCTTCGAGAAATCCTCGGCACCCTGGAAGCCATCACGGGCATCAGGGCTTCGAACGTACGAGTTCCGCTATGGCTGGCGCTCGTAGCAGCCTTCGTGGACGAATTCATCAGCGGGACTCTTCTCAGGAGGGCTCCTCGAATTCCTATATCCGCCGTTAGGACGGCAAGGAAGTTCAGGCACTTCGACTGCTCGAAGGCCATCCGCGAATTGGGTCTTCCACAGACGCCGATTGAGGAGTCGCTGGGGGCGGCGGTGGCATGGTTCAGGCAGAACGGATACGTTCGCCCGTAGCTGCGATCAGTCCATCATGTCATGCAGTCGGGTGAGAAGTTCTGCGGCCAGCTGCTTCGCCTGACGATTCCAGAACGGCCAATCCTCAGTATCAGATTCAAGGACGAACGCCACTTCTCGTTCAACGAGTTCGGCATCTCGAATACCGGTGAGCTGGCCGAAATAGCCGTAGGTGAATCCCCAGTACTCGGCGAGAATGAGGTGATTGGACAGATACGTTGGCGCTAGAGCAATCGAACTCTCTACAAGAGCGAGTCCGGCTTCCTTGTCTCCACCCATCGCTGAGGGAGACATAATCAGGAGCGATCCCAGGGAAGCGCTGGCACTCGCACCCCAATACTCGGGATCTATTTCCACGACGCCTGAGAACAGGGCCAGGATTTTGCCTTGATACATGAGTCCCTGAAGGGGATTCATGTCGCCTATCTTGCCCCAATTGCTGGCCGTCCAATGCAATGCCGCAGCATCCGTTGAAACAGAGACAGCTTCGCCGAAACTTCGAGTCTCGGCCTCCACGAATACCGGATCGAGCCTCAGGCTTTGCAGGCCGTAGGCCTTCCCCTTCTGAAACCAATCTCCATCTTCCGGGGTATCCCCCTCGGAGAATGTGGTCACCTCGTAGCACAGCTGAGAGAGTCGGTTCAACAAGTACGATTGAGATTGAACCGGAAGCGTCTCCAAGCTCGGAAGGACGGCTTCGAACAATGCAATGGCTTGGGTCATGCTCTCCTCAAGATACCGAGTGGTATACGCCCAATCGGCCTGGGCAATGAGGTCAGCAGGGGAATCCATTGCCGAGGCGGCGAATTCTCCGAGCAATACGAGGATGATGGCTGCGAAATGGACAGTTAGGCGAGACACACGAATCATGGAACCACTCCCTTGTTGTTGAACGCTTGCGCTATTCTCCACTGCGGATAGGTCCTTGCCAAGGACGAGGAAGGAACATAGTGGTCGGTGAATTGGCCGATACCGTGCTCGAGCCCCCAAACTGGATTGTGCTCGCATTCCACTGTTCTCGAATTGCCGCTGTGATTGGATATGGCAGCATGCACTCACCGGCCAGGGGGACAGGTCAGGGATCAAACGTGAATCTAGGCAGACAAGAACCCTCCATCGACCGGGATCACGGCGCCGTGCACATAGCTGGCAAGATCGCTTGCCAGCACCAAAGCCATCCGCGCCACTTCATCTGCCTGCCCCAATCGTCCGGCGGGTATCCGATTCATGTATTCAAACCCTGTCTTCAATGAGCTGATTTTGCCCTTGAGTATCTGTTTGCCGGCTGCCTTTGCGTTAGAAGGACGTATCGCACCAGGCACAATCGCATTGACTCTGAATCCGTGCTTCGCGTATTCCTTCGCCAGCGTCTTAGTTAACGCAATCACGCCGGCCTTGCTTACGCTGTAGTGCGATAGCACCTCTTTGGATGGTCGAATCCCGTCGGTTGAGCCGACATTGATGATCACGCCACCTTGCTCCATCCGCTTGCCGATCATGTGTTGGCACATCCAGTAGACAGAATCTAGATTCGTCTTCATGACTTGTTGATAGAAGGCTTCGTCTACGTCCACGAAGTGCTTGAAAGGATACACCCCCACGTTGTTGACGAGGATGTCCGGCTCATTCCCAACTAGGTTTGCCCATAGTTCGTCTATCGCACTCTTGTCTGACACATCAGCTACGTGCGAACTGACTTGAGCCCCCAGTTCGGCCAATTCGCTTGCCGTCTTGGCCAGATTGTCGCCATGAATGCTGACGAGAGATAGATCTGCACCCGCTTCCGCAAATCGGAGGGCAATTGCTTTGCCGATCCCCGCAGCAGAGCCGGTGACCAGAGCGTGCTTCCCTTTGAGTGAAATCAGGTCGTCCAAGCCGGGTCGTGTCTTCATATTGCTGTGCGCCATTGTAGAGGAGAGAATCGTACCCGTCCCACAAGCCTGGCGTGTTGCTCACTGTTCATGCACGAGATCGGACCTTGCATCGCCGCATCCTGAGAGTGGAAGACCACCGCCCTGGAAGCAGGTCTACTCCGAGTTCTGTGCCCCTAACTACTCCGTGGCTCTGATGTGCCATTCCCCGCGGAGGCCGGAACGAAGATGACGCCAACATCGACAGGGCATCACGTTTAGGAGGAGGAAGATTGACATGCGAAAGTCGAGGTTCTCGCAGACCAGCAGCGATGATTGCCTGGTGAGGAGAAGCCTAGGGCATTCGAACTCACAAGTGCGATCCCGTCAAGGATTCAGGAAACGTGCGATAAGTCAATTGTGCAACAGAATAGCAGAAACACAGATACTATCAGGGATACACGAGTTTGTCTGGAGCCTGGGGGACTGCATGTAGAACTCAAGTCGTTTCAGCCGCTTGGTAGGCTTCGTTACGAGGAGACGGCAAAGCCCTTGTTGAAGGCAGTTTTCAGCTACCATTGCAGGGTCGATTCTTGCCATCAAGAACCTCTCTAAACCATGACATGTTGGTCAATCTATCAAGGAATGTGCTCGCGATGCTCATGAGCCGGATAGGTAGTCTTACTGTTGAGGCACTGGTCAAGCTGACGGGGCCCTTCATCCGGGGTTTCCTGAATGCCTTTTTCGATGCGGAAACCATTCACGGCATTGCGTAGAGAAGCCGTGGGAAGTGGGATTGACTAGACCTTCTCGAGCTGGAGGAGTGACTCGGGACATGCCCTATCTAGCTTCGCGAAGCCACCGAAAGGGGAATGTGGGCAACATATAGATCAGAGAATCGTGCGTCGCCTGAGATTTCCACGTACTCCAAACACCGGCCGAGGCGCTCTGCCTCTTCCATGAGGTCACGATTGAGAAGAACTTGCTTGGCCCCCTGTCCTGCCACGTTGCCAACAACTTGGATCTTGCGGGGATCGACATCTGGGAGGAACCCAGTTTGTATGAGATGCTCGCTCGACATGCGTGCAGAGAAAGCACCACCGATCAGGATTCGATCCAAATCCAGCACGCGGAGATCGGCATGCTGTAGCAGAAGCTCGATCCCAGCGCGAATGGCCGCCTTCGCCAGCTGGAACTCGCGAACGTCGTTTTGCTGTAGATAGACCGGTTCCTCGCCATCTGTCAGTCGAATCCGCCTCTTGTTCCCTTGGCCGTCAATCCGATTCGAGAGAGGTGACCCATCACTGCAGATGCGCCCCGACGCATCAACGGCGCCAATCCGATGGCATTCCGCTACTGCCGACAACAGCCCGGTCCCGCAGATACCCACAGGAGCGCCACCGCCGATCACTGTGCACTGGATCCCGCCGCCACGGATGTGAACTGATTCGATCGCTCCGTGAAGTGCGGGCATGCCCTGAACGAGGGAGGCACCCTCAAAGGCGGGGCCTGCAGCGGTGGAACAGGCGATGAGCCGACCATCTATGGCCAGCACGATCTCGCCGTTTGTTCCCACGTCCAAGAAGAGCGTGCGATCCTCGCTCTTGTGTAGTCCTGTGGCAATGATCCCTGCGATGATGTCGGCACCAACGTAGGCGGAGATGGACGGCAGGATCCGGATGACGGCGCGGGGATTGACGGCGAGGCCGACGGCGTTTGCACTAGTTCGAACGGAGTGCGTGAACGTCGGGACATACGGACTGACGTCGATGCCGGTGGGATTGACAGAGAGAAGCAGATGAAGCATCGTGGGATTGCCGACGACCGTGACGTCGTAGATCGAATCCGGCAAGACAGAGGATTGCACTGTTGGACGGCTGATTAGCTCGTTCAGTCCGTCGATTACCGCAGCATGGAGTTCGCTCAGTCCCTTACTCTTCTCACGACGAACGTGTGCGATGCGCGAGATCACGTCAGCACCGAACTTCCTCTGTGGGTTCCTCGCCGCGGCGACACCCAGCCGGCGACCCGTCTGGAGATCGAACAAGTAGACGGCAAGCGTAGTCGTACCAACGTCAATGGCAAGGCCGTGGATGGTGTCCTTCACGCCATTGCAGACTTCAAGGACCTCCTCTCCGTCCGTGATCACGGATAGGGTGCCGGGTCTTGCGATTGCCGGGTCAGAGAGTTGTCGGAGAACAGAGACGGGGATTCGAAGATCACGCCCCAAAGCGTTTCTCACCTGAGCCGCGCGAGATTGCCGGTCTTTGCGGGATGTCGGATCGAGCACTACCGTGCACAGTTGGACGGCTGGGTTTGGTTCCCTCTCTTCGACGCACTCGTCATCCTGCTCTTTGTGATTCAGTTCCCCGGATTCGGGGGAGATCTCAATTGTCATCCGGTCGCCAGCCACGTGCTGACAGGCGAGCCGCCATCCGCGAGAGATCCGCTCGACACCGAGGTTCTCCAGATCGCACGTTGTGGGATCCGGTGCCCCATCGACAAACCGGATCTTGCACTCACCACAGGTTCCGAGCCCCCCGCAGGAGCTCCCGATGGACACGCTGTTCTCCTGCAGGGTGTGAAGGATGGTCGCACCAATCGAGCCCCGGAGTACGATGTCGTCCGGGGCGAGTACGATCTCGCCATTCGCCTCGCATCGATCCCCTTGAGTCTTACTCGTCTCCACGTTCACCTCAGTCCCTGCAGCTAGCGCCACGTCATGGAGGCCTTCGTCCGATTAGACCTTCTTGCCTGCCCGGTGATTCTGAATGTACTCCATACAGTACTCGTCGGACCCGAGGAGCGCCCTTGCCGCGCAGATCGTCTCCGAAGTTCCAGGGTCGGTTGGGTCGAGAATGGCGGCGGCTAGTCCGGCCTCGATCAGCAGCGAAAGGAACGTCCGATTGAGCAGCCGACGGTTTGGCAGCCCGAATGAGACATTACTGACTGCAACCAGGGTTTTGACCCCCAGCTCATCCTTTACCTTCCGAACTGCAGACAGGAGCTCGCACCCCTGCTCAGGGCTACTGGCCACCGACATACAGACAACATCAACATAGAGCCGGTCCGGATCGACACCGGCGGCGACACACTTCTCAACAAGGGCAGCCGTTTCGTTGAATCGATCGTCTCCGGTTCGAGGCATTCCCCGTTCTCCCATCGCCAAACCAATGACGCTGCAATCGCAGTCCGCTGCGATCTTGATCAACGTCTCTTTCGAGGGCTCGTTGCTGATCGAGTTGATGATCGGAGACGACGAGCACTTGTCGATCGCCTTGGCCATCACGTCGGGATCGGATGTGTCGATGGCTAGGCGGACGTCGGGGCCTAGTTCGTCTTCCACGAGTTCGATCAGCCAGCAAAGGTCGTCGAACTCGCGCGCCATCGATTGCCCCGCGTTGAGATCGATTGCCCCGGCGTTTGCCGCCGCCTGGCGTCGGGCAAGATCGCGAATGTGCTCCTCGTCGTGCTCTTGAATTGCTTGCCCTACGCGCTTTCGCGTCGAGTTGATCAACTCACCGATGATCAGAAACATGTCGAATAACCTCCTGTGTTGCCGAGCCGGCTTCCGCAACAACGCGTGGCCCATCCATTCGCCTTGCTCTGCGAGCGTGCCGCGCCTTGCCTACTCATAGTAGCCTTTGTGGTTGATGTAATTCGCCCAGAGATCAATGTGGGGACGGAGCAGCATGATGACTGATCGTGGCTCCCACATACCGTCGGTCGTGAGTCCCTGGTAGATCGGATATTCCTTCAACTGCGTATAGACGGCGAGAAGCTTCTCCTGGCGAGCTTGGGTCAGTTCGCTGACGTCCTCTCCCGCATCGGTCGCTTCATCCAGCTCGGCAACAGTCCTGGCGTAGTCGTCGACCATTGTCAGGATCACCAGCCCGTCGCGTATGCGAAGAAGGTCCAGACAAGAGTCGTCGCTGGCAGCGCGTTCAAACGCATCGCGAGCGGCAATGAGGTCCTCCCGTGCCCGTTGGTGCCAGTAGAGTTCAATCTTCTCGATCGCTTCGGCAATGGCCCGCCGGTCGGAAACATTAGAGGTGAGGTAGGCGGCGGCTTGATCCACCAGATCGTCCCGACCGATCTCGGGATCCCAAGCCATCCGCATGAAGAAGAAATCGGACAGGAAGCGGCCCGGCGGAGCAAGGCGATACGATGTCACACCATTTACCGGCAACCCCTTCGAGTACTCGATTTCGTCGATGGTGTGGTCGAGGTACGGTTTCGGGAAGATGCAAGCGCGATCGAGAATGCCAAATTCCTTGTCCATATAGAAGAAGAAATTGCGAGCCTCGAACCCGTTAGCGGGAGCCGTCCCAAGAATCTCGATCGAATCAGGATGGCTCAATCTTGGCCCGAATTCCTGGTCTTTCGTCAATTGGTTCTTGCTGAGGTCGGTGAAGATCACATCGGACGGAAGTTGGTCAAGAAGCTGCCGCTGGATCTCGGCGAGGTTCTTGATCTCGGTCGTCGGCGGGTAGATGCCGACAAGGGCGGAGAAGAAGCCGGAGAGCCAGTTCCAGAAGACGACTTCTGCGTTCGGATTCTGTTCGCGGAGCGCGGCTCCAAGCTCGTTGACTGCATCAAGCCACACGGCGGCCGTGTCCGGCCGGCATTGATCGCACAGACACCAACCGAGTGGCTCGGTCACCATGATCTCGATTCCGTCAAGTCCCTCGAGGTATTCGAAGGAATAACGGTGATACTTCATGATGACGTCCTTCGCCTTCGACCAGCACAGGGCCAGGCCGAAGTAACCTCGCACAGCGTCAGTGCGAAGCTCTGGATGCTGCCAGAAGACCTCGGTCGGGACGTGATTGAAGGCGATCATGACATTGACCTTCATCCCTAGTTCGTGAGCATAGGCAATGGCCTGTTTCTGAGCGTCGAGCCGCCACTTGTGCTGGTGCGTGGAGGACAGGTCGGGATGGTAGGCATACAGTCCGAGGATTGTCATCCGGTTCATGTTCAATCCCCGCACGAAATCGATGTACTCCTTCCATTCAGGAAACGCCCAGGTCTCGGGTGTCATCTTGGTCATCCCCATGGCGTAGCACGCCGGCGCGACTCGACGATCGGCCCAGCGCGGTGTCTCCACGACGGCCCATGTTTCGGCGAACGGCGCAGCGATCTGCTTTGTCCTGATCGCCAGCATCAGCCCGTAGATGCCGTTCGCGGCACCGGCGTCCGAGTTGCCAGCAACCTCGATTTGAGAGGAAGATGCGTTGCGAATCGTGTACCCCTCGTCACCCAAATCAGGGATGGGTGAGGTGGGGATTGTGACAATCACCTTGGCGTCTCTTGGGATGTCCTGCCACGAACACATGGCATGCACGAGCCGCGTCGCCGCGTGACCTACTTGGGTATGAAACTTGTGCCCGGCGTCCGCTGCCATTCCTTCGGCCGTTACGCTGAGAATCCTGTGCTCAGTCATACGCTACCTCCTACCATACGATATGGGAAGTGGCGAAAAGACAGAATCTATGCGGGATCATGCCGGCACTGGCAGCGGGTAGTCTACGCAACGATCCTGGACGATTCAAGGCTTTCAGCTGCCAAGCATTGCTTCAGGGATGCGCAGCCGTATACTGTGTCGTGCCAGTACTAATTAGCAGGTCTTTGTCAAGATATTCCGCTCTGCTGAAGCAATCCGTAGGCAGAAACTGTGAGACGAACAGCGGGCCAGCAACCCGTGAAGTCGCCTCCCGTCACGACGCAGAGAGGAGTGATTACAGAGATGTTTAAGCCAAATCCTGACTTCAAGAGACTTCGTCGCGCGCTACTGTGTGAAGAGCCAGATCGCGTGCCCACTGCGGAGGTCTATATCGACCGACCGGCAAAGGAAGGCCTTCTTGGCAAGACAGTCGACACGCTGCCAAAGAGCATCGAGTTCTACCACGCCGCAGGCTACGACTATTACGGACTTCGATTCAGCTACGCGGACGATTTCCATGTTGGCGACTTTAGCAAATCCGGTCGCGGCGATGCGACATTCACCAAGAGCGCGTACAGCGAAGAGGGCACAAGGGAGCGCCACTGGGTAAAGGGCAAGGACCATTACATCAGTACGATGGAGGACTTCGAAACGTTTGACTGGCCGGTCGCAGAGACAGACAAAGTTGCCGGAGAGGCTGACATCACCGCTAGGCCTGCGGATGAGGCGCTCAAGATCGTTCGCGAGCACCTGCCGGAGGGCATGAAGGTCATTGCTTGGTGTTCGGGGATCTTTGAGTATGTAAGTTGGCTGATGGGATTCGAGAAGTTCTGTGAAGCCCTCTACGGCGATCCCGAGTTGATTGGACGGATGTTCGAGCGTGTCGGCAGCCTGTTCGCCAGTCTCTTCGAGTACATGGCCTCGATCGACGTTGTTGGAGCGCTCTGGTATGCAGATGACGTGGCCTATGCGGAAGGACTTCTCTGGTCTCCCGAATTGATGCGGAAGTACCTTTTCCCTTGGTATGAGGAACTGGGCTCCATCGCTCGGCGGAACGATCTTCCACTGATTCTGCACTCGGACGGCGATCTGAGCAAGATCCTCGACGATTACGTCGCGTTCGGGTGGAACGCGATCCAGCCCGTCGAGCCGAAGGCGATGGACATTCGAGAGCTGAAGCGCAAGTATGGGAAGAAGCTCTGCTTCATCGGAAACGTTGATCTGAGCTACACCCTTACACGAGGGACTCCAGCCGAAGTGCGGGAAGAGGTGAGAGGGTTGATCCGCGACGTTGCCCCTGGTGGCGGCTATTGTGTCGGATCGTCGAATACTATCACCGATTATGTTCCCGCAGAGAACTACCGCGCGCTGCTTGACGCGACGTTCGAGTTCGGGAAATATCCGATCGACCTACCGTAGTTCAGTAAGCAGGGAACTCAAACGGTGAGCTGAAGGTAGTTTCTCGCTCATCGATTCCGAAACGCTTGACGGAAGCGGATTGCCGTGATATGATGTAAACGTTTACGTAAACGTTTAGATGTGGGAGGATATCATAGCCACAATCAAGGACGTCGCGAAGGATGCACGAGTCTCCATCGCCACCGTATCCCATGTGGTTAACGGAACACGTCACGTCAGCGACAAGCTGACGGAGCGTGTTCAAGAGAGCATGGCCAAGCTCGATTATCATCCGGACCGAGTTGCCAGGAGCCTCAGAACGCAGAGGACGCACTCGATTGGTCTGATCGTGTCGGACATATCGAATCCGTTCTTCTCGGTCCTCGTTCGTGGTGCGGAGGATGCCGCAGCCGAACGAGAGTACAGCCTCATCATCTCCAACACTGACGAAGACTTGGAGAAGGAGCGGCTTTACGTCAACGTCCTTCGCCAGCGTCGAATCGACGGCATGCTGATCGCGCCCACTGGAAAAATTGACGAGGATCTTCAGTTCCTGACGACTTCCGGGATCCCGTTCATCTTCGTCGACCGAAAGATTGATGGCGTCCGAGCGACGGCCGTTCTCTCAGACAACATCCAGGGAGCCCATGCCGCGACGGAGCATCTCGTCCGTTTAGGACATCAGCGGATCGGAATCATCCTCGGGTTAGAGGGCGTTTCCAACAGTGAGGAGCGATACCTCGGCTATCAGAAAGCTCTGAGTGATCCAGGGCTGCCGGAGCCGACGGATCTTGTCGTTCGAGGAGATCTCCGGATCTCCGGAGGAATTCGCGCCTGCCACGAGCTTCTCGGCCGTACCAGTCCACCGACGGCGATCTTCAGCCTGAACAATATGACAGCAATCGGCGTTCTGTGCGCCGTTCGAGAAAGAGGCTTGCAGTATCCGGACGACATCTCGCTAATCAGCTTTGACAGCCCCTGGTGGATGGACCGTGTCCTTCCCACCTCCCTGACGTACGTTCGTCAAGATCCGTACGAAATCGGACGACAGGCGATGCAAAGGCTGATCGCACAAGTCGAATCTCCCGCCCTGGAGGGAGACCAATTCCCCGTTGACATCGTTCGAGTCCCCACCGAATTAGTGTTGGGAGCGTCAGTATGCAATCTCCTGAGTCGGACCGAGTCCTCGGAACCGAACGCGGGAAGCAGTTCTGGAAAAAGAATCACTGATGTGCAATAGATGGCATGATGGGATAGTGGAACGTCTCTCCGCTTGATCCAGATGCCGTATCGAGGAGGTGGTAGGGGAGCGGATAGCGGACAGGATCTGATTAGGCACTGGCACACAACCTCATTTCAAGGAGGCGAAAGGATGCGATACTGGCGAAGCATTATAGCTGTGGTGCTTCTTGTTGCAGCGGCTGCAATGACTGCGGCTGCGTATCAAGAGGCACCAATGTTCGAGAAACTTGTTGCGGAGGGGAAACTACCTCCGGTGGCAGAGCGGCTCCCGGAAAACCCGCGGGTCCTCACTCCGATCGATAGCATCGGACGGTACGGTGGAACTGCACACGTCTACAGCAACTCGCAGTTCTGGCTTTGGAGTGGTGAGATGGTCGGCTTCGAGTGGCTGACGACCATCAACCCCGACTACACTTGGGGAACACCGAACATCCTAGAGAGCGTCGAGTATGATCCAGGGACCTCCTTCATGACTCTTAACCTGCGCAAAGGGCTGAAGTGGAGTGACGGCGTGGAATTCACGTCGGCTGACTTCATGTACCATTGGCAGTTCGTTGCGAATAACAAGGAAATCTACCCGACCTTGCCTGATTTCTATCAGGTCAACGGCATACCGCTCGACATGAACGCGCTGGACGACTACACCGTCGTCTTGGACTTCTTTGGCCAGCCCAACTCGCTGTTCTTCAATAACCTTGCCACGACGACCACCGCGCAGGATTGGCAGTGGTGGTTCGGGATGTTCCAGCCGGCACACCACGCGAAGCAATTCCATCCTTCGTTTATTGGTGTGGATGAGGCGAACGACCAGGCTGCAGCAGCTGGATACGCGAGCTGGGTCCAGTGGTACTGGGACAACACCGGCTGCTACTTTAGCATGCAGGATAAGCCCTATACGGCAACAGCCCCCACACTGACAGCCTACGTCTGTGTGGAGCGAACGCCGGAGCAGGCGGTCTATGAACGAAACGCCTACTACTGGAAAGTCGACACCGCAGGCAACCAGCTTCCCTACATCGATCGAATCATCCTTCACTTCGTCGAAAGCACCGATGTGCTGGATGGAAAGATCATCTCGGGAGAAGTTGACGCTGAATGGATCTCTGCCAGTCTCGACTCGCTGCCGGTCTACGTGGACAACGAGGAGCTGGGCGACTATTCAGTGCTGATGTGGGAGACCCCGGCGATGTCCTGTCTGGAACTCAACCTGACACATCCGGATCTCGCGATTCGGGCTATCTTCAACGATCTACGGTTCCGTCAAGCACTCTCCTTGGCAATCGACCGAGATGAGTTGAATGAAGCGACCGCGCTTGGTTTGGCGACGCCGCGATCGATGTCAGTACCAGTCGAATCACCGTATTACGTGGAGGGCGGCGACACAGCGTACATCGAGTACGATCCAACGACCGCCGAAGGCCTCCTCGATGCGATGGGGCTTGACCAGAAGGACGCAGACGGATTCCGCTTGCGGTCCGACGGCGAGCGCCTGCGACTGACAATTGAGTCGGCCGAGATCGCGGCCGGATTGGAACTAATTCGCGAATACTGGCGGGATGTCGGAATCGATGTTGAGCTGAAGGCGCAGACTCAGGACTTGTTGAACGAGCGCGTCGCCGCGAACCTGATCGACATCATGCCGGGCGGCGTCGAGTTTAACATCGAGCCTTCCTTCAGTACGCTGCCGCAGTTCTATGTGCCATTGACCTACACGTGGCCCGGGCTGTGGGGCAACCAGTGGGCGTTGTACTACAACACCGACGGAGCACAAGGTCTTGAGCCACCGGCAGAAATTCAAGCTCTGCAGGATTGGTACAACGAGATCAAGACAACGGCGACGGTAGAGGACCGCATCGCGCCCGCACAGAACATCATGGCTTCGATGCGCGACAACATCTGGCAGATCGGTTTGCTGGGCGGACAGCCTTCGCTCGTCATCGTCAAGAACGACCTCAAGAACGTCCCCGAAGCGGCGCTCATGACGTGGGATCTCTCACGCATGGTGCCGTACAACCCATCAACGTGGTATTTCGAGGCGCGTGAGGCCATCACGGAGGCGTGGCCGGATCGGTTCTAGCTTGAGAAACTCACGATGCAAGGCCTTCAATCTTCTAGAGGGCCTTGCGTCTCTTCTAGACGAGGAAAGGTAGACAATGGCAACGTATCTGGCCGGGCGGGTTATTTACGCAATCGTCGCGATCTTCATCATCTCAGTCATCTCGTTCATCCTCATCCAGGCACCGCCCGGCGATTATTTGACGGCTCAGGTAACGCGGCTGCAGGGCTCGGGGTTGAAGCTGGATGAAGCACAGCTCGAGAACCTAAAGGCGCAGTACGGACTAGACAAGCCCCTACATGTGCAGTACTTCCGATGGGTGGGCCAGATGTTCCGGGGCAATTTCGGATACTCCTTCTACTATCGCTTCTCTGTGGTTTACCTATTGGCCGCCTACATGCCGTTTACTATCATTCTGGCTTTGATAACGCTCGCATTCATCTATATTGTCTCGATCCCAATAGGCATCATCTCGGCTGTGAAGCAGTACAGCGTCTTAGACTATGTCTTCACAATTCTTGGATTTATCGGGTTGGCAATTCCTAACTTTGTTCTTGCGCTAGTTGTGATGTATTTCTTCTACAAGACTTTCGGCATCAGCATCGGAGGACTGTTCTCCAGGGAATACGTTGATGCAGCATGGAGTCTGGCGAAATTTGGCGACCTTGTGCGCCATCTCTGGGCGCCGGTCATTGTTGTTGGAGTAGCAGGCACGGCGGGGATCATTCGCGTCATCCGAGCGACGATGCTCGATGAGCTCGGTCGCGACTACATGCAAGTCGCTCGCGCCAAGGGCTTGTCGGAGTTCAAGTTGATCATGAAGTATCCCGTACGAGTGGCCCTGAACCCGATCCTGAGTACGATCGGTTGGCAGCTCCCCAACATCATTGGCTACTTCGTCATCGCCGGGATTGTGCTTAATCTCCCGATCATTGGCCCGGTGCTGCTGAATGCACTAACCGCCCAAGACATGTATCTCGCTGGCGCGATCATATTGCTGCTTAGCGTCATGACCGTAATAGGCACGATCGTATCAGACATTTTCTTGGCTATGGCCGATCCACGAATCCGATACTACTGATGAGAGGAAGATGCGTGTGAGGCTACGAAGAAGACGCGCCGTGCCAGAGGAGAGGAAGAGTCGCTCTCATCGTCAACTAATATGGCGACAGTTCAAGCGCCACCGACCCGCGTTGGTCGGCTTCAGCATTCTGATCTTCATGTATACTGCCATCTTGTTCGCAGGCTTTGTGGCGCCGAATGATCCTACAAAACGGTTCAGTGGACGCCGGTACTGTCCCCCTCAGAAGGTGCATTTCTTTGATGCCGAAGGGAGGTTCCATTTCTGGCCGTTCGTCTATCGTGTGTCGGGCGAACTGAACCGAACAACGTACCAATACGACTACGTCGAGGATACGAGCGAGCCTCATCCGATCCGGCTGTTCGTCCGAGGGGCGGAGTACAAACTCTTCGGGCTGTTCACAACAAACGTTCATTTGTTCGGCGTAGCAGAAGACATATCGTATCTACCACTGGGATCCGACCAGCTCGGTCGATGCCTTCTCAGTCGGATTGTCTTCGGGTCACGCATTTCCCTAACCATTGGGTTCATGGGGACCTTCATCAGCCTGTTTGTCGGTCTGGTGCTTGGAGGAGTGTCAGGTTACTACGGGGGACTTACAGATACCATAATCCAGCGTTTCACCGAGATTGTCCGGTCGATCCCGACTATCCCTCTTTGGATGGCCCTTTCCGCCGCATTGCCGCAAGAGTGGTCGACCGTAGCGACGTTCTTCGCGTTGGTCGCCATCCTATCCTTGTTGAGTTGGACGAATCTGGCGCGTGTTGTCCGCGGGAAGTTCATTTCACTTCGAGAGGAAGATTTCGTCATGGCGGCGAAGGCGTACGGTGCGTCGGAGCCCCGGATCATTGCCTTCCACATGGTTCCCAATTTTATGAGCTACGTTCTGGTCAGCCTGACACTGTCGATTCCGGCGATGATACTAGGCGAGACGGCTCTCAGCTTCCTCGGGATCGGATTGAGACCGCCGGTAATCAGTTGGGGAGTCTTGCTGCAGCAGGCGCAAAGCTTCCAAACAGTGGCTCTCTACCCGTGGCTGTTGGTGCCGAGTCTGTTCGTGGTGATCGCAGTGTTGGCGTTCAACATTGTCGGAGATGGATTGCGGGATGCGGCCGATCCGCATTCGATCAGGAGATGAAGACGTCGGAGCGGGCCGGCAGAAGGAGAAGAAAAGTATGATGAACAGCAAGGAACGCGTGATCGCGACTATTGAATGTACGAGACCGGATCGGCTCCCGTATCTGCCCATCGTCGACGTTCGCCGGTTCCGCGACGAGAGACCGGCAGATATCCCGAGGATCCTTGAGCTGATCCAGTCTCAGCGCCACGACATCGTCGTCATGGAGAACAACGCGCCTCCAGGCTCTCGGCCCATCTCCGGATACTGCGCCATGGTTGAGGATGGGATGGACATGTGGGGGGTGACGTGGCGGTCGGCGTACGCATCGACCCACCCCCTTGCAGACAATGGATTCGATCTCGACGGATACGAGTTCCCGGATCCCAGAGCTGATGGAATCTTCGATGTCTCGAACAAGCTGATTGCCGAGAATCCAGACAAGTATCTCGTGGCAATGGTTTGGTGGACACTGTTCGAGCGGATGCATCTTCTACGCGGTTTTGAGAACGCGCTCATTGATTACCTACAGTTCCCCGACAAGTTCAAACGCCTGCAGAAACAGATCTTCGATTACGCAATGGCTCTACTGGACCACTGGGTCGATGCGGGAGTGGATGGCATTTACTTCAGCGACGATTGGGGAGATAACAAAGGGCTTCTTGTCGATCCTCGAGTCTGGAGGAAGCTGTGGAAGCCGATGTACCGTGAGCTGTTTGGGCGGGTTCGCGAAGCCGGGATGCATGTTTGGCTGCACAGCTGCGGGAACATGACAGAGATCCTCCCCGACCTGATCGAGCTTGGGCTAAACGTACTCAATCCGATCCAGCCGAAGGCGATGGACGTGGAGCAACTCGCCAAAACCTACGGAGGCAAGCTCTGCTTCTACGGAGGGGTGGACGTTCAAAGCACGTTGCCCCACGGTACGGCTGAAGACGTTCGTCGTGAGGTTAAGTACTTCATCGACACGCTGGGGAAGTTTGATGGGGGCTACATAGGCGGTGTCTCGCATACGGTCATTTCCGATGTGCCGCTGGAGAACATCGTCGCGCTGTATGAAGCGTTCGAAGAGTACTCATAATCATGAAGAGAGGACGGAGGTTGAGCCATGCAGGCGCGTGAACGGCTGATGCGAGTTCTCCGTCGGGATGGGACACCTGACCATGTCCCGTGGGCACCGCTTATCGACGGCTATTACATGAGCTCTCGACCCGCGGGAACTGACATCCTCGACGCGTTTCGCGAAATCGACGCCGATATCATGGAACGCCACGTGTGGACGTACCACGTCAATATGAACCTGCCTCGGGATCCGGGCTCGATCGAGCGGTTTCAGACGAAAGGAAGCGTGACGTTCGAAGAAGAAGGGATCGTCATTACGCTTCGGATGGAGCCCCACGCCAAGGGACGGCTCCTAACCAAGAGCTACCGGATACCTGGGAGAACTCTGACGGAATCGGGGTTGTTCACCGAGCAGTCACCGTTTCTTCCGTTTCCTGTTGAGCCGCTGATCAGGACTGTCGAGGACATCGAGGCCTACGAGTATGTAGTAAAGCGGCGAAAGTTCCTGCCAATCTACGATTCGTTCGTTCGTGAGGACGCCCGGATCGGCGATGAGGGAATCGCAACCGACTCAGGCTTGACGGCGCCGATACAGGAACTCTTACAACACACGATCGGAATCGAAGCATTCTACACAACGTTCTACATGGACTATCTCCCGGAGATCGAATCGCTGATGCAAGCCATGCACGAGAGTAATCTGAGAGGGTACGAGATGATGGCCGCTTCGCCGGCGGAAGTGGTCATCGGCTACGAGAACACGTCGACGAGCTACATCTCGCCGGGAATCCATCGATCGTACGCGTCTCCGTGCATCAACGACTATGCCGATCTGCTGCACGAGAGCGGCAAGATCTTCCTGACGCATCGATGTGGCCTGCTGAAGGGCTTGGTCGACGAGATTCGGGAAGAGCGAGATGATGGCGTTGTCGACATCAGTCCAGAGCCGACAGGTGATCTGCCGATGTGGGAGGCAAAGGAGGCATGGCCGGACAAAGTGGTTCTTGGTGGATTTGACGCAACGTTTCTCACGAATTGGGAAACCAAACAGATTCGAGACTACACGCGGGAGATTCTCACTCGGTCAGGAGGTTCGGAACGTCTGATCCTTGGCAGCGCTGACGCGGTCCCCAAGACTGCGCAAGTGGGGAATCTCAAGACAGTTGGAAAGTTTGTTAGGAGCTGGGAGTTTCAGAGCGATGCGGCGATCGAAGGCCGCGAGTAGGTCCGGCGAGTTTCGCTGGGCCCAGAAGAATACCCATATGGAGGAGTGATGAGTCTACTCAAAGAGATCGGCGAGAGCGTTCTGGCGTATCAACCGAAGAAGGCGGAAGAGCACACGCAGCGTGCTCTCGATGAGGGGAAGACGGCGGCCGAGGTACTCAACGAAGGACTGATCCCGGCGATGGACACTGTGGGGAAGAAGTACGAAGCGGGCGAAATCTACGTCCCTGAGATGCTGATGGCCGCCAAGGCGATGAAGGCCGCCATGGCAATACTCCGACCGATCCTTGCTGAGGCCGGTGTGGAGGCCAAGGGGACAGTAGTGATCGGAACGGTTGAAGGCGATCTCCACGATATCGGACAGAATCTGGTGTCGATCATGTTGGAGGGCGCCGGCTATGACGTAGTCAACCTGGGGATTGACAACACGAAGGATGTGTTTGTTGACGCAGTGAAGACGTCGAATGCCGATGTTGTTGCGTTGTCGGCCCTGCTGACGACGACAATGATTCAGATGCCCGATGTGGTTGAAGGATTGAAAGCTGCCGGATTACGCGACGGAGTCAAAATGATCATCGGCGGAGCTCCCGTGACTGAGGAATACGCACAGCAGATCGGCGCCGACGGTTATGCCAAGGACGCTGCCGCCGCGGTGACCTTGGTGAGGAAGCTGCTCGGCTAATAGCAGATCGTCGATGCGAGAGGAGGAAGCCCGATGGGCTCGTTCCCGCTGAAGGAACCGAAGCCGGACTTCGAGATGCTTGAAAGCGTTCTGCTTGGGAAGTCCGAGCCAAAGCGCGTTCACTTCGTCGAGGAGTTCGCCGATGTCGAAGTGGTTGACTACATCGTGCAGAACATGATGGAGGAGGACTTCCCATCCCTCGATGAGACGTGGGCGTCGGCTGGGAGCGATTCCCACCTTCTTGCGAAGGTGCAGAAGTTCCTCGCCGGGGGCACGCTAAAGCTCATCGATGGGGAGCCGGATGAGATCCGCGTAAAACGCGATATCGCATTCTACTACCGGATGGGCTTCGACTACCTACCCGACCTTGCCCCTTGGGGAATGCTGGGTGCAATGATTGGATCGCTGATGAGGCAGCAGGGATTGGGAGGCGGGGAATCCAGGCAGGCGGCCGACACCGCGACCGACGAACTGTCTCGTGGCAATCGCAACTGGCAAGAGGAGAAAGGTGGCCTCATCAAGTCGTGGGACGATTTCGAGAAGATTCCATGGGATCGAATGAACCTTGACTTGCTGGGAATCGACGAATACTACGAGTTCGTGGCGCGGCACCTACCTGAAGGGATGACTGTGTCCACCGTTGGATGTGTGTTCAATCCAGGCCTAATAGGCGCGTTCTTCGGCTTCGAGGATTTCTGCACACTCCTGTACGAGAACCCGGAGTTGATTCAAGCCGTCAGCGATCGATGGGGGCAACTGAACTTCGAGCTGTACGAACGCTCTCTCCCTCACAAATGTGTCGGCTTCATGTGGCACGCGGATGATCTAGGGTACAAGACTTCTACCATCGTAAGTCCGGAACACTTGCGACGTATCTTTCTCCCGTGGCTCAAGAAATACACCGACTTGGCTCATCAGCATGAGAAGATGGTTTGGCTTCACTCCTGTGGGAATATCTACTCGATCATGGACGATCTCATTGAGGACATCGGCATAGACGCCAAGCAATCGTTTGAAGACTCAATTATGCCCATCAACGACTTCATGGACGCATACGGTGATCGAGTCGCGGGGCTGGGGGGAGTTGACATGGACAAGCTGTGCAGGCTGGAAGAGGACGAGCTGCGGTCGCACTGCCGTGCCATTCTCGACCACTGCATGCCGAAGGGGCGCTTCGCCTATGGCACTGGGAACACGGTTGCCAATTACGTCCCAATAGACAACTACCTCATCATGATGGACGAAGGATATCGGTATCGATGAGCGCAAAGAAGCAGGAAGGGAGAGGTTTGAACGTACCCTTGAAGAATCCAAAGCCGGACATCGAGCAGTTCGTGGCCGTGATCACGGGGAAGAGGCCGCCGGAGCGCGTGCACTTCGCCGAGCTCTTCCTTGACAACGAGACAATGAAAGCAATCTGCGAGCAGTATCTTGGGCGCACTTGGGTAACGCCAGACCGGATGCCCCAGCAGACGACGGATTGGAAGCCGTACATCGACAACGTGATCGAGTGCTGGCACCGTCTCGGATACGACTATGTCTGGGCCGGCGGATGGCACGACTATCTCTTCCTTGGCAAGTTCCGCGTCGGAAGCGATACAGCGGAACGAGCGAAGCCCAACCGCATCTGGATGGAGGAATCCGAGGGAATCATCGCCAATTGGGAGGACTTCGAGAAGTACCCGTGGCCCGATGCGCAGAAGATCTCGCTGGCCGCCTACGAGTACACGGCCGAGCGCCTCCCCGAAGGGATGGGGATCTTCGCCTGTTTCGGCCAAGGAACGTTGGAGAACGTGATGAACGTTCTCGTGGGGCTTGAGCCGTTGTCGTACATGCTGTACGAGCAACCCGACCTAGTCGAGGCCATCTTCAGTAAGGTGGGCGAGACGCTGTATGCGATGAGCGAACGGATCATCGGCTTGCCGAAGTTGGCCGGGTTCTTCCAGGGCGACGACATGGGATATCAGAGTTCGACCCTTATCTCGCCGAAGCACATACGCAAATACGTTCTTCCTTGGCACAAGAAGATCGCCGCGCTCGCACACGACAATAGCCTCGTCTATATGCTGCATTCGTGCGGAAATCTCGACGAGATCATGGACGACTTGATCGACGACGTGCGGATCGACGCCAAGCACTCGTTTCAGGACAAGATCCTCCCGGTGGGCGACTTCAAGTCCCGGTACGGAGATCGCATCGGCATCCTGGGTGGCGTTGACGTCGACAAGCTTTGCCGGCAGTCGGAGGAGGAGATCAGGGCTTTGGTCCGTGAGATTCTCGATCGGTGTATGCCTGGCGGACGTTATGCCCTCGGGACCGGAAACAGCGTCGCCAACTACATCCCACTGGAGAACTATCTAGCGATCCTTGATGAGGGAGTCCGATGGAGAGGATAGCAACGAAGGCTGAGCTTGAATTCGGGTGCACCACGAGAGCGAGGAGGCAGTCTCATGGTAGGAATTGAACATAGCGACTTCGGATCTGGGACTCTCAGGAATCTGGCGCGGCTTCGCGATGTGCGAAGAGAGCGAGTATCAAGCTGGGATCGCACAGGGGCGAACAACGACTACGTCAAGATCCCGCCAGGTGAAACTTACGTCATGGCGTCGATTGCCGGCGCCGGTTGCATCACCCACCTGTGGATGACTCTCCGTTCCGACGACATCAACTACCTGCGGAATTGCGTACTTCGCGTCTACTGGGACGGCGAAGGGCATCCGAGTATTGAGGTTCCTGCCGGGGACTTCTTTGGCATGGGACATGGGCTGACGAGAAACTTTGTCTCTGCGCCGCTGACGATGAGCCCGGAACATGGGAAGAGCTTCAACTGCTTCTTCGCGATGCCATTCGCGCAGGGCGCTCGTTTCGAAATGACCAATGAGAACCCTAACGACGAGCTGATTCTCTACTACTACGTGGACTATGAAGCCCACGTCGCGCTCGAAGACGACCTGGGCCGCTTCCACGCTCAGTGGAGACGACAGAATCCGTGCGTTGGTATCGATCGGGGCGAAATGAGCAATTGGGAGTTTCAAGGAGTCGGGCCGGACGCGGGAAAATCGGAGAATCTGGACGGGAAGAACAACTACGTCATTCTCGATGCCAAAGGTCGTGGGCACTACGTGGGTTGCAATCTGAATATCCACAATCTGAGGAAGACGAACGAGTGGAACTGGTACGGCGAGGGCGACGACATGATCTTCATTGACGGGGATCAGTGGCCCCCGAGATTGCACGGCACCGGAACCGAGGACTACTTCAACACCGCTTGGTGTCCGACTCAGGAGCAATGCTCTCCGTACCACGGGGTCATTCTGCCGGGTGGTCCAAATTGGGCGGATCGTATCACGCTCTACAGATATCATATCGAGGATCCGATCCAATTTTCAGAGCGAATTCGAGTGACAATCGAGCACGGACACGCCAATCACCGATCGGACGACTACTCAAGCACCGCGTACTGGTATCAAGCTGAGCCTCACAAGCGATTTTCGAAGCTTCCGAATGCCAAGAAGCGAGCCCCGTAGGAATTGGGGAGAAGGATCAGGAAAAGGAGTTCTTGTAATGGAGAAACGCAAGGTAGGGATCCTCACCTTCTCAGACGGGCGGGCGGCGGTTCATAAGGATCTCGAACCGCTCAACAAGGAGTTCCAGGGAAGGCTGGCTGAGGCGCTCCGGAAGACGGGCGAAGTTGAACCGATCGAAGCAGAAGAGATCATCTGGAGCGCTGAGATCGCCAAGCAGGAGGCGAAGCGCCTTGCGAAGGCCGGTTGTGAACTAACGATCTTCAACTTCGCAGTCTGGAGCTTCCCGCATTTTTCCGCCGTGGCTTCACAGTTTGCCCCGGGCCCGTTCCTCCTCTTCTCCAACATTAATCCCCAGTATCCTGGAATGGTTGGGATGCTTGCCTCTGCAGGGGCGCTCGATCAGATCGGCGCCTTTCACGGACGTGCCTTTGGAGACATCGACGACGACGCAGTTCTTGACCGTGTCATGGCGTTCGTTCGAGGAGCCTCGGCGATACACAGGCTCCGCGGAAAGACATTCGGTTTGTTCGGCGGACGCCCGATGGGAATGTACACAGCTGTTTCAAACGCCGATCAGTGGATGAGTCTCTTCGGCATCGACGTCGAGCACATTGACCAATCGGAGATCATTCGGCGGTCGGCGCTTGCCTCTAGCGAGGAAGTAGAACGTGCATTTGAGTGGCTGTCCGCCAAGGTTGGCAAGATCCGCTACGACGGCAAGCAGCTAACGCCGGAAAAGCTCAAATTGCAGATTCGAAGTTACATCGCGATCCGGGAGATGATTGAGGAGATGAATCTGGATTTCGTCGGGTTCAAAGGCCAGCCTGAGCTAACCGATCACTTCGTCACGATGGATGTGACCGAGGCGTTTCTCAACGACCCCTACGACTGGAACGGACCGAAGGAGCCCGTTATTGCAGCGACCGAGGCAGACATGGATGGTGCACTGACGATGGAGATTTTCAAGCACATCACCCGAAAACCGATTCTGTTCGCCGACGTGCGGCACTACGACGTCGAACTCGGCTTGTTGGATCTTTGTAATTCGGGAACCCATCCCACTTACTTCGCCGGCCGATCAATGGATCCGGACGTGAACTTGGCCAAGGTCGAGTTCTACCCGCAGGGCTTCTACTTCCCTGCCGGAGGGGCGTCTGTGCGTCATTTTGCGGCCCCGGGCGAGGTGACACTGGCGCGACTTGCGAGACGGAGCGGGAAGTACTGGTTGGCCATTCTTCCGGCGGAGTTCGTCGAGTTGCCGACAGAACTGGCCGAGAAGAAGGCGGCCGAGGTGCAGGTGGACTGGCCGCACGCCTACGCGCGTCTTCGAGTGACTCCCGACGAGTTCTTGGGCGAGTACGATTCTAACCACATTCACGGCACGTATGGCGATTGGGTCGACGAACTGGTCTGGGCCGCCAAGGTGCTGGGGATTGAGTACAGGATTTTCGACGGGAAGGCTGTTTAGTATGACTGGCCGTGTCGAGTATCTATTGGGATCTGATATTGGAACCACGCTAACGAAGACCGTGCTTGTCGACATGGCCGGCAACGAGATCGCCTCAGCAACCTCTGAGTACGGCGTTCTTCACCCTCGCCCGCTGTGGGCCGAACAGTGGCCTGATGTTTGGCTCGACGCATTTGTTGCCAGTGTGCGCGAAGTAATCGGCAAGGCGGCGATTCGCCCCGAGCAGATTGTCGGAATCGGAGTAAGCGGCCTGTACGGCGGCTCAGGAATCCCGGTCGATGAAACGATGGCCCCGATTCGTCCGTGCATTATCTGGATGGATCGACGAGCCGAGGAAGAGGTCGACTGGGTTCGATCTCACGTCGGCGTGGAGAAGCTGTTCAACATCACTGGGAACGGGGTCGATTCGTATCACGGATTCACCAAGATGCTGTGGATGAAGCGGCACGAGGCGGATGCGTGGAAACGCGTGTACAAGTTTGTGACGCCCAACGGATACATCATCCACCGGCTAACGGGAGAGTTGGCGATCGACCAATCCTCCGCCGGCAATATCGGTGGCGTGTTTGATCTGAGTGCGAGGACGTGGTCGGAGGCAAGCTGTGAGTGGCTCGGCATCCCGTCAGCCAAGCTTCCTGAAAGGATCGTCGAATCGAGCGATATCGTCGGCAGGCTTACATCGTCTGCCGCTACGCTCACGGGACTTGCGGAAGGAACACCTGTGGTTGCCGGTGGCATCGATGCGGCGGTTGCTACACTCAGCGCGGGCGCGTTCGACCCAGGTAACCACGTGGCAATGATCGGAACGTCGATGTGCTGGGGTGTCGTGCATGATGGTGATGCTGTTTCACCAGATCTCGTGAGCATGCCGTACGTCGCTTATGCGGCATCGAAGGTCTATACATTCGGCGGAGCAGCGACTGCTGGCGCATTGCCCAGGTGGTTTCGCGATGAGTTCGGACAAGCTGAAGTTGCAGGAGCTGCAGCGGCTTCCAAGAGCGCATACCAGCTGCTCGACGCGGCTGCGGCCCAGGTTGCTCCAGGATCGGATCGGCTGGTCGTTCTACCGTATTTCATGGGAGAGCGCAGCCCCATTTGGGATAGCGGCGCGAGAGGAACGATTCTCGGTCTCACGTTGTCTCATAGTCGTGCGCACGTCTACCGCGCGATGCTTGAGGGCGTTGCGTTCGCGTTGAGGCACAACATCGAAGCGGGAGTGGACATGGGTTTGGAACTTGACGACACGTGTGTGCTCGTGGGCGGCGCGGCCAACTCTGCTCTCTGGACAAAGATTCTGAGTGATGTCACTGGTTACAAGATGGTCGCAGTTCGCGGATCGGAAGCGGCACTTGGCGACGCCCTGCTCGCGGGAATCGGAACTGGATGTGTCGATTCGTTCGAGGAGATCCGCGGCTGGCTGACTCACGAAGAGCCAGTCCTGCCCGATCCGTCGACGCACGAGATCTACGAACGGCTGTTCGGCATCTACAAGGAAACCTATCTAAACCTTCGGACGACCATGCACGAACTGGCTGCAGATCGTTAACCCGCACCGGCGGGAGGGAAGTAAGAGAGCGTGATGGAGTATAGGAATCTGGAGACGGCGGTTTTGCTCGTGTGCAATCCGTAGGGGGGACGATGCGCTTCGGTCCACTCGCCGATGAGAAGATGGCGCGTTTCCTCAGCACACGAAAGGAAGCGTCCGTTCGGCGGTTGGGAGAGCGTTACACAAGGGAACAGTGTAAAGGAGGCGAGCTGTGAGGGTCTCAGTCTACGCCAATGCACCATCTCCTGTCCGCCACGCCACGATGCGTTTGGCCACGTATCTGGAGGCGGAAGTGAGGGATGTCGGTGATGGGCAACACGGCGTCCGCATCGAACGGAATAGCGAGAACGACTCCAGGATCGGACACCAAGGCTACGTGATAGAATCGCTCGATGACGAGTCGATCATCATCCGTGGCAATGATGACGAGGGAGCGGCCAACGGCATCTATACCCTGCTGCGAATGCTGATGATCGATCGAAGCAAGAGCCCATTCGCTCGTAGCTGGAACGTGGTGGAGACACCAAGGTTCCCGATCCGCAGCATGTATGTCGCTCCGTATCGATTCGGCGGGTCGTACGGCTTCGCGATCCTCAGTCCTGATCGCTGGTCGATCGAGGAGTGGATCGAGTACCTCGACTTGATGCGTCTATGCAACATGACAACCCTCACGCTCGTTCCAGGAGGCAGAATCTACCATCCAGACTACTCTCAGACCCGTCGCGAAGCGTGGAGATACGATGTGTGGCGCGAGGTAATGGAGTACTGCCACCAGATCGGAATGAAGTTCAACTGGTTGACTTGCCCCAATATCGTTCCCCAGCAGGCATTTTGGGAGAACCCAGACCTACGTGTCGAGCATCAGGAGGCCGGGGGGTACTACGGCTGCGGTCTGATCTGGGACAAAGGTAAGGATTTGATTCTAGAGGCGAGTCGATACACGTTTGAGTTCTTTCGCGGTCTCGACGCACTGGAAATGATCTACAGCGAAGCCGGGCTTTCGTTTGATGCTGCAACCAGCGCCAATCCTGCCGGATACTTTGCAGATGCGACCCACGCCTATCGCAATCTTCTCAAGGAGTGCGGAAATGCCGCGGACTACGTCTTCTGGAATTGGGTATTCGACTTATGGGCACGCGTCGTCATTCCCGAGTCGCTTCTCGAACGCTACCCGAAGTTCCGTACGATGCTCGACGATCTCCTCCCGCTTCTTCCTAAGGACATCGGTTGGACGGACGCATCGATGTTGAGTGTGGCACAGATGTTCGGCCCCGAGATTCGAGCTCGTGGCAACCCCGCCATGCGGGAAGGTGTCTTGCTTGGGAAGAAATGGGGATTTGAACCCGTGATCAACTGTTTCTGGTACATGAATCCAGAGTACGCGCTTAACATGCTCCCTCATCCGTACATCAGCAGAGCGATTCAAGAGGCGCACTACTCAGTGGAAGAGCTTCAACCTGACGGTGTCCAAGGATACCGTCTCGCACCACCGTGCAGATTCATCGGCGATTACACGTTCTTCCGCCTTGCTTCTGATCCGTCGCTCACCAAAGAGCAGCTTGTCGAGGAAATGGGGGGACTGCTTGCCTCGGACTCCGATGGAGAGCACAAGGTGTCTCAAGCGATTGAGGCTCTCGAGTCCTTCTGGATCTCGCATGATCCCGCGGAGATCCGGAGCGCAGAGGAGAAGTTCGAAAGCGCCCTAAATCCCGGGGCTACAAGCTCACTGTCTCGTGTGAGTCATGGAACGACATTTCTGCATTACATTGTGAAGCTCGCAGAGCCGGGTCTCGAAGAGAGAAAGCGGAAGAACCTGCGCTGGGAGTTCTACCAGAGGATCAAAGCCATGGACACCTTCCAGGGAATTACGTCGGACATCGTTTGGCAGCCGGAATCGTACGCCTTCTTCTGCTGGCAAGTGGAGTTGATGTGCCGGCAGTACATGTGGTTCAAAACCAGTCGTCCGGATGTGCTTGATCGGTCGGTTTATCCTGAGCCCTCGGCTGAGTTTAGGACGTTGGAGTGGCCCAAGGAGATGCTGAAGTCTGATGTGACGATAGACCGTGGACGAAACGATATGCCCGGCCCGCTGACCTACGACTAGGGACTGAATCGGTCGACGGGGATCATCCATGAAGCGAACAGGAGGCGAGCACATGATAGCCAAGAGACCATTCGGGCGGACCGGCCATGTCAGCACGCGAATCATTTTCGGGGCGGCGGCTTTCTTCGATGCCGATGCATCCACAGCTGATCGTGTCCTTGACCTGTTGTTGGAGCACGGGATCAACCACATTGACACGGCGGCCGACTACGGGAAGTCTGAGGAACTGCTTGGACGCTGGATCGGGCGCCACCGGGAGACATTCTTCCTCGCCACCAAGACCGCAGCCCGCGACTACCTTGGCGCGAAGGAGAGCATCCAGCGATCGCTTGACCGGATGCGCATCGACCACGTCGACCTTCTCCAGCTGCACTGCCTGATTGAGCCGGGGGGATGGGAACAGGCAATGGGGTCAGAGGGCGCCCTCCAAGCGGCGCTCGAAGCACGTGAGAATAGTCTTACCCGATTCGTCGGCGTTACTGCACACGAAACTGTGGCGCCCCAGGTACTCATCAAGAGTTTGGAGGAATTCGACTTCGACTCCGTCCTTCTCCCCTACAACTATCCCATGATGCGGAACACGGACTACGCAGCCGGGTTCGAGAGGCTGGCCGAGAAATGCGCCGAGCGCGACGTGCCAGTGCAAACCATCAAGGCTATCGCCCGCCGCTTGCGGCGCGATGACTCGAAAGCCTTCAGCACCTGGTACGAGCCGCTAGTGGAGCAGGCGGACATTGATCTGGCCGTTCATTGGGTTCTGGCGCGTCCGAACGTGTTTCTCAATAGCGCGGGTGACGTGAACTTGCTGCCCAAGATCCTCGCTGCGGCCCAGCGATTCGACCCGTCCGCGGTACCGTCAGACAGCAAGATGGAAGAATTCGTCGCTCAGGCTGGTCTTGAAGCGCTGTTTCCTATTCCTGAGGAGGCTTCATGAGAAGGATCTTGGCCGTGGCAGTCGCGTTGCTTTTCCTTGCGGGCGCCGCGACACGAGGAGGAGAGATGGTAGAGCAGGTCAACGCAGACGGATTCGGTAACTCGAACAATAACGGGGTCGTCTACATGGAGGTACACGAAGGCAGGTTGTATGCCGCAACGTGGAACCGCGTCGATGGTTGTCTCGTGTACATGTCGAACGATGGCGAATCCTGGGAAACGGTAATCGAACCGGGATTCGGCGACACGGACAACCAGGCTGTCATTCGGATGCGATCCGTTGGCGAATATCTCTACGTCGGCACGTGGAACAACCTGACCGGCGGGCAGCTTTGGAGATCGACAACACCCGAGAGTGGAAGCGGATGGGAGCCGATTATGCAGGACGGGTTTGGAAACTCCTTAAACCTTGCTGTCGGGTCGATTCGCGAATTCAACTCTTGGCTCTATGTTGGGATGTTCGATCCAAGCCAAGGCCAGGAGATGTGGCGGAGCCGCGACGGCTCCCCGGGGTCGTTCGTCAAATCGTTCGACAAGGGCTTAGGTATCGCGGGAGCGACCGATGCGAGCACTCTGTATGTGTGGAACGGCCATCTCTACCTTGGTACGGAATCGGCTCAGCCCCCCTACCCCGGCTGCGACGTCTGGCGAACGGCAGGCCCCAACGAATCAGGCACAGAGGAATGGGTTCGAGTCGCACAAGAAGGATTTGGTGACCACAAGTCGTTCAACGCCTTCCGGATGATCGAGTTCCAGGGTGACCTCTACGTCGGGACGTGGGGCTTCGGCGCCTCGTCGTTCACAACACACCTCGGCCCAAAAGGCACAGCGGTCTGGCGAACAGCCGGGCTGGGCGGGGGCCTCTATTCGGATTGGGAGCAAGTTAATGAAGACGGCTTCGGCGACGTGCGCCACGACAGTACGCTCGCGATGGAGGTCGTCGGAGGAACGCTCTATGTGGGCGGATTCGGAAACCATGGATTCCTGTTTGCTACCGACACGGGCTCGGAGTGGCGGGAGATTAAGGCCGATGGCTTTCTCGAGACGGCCGAGTTCGGCATTCACGCGTTGGGTGAATTCAAGGGCAATCTCTATATCGGGGTACAGAACTGGACCAAGCCGGGCGAACTCTGGATCCTAAAGAAAGGGAGCAGCCAAGGCGCGGACTAGCTGGGGAACACCTAAGGGATACGGCAGAGGGAATGGGAGGAAACAACAGCATGGGCGAACGGACACTCGTCGACCGATTCGATCTCGACGACAATGGTATTGAGCTTGATCTTGATGCTGCTTGGATGGCACTCGAACGGGGTGGATTCTCCAGGTCGGAAGCTGTTGAGGCGCAAGTGGAAGAATTGCTGCCCATCGGAGCATCGCTCATCCAGCCACGCGCCATCGGACGTGTCCACTCAGCGACATCGCTGTCGAAAAGGGAAGTTGCTGAACTTCCCGCACCGATTCGCGAGGCTGAGTTTCTTTGCTTCGGCCTTTGCACGGCGGGACAGGCGATCGGCGAACGCGCGCGCGCGCTGTGTGAAGAAGGCGAACTGATCGACTCAATGATCCTTGATGCAATCGCAATGACGGGTCTGTCACTGATTGGCGAGCGTCTTGGATATGCCGTCTTCGATTGGGCAAACGAACGTGGGCTCTCAGCAAGTCGAGCATTTTCGCCGGGCGCAGGAGCAAGCGGATGGAAGCTGGAGCACCAGCGGTTCGTGTTTGCGCATCTGCCGAAGAAGCCGCTCGGCGTTCGCTTAACGCCCCACTTCCTCATGCAGCCGTCAAAGAGCGTGTCGTTTGTGATCGGAATTGGCGAACAGGTCGTCCAGGCTAAGCAGCCATTCTCATGCGAGGGTTGCGATCGCCTCGATTGCGCCTATCGCCACATCCCCAACAACGAGATGATTCGCCAGGACGGAATGCGAAACACGCTTGCTGCTGCAAGCAACGCGGATGTCGAGTCTAGGGGCCAGATCGACGAAGCAACTACGTGAAGACAAGGAGGTAGTTGAGTGGCTACTTTCGTGCATGCAGGGTTTCGAGTTGATGATTACGATGAGTGGAAGAAGGGCTTTGACGCGAGCCTTCCTCAACGGCAGATAGCCGGCGAGGTCTCGTATCAAGTGCTTCGCAGTGTGGATGACGACAGCCACTTGACCGTTGTATCGGTACTCAAGAACGTGGCGCTGGTCAAGGCCTTCATGAATGTTCCCAATTACGTTGAGATGATGAAGGCTTCTGGCGTTTCCGAGCTAGGACAGCGCTTCCTTCTGGAAGAAGTGGACAGCGGAAAGCACTAACTCGCTACGGACGAGACGACAATCAAGGGAGAATTGATGCGCTCAAGAGAAAGACTCCAGTACGCTCTGCGCGGGGAGAAGGTCGACCGTCTCCCATGGGTACCGCTTCTCGATGGTTACTACATGACCGCGCAGCCTCCCGAGACGGACATCCTTGAGGCGTATCGCGAGGTCAATGCCGATGTGATGGAACGAGCCGTGTGGACATACGGTTGGAACCTAAGCCTTCCCAGAGATCCCGATGGCCTGCGGCAGTTCGAGGTAGGCGATGCTGTGAGGTTCGTCGATGAAGGAATCGCTGTGACCGTCCAGCTGGAGGATGAATCCAAGGGTCGAATGTTGCGGCGAACCTACGAGGTTCCGGGTAGGACGCTGACGGAAAGTGCTCTTTACACAGAGCAATCGCCCTACATACCTTTCCCAGTTGAGATGCTGGTGAAGGATGTCGACGACCTCGAAGCCTATGAGTACATCGTGAATCGGCGCAGATTCTTCCCCAATTACAGGGCGTTCGCCGAAGAGGATGAGCGCATTGGAGAAGCCGGCATTGCCACCGACGCGGGACAGGCAACGCCTATCCAGGAATTGCTCCAGCACATCATCGGAATCGAGCCGTTCTACACAACATTCTACGTGGAGCACCTCTCGCAGCTGGAGTCCGTGATGCAAGCGATGCACAAGAAGAACCTCGAGGCGTACGAAGTCATGGCGCATTCCCCGGCCGAAGCTGTGATTGGGTATGAAAACACTTCGGTCAGCTACATCTCGCCGACGATCTACGAGAAGTACGTAACCCCGTGCATCAACGACTACGCCGACCTGCTGCACGAGCGGGACAAGCTCTATCTGACGCACCGTTGCGGCTTGCTAAAGGGGTTGCTGGAGATCATCGCCAGCGAGCGGGATGACGGAGTGGTCGACATCTGCCCAGCTCCGACAGGCGACACGAGCCTGTGGGAGGCGAAGCGTGCTTGGCCAGACAAGATCGTGATTGGCGGCATTGACCCGACGTCACTGACGAGTTGGCCCATCGATCGACTTAAAGGGTACGTCGGAGAGATCCACAAGAACGTAGTGGGATGCACCGGAGTGATGCTGGGAAGCGGGGATGCCGTCCCCAAGGATGCCAAGCTGGAGAACCTGTTGGCCGTTGGCGACGTTGTTAGAACTTGGCGCCCGAGTGAGTGAGAGGAAGAAGGAGACGCGATGAAAGGATTCCCACTGAAGAACCCGACGCCGGATTTCGAGGCGCTTGAGAGCGTATTACTCGGCAAACAGGAGCCGAAGCGGGTGCACATCATCGATGTTGTGGACGCGGAGGTCATCAGCCATCTCGTGCAGAACATGATGGAAGAAGACTTCCCGATTCTGGATGAGTCGCTGTTCTCGGGTGGGAGCGATTCTCATCGTAGCGAGAAACTCGCGAGGTTCCTCTCAGGAGCGGACTTCAAGCTCCTGGACGGAGAGCTTGACGAGATTCGAATTCGGCGCGACATCGCCTTCTACTATCGGCTGGGGCTCGACTTCGTCCCGGATTTTGCCCCCCACCTCTATATGGGATCGATGCTTGCTGCGCTGGCGTCCGAAGAGGGAATCTCAGGCGGTGGTGCAAGGCGCGCGACGGATACCGCGAAGGAGGAAACGTCGCGTGGAAAGCGGAATTGGCAAGAAGAGAAGACGGGGATGATTCGATCCTGGGACGACTTCGAGCGATTTCCGTGGGATCGCATCGACCTCGATAAGCTGGGAATGGAAGAATACTATCGCTACTTCGCACAGCAGCTTCCTGAAGGCATGGCGGTCACAGCCATCTGTGGTCTGTTTGAACCAGGCCTTGTCGGAGCACTCTTCGGGTTTGAGGACCTCTGCTACTTCTTGTACGAGCAACCTGATCTGGTGCGGGCAGTGGCGGAGAAGTGGGGGCAGCTGAACTTCGATCTGTACGAGCGGATGATCTCGCAGAAGTGTGTCGGCCTTCTATGGCACGTGGACGACATGGCCTACAACAAGCAAACGATGATCAGCGTCGAGCACCTAAGGGAGATGATCGTACCTTGGCTCAAGAAGTACGCCGATCTTGCCCACCGACGCGAGAAAATGGTTTGGCTGCACTGCTGCGGGAACATCTATCCGCTCTTTGAGGATCTGATCGAGGACGTCGGGGTTGACGCGAAACACTCCTTTGAGAACGTCGTCATGCCCGTGGAGGAGTATATGCAGACGTACGGGCAGCGGATCGGCGGCCTTGGAGGGGTGGACATGGACAAGCTCTGCAGGCTGCCTGAGGATGAACTCAGGGAATACTGCAGGAGTATCCTAGACGCCTGCATGCCCCACGGCCGGTTCGCCTATGGTAGCGGAAACTCGATCACCAACTACGTGCCGACGGCCAACGTTCTTGCCATGCTGGAAGAAGGTTATCGATACTAGCGATTCAGCGGGTTCGCGAGAGCCGCACGCCGGGAAGCGCATCTTACCGGCGTTTTCGCGGAATCTGATTTGGCCCGACTCCCATTGCTAAGTGCCACAAGTATCTACGTGGGTTCGAGTGCGTTGATGTCAGGCAACTGTGGGAACGGCGCGTGGGGATGGGTCTGGTACCAGAAGGACGTCGAAGCGATGTCCTCCTTCAAGGGGAGATAGCGGGGTTCTCCGCCGAGCGGATGGCGCCACCCCAGAGCTTGAACCGTGATCCGGAGATCCTGCTTGAAGTGGATCGGGTCCGTAACGTGCCACCGATACATGCCGAAGCGCAGCTGACTGTGCCAGTAGGCATCGGGTTTGATGATCTGGGGGAGTCCCATGAAGGGAGTAGAATACGATCCGTACTCACCCTTCGGTTGCTCCCAGTTCCATGCCCCGCCGAAGTAATCTTCGGTTCCCGTCCCACAGATCGTCGGCCAATCCTTGTCGCCGTCCATGTAGAACTTGAACTCACCCTCGCCCCACCAACCATTGCTGTTGGTTCCCCAAGCCATGTACGTTCCCACATATTGGCCTTGGCCGCGCACGCCGTCGAGGACTGTATGGACGTCCATGTAGGGCAGCGGGTTGGTTCTCCGCCACTGCGTGTGGAAGTATGCGCGATCGTCTGGAACCTCCGTGAGTACATAGTTGATCTGGAAATAGAAGCCTTCGATACGCTCCGGGCTGAGGTTCTCAATGGTGATGCGCGCGTTGCGGCGGAAGGGCATCTGCCAATAGCAGTTGAATCCCCCACGAGGATTGACCGCGACGACGTACGAATTCACGAGGCACGGGACACACCAGCCATTGCAGAAGAAATCGCCCAGTGGGACCTCCACCGAGGGTGTCTCTTCTCCATCCCAGTAGCAGCGGAAGACAAGTTGCCGCCAGCTGATCGGCTCGGCCAGCACGCCCATCCACATGTGAACGATGGCCCCAGGACCTTCTATATCAGCCAGGACCGCCGTGCTGTTCCCCTCAATGGGAATACTTGGCGAGATCTTCCACCCCTGTCCCAATTCACGAGCGTAAATCGCTCCCGTGCCTTCCGTCGCTTTGCCGCCCTCTCCCTTTGCCCCGGTGAAGTTCTCTGCGCTGATGGAGCGACTTTGCGCATCGCGGAGTTGAGACAAGCTTGCCAAGTGCGGATCCAAGCCGCTTGAACCTGCTGCCATGGTACCCCTCCTTGTCTGCTGGACTTCCGGGCGAATCCGCCCGTATGGGAACATAGAACACGATCTGTACCAGCACGTCAACCAGACGTGTACCGGCAATGGTTGATGCCTGTTGACACGTGTGTTCGCCTCTGACATGATCTTGCCACCCGATCCCAAGTAGGTGACGTGGAATGAAGACACATCTTCTGAGGCTGCATGCGGACGACAGCGTGGCCGTCGCAACACGAACGCTTGTACAAGGAGCCACGGCCGAGATCGGGGCGACTTGCCTCACATGCCTGCAGGAGATCCCGTTCGGCCACAAGGTGGCCCTAAGGCCGATCGCAGAGGGGGAGATGATCCTCAAGTACGGCTTCCCGATCGGGCGAGCGAGCACAGGCATCCGCGCAGGCGAGCACGTGCACATCCACAACTGCGCGAGCGTCCGTGGTGGGAGGGGCACAGCCCCGGGGAATTCGCCCGAAATCCCGCCCCTTCAAGGTGGCGAACCCACTTGGGAGGAGCCTTGCGGGATGCGGTTCCCGACATTCACGGGTTATCGGCGTGCCGACGGCCGCGTGGGCGTGCGAAACCACTTGTTGATCTTGCCGACCGTGCAATGTGCCAACGGTGTTGTGGAGAGGATCGGTCGTTCTGTTCCGGACGTCGTCGCTCTTCCGCACATCTATGGGTGCTCCCAGATTGGAAACGACCTACACCAGACGACTAAGGTCCTGGAGGCGTTCGCAGGGCATCCGAATGTGGGGGCGGTTCTCCTTGTCAGTCTGGGCTGCGAAATCGTCTCCGCTCCGTCCATGGCCGAACGGCTGTCCTCACGAGGGCAGTGGGTCGAGTTGCTCACCATCCAGGAGGAGGGTGGGACGGCGAGGGCCTATGAGAACGCACTAGAAATCGTTCAACAGATGCTGAAGCAATTGCGGGCCATGGATCGTGAATCGCTAGACCCGTCGGAACTTGTCCTTGGTGTGGAGTGCGGAGGATCGGACGCGTGGTCCGGGATCACGGCGAATCCGGCGGTAGGCACTGCAAGTGACCTTGTCGTAGCAGCGGGCGGCACGGTCATTCTCTCGGAGGTTACCGAGTTCATCGGAGCCGAGGATGTGCTCGCCGCACGGGCAACGACCGAGCATGCTTCTCGGGCGCTCCTCCGAGCGGTACACGCGCGTGAGGAGGCTGTTCGAAAGGGCAGGGAAGCCCTGCTTGGCCAGCGGTCAATTTCACCCGAAGACCTTACCCCTGGAAACGTGGAAGGAGGGCTCACGACGATCGAGGAGAAGTCGCTCGGCGCGATTGTCAAGGGCGGCACATCTCCCGTTCGCGAGGTCGTGTCCTACGGCCAGGAACCTTCGGAGAAGGGGCTCGTGATCATGGATACGGCCGGCAACGATCCGGAGTCGGTCACAGGAATGGTCGCTGGTGGAGCACAGATCGTGCTGTTCACAACGGGTCGAGGGTCTCCGACTGGGTGTCCTATTGCGCCGACAGTCAAGATCGCGTCGAACTCCTTGATGTTCGACGCCTTGCGAGATGACATGGATCTCGATGCCGGTCCGCTGCTTGAAGGCGAGAGGCTGGAGGATCTTGGAGCGCGGATTCTCGTGGAGACGGCTGCCGTCGCGAACGGGAAGCTCACTGCAGCCGAACGGGGCGCGCATCACGTGTTCGCCATCGAGCGCCTAGGGCCGAAGGCCTAATTCGGGATTCCGCAGGCGCTCCAGTCATCCCTCACGCCGAATCAGTCCTTGTAGCTCTGCGAGATCCAGGTCAGCCAGCTTCGCGTCGGTTGGCCCGTACATGTCGAATCCCCTCAACTCGTACCACTCATCGATCGCCGATTGCAGTTGACGATCGTTGATCGGCCTTCCCGCGGACCCGCCTCTTGGGAGGGGTGTCTTGAAACGGGGCGGAAGATCGTCGTCGTCGCGGCTGTATCCGTCCCATGCGGTCATGATCTTGCGAATCGTGTAGTTGCGCTCGCCGATGAGCTGCCACTCCTTGAAGGGCAGGTCCCTGCCGGTGATGTCTTCGAGGATCGATCGGTCATATTCGAATTGCTCTGGATGTCCCGCGGAGTAACCCCAGTGGAGGAAGAGACAGCAAATGAGAGAGTTCGAGAATGAGAATAGATCCTCAATGAGCTTGTCGAGCCGCGGCTTCGGTTCCCACGCGAAGCGATCCACCGGCTCGGTGATCCCCCAAGGACCGAGCGGGTTCGGCGCATCGATAAGGTGGTCGTGCATTCCGTCCAGGTGGGTTGCGCCGCGAGGGCTTGTCGCGTATGAGATCCCAAGGCCGATCTTACCCCGCGGCTCATGCATCGGGATCTCCTGTCCCTTGATATGCATCGCGAAGTCCTCGGCCCCGAGTTCTCGGGCAAACGCCGCCAACCCATTGGAAAGCTTGGCTCCGATTCCCTGGCCCTTTGCGATCTGCTCAACGAGTTCGACGATCCTGCTTGCATCGCCCCACCGGGCGCCGTCTCGTTCGCTCAACAAGCCCCGTTCAGTGGCCTCCATGACAAAGGCTATCATGTTCCCGGCGCTAATCGTGTCGAGTCCGTATTGATTGCAGAGCTGGTTCGCCATGCAGATCGAGTGGATATCCCGGTTGAGGCAAAGCGAACCGAACGCGGCTGCTGCCTCGAACTCGGGCCCGCCGTAGCGCTCGTCAACTGAGCGTGACTGGAAACTGGTCTTCACGACTCGCTTGCAGGCTACGGGGCACCCTGCACAGGTATCCCGCTTCACGAGGATGGGAGCGAG
>Ga0114923_10000102_pt1 | contig 66496 bp, 65 predicted proteins | sample SumtaG_FD_89578 | JGI IMG/M metagenome (GOLD analysis project Ga0114923, IMG submission 89578) | Deep subsurface microbial communities from Indian Ocean to uncover new lineages of life (NeLLi) - Sumatra_00157 metaG | ecosystem: Environmental > Aquatic > Marine > Oceanic > Sediment | place: near... | reverse complement strand
TGTTGATCCAGCATCAGGTCTGGTATACGTTGGCAGATTCCCTGCAAGAACGCAGCTCTTCGATGGGGTGATCGATGAAGTGCGGGTTCATGGTACGGCACTGAGCGTAGGACAGTTCAATCTCATACCGACAGGGCCGGGCCAGGTGACAGAACGTAGCCTTGCTGCTGGAGTTGTGGCAGCCCCGAATCCTGTCCGCGGTGACATAGCTCGATTCATTGTGACCGGCGGCGGCTCTGTGGAGCTGCTGAGACTAGAGATCTTCGACCTCTCCGGTCAATCTCTTATCGACAGTGGATGGCAGTCTGGGAGCGATTGGGAGTGGGATCTGCGAAGCCATGGAGGACAAATGGTGGCAAACGGCGCATACATCTGCAGTGCGTTGGTCCGAGTTTCGGGAAAGATAATGATCCAGAGCAGTTTCTTCACGCTGTTTATCGTTCGCTGAACTCGGCCATCTCCAGCGTCACAGGCCCTAGCGGTTGCATTACGAAGCCAATCGCTCGACAACCTCTACGTCTGGAGCAGTTTGCTGAAGTGTCTTCGCCTCTTTCCTGCCATCACAAGCCAGGACGTCGCATCCCCCTGCAGAAGACCACCTTCAGGAAGAAGGCCACGAATGCAATCACCACTAGAACGCCAGCCAGTGACAGCAAGGCGTCTCCAAGTGACACTTAGCCAACGTTCTGCTGTAGAGAGAACAGCATAGGGAAGAGCTCGATTGAGTGGGGATGAATCAACCCCACTCTCTTCATGCCGCCCTCTTGTGTATGAGGTACACGATTTGCCCTGTGCCAGAGATTTCGTGAGCCTCTTCTATTCTGAGTCCAATTCCAATGGTGCTACCGCGATGTCGCTGGATGATTGGACAAGTATGGATCTTCTATCTGGAGCCCAAGGATACATCGTGCAGGACGACTTGTAGTCTGACATATGGCAGCACAGAGGACCGACGTATTCCCAAGAGTGGCTTTCAAGGTATATTGATGATGTCGCTTAGCATCCGGATCTACCAACCACACTCAGAGCCCTGCTTCCCTTTGAGGACGTCTTCATACAGCTGGACCATTTGATCGGCCACTTTCTCCCAGGTGAATCTTTCCATCACCAGCCTGTGACCATTGGCCCCCATCTCCTCGCGCAATTGAGGATCATCTAGCAGCTTAGTCAGAGCTTCGGCTAGCAGATCCGCCCCGGATTTGACAACAATGCCAGCTTTCGCTTCGGCCACCTCTCGGAAATGACACTGCTGAGTGATAACAACGGGGAGTTCACATATCATCGCCTCCAGGATCGCCATGCTGAGGCCCTCGGAATACGAAGGCAACACGAACACGTCCGCTCGGCTCAAAGCAGCGAGCTTCTCACTCCCCGCCAGGATTCCGGTGAAAGTAGTCTTGCTGATAATCCCTTCAGATTCGAGCCTTCTCTCAACTTGTATCTGATACCCTTCGCTATCGGGACCAGCAATCACCAGATGAACATCGTCGCGACCCATGGCAATCTTGCTGAACGCCTTGGCCAAGATGTCAAGACCTTTTATCGGATGGAGCCGCCCCAAGAACAGAACAACTTTCTTGTCCCTCAATTCAGGATAAAGCCCCTCAAATGCTTCACGGGCGGGGAGCATCTGGAATTCCTCTGGATCTATCCCGTTTGGTATGACCCTTGTGCGATTGTCCACACCAAAGGATCGCACATGCTTGACTTCTTCTTCGGTGAGAGCCTGTAAGGCAGCGGCTTCCCTCAGGATGCGCCTCTGGATCAATGTGGCATAGATCCTCTTCCTCAGAGCTTTATGGTTCAGGCACCAAGGATCCAAGCCACCGTGGATAGTGACAATATACGGCTTGCCAGCTCTCCTGGCAGCCCTATAAGCAGCAAAGCCGGGGTGATGCCACATCTCGTGTATATGAACAAGATCAAACTGCGATATTTCTCGATTGAGTGCTCGCACCAAATCGGACGAGTAGGCCGTCCAAATCTTAGAAAGACAGCCTTGTATGAATAGCCGGACTTCTGCTCCTTCAGGCCTCACGATCTTGTCCTGGGCTTCCTGCCTACCCGGCGCGAAAACAGTCGCTTCTACACCTCTTCGTACCAAACATCTAGATAACGCTGCGATGACTGCAGTAGGCCCCCCCAGTGGGGCGACAAGCTGGCAACGACATGAAGAACCTTCATCTCCTAGTAGTCCTCTGGTTGCAGAGGTTTGATGGCATTTATGAGCGCCTTTGCCGATTGTTCAATGGCAAGCTCTCCACAGGCATGCTCACGTATGGTCCCCTGACACGCAAGGATTATTCCGATCTGCTCCTCTGTTTGCTTGATGATCATTCCCAGCTCCTCGACATCATGGAGATCGATCAGCGATGCATTTCACATCGCTCTGATGAGATCGCAAGCTGCACCTGCTTGATCTGAGCAAAGCACATGGAGGCTACTCGCCAAGTATTCACTACCTACCAACCTCATAGACTTCCCTCGCGGGTTCGGCGATGCAGAACAATCCACCGGACCTTGAATTTCTGTTGGCTACATGCCCCGTAAGAACGCTCGAAATCCAGAATAGGAAAGATTGCAGTCTGTCAAGACCAGAACTTCTCAATCTCCCAGAATGCGCCATAATCAGCTCCGTAGTCCCCAAGATGCGACTTTCTTCGCCAATACAGCCTATCAGGAACCTCCTTTCCTTTGAGCAACAGAACCTTCAGAAACTAACGTGCCATACATGGCATAAAAGAACAATCCGAATGTCATAAACCGAAAGGATTCTTCGAATAGATCATATGGCACTAACGCCATATACCCTACCGCCAGTGCGGTATAGAACCATCCATACTGGCTATCATGCCTTAGATGCCAAGCCGCTCTAATCATCCGATAAAGCACTATCAAGAACAGTGCCAAACCAACAACTCCTCGCCTTGTGAGAGCATCGAAATATTGGCTATGTGCTGATCCGACCACGAAATCACCACTGTATCCCTTTGCCGTCTTCCCGAGCTGTCCTATCCCCAGCTCTCCCGTGCCAAACAAGAATGCAAAAGGACTGGCTAAGCTAGTATCAAGAATGGTCTTCCACATCGCTATTCTGTCATATGCAGACGCGTCTATCGTTGGATTCTTGACCGTCTCCACCGTAAATTCAAGACGGTCTTTCGCTGCGCTCCATAGCGGCGCCATCTCTTCTCTATATTGCACTGACATCCCTGCCAACAATGCTATCAAGAGAACTGTAAACCCTATTATCTTTTTGGGTTTAATGAACAGTAAGACAATGTAATCCACTGCTAGCGCAAGATAAGCCCCTCTTGTTAGCGACACAACCATCAATAGAAGCGATAAGGATGCAACACAAAATGCCACTGCTCTCCTCCATTTGGCTTTCGCCTCAAATAAGAGGGCCGCAAGAAAGACAAAATTGATCACGACGGGGTATCTCTGAGCAACTGCTGCACGTCCGGCCGCCGCCGCGTTCCCGCTTGTCGAGTATGCCCATAGAAACCAATAGGTTTTATATAGCACCAATATCGCCATGCCTAACAGCAAATAATGTATAAACAGCTCTTTGTTGTGCCCTAGTCGGATGGATCGTGATACAAAATAGGGCAATATAATGAGTACCGACGTTCCTAATGAACGCAATTGTATTAATTGTAGTGCTGTATCATGCTGCAATATGCCTTGAATACAGCTATTGGCTACTATAAAGAATACACATATCAACATGAGAAGATCATCTTTTGTCCCACAACTGCTGAATGTGCTACTATATAGAAGGCAAAGAAATGCAGGTATTATGACTGCGAGTTGGCCAAGGGAGATAAAAGACGACTCGGTGATATAGAAACGCAACGGCCATAAGGCAACGAATGCATAGATAAACCATAAGTACAGCGCTAAGGGTCTTTCTTGATTCATAGAGCCCTTCGCTAATAATGCTTCATGAGGAGGAGAAGCCTCGGTTCGTGTTGATACACTCCGTTCCTGTGCTTGTGTCATCTGCCCCTTGCTATTCGCGTTCTACGCTGGCTGCCGAAACAACGCTTGAACTCTTCGGATAGGCGAGATCCCGAATAGCTCTGCAGGCTTTATCGGCTGCGTATAAACCTCTGAGAGTTGGCTGCCGAAGCACGGGAGGTAGAAAAGACAGCAGGTACCCAATAAGAGCTCTCAGCCTCTTGCTATGCAGTGATGAGTCTCTAATAGCCTTGAGGAAATACTGTCGGCACTTAGGATCGTCCGCATGAAGGAGGCCGCGTCCAATAGCTAGATTGATGCTTGCCCTGGATTCTTTGGTATCTTCTTGGTTGATATATCCAAGGCCAAGGTGCTTCTCCAGTACTTTGAAGCATCTTCTTGCTGAGTCCGCCTTATCCCGACTCTTGTCCGTGAAAACTCGATAGAAGAGAAACCTGTCTTCAAGAATACGAAACTTCCCTTCTCGTGCCATCCTTAACCAAAGGTCCCAGTCCTCAATGAACCGAAAGTCCAGGTTCTCGTCAAACCCACCGACGGCCAAAAGCTCGTCTTTGCGAACGATAACGGAAGATGTACGTATGGGATTGTCATGCAAGATATATCGATAGTCATAATCAATATACCCCTCGCGTCCCTTACCATAATATATTTGCCGATAGTATGGAGTTTCGCTGATGAATATCGCGTCTGTTCCTACACCAACGATTCCCTTGTCTCGAAAGAAGGCGAGTTGCTTCTCGATCTTGGAGGGATGCCACGCGTCGTCGGAATCCAAGAACGCTACGTATTTGCCCTGAGCGCGTCTTATCCCGTAGTTTCGAGGCACGCTGGGTCTGCGGCTATTGCATCCAAGTGAAAAGTATGTTATGCGATGATCACGTGACAAGTAAGCCTGAACTACTAGGTTTGTGTCATCAGTAGAACCGTCGTCCACAACCAGCATCTCCCAATCCGCAAAGCTTTGTTTGATCACGCTTTCAATCGCTTCCGCAATAAACTGCCCTGCATTATAGGTTGGGGTAACTATAGAAACTAACGGTTCCTTGAGGTTGGTGGTTTGCATTATATGTTTAGCCTCTCTTGCGATGTTCATCCTCTAAACAACCTTTGAAGTACTGCTCTGTCTTCTCAATTCCATTCTTCCGACCGGTCACAGGATCCCAATTCAATAATGATTTGGCTCTGCTGATATCTGGTCTTCTAACTCTGGGGTCGTCCACTGGTAGTGGGTTGAAGATGATTTCGCTCTTACTCCTCGTTATCTCGATGATTTCCCTGGCAAGATCAAGAATACTTATCTCGGCGGGGTTGCCTAGGTTGACAGGGTCGACCACGTCGGACAAAAGCAACTTATGGATCCCGTCAATCAAATCATCTACATAGCAGAAGCTCCTTGTGTGGCTTCCATCTCCGTAGATCGTCATTGGATCTCCCCTGAGGGCTTGAGTAATGAAGTTCGATATTACCCGGCCATCATTCAGCGCCAGCCTTGGCCCGTAGGTATTGAAGATACGAGCAATCCTGATGTCAACTCCATGTTTTCGATGATAGGCCATGGTAAGAGCCTCTGCATATCTCTTCGCCTCATCGTAAACGCTTCTTGGGCCAATGGGATCTACACGTCCTCTGTAGTCTTCCGGCTGGGGATTCAACTCCGGATCTCCATAAACCTCGGAAGTTGATGCCAGCAGGAAAACCGCTTTCTTCTTCTTTGCAAGCTCCAGCAGGTTGTGAGTTCCAAACGCGCCCACTTTCATCGTTTCAATTGGATACTGAAGGTAATCTTTGGGACTAGCCGGGCTAGCGAAGTGGAGGATGTAATCTAGGTTTTGGGTCTTAGGCATCAAGGCATTTAGGTCGATTGGCTGTATGATGTCATGCTCAATAAAAGTAAAGGCCTTCTGATCTAAGAGATGGCCTATGTTCTCCATGCTTCCAGTGAGCAGGTTATCAACACAGATCACTTGATGCCCTTCGGTGATCAGCCGCTCGCACATGTGAGAGCCCAGGAATCCTGCTCCGCCAGTGATTAGTGATGTTGGCATCTATGGCCTCCCTATCCCGTGATAGATGAATCCCATCTTCCTTAGCTTCTCAGGATTGTAGATATTTCTGCCGTCGAATACGATTGGAGTCCTCATTAGTACCTTCATCCGCTCGAAATCGGGGTTTCGGAACTCAGGCCATTCAGTGATTACCGCTAACGCGTCCGTTCCTTCTAGAGCCGCATAATAATCATCAAAGTAAGAGATCTGATCTTCAAACGCCCCTCGCGCAGTTCCATTAGCCCTAGGATCATGAGCTCTCACTTCGGCTCCATGCTCCAATAATCTGTTAATAATCGTGATCGAGGGAGCTTCCCGCATATCGTCGGTGCCTGGTTTAAACGATAACCCCCAGACGGCAATCCTCTTATCTGATAGCTCTCCCTCGAAGTGATCATAGATCTTCTTAAAGAAGATCTCTCTTTGATCTTGGTTTACCCGAACGACTGCTTTGACGATCCTCATGTCATAGCCATGCTCTCTTGCGGTACTAACTAGTGCTTTAACATCTTTGGGAAAACAGGAACCACCATAACCCACCCCGGGAAAGAGGAATTGGTAGCCAATTCGCTTGTCTGCACCAATTCCTTTCCGAACTTTCTCGACATCTGCTCCTAGCCTCTCACAGAGATTGGCCATCTCGTTCATGAAGGAGATCTTAGCAGCAAGCAGTGCGTTGGCAGCGTATTTGGTCATCTCGGCGCTGGGCGGATCCATAATGATAATTGGCTTTTCCGTTCGCACAAACGGTGCATAAAGCTCCTTCATGATTGTTGCGACCCTGGGATTATCGGTCCCGATTATCACCCTATCAGGCCTCATGAAGTCATCTATGGCTTTACCTTCCTTCAAGAACTCGGGATTGGAGACTACGTCGAATCCATAATCAGTGCACTGCGCTACAACGCGCCGAACTTCTTCTGCAGTGCCTACCGGGACGGTACTCTTGTTGATAATGATCTTGTAGTCATTCATCGTCCGGCCGATTCCCGCAGCAACCTCGAGGACGGCGCTTAGATCTACGGAGCCATCATCGTTCGAGGGAGTGCCGACAGCGACAAAAATCAGCAGGGAATTCTGGACGGCCTCTTCAAGGTTGGTGGTGAACCGCAGGCGGTCCTCACCGGTGTTCCGTTCTATGAGCTCTGCAAGGCCCGGTTCGTAGATGGGAACCCCACCCGTCTTCAATTCTTGGATTTTGCCCTCATCAACGTCCATACAAATGACCTGATTGCCACTTTCGGCAAGGCAGGTCCCAACGACCAATCCTACGTAACCGGCACCCACAACGGAAACATGCATAACGCCTTCTTTCCTAGATTACCATCGCTTATACCCTTCTTTTTAACAGCGGCCAACTTGAAGTTGCCTCTTGAAGGTCATTGCGGCCCCTGAGATGAACTCTTGGCACTGCGATGTTCCTCTCTCAATCGTGTCCCCTGACCACCACAAAGGATAACAACTTTCATAGTGCACCCCCCTCTCTCTAGCTACAGAACAGATCGACCACCTATTTAGCGTTTCTCTCGTGCGCATGATCCGCGATTCCCAGAAACTCTCTTACTCCTTCATCTGTCACCGGCTCAAAATACTCTTGTCTGATCTCTCTTCCAACTTCCGTGTATTCCTCAATCTTTTCAGGACTGCTGCTTCTGTAGAGCTGAATGGCCCTCTCTATCTCCTCTGAGCTATAGCACAGCCGCCAGATATCACTGGTTATAGCTCCCGGCATGGGGTTATGAGTCAAGCCGGAATTGTTACCAACAACTATTACCGGGATGCCTTTGGCCAAGGTTTCCATGCAAGCACTTGAAGCAGAGCTTATGAGCAGATTTGACTTCTCCACGCAATCACCAAAATCTCCGCCCGTAAACTCAAATCGCTTCGGCCACTCCTCGCTGAAGGCTATTTGAATCCGCGATTGCGACACAGCAGGGTGCGGCTTTATCCAGAAGCGAACACCTGCAGTTTTCTCATCAGCCGTACGATCAAGCAGCCGCAGCATATGAACTGCATCGCTCATCATCATTGGCAGCGCAACAAGGATTGTATATACATTGCTGGCCGGCAAGTGTTTTCTCTTCTCCCATACATGCTGAAATCTAATAGCAGGAGCAACACAAACATTAAGATCAGCGCAAAACCTTCGAGCTGATCGAACTAACCCCCTCCCAATAACGGCCACCTTGTGGGGAATAACTTTGCTATTTCTTTCCTCTTTTGTAGGATACATACACAGATAATGCGAAGACACTATAAACCCTTGATAACCTATGGTCTCGACCTCCGGAAAGAACCGCCTGAAGCCGGCATTCCAACCTTTATCGATGCTTTGATTTTCAAACCAATCGATAACAAGTCTTAATCTGACATCAGCTTCCCCTAATCTCTCCGCAAAACGATAATTCAATAACGAAGTGTGTGAAGAACTAACTCCACGAAATCCTGTTAGTTCTTCACGTACCAGCAACGAGATATCCACTCCGCAAAAAAGAGAAGGTCTAATCCGCAGTTTGCGGACACGGAACAGATGACGCCACAGACACCAGTAATCTCCAAACTTCAGATAATCGTCTTTCAAAATGAAGTTGATTTCGGATTTGCGTAGTCGCTTGACAATCGACATATACTGCCACGCCTGAAACCCGTAAAGATGCGGAACAATCCAAACATGCTGTTTCTCCTTTTCTGAAAGCGCATCAAGCACGCCTGGATAGTACCGGTCTTTCTCAATGTAGCCATTCATAATGAACGTATCGATTAGTGTCAGTGGCCCCGATGGCAGTGGGTTGCGTAATGATCGTGTTAGTTTGGCCGCAAGAAAAAGGAACAGCTGTTTCAAGGGAAGGCCAAATAGCGTATGGATTGGCCGAACAAGCTCCTTCAAACGCTGTTCTACAGGCACTCGGGCCAAGATTGCTCTGGCGCTTACGCCTTGCTTAGACAGATAATTCTCAATGATCTTCTTGAATGCCCTGGAATCGGTTGTAATCTCAGCAACATGCTCGTTTGCGCGGATCAATTCCTGAAGCAAGGCAAGGCAGCAGCAATAATGAAAAAGCGGGCTCACAAATGTATTCCGACTTGCCGGAGAAGATACCCACCAGTCGAGGCTGCCTCCATTTTGTTTAGAAATAGAGTCAATAAGATCTGTGAAGGACTCACGGATATCGACTGCGATTTGATTGAACAAGACCGCATGTTCAGGATCCATTCTTGAGTCACCAGTACAGTGCAACTTCACTGCTAGTCGTCCATCATCCATATCGCAGGGCGCTCTTCCCATTCTACAACAGTGCATGCAAGGAAAGCCTCTGCCGTCGGTAGACTGAATTTGGATTCATCGCTTCACAGATCCTTCTGGATGCTTTTCAATCCCATAAATCTCATAATATTCGATAATAATCTTTTTGAGTTTATCATTGATGGGAATCTGAGCCCTTTGCATTGCTCCCAATCCGCCCGAGAGAATGCACCCGAGATTTTCCCCAATGTTCTTCTTGTCTTTTGAAAGAGCCGCAAAATACCGTTCCGTCATATCAGCGCGCAAGTGGAATACCGGCATATTCTTTAGGAGGATTTTATGCATAACCTCAAAATCCCGCTCCGCCACCTTCCCCAACGATAGGGATACAAAATTGGCAATGTCCATACCCATGGTAACGGCCTGTCCATGGTTTACGCTATACTGACTGACCGTCTCAATTGCATGTCCAAACGTATGCCCATAGTTAAATACATTTCTCTCATTGTTATCGTACTCGTCAATCTCGACGACCTTCTTCTTTATGCTTAAACTTTCAATAATGTATTCCTTCAGTAATCCAGGAGATGACAGCAGCTCATCATAGTGATCAACCAGCCGTGTCAGAAGAGGGCTTTTCGCGATCATGAAAAAGTGCAGAATCTCACCTATACCCGATTTGAGCTCACTAACCGGCAGGGTATCTAGGAAATGAACGTCAATGTAGATGTTCGAGGGGGGATAGAAACTTCCAAGAAGGTTCTTATACTTGCCGAAATTAATTGAGGTCTTGCTGCCAATGCAACTATCGGCTTGAGCAAGCAGGGTAGTCGGGAAGAACTCCCACCTGATTCCGCGAAACAGAATAGAAGCGATAAAGCCCACAATATCTTGTATAACGCCTCCGCCAAGAGCAACAAGTGTCCAATTCTTGCGCATATGTTGCCCTATAAGCAGTTGAAGTACATGCTGGCAATACTCGAGAGTTTTGTTCTCTTCCTTCGCTTCAACAGGAATATGGCACTCTCTATTCAGGACACTTGTGAAGCGGTCTTCATGAAGATCTATCAGTTTGTCGTCTATAACGAAAATCGCGTCCCTTTCATATCTCTTATGCAGCACGTCTGCAACCCTATCACTGAACATCACATTGTAATTGTCTCTTAGAGATACAACCGTTAACTCATCACACATTCACGTATCCCCCATCGACAATTATATTCTGGCCTGCGATATAGGTATTGAGAGAACTGGCAAGGAAAATTACTACACAAGATATTTCGTCTGGCGTCGCAAGTCTTCCCGCCGGAATGTCATCCGCCAATTCCAACATCTCCTCCGCAGTCAATATCCTTTTCGTAAGTTCGGTGAGGACAAATCCTGGAGATACGGAGTTGACCAGAATATTGTATCTTGCCAATTCATTCGCGGCAGAAAGCGTTAGCCCTCTGAGTCCGAATTTGCTAGCAGAATAGGCGGATCGTTTTTGCCGGCTTATTACACCGAACACAGATGAGATATTTATGATGCGGCCATAGCCTCTCTTTTTCATTATTTTGGTGATTGTGCGCATAATCATGAAAGGGGCTGTTAAGTTAACCGCAATGATATCATTCCAATCTTCTATTAGTGTTTCACCAATATAGTTAATGCGATTGATCCCGGCGTTATTGATGCAAACATCAATCCTTCCATGGGCCATTATCTGCTCTGTGAATTTTTCTACATTTCCCGAATCTCTGAAATCTGCCGCAATATACTTGATCCTTTCTTGCTTATCCGGGGGCAGGGAATGATTCAGTTCCTCAATCTGTTTACTACTTGTCCCAGTAAGAACAAGGTCAGCTCCCAGATCCAAGAGATCATCCGCAATCTGTTTCCCGAGACCACGAGTTGCACCGGTTACCAAAGCAACCTGTCCAGTAAAGTCAATCTTCATTTGTAATCCCATTCCTCTTATTCAAGACATGGATCAAATTCTGAACAGCTTCCGTCTCCATCACTTTTCGGCACTCCAGGGTGTAAGAGCCCACATGCGGCGTTAAGACGACTTGAGGATATCGTGCAAGCTGCCCGGTATACGGTTCCTGGCTAAAAGCATCCAGCCATGCCCCCCGAATTCTGCCGTCCTCTAAAGCGCAAACTAACGCATCTTCATCAATCAGCCCACCCCTTGCCGCGTTTAGCACAAATGCACCCGGCTTGATAAGCTGAATCTCCCTTTCCCCCAATACGCAATCCTCTCCGCTGGAGTGAACCGTAACAATATCTGCTTTTGGCAGCGCTTCTTCCAGAAGCGCTACAGGAATATCATCAATCGGTCCCTGGATGAACGGGTCCACAACCAAGAGACGCACCCTGAATGGAAGGAGTAGAGAAGCCACTTTTCTTCCTATTCGTCCATATCCGACAATGACAACGGTCTTCCCCTCAAGCTGCGTGCCGATTTGCTTTGTCCATTTGCCCTTGTGCAGGTTGTTGTCCATTAGCGAAATCATTCTGATAAGATTCAACATTACACCGATTGTCAGTTCTGCTACCGCTGTCGTAGGACCTTGAGGCGTATTCAAAACCTCAATGCCAAGTTCCTCTGCTGCTTTCATGTCAATATTCGACATTCCTGACCCAACCCGAGATATTACTTGCAGACTTGACTCTTGTAAGACTTCGCGGTCTAATGGTTCCAATCCAGCAATGAGACCAACTACATTCTCTCTTAGCAATTCAGCCAGTTCTTTCTTGGTCAGTTTGCGCCTATATGGATTATCCACAACTGCATATCCTGCTGATAACAAAAGTTCCAATGGCGTCTTATCCAACTCAGCAAATGAAGACGGGCCTATCAGTATGTGTTGCTCGCTTTTCACGTCGCCTCACTTATTTCCGCTGCCTGAGTTTATTCTGCAACCAATGTGCTAAAATATGATTTATTATAAGATGCACATCCTCGACCGGACCGTATTCGCCTGCCACCGTTGGAACACGAATAGCGATATCGCATATCTGTTCCAGGCGACCACCATCGAAGCCCAACAGCCCAATAGTTGTCCCTCCGTTGGATTTTATCCATTCAACTGCTTTGATAACATTGCGAGAATTCCCACTTGCTGATATTCCGATAAGCTTATCGCCGCTTCTGTAATGGATTTGCAATTGATTTAGGAATATATTTTCATAGCCTGCATCATTAGCTATAGCTGTCATCACAGCATTGTTATCTGTTAGCGCCAAGATCTTAAGCGGTCTATCCGTTCGTGCTTTCTTAACAATATCAAATCCCAGATCATTGGCCATTGTGGTTGCCGTAGTTGCCGACCCGCCATTACCTGCAATGAAAATCGTATTCCCATTTCTTCGAGCTTCTTCAAGCTCTTCTTCTAATTGCATAAAAGAAGAGCATTCTATGCTGTTGAATATCTGTCTTACATAATCAACATAGCCTCTTGCGAACTGCCCTATATCAGTGGCAGTTGTATATAGCTGGTCAATATGATTCACGTTCATTCCTCCGGTAACACGTCAGGATCTGCGATTTCATATTTGTCTTTCCATTGCTCATCGGAACAATAGATTTTGTAGATGAGTTTCATCACTTTCAGAGCGTCTGTGCTGTTTCCGTTGGTAGCTGCTTTATCGTTCATAATGGAATCAGCAAATTCATCTATTTCTTGCTTCCAGGAGTCATCTCTGAGACATGAACTCGTTGTTTCAGTTAAGGAACCTACCGCTACACCATCCTCCCGCAGGATAATTCTTAACTTCTCTTCTCCATAACTTTTTGAACCCGATAAGATGCCAGTTAATTCCAGCGAGGCTTCCGTTAAGGTGATTTCCAACCTAAACCTGTGCTGCCACTGCGTCGCCGTTGAATGTAACATTGCCACACAACCACGTTCATTTCTCATGATCGCATACGCATTGTCTTCAACGTCATGATGCCAATAATCGTTTGAAACAAAGCTCTTAATTTCATCGAAATCGCCAGCAAAATGTCTAATCATGTCCACCATATGGATTCCCTGGTCCAGCAGAATTCCGCCTCCGGCATATTTTCTTTCTGAACGCCACCCGCTGTCAAACGGAATAATGCTGCTCTTTCCGTATACACCTCTGATATTGATTATATCGCCATACTTGCCAGATTCGATTATCTTGTGTGTCGTCATAACAGATTTGTGATATCTGTGATTGAAACCGTATCTTAGCAATAGTCCGGGATGATTCTTCTCTACCTCAATAACTCGTTCGACATCAGCAACGGTTCGGCCGGGAGGCTTCTCACAAAAGACATGCAGTCCCCGCTGTAGACCGGCAATAGTAACGTCTGCTGCCATATAATTCGGCAAGCTAACGAATAGAACATCAAGCGGTTCTTCAAGGAGTTGCTCATAATTCGGGCAACAGCGAACACCATCGTTCATTCGACCCGGCTCAACAAAAGCCTGGTCACATATCGCAACCGTGCGCAGATTTGGATGTTGATCAATAAACCCACGACGCCGCTTTCCCACTACACCGTATCCTGCAATGCCAACCCTTAATTCATCCTGCCTCATAGTGCATCCTCATGCTACACCTTAGTATTATGAATGTATTAGATGCTTGTATCTTACAGGTATCTCTTTATCAAGGGATCAGTAGCCAGAATCTTCTCTACTCGCTCTATATCTTCCGGCACATCCACCCCTATTAGTCGATTATTGGTCTCAACGATTTTCACTCTGTAGCCATGCTCGACTGCACGCATCATGTCTACAGATTCTATTTGTTCTAATGGAGTAGGTTCCAGTTTGGTGAAAATTTGGAGGAAATCATTTCTAAATGCGATGATACCAAGTTGCTTCAACCTAATATAGTCGCTAGTAGCAGCCTTCTTTTGCGATGGGATGGGTTCACGGGAAATATACAACAAATCTCCAACACGATTTGTCACCACTTTGCAGGTATTCGAATCATCAAATTCCTCCTGATTCGCTATTCTTGCCACAAGATTGACCGTGAGAAGTTCACAGTCTTCCAGAAGTGGCTGTATCACTTCATCCATCATGTTCGGCATCACCAAAGGCTCGTCTCCCTGTACATTTATTACGATATCGCCGTTTGCCAGTATGGCTGCTTCGGCAATTCTGTCCGTGCATCTTTCATGAACGTCAGATGTCATTATAACTCGGCCACCGGCCTCCTCAACAACTTCCCTTATGGCTTCATCGCATGTTGCTACGATTACTTCATCCAGAGTATCACAGAGGGACGCGCGCCTGCGTACGTGTTCGATCATGGGGAGTCCTAGAATGAGAGCTAACGGTTTACCAGGAAACCGGTTTGCAGCCATACGTGCCGGGATAATCGCCACAATTCTCATATGATTCCTATTACCTCCTCTTGAAAAAACCGCGTAGCAAATCACCCTGCAAAGAGCTGTCCAATAATCCCTGTACTTCATTGACGCGGGGAAGATCTAAGGCATCATGTAGTATTACTCTGTTCAGTGTTGCTATATCTAATCCATTGGACTTGATTGACACAGGACTGAATCCTGCTTTTCCCGCCATTTCAATGAAGCCCCTCACGGAAAACAGCATTATATGGCGATCACCTTCTATGATTCTGTCAACTGATTGCGGATTTTGCTCAAAGTATCTTACCAGCGCAGAATCACTTGATGGTACTTCAAGTACCAGTAGTCCATCGTCCTCCAGCAATTCGTTTGCTTTCTTGAGTATCTTTGCCGGATCATAGAAATGCTCTAATACACCCCAGAGCATAATGAGATCATACTTATCGGTACCATCAAACTCATAGATGCTCTTACTGACGATATTTAGATTGAACGACGCACGAGCATAGTTTGCAGCGAAGGCATTAAATTCTATCCCCGTGCACTTCCACTTCTGCTCCTGAAATACACTGAGCAGTTCTCCTAAACCGCACCCAATGTCCAGCACTGTGCCGGGTTTGCCAAAATACTCTAGTATTTGCTTGTATTTGTTGACACCCAACACATTCCTGCGGTGATCAACAGATGGAATAAGTTTTATCTTATAAGATTCATCGTAGGCTCTATCATTATAGAGATCATGCGTTATCTCTTCCCTGAGGCGAGGGCTGGTATAGACCATCCCGCATTCTCGGCACCGCACGTGTCTGAATCTATCAACGACAAATGAGTGGTTTATCTCTTCAGAGCCACAGTTGTAGCACCTGACCTCTTCAAAATACTCTGCGATGCGTTCATCGCCATCGAAATACTTGTCTAAAACACTTCTAAAATGTTCATGAAGTTGACCAATATTGGGATTGATTTTTGAGTCGTCAATCATATTGAAGCTCCCTTGCGCCAGCATGCATTTTCGATTCCTCCAAGATCAGATATACCCACGGCTACTAATTACTTATTAGATGGTGAGTAGTTGGGACGCGATCACATCACGCCTATCCTTTCTCCATAGTATGTATCTATTTCTTAGCCCAAATCCAGCAATGCGAGCTCAACTCATGATCACTTAAGAACATCTGAAAAGCCTTAAGTGTTTCTTCGCTTCTATCTAACAGATTCTTTATGAATCGTTGATCTGTCAAGATGCCCGGCTCTTCAGCCGCAGAATTCTTCACGATATCCACATCCAATTTTCCCGGCGTGAAAATGCGAATATTCGAGAAGCCGACCCTGGTAAGCAATTGCTCAAATCCAAGAATCGACATGAAGTTGATGTGATGGGGAGGGGAAATGCTTCTTGAGTGCTCCCACAGGGCCTGTATGTCGAAACCATCAACGGTCAACCCGGTAAGCAACAACCTCCCACCATCTCTCAGCAATCGTCTCAAGGAAGAACAGAATTTGTACGGATCATGTACATGCTCAATAAGTTCCAGCGTGACAAGCATATCGGTCTTTCCAACCAGATGATTCGGCTCCTCTATGAAGCTCTCAACAACGCTTAGTTTCTTCGAACGGCATATCTGTGCGAGATCGGGATTCGGTTCAATCGCTATCAGTTCCGTCTCAGGATGTGTTCTTTTCCACTCTTCAAGAAACAATCCGTATCCCGCCCCGACATCGGCAATCACAGCAGGGCGAAAATTATCGTGCTCACATAGTTGTGCGATTTGTTGAACCTTAGGACGAAAGAGATGCTCTCGTCTTGCTTCAGCAACCGTGGGAAAGAACGTTTTTGCCCAGTATTCGGCAGAGGGGCTCTTCTGATAGAAACGAGCGAAAGCTTCCTGTGGGGGGCGAGGTGATTGAAAAAGAGTACCACAATCCCGGCACAGAGCATACCCGAATCCCCACTTAGTGAAGGCTGATTCGCTACGTTCACTACCACATGCCGGACAGGGGATGCCTTCTCTTTGACAGTCATTGAAATAGTCACACGTATCTCTCTTGCATAATTCCAGATATTTATCCAAGATCTCCTGCGGGCGAATGTCAGATTCTTTCACAATTCCTCCAATCGCTCTTCCAGCGATCCCCTATCTCGGCTGCAGGAACTCCACCAGCGATCGCATATGAAGGCACATCCCTTGTTACAACTGCGCCTGCCGCCAGAACTGCTCCTTTCCCGATATGCACATCAGGAAGGATTACAACATTGGCGCTAATCCATACATCATCTTCAACAACGATTGACCCGCCGGAATGACCTTGACTTCTAATTGGAACATCAATCCTTCTGAATCGATGGTTGCTTGCTCTCAAGACTGCATTCGGCCCAATCAATACACTCTCTCCCAGAACAATCTTGCCATGATCTGCGGCTCCAAGTTGAACATTGCTATTTATGCTGACATAATTGCCAATCTCTATCCGCCCTTCATTATGGGCGTAGAGTTTCGCATATTGCATAATGCTAACATGATCGCCAATAGTTATCGCCTTCGGATTGGTGATAACAACATCCTGGGAGAGAGAGAGAGAAGAACATGCGTTTGCAAAGCGAGGCTTCCAGTAAGAGCCTCTTATCACAAATCCAGTTCGACCTGGTATCCTTCTTAGGATTTCTTCAAGCCAAGCTATTGACTCTTTCCTTATAGCAGCGAAGAGCTCTTTGCAAGTCATTTGTGCATTCTTGTCCTTTTTCTTAGTGCTCCCTCTCTTATGTGAGCTGCAGTATTGTTAATCCATTCCTATAGCCCTTCCTTAACACGCCCCTGTACCTTCTCTCCGGCCAGCACCGTCCCTATAACCTTGTCTGCATCAACATCATCATGCGGTATTTCTCTCCTCTATTGTATCGCCGTTCACCCTGCCCGGAGGGCGATATGTCCTCAACTGCAAAACCACATTCCCCCGGGAACACACTCGATTGTACAGGGAACGTTTCAAAATCCATGGCCCTGCAGATCTTAGACATCTCTTTTCATGGTTCAATTGCAGCCAGTCTAGATAGTGGCCGGATTCTCGGCAATTCTTCAGGGAAGAGCCCAAACCAGCGCCAATGGCCCAGAACGCATCATTTTCATCAAGAATTCCAATCCACTTGATTGCTACCGGCTCTTTTGTCAATAATGTATTTGCACGCCACAAAGGAATCGTACCTGGGCACCACAAGTCAATACTCCCTAATGCTGTCTTAATTGTCACTGTTGGTTCCAGTCGCTCAGCTAGATGTGCCGATACAAAAGCCCTTGTACTTGGGGCAAGAAGTTCAATCCCCATCAACACTGTGTCTGCTGCTGGGGTGAAAAGCATCTTCTTAGCAGACACACTTCATCCCGTTCCTCATAATCCGGCACGTAGTATGTCGCTCTCCATGATTCGGCAGCTTGGTAATTCAACAGGAATTCAGACTATTCTTTAGTTCATCTCAATCAGTCGTTAACCCCTCATGCACATGACAATATGAGACATGTATATCGACAGACATGCTTTGATCATACAGTCCTTGTCTTCATTACAGCACGGCATGAGCAATCCAACATTCGGATATCCACGCTGTAAGCTACAAAGCGATATCCCTGTTCTATTCTTAACTTGAGCTCCTCAACATCGGGTTCAACAACATGAATCCCCGGAGTCTTGCCAGATGCCGCTCCCACCGAGATAATGCGTTCCATAGCCTCTTTCATCAGTGGATGATTGAGCTCCCCGGGAACACCGAGAGAGCCAGAAAGATCGTACGGCCCTACAATGAAGCCATCCACGCTTTCCACTGCAAGAATCGCTTCCAGATTGTTTACGGCTTCAATATGCTCCACCTGCACAATAACAACAGCTTCTTCGCTTACCCAATTCAGATATTCATCAAACCTTCTGCCATAACCCTGTGCCCGGGCCAATCCCACGCCTCGCCTTCCCTGCGGAGGAAAGCGTACCGCCGATATCGCTTGCTCCGCTTGGACCGCAGAATTAACCATGGGAACAATCACACCATGCGCCCCTGCATCCATCACCCTCTTGATCTGTACCGGATCGTTGGCCGAGAGCCGCACCAGAGGCGCAACTCCACAGAGATCAATTACACGGATCAACTCTTCCGCCTCACGAATGGTGATTACGCTGTGCTCAAGATCCACCGCCAGCCAGTCAAAACCGGCTTTTGCCATGATCTCGGCAATGGCCGGATGTGCAAGGGTAATCCAGGAACCAATCGTCTGCAGGCTGGTATTGAGTTCTGCCTTCAAAGACCCTTTACGAAGTCCCATGTCTTCTCTCCCGCAATAGTCCATCCTTGACTGCTGCAACCATGCCGCCAACACACATAAACTACAATACACTCATTATCTACAGCTTCCAAATAAGCTCTATCCAATCTCTACGCCAATGCTTGCTTGTCCGGGCATACTGCCAGGCCCACTCCTTTCTGGCTGCCTGAATTGCAGCCTGCTGCCACCACCCGCACACATCATCCCAGATTTCATTCACTCTTCGTGAGGCTTCAGTTGCGCCATCATAAATGATCCCAACCCTCTTTAACTCTGCGAAATATGGCTTGGCGTTCCAGTCGATTCCAATGCTGTTAGGATCCCAAAAACAGAGAGTAGGAATGTTAGCAGCCAACGCTATGTTCAATGTCGTATCAGGCGCATTCAGTACAAGAAGCTTGCACTTCATCGATTCATCATGCAACTTCCCTTTCAAGATATTGATAGAAGCGACAGCTTTCAAGATGAACGCCTCATCCAATAATTGTCCTGCACCACCAAAAAAGGGGCGATACCAAAAATCCGTAAGAATCTTCTTGTCGAGCATGCTAATAAAACTGACGATACTGTTCCGTGCCGCAATCAACTGGTTTGGCTGAGGCAATGATTCCAGCCTTGGAGGAAATACACGCATGGAGCCGTTTACGAAAATGATCCTGTTCGATGTTTGCTTATGACACAGCTTTGATAGCAGTGGTGAAGGCGTTGGTACAATATTCTCACCAGAGTATGTTGTCTTTTGCCATCCCCATGAAAAGAAAGCATCGTTCATATACTCAATCAATGCCGGCCTTGCGTGAACCGAATTTGTACCATAAGATCCGCCATGCTGCGTTGCTATCAGCTTCGCGCCAAGTCCTGCTAATATTGCAATGTCCTTTTTTACCTTATCATCATAATATACATGCGACCATGATAGCACCATCAATCTTCTCGATCTACGGAGGCGGTTGCTGTTTGTCCTAATATTGCTAAGACTCTTCGGAAGTGTATTGAATACCACTGTATCCCAATCTAGATTCCACTTTAAGCTTATGTTTTCATCTTTACGGCTTGTTACGTTACCATTAGTCCTTCTCATCAGCAACGACTTAACCCTAATCACTGTTTCCAATAATAGAGCATCAAGCCAATTTACACCATAAACAGTAGATACAGGCAACATTCTGCTTGCGATATTTACTATTTTTGCCTTTATACTATTAGGAGGGGCAGCACTGTAGGTTCTTGGTCGCCTAAGCTTGGAATAGACAATAGTCCAATTGTCTGGAGCTCTTCCTTCAAGAACCCTGGAAAGCAGCCAGTAATTAAAGCAAACACTCTGAGTAGCCTTTACAAAATCAAATGTATCTACAAATTCCCATTCAATAGAATCCTCCGCCAATTCGACAGATATATCATCATCTCTATATTTGGAAATGATAGCATTGATAAGCTTCTGCTTCATCCACGTAATTTGAACAAGCGGCAACAACCATGGCATGAGAAGGAATCGCCATGACTTTACAGTAAGACTAGCGTTAAGTTCATTAGTTAGTTGCGTACTGAGTCTTACGAGATAAGCTTCAGCAAAGCCTGCTGTTAAGTTTGCTGTACGTATTATGTCTTCTGCGGATGTAAATGGGTCCGGTTCAAATACTAACTCACTGAGATCAGTATATTGGTGCTCTTTTCCCAATACACACCAAGGCCCGAGCAAAATGTCTTTACGCGCATCATAATCTTCGGGGATACTTGCGAGCCAAAGACGTTTCTGCATCCGATCACACTCTAACTGAGCAGAGCGCGTCTTCGTATGACAATGTAGTTAATTGCATATGATTGTCCTTACTAATTCAAACCCCTCTGCCGCTTCCAGCCCAACGGTACTGCCTCGATAACGTGCTAATGATTCCAGTGCTTGACGGGAACGTGGATGGGGGAACTGGCGGATTTCACTTCCATATATTTCCATCGCTTTGATCTTGAGTTTGATCGTTTTACTGACATCCACAAAAACATTAGGATTAAAACGCGTCCGAAATTGCCCGAAAGCCCATTCTGTAGAAGATAGTACTTCAAAGGCGTATATCTCTCTTACCGGATGATCTTCGGTTGGCCTTGAGGCAGTGAGAACGGCACGGTGTGTAATTGCATGATCAATGTTTAGATCGCCGCCATGGTGAGTAAGAACTATTTCCGGTCTTAATTCGTTTATGACCTTTTCAAGGAGTTTGACAATGTCCAAGAGAGGAAGTGTATCGAAACGGTTGTCCGGAAAGCTATACATAAGCAGGTCTTTGATCTCAAGAAGCTTCGCCACATGGCGGCTCTCCTCATGGAGTCTCTCCACCAATTCTTCGTCCGCAGCCGCTCTCTTGTCGTAGCGCGAGCTAACACCTTCCCCCAATATGGCAACAACAATCTCATGCCCCTCTCGGGCCAACTTAGCTATGGTTCCACCACAACCAAGTACTTCGTCATCGGGGTGCGCTACGACCACCAGAACCGACTTCTTCATCCTGCTCTTCTTCCTTACGTTGTGCCCTTGGTAGGTGAACATCTCTTTCCCATTGTACGATTTCTTGCTACAGTCAATTCCTAATGCGGGAAGCGCTCTACGGTTCTTCCAACTCATGGCGTCTACTGTTCGTCTGTTGCTTCACTCAGTGCTCTTCCCCACTTCGCAATATATTCAACGCACGGATAAAGGCTCATTGTGGACCGCATCCGCCCCCACAGACCCGCGCCGCACCGGCAAAAAACAATGGTTAGTCTGCTTTGCCCTCGTAACCTTGGGCAATCCCGGTAATAACCCTACTTGAATTCGAGTCGTGAGTGCAACTTTAAAGCTCGGTCTGAGGGCCGGTAGTAGCTGTCTCACTAGGCACTGTGTGGAGAGCACTCCGCCAGGTGGGGGGGCGAGTCCAACGTCTGCTCGTCCTGGAGACACACAGCGCGAAGAGTGCCGGTCTTCTCACCGAGCAAACGCATCGAAACTCTTCACAGCGCAAGGTTCGTCACGTGCAGGCAGAGAAACCCGGAGAGCTGATCTGCAAGACACCTACCTTCTACATCGGGAACTTAGAGCCTGCGTCATCAATTACAGTCAGCCCTCGCTAGATTACTTGAGTTCCACTGCTTCCAGCGTCCCGCATCAAGGCTATCGAACCCAAAGGGAGAACGCCCGCTGAGGTCTTCTGGGGCACAGTGCGCGAAGAGAACACTTGGGAGGCCTGAAGTGTGTCAACACCATTCCGAAACTGGACACGCTAGGACTACCCGAAATCTGAGCTCAGGTGTGTGGCAGGTAGCTTTTCTGCTAGCCACTTTCATCGCCTCTTCCTTACGAGGTGGTCTTGCTCAACGCTAGTCGTTGCTGACTTACCGCTGTAGGTGCTACAGCTCTTCAACCGCGGCCCTCTTAATCACCGTCAATACCACAAAGGATCTGCCAGACGACTACTTTCGTAGATTGTATAGCGCACGCAGAATATCAGAATCGCTCAAGAACTTCTGATCATCAAATAGCTTCTGCACGCGCAGATACAGAGCATCAATCTCTTGCGGACTTAATTCAAGTTCAAGATCCACTAGCCTGGCAGTCAATCCCTTACGACCAGAATGTCTAGTTATTGGGAAACTTCGTGAGGGTGCACCGACTCGTTCAGGGGGCATAATTTCGTACATCATCGTATCCTTAAACATGCCATCCTGATGTATCCCGGCTCCATGTGCAAAGGCATTACTCCCAACAATCGCTTTGTTGGGAGGGATAGGGAAACTGGTCATATTTGAAACCATTCTACTGACAGGCCAAAGACGGGTTGTATCAACGCAATGACTGAAGAGGAATCTGTCGGATCTTACCGAAATTGCCATTACAACTTCTTCCAGAGCTGCATTTCCCGCTCGTTCTCCGACACCGTTCACTGTACAATGCGCTTGCTGTACACCCGCTTCCAGCCCGACAAGTGTATTGATAGTTGCGAGACCCAAATCATCGTGGCAATGAATCCCCAGACATGCAACCTTGGTTCCGAGATCAACTTCGCCTAAGCAATGGAGATACATCCTGATGTCTTCAGGGGTAGCGTAGCCGACCGTATCTGCCAAAGTAAAGAAGCCTGCTCCAGATACGATTGCCGTTCGATACAACTCACATAGAAACAGTGGATCTGATCTCGTAGCATCCTCAGCGATAACCTCAACTTCTGCGCAGTTGTTTCTTGCTATTGAAACCATCTCAGACAGCATGTGCAGAGACTGATCCCGATTGAGTCTCAATTTGCTCTGTATATGCAGATCACTAGCGGGCATGACAAGAGCAATCCGAGGCTGTTCCGCAGACTTAAGCGCGCTTATGGCCGCCTCAATATCACTGCGTATTGTTCGTGCGAATGCGGATACACGGCAACTGTTTAATAACTTTGATATCTCTGCAACCGAATACGCGTCGTTGTCTGAAGCTGCGGGGAACCCGGCTTCAATAGTATCCACCCCGAGATCTTCTAACGCAACAGCAACAGCTAGCTTTTGCTCGGGTTGCATTGCTGCACCGGGTGCTTGCTCCCCATCCCGAAGCGTCGTATCATATATCTCTATTGTCCTAATGATCTGAGCTCCTGATCCTTGGCTCTTTCGCGGAATGGCTAATCATGTTTCTAGCGCCTCCTGTCGGACCTTGAGTGAGAGGTATGCAAGTCACGCTAACCTTACGCCCTATAAGTGATCCATTCGCTATTTGCATTGAACGTTTCGATCTTCACCCCAGCCTGCCGTTGGCACAGGCAGGCTGGCAATACAATTCTTGCATAGGACTGTGCTTCACCATCGCATGCTCTGCCGAAACCACGGGCACGCTTTCGAAGGGCCTCGACGCGCCTGTCTCCATCGCCTCCCTATGAAATCCACTTGCCAAGGTACTTGCTGGCACTCTTGATATGCTCGTACACCCAGAGAACCTGTACATGCGGTGGGGATTCTGCACCACTTTAGGACTTAATAAGCACTGAGTCAAGGACCGGCTCCGTCGAACTTACCTGTTGATTGATGCGCGTTTGCGGCGGCCAGATACGCTCACACGGAGTGTCGCCCTCGCATATTGTAGTATTGGATCTGCATATCAATTGTCCTCCCCAACTCCTAGATTGTCTAGTTTCAGAATCATCCTTCTCGCAGGATATTCTCCTTTTCCTCTGCTAGACCATTGGCGCCACTGAAGCTGCAGCAGAATAGGGATCTCCTTTATGGTACCATTGGAGTGTAGGTTTTTGCATCTTGGCATCACAAGGAGGGCTATATCGTAGTTCCTTCTTTCCATCAGCTATTTTTCGACAGATCCTGATTTCTTACCATGACTGCCCGTGATATCAGGGTTACTGTCGCATTACTTGTGAGAGCAATTGTTGGATATTCCAAACCGAGCGCTACTGCAATGGCCGCCGACACGATTGGGAATCCTATCGTATGAGCGACAACTACACTCCCGCTCATACGTGGGTTGATCTCAAGAAGCGCAGGCCGACCTTGATTATCTGTCATAAGATCAATGTCATGAAGACCATCTAAGCCAAGGGCCTCCGTAACTTCCAAACAATACTCCCGAATAGGCGCATCTGAGATAACATGATTTCCAGCAAACGGTATCCCCGCTGGATTTACGCGCTGTCGAACTAGAGCATACTTGGCTTTGCCCTTTACAGCGAGTACATCCACATCATAAGCAGGATCTTTAAGAACAGGCATAACCATTAATGACCCGGAAGTAAACCACTCACTCATACGTTCCATTGTTGGAGCTTCATCAAGGCTCATTTCTCGTGTGCCTCTGCCAATCCACGAAGGTGGCGTATCATTCGTCCCGACCAACACGCACATACCCCGCCCACCTCGTCCCACTACTGGTTTCACAATGATAGATCGGTGGGGGTAGCCATAATTTGACATCGCCGCCTGTAGTTCCGCGATCTTAACAACACAAACATAATCTGGAACCTGGATACCTGCTCTTCCTAATGCTTCGTAAGTTGCCTGTTTGTCACGAATGAGATCAAGAACTTCCATTGGACTTGTCAAAGTAACAGCGCCGGCTGCACTGATTGAGCCTCTGCTCCTGGATAGCACAAAGGCTTCTTGATCTGAACCAGGCAAAACGATATCAATGTCCTCCTCTTTCACAATTCGCGCGATTGATTCAACATAGTCTTCGGATTCTCCCCACGGAACTTGGTAGAAAGCATCCACGAAATCCCGCCCCTTTGCTGACGCTGATGCATCCACTCCTACCAAGTATGGCATCAGCAATGGGTCCTCTCGAAGATGTGTCAATAGATCAGGAGCCATTGCACCCCCTACGCAAGTCATGATTACTCGAACACTCATCGTTCCTCCCCAAGGCGGTGCTTGTTTATAGTGGATTTAAACATGTATATTATCTGGCTACATTGTAGAGCAGTCATCTGCCGCAATAGCATTAGATGAGATCCCATGTAATAGGCGTATCTCTTGGAATGCGTCTTTTGGCGACTCGTCCAGTAACGATGTCGAGATACTTTGGGGCAATACCTGGGCTTCCCGACCGTTTTGCCGACATGTTCTCAGGCTTCAAACAATCGCCAGCATCGATATCCACAGAAGCTACGAGGCTCCTATGGAACTTGTCTCTCAAAGCTATTTCCCTTTCGCCAGGCCCCTTAGCAGACGACCCCAAAGCTAATTCCACTTCCCTGACTGCCTCAACCAGGCGTTTCAACTCATTTGGATCTGAAGAAAAATGGTGATCTGGACCCTCCATATCTTGGTCAAGGGTGAAGTGCTTCTCAATAATCCTTGCTCCCAATGTTACCGCAGCAATCGCGCAGTGAATACCAAGGGTATGGTCAGAAAATCCGATTGGATGCTTGGGAAATGCTAACTTCAATGTCCGGATTGCCCGCAGATCTACCTCTAGTGCTCGCGTAGGATACAATGACGTGCACTGCAAAATGCCGATTTGTTGCTGCCCATTCCCCTCCAGAAACCTAACGGCCTCATCAACCTCGCTCAGATACCCCATTCCCGTTGACATCAACACCGGTTTCCCTAGTCTAGCAATTGCCTTGAGTAGCGGGAAATTTGTAATATTCCCCGATGAGATTTTTACGCAGGGCAGTTTCAGCTTCTCTGATTGCCATAACTCGGATGGAGTGGCGAATGTTGCGAATACGTCAATTCCCGCCATTTTCCCTTGCTCTGCAATTCTCCTCCATTGTTGATCTGTGAATTCCGCTTTCTTGAATACCGTATAAGAAATGGAGTTTTTAGTATAGCTTCTATTTGCATTTACTATCTGCGCCTTAACTGCATCCGCACCGGCTTCGGATGCCGCCCGAATCAATTCAAGTGCGAGATTAATGTCCCCATTATGATTAATCCCCATCTCAGCAACAATGTATGTTGGATAACCTTTACCAATATGCCTGCCGGCAATTTCTATATATGATTCCATTTCCTAGCCTTCTTCTGTTTATGAAATAGGGCCTATGCCATGCCCGTACGGCATGTTAGCCATGTGAAAGCACGCGCATTCGCAATTGTCAGTGATTTCGTCACGGGTCTTCCACAACCACTGTAGAAACAAGAGGTATCGAGGAGCAATATTGGCTGCCCTGCCAGGAACCATTTCTTCACGCCGACCGACAAAATGCCAAGCCCCTATGAGGCTGGCAATAACCTCATCAAATCCCCGACGGTTCCAGGGCCTAGCGCCGACCACGATGTAGTTGAGCATCGCTACTTGCTCCCTCCGACATGATGCCAGCTCAAAGGCATCACCGGTTCTTTGCATCCCGGCTGAGCATTTTCCTAATGATAGCGCGAGAGAACTTGGGAGACAAGCCGTACCCAGGCCGGATGGAGTGCACATTACTTCAGTGAAGACGTTGCCTGCGTTTCATATCCTTCACTACAAACAAAGGTCTTCGGCAAACCTAGCTTGTCGCATCATGCCCACCTACTTCATGCGCTACCTGACTCATTGTTTTGTCAGCTACGCGGATGCTATCGACCATGGCTTTGAACTCATGCGGTTCCAGCAAGAAGGCAGGGTCCGCACTAGGAATGTCCCGCGACAAGGTGAAGTGCTTCCCCAAGTACAACCCAAGTGCGACTGCTGCTACCGGGACAGCGACGCCAAGTGAACCACCCCGGGAATACTGGAGAGTAGATTTCTTGAGATGATTCAATCATGGCAAGATCAAACAGATATTCCCTAGAGGCGTGAGAGCGGGCAGTTCGGATAGTGCTGGAGAACTAGCCCAAGAATGATTCTCAATGGTCGGCGATCGTTTTGATTGTGAGCAAGATTGGTTGTTCTCTGGAGAACGCTCGGAAGTGGGTTCGCCGTACCGAGATCGATGCGGGACTGCGCGGAAGCCTGACGAGCGATGAGCGAGCCCAGATCAAGGAACTTGAGCGGAAGAACCGCGAGCTTCGGCGAGCAAACGAGATCCTTCGCAAGGCGTCGGCTTCTTTCGCCCAAGCGGAGCTCGACTGATAACCGAAGCGATGACATCGTTCGTCGATGAACATCAAGAGGCCTACGGGTTGAGCCGATCTCCGCAGTACTACCGATCGCTCCGTCAACCTACTACGAACAGAAGACCCTCCAGGCCGATCCCTCGCTGCTACCGTCACGACGCCGTCCTTGCCGAACACCGCGGCTCCATTTTCTAGAAACTCACGCTTCCAGCGTGCCATGATCGTCGGATGTACATCGTGAGTTCGGGCGATCTCAATCGCATCCTGTTCTCCCTTGAGCATCTCGAGCACCACTTGAAACTGGAATCGCGATGAGTCCCGCTTTCCCTTCTTGCCCATGTCAATCACCTCTTCTCCCCCGAGGTGAACCTACCCGCATCGTTCCCAGACTTACCACTTTAGGTGGTGTAATTTTTCAACCGCCCCCTAATACTCTTTCGCTGACTGTCTTGTGTGTGTATCTGGAGTGAAGGTTTGCACACTAGCTGCGCTAGCTCTTGCGTTCTTAGCTGTATCGATGATCTTGACAGCTTTGTCGAAGCTACGGTTGTGGTTGGCCGACATTTCGGCAATGATGTAAGTCAGATACCCTGGGCCAATACGCTGGCCATTCATCTCAGCAGAATTGGTCACGACCCCTCTTCAATGGATTCAGAACACGCTCGCTCAAAGACTTGACAAAGCTCTCCAGAGATTGTCTCCAGCCCGATGCACTGAAAACCGGCTTTGGCGAACGCGCGCCTGGAAGCTCTGTTAGAACTGAAGACAACTCCCTTCACACGCCTCACGCCCAATTCCTTGCACGCAATATCAGATGTCAAGATCAATGCTCTTGTGCCTAGACCCCTTCCCTGGCAATCCGGTGCAACGGAGAGGTCTATCTCTGCTGTATCTCTACTAATACGGTCGTATCGTATCTGAGCAACAGCCACTTGATTAAGCTCAAGGATCCAGATACGTGTATCGGGAAATGCCAGTTTCCCCTTGTACCACTCAGTATGTCCATCCAACGGAATCGGTCCTGGATGGAAAGAGTGTGCACGAACAGTCGGATCATTCGTCCATTTCCAAAGCACTTCTGCATCTCCAAAGGAAGCAGGGCGCATCCGTAGGTGGTCTGTCTCTGAGATTTCCTGGAATGGTTCGCCCATAACTGAGATAACACGATCAGTTCCGACCCCATTTACCAGTTGCCGCCCGTTTTCGCTCATTGCCTTTCGCCGCTTCGAATTGGAGATGAGCATCTTCATTGCTTGCGTGAGACGTAACTCGCTAATCTCAGCATACCACCCTACGCTTAGCGCAACACCGCGACTATCCAAACCTTCAGCGATTCCTTGTTGATTGTCGGCTAACACCAGCAAGACAGTGGGCAGGCCCATAAACGCCATCTCCCAACAGGTACTTCCGCTAGCTGAAACAGCCACATCGGCCCAGGCCATTAGATCTGGCATGCTTCTTACAGACGTTAGAAGGCGAACATCGAATGGTGACCGGTGAACAGCTTCCTCCAACGAGGCTATGTGTGGATTAGACGGGCCAACGACAACTCTTACTTCAAGGTCTTCTACCTTCAGCTTATTCAAAGCCCTAACTACCTTGAGCGTTGCGTTATCAAAGTCGCTGCCACCCAGTGTAATCAGCGCTTTCCGGGCCACCTCTGGAATCTCTCGCTTCCAGCCCTGCAACCGCAAGAACTCATGCCGGAGAAGCACGTATTGGGTACCTAGCATAAGCTGGGTGTAGGGCTCACAAGAATACCTCAACTGCTCTGCATGCAGATTCTGGTTCAACACAATGTCGGCGTAGTAATGCTCTAAGTGAGCCATATCGTCAATCACGAGCAACGGATGCCCAGCTTCCTTGATTCGCCGCTGATAGGTGGGATCGAAGTGATACCCATCCAGCACCACCCAGGCGTTCGGATGTGCCGCCAACGCTTGCGAGCTGGCTTCCCAATCAGCACGGTCGGGATAAGAACTATCCAGTGGAATGGCTTCGAAACCTTCGTCTGAAAGGCGCTGCAGCAAACCGGTGTTGTCGCAATCGGTGATGAAGGCGACTTCTCCACCGGAATCTTTCCAGGCTTGTGCCAGGGCCAGACAACGCATTAGGTGGCCAGTGCCTATGCGCGCATTAGCGTCAACACGAATGATGATATGCTGGCCAGCTTTTCCATCTACCATGCCGTCCACCCACCATCCACCGGTAGGTTGGCCCCTGTCACGTACGTCGCTGCATCTGAAGCCAGGAACACGACAACGCCCTTCAACTCATCCGGCTCTCCCGTCCTCCCTAACGGTATCCTTGCACAGAGCCGCTGATGAAACGCCGGATTTACAACTTGGAGTTCCTGTTTTGGAAACGGCCCTGGGCTAACCGCGTTGACCCGCACTCCTTCTCTCGCGTACTCGACGGCAGCGTACCGCGTGAGCTGTATGAGCGCAGCTTTCGCCGAACCATAGAATGGTGGATTGCTCTTTTCAAGTGAATCGTAGACCCGCAGATCCGGGCTCACTACCCCGTACATGGATGCGATGTTAATGATGGAGGCATGCCCAGTATCCTCAGCCGCTGTTCTAAGCAGTGCCCTGGCTGCGTCGATGCATCGAAACGCTCCTACGACGCCAACATCATACGCGCGCAAGAAGTTCTCAGCTGAGGCCGTTTTCATGGTTCCTCCAGGCCCTTCGTACGCGTTGTTAACCAGAACATCCAGGCGCCCATGTACCCGAGCGATTCCACTAAAGGAGTGCTTGACCATCTGCTCATCGGTCACGTCAACGACTGACACGCTGCACTGTAGTCCTTCAGAAGAAAGCTCGCCTTGCAGAGCCTCTAGTCGTTCCCCATCCCTCCCCGCCAAGACCACATGTGCTCCAACTTCAGCCAGAGCTCGGGCGATTCTGCACCCCAGATGTCCGGCAGCCCCTGAGATGAACGCCACTCGACCATCCAACCGAAACAGCAGATCTGTCGGTGTTGAGCTCAATCGTTTCGGCATCACAACCTTTCCTCTGGCTTTCGGGGCATTGGAGGCCACACCGCTGGGTTCAGAAGTGCTTCCGGTACTTCCCCTAGCTTCTGCTGCACAATTCCGCACTCAGCTGGTGTAAGAGCAGACGCACACAGGCGCTCGACCGCATGTGGGAGCTGCTCGACCGTCTCGACACCCAAGACTAGTCCGTGAATCCACTCCTGACCTCGCACATAGGCCAGACAGAGGTCAACAACATCTCGCCGGCCCAGATGAGCAGCAAGAGCCCCAAGCGCAGACAGTATCCTGTTCGCGTTCACACCAGGAATTTGCGGCCACAAGGCCGGATTCCCGGCGCCAAGAATCCCTTGTAGTAACGTGCTGCGAGCATGTATAGTCACGTCTGGCCGTGTCCACAATCTTGCATGGAATGCCGGGGATAGCCATCGCCAATCCAGGACATTGAACGGAAGCTGAAGAAACTGAACATCGGGATTGGCGAAAGCCCGACTGGCTTGATCCACGTTCTGCACGGAAGCGCCCAGCGCCCCAATGACACCCTCATCCCGCAATTCGCGCAGTCTTGCCCAGACACACCCAGCGTGACTGTCCATGTGGGCTGTACGGTGAACGAGGAGAATGTCTAGCCGAGTCATCTGTAGCTCGCGGCACGAGCGGAATACGCTGGCATCTACCGCGTTCCTCACATTAGCGTTGTTGGCATCCGGCTGCAACGCCTCAAGGGGATCTAGCTTGGTGACCACCTTCACCGAGCTGTGAGCACTGCTCGCCAAGGCCAGACCGATACGCCGCTCGCTATCTCCGTAGGCCCTGGCAGTGTCAAGATGCGTCACGCCATGCTCAAGAGCCTTCCTGATGATCTGTACAGCCTCGGCTTCGGAAGGACACCCGTCAATGTTGGTCCGCCCATAATCCATACCCAACTGGGCAGTGCCCAGCACTAGAGCGCTGTGCATAGCCCCACGTACCTCGTGTACAGGAACCCGATGCCTAGGTGCTTCATGAAGCATTTCAAGATGCCCGCAGAGAGCTCCCCATGAGGCGGATACTGGATCCCCTCCAGCCTCGCGGAAAACTTCGGCCACCCGTGAGAAGTCTTCAAGCGTATCTATCGTACAGCGCAATCTCTCCCACCGTTTAGGCACATCGAAGCACTTGACAGCCTCAATACCATATGCTGCTCGAATCCATGGGGTAACATGCTCACGTTCATGGCTGGTCACGGCCTTCTGTGCGGCCTCACGCAGCACGCTACATGCAAAGAGCTCGGCAGCAAGCCCATACGGCAGGCCAGCGTCGGGGGATGAGCTCGTTAGGTATGCCAGATTCCGCCTTCGGAACACCTCCAGCATCATGTCAATAAAGTCTGCGTCAGGAAAGACATTATCTGCCGTTAGTCTGACGACAATCGCATCGTCAGGAAGGTCGGCCGTTGCTTGCACGAATCGTTCTAGAACATCGCTCTCAGAACCTCTTGACACCGGAATGTGAGCACGCCGAGCTGCCTCCGCCAGTACGTCGTCGGATGCGTGGGTTGACGTGGCAAGCCTTACCTCAAGACCATTCCGTTGCGCCCTCCTAACTGCAAGCACTGCCACAGGGATCCCCTCCACTGGCAGAAGAACCTTGCCAGGCAGCCGTGTGCTTCTCATTCGAGCCTGGACAATCGCGACTACCCTCATCGTCGATACACCCCTATCACCTTGCGCACCGCCGTAATCACGTCCCCCACATCTTGGTTCTCCATTCGTGGGAAGATCGGCAGGGTAATGATCTCTTCATAGGCGGCTTCAGCCACCGGGCACAGGCCTGGGGCTGTGCCGAATCGCTCACGATAGAAGGGATGGAGATGCACTGGGACATAATGGACGTTAACGCCGATCCCCTCGGCGCGGAGTGCAGCGAACACCTCGGCTCGCGTCGCCTGTAGCTGTGTCAGGTCCAACTGAATCACATAAAGGTGATAGGCGTGAGAGACGTCATCGCGCACAGAAAGCGGGTTAACAGTGGGAAGTTCAACGAAAGCATCATCATATCGCTGGGCGATTTGCTGGCGGCGCTTCACCCATTCCGAGAGCTTCCGAAGCTGGCTTGATCCAAGCGCACATTGAAAATCGGTCAGGCGATAGTTGTACCCAGATCAACCATCTCGTAGAACCAGGAGCCTTGCTGTTCGCGTTGACGGTGATCGGCTGTGATGCCATGATTGCGAAAGATTTGCATGCGTTGAGCTAGTTTGGGGTCATCGGTCGTGATCATTCCACCCTCGCCAGTAGTGACGTGCTTCGCCGGGTGAAAGCTGAACGTGCTCAGATCGGCCAGAGAACCGACCGCCTTTCCCCTGTAGCTCCCGCCGAGCGCATGGCAAGCGTCCGCTACAAGGCCAATCCCGTTCTCCTCGGCAATGTCTCCCAGACGATCGTAGTCACAGGGCTGCCCGGCGTAGTCGACCGCGATGATCGCCTTGGTTTGTCGTGTGATCTGCCCTTCCACGGCCGAAGGATCCACCAGCAGCGTGTCTGGATCCACGTCAACGAAGACAGGTGTGCCCCTTTGATATACCAGGCAATTGGCAGTGGCTGCAAACGTCATCGCAGGCACGATCACTTCATCACCCGGCCCAATGCCCAACGCAAACATCGCCGCATGGAGCGCCGCGGTTCCGTTGCTCACGGCAACGCCTTCATGGATTCCTACGTATTCCGCGAACGCTCGCTCAAACTCCTCGACCATTGGGCCCGTGGTCAGCCAATCGGAGCGCAATACCTCAATAACTGCTTGGATCTCTGTTTCATCAATCCACTGATGCCCATAAGGCAAGAGATTCTTGCGCACAGGCTTGCCCCCATCAATCGCCAGCTTATCCATCGACGCCCTCTATCATTTCTTGAAGCTCTTCTTCAGTCAACCAGTGTTGGTTATTGTCACTGGCATATCGAAATCCTTCCGGAAGTTTCTTCCCGCCATCAAGACAGCTGTAATCCCAAAACGGATGTTCAGGTTCAATGATGAAATGATCTTTAAACTCTCTAGCGTGACGAGCCTCTTCTTCTGTGATTAGAACCTCGTTGATCTTTTCTCCAGGGCGAATTCCAATGATCTCCTTTTCAGCGTCGGGAGCGATGGCATTAGCTAGATCCAAAAGTCCCATACTGGGGAGCTTGGGTGCGAAGATCTCGCCACCCTTCATGAGCTCTAGACTTCGAAGGACGAACTCGACACCTTGATCCAGGGTTATCCAGAACCTCGTCATCCTCTCATCCGTGATAGTAATCTTACCGTTCTCGCGCTGCTTCAGGAATAGCGGCATCACACTGCCACGACTACCCACCACGTTACCATAACGCACAACACTGAACCTCGTTCCCCCCCGGCTTGCATAGGTATTTCCTTGCGCAACCAGTTTCTCGGCGACAAGCTTAGTGGCGCCATACAGATTTATTGGGTGAGCAGCCTTGTCAGTGCTCATGGCCATCACTTTCTCAACTTCATTATCTATAGCGGCGTCGATCACGTTTGCCGCACCGTCAATGTTGGTTCTAATAGCTTCGATAGGGTTATATTCGCACGCCGGTACCTGTTTCAAGGCAGCAGCGTGCACTACAATGTCAACTCCGTTCATGGCTCGCGACAATCGCGCTTTGTCTCGGACATCACCGATAAGAAACCGCAACCTCGGATCATCATTCAACTGCTGCTGCATTTGCAGCTGTAGCAGTTCCCCTCTCGAGAAGATGCGAATCGCCTTTGGATTGTATTCTCTAAGCACGGTTTCCGTGAACTTCTTGCCAAACGACCCAGTACCGCCAGTGACAAGCCAAGTCTTTCCTAGCAGCATCATACTATCGCCCTTCCCCGCTTGATTATGGTGTTGTTCTCCATACTCATAGGATAGCGCAACTGATAGAGCAGTCAACCCACATGAAGTACAGAGTTTCCCAGGCAGGGCGAGATCGCCACGACACTCAGACGCAACCAGGGAACAATCAGCCGAGAACTACGCCGCAACCGTGGGTTAAGGGGATACCGGCCCAAGCAAGCCCATCGCCTGGCGCTGGAGCGACGATCTGCAAGAGTTCTCCCTCGGTTAAGCAGCCCCGTATGGCGGCAGGTGGAGAAACTGACCTGCCAGCACCGGAGTCCGGGGCAGATCTCCGGGCGGCTTGAGAGCGAACAATGTATTCGCATCAGCCATGAGCGCATCTACCAGTACATCTACACTGACAAACGCTCGGGCAGAGACCTCTGCCGCCATCTTCTCGCTGCCAGAAGAAGCGACGCAAGCGCCACGGTTCGTACGATCGTCGTGGTGTCATTCTTAACCAAGTCTCGATCGATGAACATCCGAGCATTGTCGATGCCAAACGCCGGTTCGGCGACTGGGAAGGAGACACCCTAATCGGCAGACGCCACCACGGAGCCTTGCTCACGTTGGTTGAACGCAAGTCGTTTTACACCGTCACCAGAGCTGTCCGTCGCAAGACCACCGCAGCAGTCCATGAGGATGTCGTAGCAAGTCTCACGCCGTACAAGGAGCGGGCGCACACTCTTCCCAACAATAGCAGTCGAGAGCTCGCCGATCATGAGGGGATTGCCGGTGATCTTGAAGCACCGGTCTACTTCGCCCATCCTTACGCCTGATGGGAACAGGAACTGAACTAGAATACCAATGGATTGATTCGCAAGTACTTCCCAAAGGGTCGAGATCTAACCACCGTAAGTGAGGCTAAGACCGAATACGTGATGAACCAACTTAACCACCGCCCGAGATAGGCCCTTGGCTTCCCGACCCCCTACGAGGTAGTCTTCAAGACTACACATGCCCTTGACGGTTGCACTTGCTAGTTGAATTCACCGTAAGAATACTTCTCGAAGAACCGTCAAACAGGGGGATGACTCCCTCATCATTCAACATTTCTCTCACGTCCCGCCCCAGGCTTTGCCTTCCGGAGGATCGTCAGAATCGTTGAGCGCAAGTCCTTATCCCTCTTCCATAACCTCCAATAGTATGCTGCCGAACCGATAACGCTGATTGCTATGAGAATTGCCGTGGAAGCACCGAACCACCATTTTGCCACTGCCACCGCCAGGATTATGGGCCCACACGACACGAGGACTTTCAGCAAGACCTTAACGATTCCTGATAATGATACTCCCGCTAAGCTAAACATGCCTAGTCCAAACCCAAGCAACACCAAACCTCCCGACACAGAGAGCAAGAATAATGCCACATAAACGCTATTCAATAGTCCACCAGCAATAACAGACATCAGAGTAGTTACTACAGTTGCTACACTGAACATGAGGCTCAACTCTTGCCTCTGGAAAATATTCGGCAGCGTTTTAAGTGGTGTTATTATGAATGAAATGAACAGTTTAAAACTCAGAATCTGGGCATACATTCCTGCTTCCGCCCAATTCTCCCCAAAAACAAGAGCAAAAAAACCGTCTCCGTTAACTGCGAGCAACAGGAACGGCAACATAGAAATCCGAGTCATCTGAATAAACAGATTCTCCACAAGTGCCGCTCTTGTACCGTCATGTCGAGCTCGTGCCGCCCTTTGATAGAATACTTCCGCAATAGAACTGCCGATAAACGCCGCCGGCATACTCAATACAACAAGTCCCAATCCGTAGTATCCAATGACTGATTGGGAGAAGTACATGGCAAACAGGAATATCGTCATTGAAGTCGAGAGTCTGGCAAGCACTCCCGTCCAAAGACTATACATGGGGAATTTGCGATACCGCTTCATACCTTGAGCCATACTGCGCCACTGAATGCTGCGTTTGAACAATTGTCCGCTCTCTTGCCAGATTCTTCCCCCAAGAACGCCACTCATTGCAAGTGAACCGGCAATGCCACCTACAATCAAACTGCCAGGTGTTGCAAGACCAGATAAGCCGGCACCAATAAGGACGCCCTTATTCACTACGGAATTTGAGATTCTCGATACTGCAATACGGCCAAATCGTCTATTGCGCACATTCCAAAACCGAAATGAAACGTATAAGCCATGTGCCAATACATCTACTGGAATCAGCCACAGATACCTACCCAGCTCGGGCGCTTTCAGCCAACGCAATAGCAAATCCGAACCGAACCAGATAAGTGGTATTGTTAAGGCAACCATAAGCAATGTGAGCGAGAGACTGACGCACAACATATTGGACGCTACTTCATCCCTTTGGGGTAATACTATGGAACTACTGTAGCCGAGGCCCACAAATACAGCAATCGGCATCACGATAGAACCGAATAGATTGAATGCCCCATAGGCGGCAGGGTCATATAATCTAGTCACTATTGGCATTAGAAATATGCCAAGAGTCTGCGTAAATAGCGGCGCCGAGGCCATTCTCAGCACGTCCCCTGCAAACGTGCTCCGTTGTGAACGGTGCTTCACTTCTCCATTCTCCATTACTGATTTGGCCCCGTGTTTCTGCTTTCAAGGTGCATATAGCCCGTTAGGCTGGCTCGCCTGATAGTATGTCGTTCTCCACTTCTTCCCAAGTTACCTTTTCGTAGACGGGGCTTTCGAATCCGTCAGGAACGATATTGTAGATCTTCAATCCCTGCGATCTTGCGTAATCATTCAAGATTCTGTGGTCCACATAGGAACCCTCACCCTTCTTCATGACGCAGATGCTCCTATAGAAGCTACCTTTTTCAAATAGCCCGAAATATTCAGCAGTTGAACCCGTCTTGCGATTGCGAGCGTCAATGGCTTTTCTGGCTTCAATCTCTGCGCTTTTTCTTCCCATACTCATCGGGAATATCCGGTTATCATAGAAATGACATTGATATGTGGGTTCATATGTATAGCCGGCGCCGCATAGATAGATCTCTTTGAACCCCATATATAGCATAATAAGAATTGAGAAAAATACAACTCCTCCTCCGGAGATACTACGTCTCGTCAAATCGGCCACGACATTATATGGTACGCCAACGGGCGCACGAAGACGTTTCTTGCATTTCGCATAATATATGGTCTTCTGCTGGAATATAGCATGCTTCTCGATGCACTTGTACGTGTCACTATGCAAGATTAGTATCGTCTCATGCCCAAGTCTCTTGTCAATCTCTCTATAAGACTCCGCATGTCCGAGCGGCCCCAACTGATACTCCGACCATTGAGGCAAGGCGGGACACATGATCTTCTCGTTACCCAGAATCACAAAGTAGTCTAACCCGATTTTTCCAATATCTTCATGAAGAAAGATCAGATTTGCGCCCATGGTGTACTCATCTTTTAGTTTGTTAATGTCGACTTGTTGAAGAGATTCTCCAGTCAATAATAAAAATGCTCGTTTGCCCGAGTATAGATCATTAAGGATGATATTCTTCTTAAGCCTTTTCCTGCCCTGAGGATCAAGAATATCCTTGCAGGCATAATATCCCGGCCTTAATAGGTCCTTCACTTTATCTCGAAGAATGTTCTTCATCAGTCGTAGTCGTGCCTCCCATGATGGCTCGCCTGCTGGATGATCGCTGCAGTCAACACATGTTCATCCGCCCTGGGCTGGAGGACTGCCGTTGCACCGATCGATGTTGCCTGAGAGCCCGACACACCCTTTGTTCCGACACACCGGGACGTTGCCTTATGGCATCGATGCGCGCACGACGTCGTTTGGGGCTCAGAAGCTTCCCTTCGCTGATTCCTGGAGAATCATCTTGTCCCGTGTGAGATGGGAAACCGCCTTGCGTGGTCGCAATTGCTCCTTCTCCAACTCGTTGATCCGGTTCATCTGGTTGAGCCTCATCCCATCGCATTCCCTCCTTGGCCACTCATACCGTATCCTCCTTTGTCCATTAGCACTGTATACATCCAGAAGATGCCAAAGGCCCATTTGGTCTCGTGCGTGGGCGACGACCACAAGATTTCTCTTAGCGCTTGTGCGTGCGTCTCAGCAATCCTCCCCCTAGCCGTAATCTACTCTTCTACCTTCTCTAGCCGAGGTATTCGCATCGCAACCTGAATATTCGCTAGGCGGTAATTGTACCCAATTCCACGAACCTGTTGAACGATCGTACCGTAACCACTGGCAAACCAAAGGACAACCGAAACGCCTCGGCCAGCTTATCAGCTCCCATATTCGTGGCCGAGCAAGGTGATTGGCCTTGTAGTGCGTACTCTTCGTCAATGGGGACACGGCACCCCTTCGTGGACAATTCTCGAACTCCGCTAAGTAGCAAACGACTTGCGCTGCAATCGGACCGATTTCTGGGGATATGTCCAGATAGCATCGGCAGAAAGCCAGAAGGATGACGTAATCGCAGCTCAACGCGAGGAGATTATCAGGCTCCGCACTGAGGTCAAGAGCCTGCCACCGCTCGCCTTTCCCGCCCTACGGCGTGGGCTCTTCTTCACCCCTTCCGGAGGCAAAAGGCGACAGCAGCCGCTTGAGACGATCAGTCCCGCTCCGCCGGTGGGACGGTGTAGTCAAGTGACAAGATGCCGAGGTCGTGAAGCCCTGATCGACGAGAGAGCGTAGGAGAGCGTAAACACTGCTCCCAACTCTTCCAGAAGCTCATTATTTTGCCAGAGAGTCCCGAATAGGAGCATCAGGACAAGGAGTCCTGCCGTTGCCCCATGGGGGATGATGAATCGGAGCGTTGTCTCTTTGACTCGGCTCAACCACAGCCAACCCGCAATAGTCACCAGCGCAAACGCTAGCGTACCCCACCGATACAGACGCCAGAGAAGCGGGTTGGAGAGGTTATGGACATTCAGTTCTCCCTGGTCATTGATCTGCTCCAGTACAACCGGCGTACTCCAGCCAAACAACCTTTGCCCCCAGCTGATCTCCTCCAAGCCGAAGAACAGGAACGTAATACCTATTCCAACGAGGAACACGGCTACGACTTTGCGATGATCCGCTGATTCCCGTCTATGGAACATGGCTGCCCCGAAGAACAGGAAGCTTGAGCCCATGAAGAGTATCGCAGTCAGCGTTTCAAGGAGACCGTCCTCTCTATGCAGAAGATCCATGCCTGGGATTCCCTGCAAGAACCAGAGCCCGACCAGAATCAGACCTGTGATGGAGGAACTCCACAGGAGAACGAGAGAGAATCGCCTGCCAGTGAGATTGCTGTACAGGATAACGAGACGGCGGATCATCCCGGAAAAGGCAGCTGCCCAGATGACGGCCGAAATGCCCCCGCTTAGAAGCAACGCGCCAATCACCATCAGCCTTTGATAGAGGTGTTCAATCCCCATGACGGTGATGTTCCGATTAGGGATTAGGTACTTCTCCGCAAACCCAACCGCGTGAACGAAAAGCGGTCCCGCAAGGAGGAAACACGTAATGCCCGCACTCGCCAATAGGAGACCGAGCACTTGCCATGTAATTCGCGCACTGCCTCCACTGGTGTTATGCCTGGCTGGGTTCATGCCCAGAGTTTGCTAGGGTTGGATGTCTTTGGCAAGGAAGGTCTGTGGTTGTCTCTGTCAATAAGCAGCCCACCCACAGTTCAAGGAAATTGCCTTCTCTAATCAGGAGAAGATCATACTCGTTTGCTAGATGATTAAATGCATGAAACTCTTATCTTGTATCCCTGTATCTATTTCCATACCTCGAACGTTATATCATAAAAGTTAAATAGGACATTACTTCGTGGCGCATTCCACAATGATCAGCGTTGTCTCCCATATTCCCGGCACAACTTGCGAGATGAAGGGCGGGCTCGCTATTCTCCACATCGGAATTCGTCATTGGGTTCCCTCAGGATCAGGAACTTCGCCGAAGCAATCTTCGTCAAGAACCGCAATTTCACGGTCGCGAAACCCCTTCTGGTGCGATGTCTTCCAAATCGCTTCCCCTTCTAGAACGGAAAGAAAGCGTTCGGCACTTTTCCCGTCCCCGAAGTTGTACGTTGGCTGATACGATGGTGCTGTCTCGGTTGCATGTATCGCAGCCAAGATCTCAGACGCATCTCTTCCTCCTACATGCACGATCGACGGATGAGAGAATCGTCGATGCTGGCGACTTCCAATATCAATTGATGGTATCCCGTACACAGGCGCTTCCCGGATACCGGCGCTTGAGTTTCCGATTATGAATTGTGCATTCCGTAGTAACGTCAGGAAGTACTCCACTCGAAGCGAAGGGTAGCAAGCGAAACGAGGATCGTCCGTCAACATCTCGTATGCGGTGAAGATCAGATCAGCTCCTTGATCGTTATTCGGATAGATGACGACGTAGTTCAGCTCAGATTGTTTCATTGCACGTACAAGCGTCTCGACTGACTCCCTAGTTTCACTGAGGTTCGTTGTCACAGGATGGAGAAGTGCAACCGCATACTCTTCAAACGGAATCTGATAATGCCCAATCACTTCCTCGAACGGAGGAAGCGTTTCCGAAAGCATCAGATCGATGTCAGGAGATCCGATCACATAGATGGCCGATGCATCTTCTCCCATCTGTTTTAGACGTACGGCGGCCTCCGAGTTAGCGGCAAAGTGAATGTGAGCCATCTTTGTGATCGCGTGGCGGATCATTTCGTCCGCCGTCCCTGAGACTTCTCCTCCTTCGATGTGTGCAACAAGAATGTTACGAAGAGAGCCAACGATTGCACCAGCCAGCGGCTCGACGCGATCACCGTGTACAACGATGAGGTCCGGATTCATCTGCTCAACGTAGTTCGAGAGGCCAAGGATCGTATTCGCCAGGACGCGGTCCATCGGTTCTCCCGGCGATTGGTTCATGAACGTGTACAGACTGCGAAACCCGTGATCGAGGCGGTGATTCTTCATTGTGCTGTATACCTCGTCAACCGTGTAGCCGTAGCGAGACAGGGTGTGCATCCCGGTTACGAATAGCGCATAGTCGAGCTTCGACGAGCCGTTAACCCGATGGATAAGCGACTTAACCTTTCCAAAATCCGCCCGCGTCCCGGTAATGAACAGGATCTGTTTCTTCATCTCACGTGATCCCACCTCAGCTGTTCATTCTTACGGATGTCCATGCGAGCTGTCTTTCCCAAGATCTCCTCAAACGAGCCAGCGAGGATCTCACCAGTTCCCGGCCGCTTGACCCAGATGTTGTCCATTGAGAACGTCTTGCCAGCCTGGATGTCGCAGATCGCAACTACGCTCGCGTATGCAAAATCGATCGTTGGCTGCTCCTCTTCGAGAATAGTCTTGGTCCCCCCTATTGCAAGGTAAACTGCCCGGCTTCCTTCAATGAGCATGCCAAGTTCGTCTGGATCGATCGACAGTGGAACATCAGGGCCTGGCCACGTCTTGTCAGACGTGTAATGCTTTTCAAGAATGCTTGCACCTAGAGCGACCGAGGCGAGAGCCGTGTGGATGCCGAGCGAATGGTCACTCAGTCCGAGAACCGCATCCGGGAATGCTTTCGCCAGTTCTCCCACCACACCAAGGCGGATTTTCTCATATGGAGTCGGATACATTGATGTGCAGTGCAGGAGCGCATACGAGACGTCGGCATGCCGAAGAATGTCCACTGCCGGAGTGATACTTGCGAGGTCGTTCATCCCGGTGCTGAGAATGACCGGTTTGCCAAATCCGGCAATATGCTTCACCAACGGATAGTTGTTGCACTCTCCGGAACCAATCTTGTACGCTGCGACATCCATTCGATGGAGACGATCCGCAGCATCTCGCGAAAACGGCGTGCACAAGTAGATCATGCCGAGTGACTCGACGTATTCCATCAGACGATGTTCCTCGTCTTCCGAGAAAGAGCATCGCTTCATGATTTCCCAAATACTCTCATCCGCGTTTGTCGGGACAACATCGTTTGGAATCATCTCGTCATCAATCACGTGACTCTGAAACTTCACGCACTCACATCCGCGTTCCGCCGCATCGCTGATCATACGGATCGCTTTGTCAAACTGCCCTTCATGGTTGATCCCGATCTCGGCGATCACAAACGGAGGATATTCAGGTCCGATGACTCTTGTTCCGATCTTAATCGTCGGTCGCGTGTTCATTTACCCGCTCCTTATTCAGGGATGAGCCCGACTCCGACCTTGAACCGCGGATGCCAGATGCCGTCTCGCCCTTGCCGGAAGAGCGCTGGGTTATACCACTTGTCCATCGTTGACCAGAAGTCCCTCACTGACATGTGCGTAAATCCGCAAAAATTGTCAACAATCCCCTGATCGAGGTTCGGATCACGTTTCTCGACGTATGGAATCATCTCTTCCCGCGTTTCCAGCCCAGTTCGGATCCAGCGAGATGCCATTTCTGTTGCAGACGTATGCCCGAACTTCGGGTACTTCAGGTACTGGTTCAACAGGTACCCGAGCGAGTCAATCGAGTTGAACTGCTCCAGTGTCCCTTCGCGTACGTGCTCATGACTCAGATGACGGAACCCTCGTCGCTTTGCCACAAGATAGTTGTGATGTGAGTCCCAAGGGACATAATAGCTGAGATAGATTGGCTCTAGCCCGGCGGCTTCACATGCTTTCACGGTTGGTTGAAGGGTCGAGTTGAGGTCCTTCTCGGTCAACTGGCCATCCGACAGCCAAACTTTCCACTCGACTGGCTTTACAACGTCGTTGAGTGGTTGAAGCATTGCGGAAGGTGTTTCGTAGTTATGCTCGCCACCGTAGGTGTAGTTGACGTTTTCCCCGTAGATCAAGAGCTTCACGCCAAGATTGATGGCCATTCGATAAGGATAAGCGTAGATCAGTGCATCTGCATACCACGTCGGCGAGCCAAGATACTCAAATGCCTTTCGAGACATGATGCGAGCAACGTGCCGGTTTGGGTTCATCGCAATCATATCGCAGCTGAACGTCTCAGACAGGTTTTCGACGTTCTTGCGTCCCGTTTCCGTCCAGTCAATGTTCCCCACCGACAGGAGAATCGGATTCATCCCTAGGAGTTCCTTCATGACGTAGACCTGGAAGTGAGAATCCTTTCCTCCAGAGACGGCAATTGCGCAATCGTAGCCGTTGCCGTTCGAACCACGATGCTGATTACATACCCCCTCTAGTTCCGTCCAACGCGCATCCCAGCCGGTGACTCTTTGTTTCTCGAAATTGATGCACGCCGAGCAAACACCATTCTCAAATACGATACCGGGACGTGTGTTAGGCATCAGGCATTTCTTACAGTATTCCATGAATCTCTCCTTCGTCGGATCCTAGCAGAATGTCGGCCTGTTGGAGATCCCACTCGCTATCGATATTGAGCGAACGTTCAATCGGCATTTGATACGCGTAGGTTGGTTCAGGGAACCACGTCCGCTGAATACGAAGAATCTCAGGCCTAATCAGGTAGATCGCACCATTAACAAAGAACGCTCTGGGAAGCTCCTGTCGTCGCAAGTAGCCCGGCGGGATGTCACAGAATGGCTGCAGCGTCCCTTGTTCGTCGATCAATCGGATGAAGTACGGGTGCGCAGGAGATTCACACACACTGACCACAGCGTCAGCATTGACGTGAATCGCAAGATCGACCGCTTCATCAATATCGATCGCTGTCCTAAGCGGCGACGTCGGCTGAAGAAGAAGAACAAAGTCTGGTTTCCATTGCTCATTCTCTTCAAACCATTTCAGCGCGTGCAGAACGACGTTGACATGAGACGATGCATCTTCGGCCAATTCAGGCGGCCGAATGAACGGAACAGCTGCTCCATACCGCTCTCCCAACTCAGCGATCTTCTTATCGTCAGTCGAGAGAACGACTCGAGAAACAGATTTAGCAGCCTTTGCTGCTTCGATCGTCCAACCAATCAACGGTTTCCCCGCGACCATGCGCGTGTTCTTCCGCGGCACACCTTTCGACCCACCTCGCGCCGTGATCAATCCTAATATATCGAACTTGCTTTCCTTACACATTGACGCTCATTCCCGTCTTGTCCTCTCGTAACGCATCTCCCTATCGGAGATGCGTCCGGCGGCTTCACCAACAATTTCAATGCATTTCGCGAGCAACAAAGTCAACATTCGGCTAGTGTCGAGTGCGTCTCTTTGTCCTCCCATTGCGAAGTTAACCGCGTCCCGCACTGCTTCAAGACTACTTGAATTCAACTCGTAACTGCAACTTTGAAGCTCGGTCTAGGGTGCCAAGCTTCACAGTACTGTTTGCAGCTGGCTGGTTGAGGTAGGGACAAGAAAGAGGGTCACTGAGGCAAGATCACCAGGCAGCAATTCCGGGGCAGAACGATCTCCCCCTCCCTTTGGAAAACGATCCCCTGGCTTTTGGTTACCCTCATCTCCCGGATATCCTTCACCCCCTCCAGTTTCTACACCTTGAGAGTAGGGATACCGGGGATCATTCTCGTATATGGCTGACTTCTCCAGAGCACGCCGCCGAATGGTAAAGGGTAGAGCCACACGGGGCTTGTCATAACTGTTGGCCGTCTCGAACTCAAGTGGTGGGCCGCGCAAGGTGCTTCCTCAGCTCTTCTACACCCACGAATGGGCCAGAGACACGCCCTGTATTCATGTTCTCAGTGGCTTGGCGCTCCTTCTTCTGCCGCTCCTCAGTCCTTCGACCGGCTCGACTGCAAACACTACTGCAACACAGCACATCCTGGGCGGAAGTGTCTTGGGCCAGGCTCAACACGACCTGATTCACCTATCGATCTAACCCACCCAATCATGTTAACATGCTCAGATATGGAAATTGTTCCTGGATCTGCTTGAGAAGACGTCACGAGGCTTGCGGATAGGAAATGATCGATCGAAGCTTCACAGCGCCCGTCATTCCATTCCTGGCTTCCCTACGAGTAATACGCCATGAACTTCGAGGCCTCTACGCGAAGAATGCGTGAGCTTTCCCGAAAGCCAATCTATCAGCTCTTGTCTCCCAATTCAGTTTACACTGATCCCCCCCCGATGCATTTACTCATGTATATAGGAAGCTATACGCATTCACATCTTCCGGCTGATGATGGGCAATCGATACCAGGCAAGCCCATGCGCTTGTCCTGTTTGAGGAGATATGGTACAAGAGAGGGCAAGGAGGCAATGTGGAAGAACATGAGGTCGAGTTAATCGATTATTTGCGCACGCTGTGGTGGGGGAAGTGGATCATCCTGGGATGCCTGGTTGTCGCGGTCGGGCTGAGCGCATTGTTCGCGGGCCTGCAACCCACGCCGACGACGACGTACAGTGGCTCGACGGAGATCATGTTGCGAGAGTATGTTACAGCGGCGTTCGCTGGGGGTCAGGGCGCGGCGGTTGCCATGACATCTGCGGTGGGGTTCACGCTGCCGGCGGTAGAGTACGCGGTGCCAGGCATCGCAGCGAGCCTAGCAGACAATCGTATCACGTTGTCGCGAAGTGACGCTGAATCAGCCGCCGCCGTGCGCGAAGCTCTTGCCCAAGCCGAAACGGTGCTGAAACAGCAGTTACCGCTCGCCCTGGCGAAGGAGTTCGAGCACCTGGCGAAGGTAACGCGATTCGAGCAAGGTGACCTAGTTGCGCAACTCGAGATCTTGCTGCAGCGACTGAGCGAGGAACAGGCCTCCGATGCGGCCCTCGTGTCACAGGCGCTGGCCGGACATATCGTCGGGCTGGAGGCGCAGCTCGCTCAGCGGCAGGCGTACCTCGACGCGCTCGAAGCGGTCGAACCTGGCAACCTCTTTGTACTCAGCTCAATCGGCGAGCCGACGCTCACAATCACGGCGTCGGAAGCGAGGAACCGTAAGACCACGATTGCCATCGCGGGGTTCCTCGGTTTGATGCTCGGCGTGCTGTTGACGTTCTTCGTGCACTACCTGGTTCAGGTGCGCGAAAGAGAGCGTCGCGCAGCGGTGAAGGACGAACGGAGCTAAACGCAAACGTCGGGCACAGGTCCCGACGCTACAGATAGATCCTGCGACGTTGCGTGAAGATCTTCGTCGGGGACATTCACGAAATTCAGTGGATGATCACGACTTCTTCGTGGAGATCGATGCCGTATGCATCTCGAACACGAAACTTCATCCTCTCGATCAATTCGAGGACATCGCCGGCGTTCTCTGCTCCTTCGTTGACAATGACGTTGGCGTGTTCGTCTGAAACGTAGGCCCCTCCGACGCGCAGCCCCTTACAGCCGGAACGGTCGAGGAGTTGGCCGGCAGTCGGTCCTTCGGGCGGATTGCGGAAGATACAGCCAACCGAAGCGCCCGCGGGTAGACGGTCAATCCGCTCCACCATCGTCCGGCGAGCACGGGCGGTGCAGGCATCCGGATCGTCACGGTGAAGGGCAAACTCGACCTCGATGATCACGCCGGAAAGGTCACCGGTCAGCAGCGCGCTCGTCCGGTATCCCAGTGCCAGAGTCGCCATTGGAACTCTCTTCTCGCCGCTCGGGCCCTGGACGGTGACTCGCTGCAATACGCCGGCTGTCTCACCGTCCTCGGTCCCAGCGTTCATTACCACCGCGCCGCCGACGGTCCCCGGAATCCCGTACGCCCATTCAAGTCCGGTCAGACCGGCACGGCAGGCAGCCCACACTACAGCAGACAGCGCCTCTCCGGCCGCGGCCCGGAGCGTGACGCCATCAATACGCAAGCCACGAAGGCAGGCCGTGTGCACGACTAGACCATCGAAGCCGGAATCGGTGAAAAGGATGTTGGTCCCGCCGCCGAGGACACAGTGGGAAACGCGATTCGCCCCTGACCAGGCGATGGCCGCGGCCAATTGCATGCCGTCCGTCGGACAGACATAGAACCGGGCCGGACCGCCGACCTGGAGCGAGGTGTGGGGCCCGAGAGGAACGTCGCGAGAGATCAGCCTGTCCGTCTGTCCCGGAGAGATTTCCTTAGGTGCGCCCAAGATCGTGACCCTCTCCTTCGATTTCCTCACCTTGCCGAGGAAGCCGTTTCACCTCAGTCGACTGTGTCTCCCCAGTCCCGTTCCGGATCGTTCCATTACGCATACACCAATTGATATCTGCACTCTACCCTGTCGGTCATCAACGTGAGTACGTGTCGATCAAGTAGCATCCCCATCTTGCCGCTGATCCGCTGTTTGCGTCACTCTCTTCGGTAGATGTCTGCAGAGCGATTGTTTGTGATGATGTTGCTCTCGAGTTCAACCATTCGAACGCTACTGCCAATCCTCATCCCAACCCCGCTCGCGAGATCCCAGCCGTTGCCAGTAATGATGCACCCGGTGACAACAAGCCGATCGGTCCAATTGGCGTCCATCCCGTCCATCCCGTTGTCGACCAACTCGCAGTTCTCCACGCGCATCTCGACGATTCTGCCGCTGACGCCGATCATGTGGATTCCTGTCCACCGATTCCCATAGGAGCGACACTGACGGATGGTGACGTAGTCGAGCCGGTCGCGGTTTATCTCGATTCCATGGCCGCTGTCCCCTGGAAGCGACGAGTTGGTCACGCCGATTCGTTCAAGGGTCACGCGATCAGCATCGATCTCGATCGTTCCCTGAATCACGGCCAGCTCAGCGTACTCCGGATCGGTCATGACTGTGATCTGAGGAGCGAAGATCCACAGTTGTGCCTGATACACTCCGGGAGCAAGGATCAGCACGTCTCCAGGATGGGCTTCAATAAGCACATTGAACCAGCTCGATGGTCGCAATCCTCGCTCTCCTGGCCATGCGGGGAACTGGATCGGAATCCACTCATCGTTGCTGTACTCGGCAAACCGCTCGGCAATCAGCACACTTCCGGATAGCTGGACATCCTGAGAAACGCGAATCTCACGCGCCGGCGCCAACTGCCCCAAGAGCAGCAGGATCGTTCCAGCCACCAGAACAGCCTTCATCTTCACTCCTCTGTGCCACCGTAAGAATCTCTGTCACCGCTCCACCAAGTATACACAAGGGGCACGCTTCTGCGGGATACAATCTCCTTCTCGCGCCCGCTCGCCAAGCAACGCACTGCGTTGCCGCTCACTCAAGGCGCAGAGGCGCAGAGGAGAAACCAGTTCATGGTTAACAAGCTCCAAGCTAAGTTCTCGTGGTCTTCTTACTTCGCTTCCTTGATCTTCCTCGGGTGATTGCTTCCTGTTCTTGAATGTCTTGCTCCGTGTCTCAGTGAGCTCTGTGAGAGGATGGTTCTAATGAACTGGGAACGAATTCGATCGAAAGACCTATGTCTCGCCCGCTCGTTGCACTCGCTCAAGGCGCAGAGGCGCAGAGAGAAACTGCAACAGCCACTGAGCTTGTATTGGCCTACCCCATACTACGTCTTTGAGTCTTGTTTATTGACGTCCTCCGCGTCCAACGAACCGACCTATCGGTTCGCCGACTCTGCGGGAAATGGGTTTCCTTGCTGTTCGTCACCCAACGAGGATGCAACTTGCGAGCAAGTTGTGTGTAGGTCAACCATGAAAGGAGTGCCCGATGCATCGACAGGCAGTTCTTGTTTCCGCGGGAAGACCGGACCGCGTACTCTTCACTTCCAGTGAGTCCGGATTGGTCGAGCTGATCGGACCTGCTCGGGTACTCCGTTCCATCCGCGCTGAAGGCGAAACGGCACCTCGGAGCGGCCTCCTCGCGGCAATCGACGCATCTGTCACACAAGAGAGTTTCCGGATCAAAACTCATGTAGGATTGCACTATTACGGGGGGTATAGCTAATGAAGCGCATCATTCTCCTGGCGTTGCTACTTGCAGCGACCTTCGCCTTTGCCGGTCTCGGACAATCCGAGGGATTAATCGTAGCGATCGACCAAACTACCCGCGACCAGTGGGAGGCCGTGGCTGATTCATTCCAGCGTGTCCACGGCGTCACGGTCGGATTCCGCTCGTACTCCCAGAGCAGTCTCCCGACGCAGATCGCCGTCCAATCCTATCGCTCATCGATCCAATTCCATCTGGTGATGGTCCCGGAGGGTTGGGCTGCCTCCCTTTCCCCATTCCTCGTCGACTTGTCGAGTCTTGACAGCACACTTCGCAGCCGCGGTGTCGCGCCGATCACATCCGGCGGTCGCGTCCTTGGCGTGCCGATTCCATTCGCCGATGGGTGGTTCCTTGGCGTCGTCAAATGGCCGGCAGATCAACAATCGGCCATCGAGTTTCTTGTCGCCACAGCCACGGGAGCGACCTCTGACTCGACTCCCAGGGTAAAGGAACTGGAAATCGTCACCAACTACGGGAAAGAGAAGATCGCGCGCGCGAACCACAATCCCAAACTCGACGGATCTCTTGAAGCTCTGCTCGGAGTAGCACAGCAGGCGCTGGGGGCGATTGCGACCCAGATGATGAGCGCCCTTCCGTCGGCGGCCCGCGTCGCCCTCGACGGGTTGGCCAACCTCTACGGCATCCCCTTCTCCTCAACAACGTCAAACGTTACCGTCGTTCTGGAATCCAGTCCCGGCCGAAGCAGTGCGTCCAATGTTGCCGCGCTGTCGGCGCTCGGGGTCGGTCGGTCGTCGATCGAGTCATCGTCTGGGTTGATCAAGATCACCGTGCCGCTCTCACAGTTGTCGGACATCGTCGGGAAATTGACCGGAGTCGCGTTCATCCGGCCGCCGTACGTCCCGTTCCCTCTAGGCAGCACCTCACAGGGTGTCGCAGCGATCGGGGCCGTGGCGTTTCATGCAGCGGGGAATCGCGGAAGCGGAGTTAGGATAGCCATCATTGATCTCGGGTTCTCGGGACTTTCACAAGCCCAGGCACGCGGTGATCTCCCCTACTCGATCAACCAGAATGACTTGACCGGCACCGGGTTGACGAGCGGGATCACGCACGGAACGGCGGTTGCCGAGATCGTCCACGACGTGGCCCCGGACGCCCAGCTCTATCTAATCAAGATCGCCGACGAGGTCGATCTCGATCTCGCCGTCACCTATTGCCTAAGCAACGGGATTGACATCATCAACCACTCGCTGGGATGGTACAACACCAACTTCTACGACGGAACCGGTACGGTCGCCGATATCGCCCGCCGAGCGATCACCGGGGGGAGCCTGTGGGTCAATGCGGCCGGGAATGAGGCCGAGAGCCACTGGGAAGGAACTTTCTCCGACGGCAATACCGACGGCTGGCTCGATCAGACCATCAGCTTCTACACCACCGCCGGCTCTCAGATCGTCCAGTTCCTGACGTGGAACGACTGGCCGCAGGCCTCGTCGGACTACGACCTGTACCTTTTCGATCCGGCCAACAACCTTGTCGCCTCATCGACAAAGCATCAGACGGGCACGGAAGAGCCGACCGAATCGATCTGGACCACTGCCTCCATGAGCGGGACGTATACGATCCGCATTCAAGGGACGGGATCACGCAAGCTCGAGTTGTTCAACCTTTATCAGTCGATCTCTCCGGTAATCGCGTCCAGCTCGATTCTCGCCCCGGCCAACGTGGCCGAGGTGGTCACAGTTGGGGCCATTGGCTATAGCCAATACACAAGCGGCCCGCAACAGCCTTACAGTTCTCAGGGACCGACCAACGATGGACGAACCAAGCCCGATCTGTGCGCCCCGGATAATGTGACCACCGGAACGGCTCCCTACACTAGTTTCCCCGGATCGTCAGGCGCAGCTCCCCATGCTACCGGTGCGGCCGCCCTGCTCCTTTCCCAAAACCCGGCGTTGAGCGAATCGGCTCTCCGCACAAGCCTTCTCTCTCAAACCGTCCCCATGGGGAGCGCAAACATCTACGGAAACGGGAGACTCTACCTTCAGCCACCCGGGCCGTCGAACCAACCTCCCACCGCCCTCTTCTCGATCTCTCCTGCATCGGGACAGGTGGGAGAGTGGTTCCAGTTCAATGCATCGTCGTCGCACGATCCTGACGGAAGCATCGTCGGCTACGCATGGCAGTACGGCGACGGTGCGGCCGGCACCGACGTCACGAGCTACCATCCGTATGCCGCCGCCGGGGTCTACACGGCTCGGCTGACGGTGACCGATGATGATGGCGCCACAGCAACGACAACGCACACAGTCTCCGTCGGCGCTCCCGCCCCCAGCAATCAACCCCCGACGGCTTCATTCACGGTTTCCCCAACGTCGGGATCTCCGGGGACGTGGTTCACCTTCAACGCGTCCGGGTCCCAAGACATCGACGGGAGCATCGTCAGTTACGCTTGGGAGTTCGGCGACGGAGCGACTGACACTGGGATCACCGCTCATCATGCCTACGCCTCGGCAGCGACGTTCACCGTGCGGCTGACGGTGACTGACAATAGCGGGGCATCGAATTCGACGACGCGGACGGTCGTCGTGCAGACGGCGGCCAGGCCTGACCTTAGCGTCCAGAGTGTGACGTTCACTCCGACCAGTCCCACCATCGGGCAGACGCTCACGTTCACCATCACCCTTCGGAATTCGGGGACGGCAAGTGCGGGGCAGTTCCGTGTCCGCTTGCAGGGTTCGGCGTCGTCGACGCACACCTACGTGACATCGCTGGCGAGTGGGGCAAGTCGTACCATCATCCTTTCCCTTCCGTTGACGACAAGTCCCGAGACGTTCACCGTGACGGCGGACGACCTCGGGCAGGTGACTGAATCAAACGAATCGAACAACACGCGATCGACGACGGCAACCGCGACGACGGTGCCGGTCGCCGCCGAAGCCGGTGGCCCGTACTCGGGCACGGTGGGAACTCCGATAGGCTTTAGTGGCACCGGCTCAAGCGGTCCGATCATCGCCTATTTCTGGTCGTTCGGCGACGGCACGAGTGCGCAAGGGATCACATCCAGTCACTCGTATTTCGTCGCCGGCACGTATACCGTCTCGTTGACGGTCTACGGCTCAGGCGGACTACAGTCCACCGATACGGCGCTAGTCACGGTCTCACCCGCCGCGCCCGTCCTCGCGGTCCAACTGACGCTGCCGAAAACAGCGTATGAGGTCGGCGAGACGATCACGATAACCTATACGACGAACCGGACCGCGTACGTCTACCTGTGCGAGGTTGATTCGGACGGACGCGTCGTCCTGCTCTACCCGAGCTGGCTCGAGCCGTCCAATCCCGTTGGCGCGGGAACACATACGGTCCCGGGATCGGCGTATGTTCTCCGGGTTTCCGAGCCGATCGGGCAAGAGACGCTGTACCTGTACGCCGCTACTAGCCCGTTGCAGAACTTCCCCGCCTCGTTCGGTTATGGGTTCCCGGTGCTCAGCACCAACCCTGTGTCGTTCCGGAATGCAGTGCTAACGACGATGCAAACGCAGCTGTCAAGCGGAGAATGGGCGTACGACGACGTTTCCTTCTTGGTTACGTCACCTGCCCCAACAACGGGGACACTTCGCGTTCTGTCGACCCCGCCGGGAGCGTCGGTTCGACTTGACGGCTCGATGATCGGCACGACTCCGCTCGAGACGTCCAACGTCTCTCCTGGGACACACACCGTGCAGGTCTCACGCTCAGGCTATGTGACCGAGACGCGCAACGCCACGGTCTCGGCGGGGTTGACGACGACCGTCAATGTCACGCTGACCCCGGTCTCGACCAATCAACCTCCCGTTGCCGGCTTCACATATTCTCCGACAAGCCCGCTTGCAGGGGAGACCGTCCAGTTCGATGCTAGTGGCTCATCCGATCCCGATGGCAGCATTGCGTCCTACAACTGGAACTTCAGCGATGGGGGAACGGCGTCCGGCGCCGTGGTCAGCCACATGTTCGCGTCGCACGGCACGATCACGGCGACACTCACAGTGACCGACAACGAAGGAGCGTCCGACACTGAGTCGAAATCATTCTACGTCTCGTCAACGGCTGGGGGTATCCCCGGCAAGCCCGATATGGGCGCCCGGCCGGGCATCTACGTCTGGGGAGACCAGCGATGGCACATCACCGTGAACTCCGATCCTTCCTGGACGGTGCCTCACCCCTACAAGATCGTTGTCAGCGCAGTGTCCGTGGAAGACCTTGAGCAGGCAGTGGAAGGAGGAGCTGAATCCCTCGCTTCATTTCCTCCTCGACTGGAATCCATCGGCTATCGCAGAACGTTCGAGGGAGAAATCACAACCGGCGCGATCGACTTCTCGTTCGCGACTGCCACCTCCCCAACGCTCTTGCTATCGCTCAAACTGGACATCGATGGTGACGGCAGACTCGAGGAATCTGCGTCGTTCATCTACCTCGGAGACCGCATGGTGAACCCTACGAGCCAGCTCATCCCTCTCATTATAGGTCCCCCCGCAGGAGCCAGTCTTCCGCTCGTGCCGAGCATGAACTACCGGTTCGGACGTAAAGCACACCCACCTCTTCAGGAGATCTTCTGGATAACAACCATCGGTGCGCTTGGGGGATAGGATGAACAATGTGCGACAGCAACACCCCGTCTCACCGGGTATGCGGTGCCGCTGTATGTTGCGTCGTTTTTCGTACACTGCGCGTACCAGGATCATGTACACTGGACGCGGAATCCTGCATAATGCGAAGAAATCATCGTTCATAGAGGAGACTATTTCATGCACGGAAAGCGAATAGCTGTTGTGATTGTACTCCTGATATCAGTCGTGTCCATGCTGGTAAGAGCAGAGCCACCATCGGTATCACCTTGGATCTCTCCTCCACTCACGCCAGATGACATGGCCGCTCTGACCGCAGAACTTGACAAGCTCGGAAGCCTTCTTGCCGACGAAACACTGGGCTCTCAACAAGCTGAAGGCGGGCGCGAATGGGATAGCCATGCGTTCGCTCAATACACCGGCGGTGTACTCGCAGGCTTCGGCTACGAAGTCCGGCTCGCGACAGATTCTCATTGGCCCGGCGGCAGCCATTCGTGGATCCTTGTAGATCTGGCGACCTCCGCGGGGAGCCCGGCATGGGTTCCAGTCGAGACCACCCCTCCTCTCGGCTCTCGGCAGCTCGCCCTGGGGACGGTCCCGACACAATCGGTTTCCTCAACTGAAATCGTCTTCCACCCCAGATATAGCTCGTTTGGGAGTGTTTCCGAACTCGCATCGAATCGCCAGCCCACAGCACGTATCCGCTTTATTGGCTCGACACTCCCGCTCGACGAACCCTTCGTGCTGCTGGCCCTTGGGTCCAACGACGATGACGGTGAGATCGTCATCTACCGGTGGCAATTGGGAGGTGGCGAGTGGTTGGCCACCCGTTCGTGGAGCACGACGATCACAGCCACGACACTCGGCCCTACGACGATCACCCTGCATGTAGTCGACAATCAGGGCGCGAGCGCCACGGCCACGATTTCCGTGCAGGTGGAGTTCAATGAACGGCCGGAGCGCCCCACCACACCGCCTGATTGCGGCTGCTCGTAGTGGCTCGAAGCAACAATAGCGATGTGGGGCGGCCGACCCTGTCCTTCTAGCCCACACGTATCCTGGTCGGTGCTTGGATACGGTGTGGGCAGCAGCGGCAGCGCGAGCCGAGCAAAGGGCCCCTTCCGATTGTGCACAAACAGCCCGGCGCTCATCCGTTGGACTAAGATCACAAGCAGGGTAGGCTTCCAGTAGCAGAGAAGGGTGCCCTGGTTTCCCGTGTCGATGACGGATACGCCACACGGGGACCGGACGGTCGACAGAGCTCGTTCTTCAGTGGTTCCCCTTCTATTCTTGCATCAAAGCGTTGACGCACGTGGCCGCCGGGCCGCATCTCGCTACTCACTGAACCCACTTCGTACCACTCGGTGGTGGTAATCGGACCCCGAGCCTGAGCAACGGACGCGGGAAACGCCGGGGCAGTACACAGCGGACAGCTAGCCGCCAACAGAGAGCGCCTCATTCCCCCGATCTGAGCAGGCATGCCGTGCGCGGCGTGCCTTCACTCGGGAACCAGACACATACAGCGATGTTTCCGATTGTGCTAAGAGCACGAAGAGGTCGCACGTTTAGATGCAGACGCAAGCTGGTAGTTACAGAAGGAAAAGGTGAAGCACCCCGAACGGGATGCCATCTTGCGGAGAAAAAAGGGCGGCCCCGCGTGAAGCAGGACCGCCATCATTGTCAGTGCAACACGTACACCGTTCTAGATTCCAATCAGGACATCTAGAAGCTGAACGAGAAGCCGATCGAGAGGTTGTCAAGTCCGGTGTCCGAGACTTCAAGACCACCCTTGACCGAGAAACCTGAACCAATGCCCACTTCGACATCCGCAGAAATCAGCACGAAGTCGAAGATTCCGGTCGACGTGCTTGCTGCGAGCAAGTTACTGTCGAAGAACATCACGACGCTGGCGCTTGTGAGGCCACCGCAGCAGCTGTCACCTTCAAACCAGACACCGATGAATTCGTCGGCTCCTGTCACAGTACAATCTTCATACCCTGCCTTCTTAAGGTTTCCGAGCTTGTCGAAGCCTACATAGTAGGTGAAGATTTCGCCCGCCTTGATCGTGACGCCGTTGTAGCTGTAGCTCAGCAACAACGCTTGCAATTCGACGCCTGTGATTGTGAACAGTCCGTCCTGGACGAGGTCGAAGTACGGCGTTACGCAGACAGCGCTACCGAACGTCAAGGTGAAGTCGGTGCTGACCGTCTTCGTAAGGGTCGTGAACTTGACGTTCAGATCATCGAGCTGGAACCAACCGGCACCAAGATCGATGTCGTTCAGATCGAACTGGATGTAGTCGAACCCGTACGTGCAATCGAAATTCACCCAAACGATGAAGTCAAGGCACGTAAACGGAGCCATGATCACGATGTCGAGGTTACTAAAATCGGGATCGCAGTCCACGCCGATAGGGTTGAAAACTCCGCTATACCAGACACCATCGCTGCAGTCAAGGTAAGTGGCGTAGTCATGCAGGATATCCCAGCCGTAAATCTGTATCCAGGTCATAGGGGTAGCTCCCCACATGGCCAGGTTAAAGTCGACTGAAGCCCAGATCTCGATATCTCCGGCGCTCCCATGTCCACCGACTGTAAAGCCGGCACCCATGCCCGACGCGTCCCCGCGCTGACCAACGCCCGGAGTTGTGTCTTGGAGCACGAAACCGCCCCACAATTCCACTCCGGCAATGCTGACCTTGGTGAGGCCTTCCCAGCGAACAAAGCTAGGGGTTTGCGTGCCGCCAGCGTTCGCCGGGTCGAAGTCGATGAAGGAGTAGAGGGAGAACGCTCCCAGAACTCCGCTGAGGTCAAAATTGAGGTCGAACAATTCGGTCGCGTTGACAAACGCGTTGAAACCGAACGTCCAACCGCTGAGCGCGTAGTCAACATCCAAAACTGACGTTAGACTCGAAACAGACACAGCGTCTCCCGCTCCTCCGAGCGTAAACACGATATCCGTCTCCCACGCACCAGTAAGGCTTTGGGCGGCTGCGCCGATCCCCAAACCAAATACACAAATCAGGCTAATTACGAGAGCCCTTTTCATTATTGACTAACCTCCTTACGCAGTCTTCTTACATATTCGTTGTCTTGTAACAAGCTTGTGACAAGAAGCGCTGCTCTCCAGATAGGAGAGTTACTCTGTGCGTCGGGAACCACCTCCATGTCTCAAGATTCGCCTCTCCACTAGATCTTGGACCATAATAGCGCTAGGTCCCTTTGATGTCAAGTGTTGCATGTTACACTCGCGCTTTCAGCCCTTTCAGCCCTTTCCAGCTCCTGTCTTGAGCTCCGTTTACAATCCCAAGGTGGCCAGAGCGATCCCAATGATGCCAACCAGCAGAGCGGTCAGAGAGATGAAGAAATTGGCCTGCACTCGTTTAGCCAGTGAGCTTGAACTAGAAGTAGATGTGTCTTGAATCTGCGCATTCAGTTGTACGATTTCCAGCTCGGTTTGTGATACGCGATTCTCCAGCGTCGCATAATCCGTTCCCGGCGATGTACCCACCTGCGACTGTAGGATCGTGACATCGTCGGATACCTTGAAGATCAGATTCTTGAGCACGTTGAGATCTTCCAAGGTGACCGACTCGGGGTTGTTCTGCATGTATTTGATGGCGCGCGAAATCATGGCTGCGGCATCGTAACGATCGAGCGCGGCGTCTCCCTCATAGCGTCCACCTGGAAGTCCGCTGATGATTCCCCGCGCGGCTAAGTACTCCAAATCCTCATACGCCCAATGATCTCTGGGCACATCCGTAAACAAGCCGCCCGTATTCGGCGGCTCGACGGTACCGTTTCCCGTTTGTCCCAAGGCAGCTCCGCCCAGAAGCCCGAGGACGCACAGACTGACAAGAAGAATTCCTCGAATGTGTTTCACTTGTATCCCCCCCATGGCAGGAATTGGTCCGAGTATAGGCTTCGTAGGAAATTGAGTCAATGGGAACTGTATTCGCACATCTTGCCTTGCTAGTTGACTCCAGTCCGAGGGCAGAGTTGGAAAACGTCACTCAGCCTGATCAAACACCGATTAGGTCTCGCGTCAAAGTGAGTCAACGGCAAGCCTTCGGCTTGCGACGAGAATGGCAACTCTTCGAATGTTGCTTGCCAACTCTGCGAGCTGTCATTCTCGTGCCTGTGATGTTCTGTGCTGTGCGGAAAACGATCCAGCATCTCTTCCCTTTCCGGACACACCCGGATGTTTGACGCGTTGCGTCAAACTCCGCCGAACTGGCGGCCGGGGCCGACAGTTCGCATTCAACTTCGCATCCCAGCCAGCCGCTAACGTCGGGCACAGGGCCCGACGCTACCTATGAATGTTACAGAAAGCATAGATGTAGCGGCGCAACCTGTGTGCGACGTTTTCACCGAAGTAGCCGAGAGAAAAGAATCGAAATCGGTGGCCGTTCTTTCGCAACGCACGCCAAGAGCGAAAAGAAAGCCAGAAACAGAAAATCAGCCTCTCACAAAGCCACGGAGATACGGGGGACAACAATGAACAAGGCTCAAAGACATCGCATAGGGTGGGCCAATACAAGAGCAGTGGCCATTGGAGTTCCCCTCTGCGTTCTCTGCGGCTTGAGGCAAGCGCGAACTGACTGCTTCGCTCGTCAGTTCGTCGGAGTTTGGCGGCTCAGAAGGTTGCCAAACATCCGGTCAGGTGACGGCAAGTAGTTGATGACGGGTGAGAGAATGCTTACTGCCCTGGAAGGGCAGTACGTCAGAGTTTGGCACAAGTGCCAAACATCCTGTAGATGAGCAAAGGAACGCAGAATAAACAATCGATCTCTCACAGAGCTCACTGAGACACGGAGCAAGACATTCAAGAACAGGAAACAATCACCCGAGGAAAATCAAGGATGCGAAGTAAGAAAACCACGAGAACTTGGTTTGGAGCTTGTTAACCATGAACTGGTTTCTCCTCTGCGCCTCTGCGCCTTAAGCGAGTGCAACGAGCGGGCGCGAGATAGGTCCCTCGATCGAATTCGTTCCCAGTTCATTAGAACCATCCTCTCACAGATCTCACGGAGACACTGAGGAAGACATTCAAGAACAGGAAGCAATCACCCGAGTAAGATCAAGGATGCGAAGTAGGAAGACCACGAGAACTTGGTTTGGAGCTTGTTAACCATGAACTGGTTTCTCCTCTGCGCCTCTGCGTCTTGAGTGAGCGGCAACGCAGTGCGTTGCTTGGCGAGCGGGCGAGAGATAGGCCTTTCGATCGAATTCGCTCCCAGTTCATTAGAACCATCCTCTCACAGAGCTCACTGAGACACGGAGGGGAGGAATGCAAAAACAGAAAACTTCTCTCGCGCAGAGCCGCAGAGGCGCCGGGAAAAGCAAAACAATACAATTTAAGAAACCCGTAGAACCCAATTCAAGGGTTGTAACCATCGACTGGTTCTTCCTTTGCGCCTCTGCGTCTCGAGTGAGCGGCAATGCCGTGCGTTGCTAGGCGAGCGGGCGAGGGAAAGGCCTTGTATCTCGCAAAGACGCAAAGGACGCTAAGAAAGTCATCCAGACAAGGGGGGAAGAACGAGAACAGAAGGTTTCTACAATACCTCTGCGTCTTCCGCGAACTCTGTGAGTTCGGACGTGAATGATTGGAAGTCTGCGCAACAAACCCTCAATGTAGAAACGTTCGGCGATGGAATCTCGACGGACCATACTCCCCAATTGCTGCGCGATGAGCGGCTGTGCCATAGCCTTTGTGGCCGGCAAATCCATACACTGCCGCTCTCTTCCCCAGTTTTCTCATGATGGCGTCACGACTAACCTTGGCCAGGATCGATGCAGCGGCGATATGAAAGGATCTGGCATCCCCCCGCGTCAATTGGATCGACACCGGCATCGACTCGCTCCCTTCTCCCTCCCCCAAGGTGAGACCTCGATCGAACAAACCAAGATCTGCGCTGAGCCTGTGATCTAAGCCGATGCCTAGACATCGATAACCTCGAAGGGCAGCAATACGGCAAGCCTGCACGATACCCAGGCGATCGATCTCGACGGCCGATGCATATCCGATGCCCCACCGGGCGTTTGCTAGGATCCGGTGATAGAGGCGTTCGCGAACCTGCTCAGCCACGCGCTTGGAATCGTTGAGGTCGGCGAAGGTCTCAAGGGTCGTATTCCGAAGGTCGCCCGTTGGCGAAAGCCACCGGCTCAGCTCGAAACTGACACAGGCCACGGTAACCGGGCCGGCCAATGCGCCACGACCCGCTTCGTCGAATCCAACCAGGCGCAGGCTCGGCATATTATTGGAGAGACTGCCTCCGGAATCGGCAAGCGAAAGGGGAATGGGGCCGTCGGGAAGAGGATCCGGGATCCGATCTTGTTGGGCTGCGTGCGAAAGAGAACGATCGAATAACAACAGACTGCGTACTCGATCGATCTCAGTTGATGGAATCCGAGATTCGCCCGCCGATGAGTGGCTCATTCTTCAGAGCCGAAGTAGCCGTTCATGAGACCGAATCGATCCAACGGCCATACGCGAAGGAAGGGTTCGCCGATGAAGTCTCGCTCGTCCACGAATCCCCAATACCGGGAATCCCACGAGTTATTGGTATTGTCACCCAGAACGAACCAGTGCCCGGCCGGCACCTCGGTCGGGGTGACGCCGAATGCCATTCGCGGGTCGGCGGAAGAGTAGAACCGATCGAACGCAGGATCGGTGAGGCGCTCACCGTCGGCATAAATGTCGCCGCCACGGATATGAACGGTCTGTCCTCCAACGGCGATCAGTCGTTTGACATACCGTACACGGCGATCCCGTAATACAACGCCCACATCTTCGAGGGACAGTATCTCAACGGTTCTCGTTCCCACGGGAACGGCCGGCGCGCCACTCAATTGCAGCAAGATGTCCGTTCCTTCCGGAAGATCTCGAAGGACATCGTCGGCATCGTCCAGCGAATAGATGGCCCTGCTGTTGACGGCCACCAGGCGATCACCGGGAGAGATCCCGAAGTCGGCCAGCCGGTCGTCCACCGACCGAATCAGGACGGCGTCGGTGTGCCAGAACACGACGATGTCCCCCGGCACAGGATCTCGGAATCGATAGGAAATGCGATCGACGAAGAATGAGTCCCGCGGTTCGATTATGGGAACCATCGACTCCGTCGGCACGTGCATGCGAACGGTCACAAAGCTCATGACGAGAACGGCGAGAACTCCGGCAACAGCCAGGACCTCGATCCATTCAAGCACTTCGCTCATCACCCTGCCCGGTTGATAGCCAAGGCGATGAGCGAGTCGAAGGATAACGGCCGGTTTCTTCTCCCTCTTTCGGGACATGAATCGACTATCGAATGCGTCGCAGGCGCCGCATGAAATAAGGGCGAGCCTGGCGAACGTTGCCTTCCTTCACCAGTTCAATCCGCTCAATCTTGGGAGAATGAACGGGATACGTCTTCTCGACACCGATGCCCGAAGAAATCTTCCGCACTGTCATCATCTCTTGGGTGCCACCGCCGGATCGTTTGAGCACGATCCCTTCGAACATCTGAATACGTTCTTTCGTGCCTTCGGTAATGCGTTCGTGAATGCGGACAATGTCACCAGGGCTGAACGCTTCCCGCTCTTTCAGCTGTTCCTTCTCTATCGCGCGCAGAATGTCGTCCATCTGCTCCTCCTCAACACTCGTCCCGATCCCCGGCCACGCGATCCAGTATGATCGCCACCGCCGCTCGAACGGACAGATGATTAAACTCGCTATTCTCCATGATCGGCGGAAGGATGACATCGCAAACGTCGATCAGTTCGTCGGTCATACCCCAGCCGGTCCCAAACAGTATATACACAGGTCGCGTATCGTTTCTCAATCGGTCCCGCAGTTCGTCGAACGACACGTCCTTCTTGTTCGATCCTCGGGCGGACGTCGCCACCAACAGCGGAGACTGTCCTTCAGCGTCCTCGATCCACTCAATCGTCTCTTCCAGGTCTTCGGCCACGGCGACGTATTCCATCGCTTCTCCACGCCGACTTGCCTCCCATGCACGTTCGCCTTCGGTCCAGAACCCTCGAATCCTCCAAGCAATCGCTTGTTGCGAGGGCAGCGGTGTCACCACGAAATAGCGGTTGACGGCGTACGTCCGAGCCGACCGGGCGATGTCGTGCACGTCCATCGAGGTGGTCGAGGTGGCCACGATTTCGCCACGCCGATTCCTCATCGGGAAATGCAGAAGACCAACGTACAAATTACCCATCTTCAGTCGTTTCCTCAAGGCTTAAGCCAAGCAACTCGGGCCGGTTGCGGGTTGTCTTCTTCCACGCCTCCGTCTCTCGAAACGCCTCGATCTTGGCGTGATCTCCCGACAACAGCACTTCAGGCACTCGCAAACCGCGAAACTCCGGAGGCCGCGTGTATTGAGGAGCCCCCAATCGCAGCTTCTCGTAGAACGAGTCCGATTCGATCGAATCGAACTTCCCGACCACGCCGGGGGTCATGCGAGCGGTTGCCTCAACCACCACGGCGGCGGCGGCCTCGCCTCCGGCGAGGACATAGTCGCCGATGGAAATCTCGTCATCGACGAATTCGATCAGGCGTTCGTCCACACCCTCATAGCGACCGCACAGGAGGATGAGTCCGTCGAGTCGTGCCCAGTTCGCAGCGTCGGCTTGTTTGAAGAGCCGGCCTTGTGGCGAAAGCAGGATGGTGCGAACGCTGGCATCGCGTTCGCGAACGCTTTCGCGTTCGGTGGCGTTCGAACCCGAATCCGCTCTGATCACTTCGATACCGCGCACGAATGGCTCCACCTTCATCAACATACCGGCCCCGCCGCCATACGGTCGATCGTCGACAACGCGATGGGGATCGTCCGTAAACACTCGCAGGTCGTGCAGGCGAACGTCAATCAAGCCTGCGACTTGCGCCTGGCCGAGAATGCCTGCTGAAAGCAAGCCACGGAGTGCATCCGGAAAGATGGTGAGTATGTCAAAACGCATGGCTCATCAACCTGTCTTCGTCTACCGTCAAATTCAACTGTAAGTCATTGTATCTCACAAAGGCACAAAGAAAACGGAAACCCTTCTCGCGCAGAGACGCAGAGACGCAGAGACGCAGAGAAATACGGAATCACAGAACAAGAAAACCACGAAACCATAGTTCAGGGAATTTAACCCATAGAGCTGTTGTGCGCTCTGTGCCTTGAGCGAATGAAATGAGCGGGCGAGATATAGGGTTTTATCTTTGAAGTTCCCCTTGTCTGTTTTTTCTCTGCGCCACTGCGGCTTGATGTGAATGCGCACTGCCGCATGCGGCAGTGCGTCGGAGTTTGACTGAGAGCCATCAAACATCCGGGTTGGAGCCACGGGCGCGAGAAAAGCAGTTCCCCGCAACGCACGGAACGATCGCTCGTCAGTCGATGATCTCGACGACGACATCTCGATCGATCCCTTCGGCGACCGCTTCCAAGAACGTCCGCAGTGCACCGATGGTTCGACCACCCTTCCCCAGGACACGGCCTCGATCGTCTTTCCCGACATGCAGAAAGAAGATGTCCACTCGCCCCGTTTCGATGCGATCGATCTTGACCGCATCCGGTTCTTCAACCAGCGAGTGGACAAGGAATTGACAAAGGCGGAAAAGCAAGGCTCCTCCTCGCGTCCGCTACGCTTTCTCCGGCTCGTCTTCGGACTCGCCATCCGACTCGCTAGAGTCGGTGTTCGCATCGGCTTCGCCCGCTTCGGACTCTTCATCGGACTCGTCGGCTACTTCGGCAGCTTCTTTAGCAGGAACTTCTTCTTCGGCTACTTCGGCAACTTCTTCCGCGGACTCTTCAACCGATTTGTCATCGGACTCTTCCGCGTCGGATTCTGCCGAGTCCGCAGCTTCCTTAGCAAGAACTTCTTCTTCAGCTACTTCGGCAGCTTCTTCCGCGGACTCTTCAACCGATTTGTCATCGGACTCTTCCGCGTCGGATTCTGCCGAGTCCGCAGCTTCCTTAGCAAGAATTTCTTCTTCAGCTACTTCGGCAGCTTCTTCCGCGGACTCTTCAACTGACTTGTCATCGGACTCTTCCGTGTCTGACTTAGAGTCCGCAGCTTCTTCAGCCGCGGGTTCCTCAGGTGCTACCGCAGTTTCTGCAACTGCGGTAGCTTCTTCTGCTTCAGCTACCACGGCTTCTTCTGCTTCGGACTCGGCAGAGTCCGTGGCCGGTTGCGGTTTCTTCTTCGGCTCGTCGGGCTTTAGTTCCTTGGCCTCGATGGCCACGGTTTTGCCTCGCTTGGCCGCATCCCAAGCCGCCATCACGCCGGCGTTGGACAGAATGTTTCGAGCAGCCCGCGTCGGCTTGGCTCCATCGAGCAACCATTTCAGCGCGGCTTCTCCATCGATTTCAAACGTCGGGGGATTCGTCTTCGGATCGTACGGCCCCAGATCGGCCACGACTTTTGAGTCACGCGGCTTGCGGCCGTCAAGAACTACGACTCGGTACGAAGGCTGTCCCTTCCGTCCCACTTTCTTCAAGCGAATCTTTGCTGGCATACCTCACCTCAAGCTTCTACCTCTCTTAATCGCGCGGGCTCATTACGACAAACCCATCACGTCAAGCGGGTTTTTTCCTTTATCTCGGCGTCCGCCTATCATCTTCAAAGCCCGTTTGGCCTCCGTAAAACGTGCCAGAACACGATTGACGTCCCGAACTTGGGTTCCGCTTCCACGGGCAATGCGCTTCTTGCGTCTTCCCCCGATTATAGAGGGGTTCACGCGTTCTTCCAGGGTCATCGACCTCAAGATCGCCATCGCGTGTTTGACCTCGCTCTCATCTTCAGATCCCGCCGCATTTTTCAGCTTTGCGGCTCCAGGAAGCCGATCGATGATCGATGACAGCGGACCGAGCTTCTGCATCTCTTCCAACTGTTCGAGGAAGTCCTGGAGGGTGAATTGGTTCTTGCGCAGCCGCTGAACGAGAACTTCGGCCTTCTGCTTATCAAGCACTTGCTCGGCTTGTTCGATCAGTGTGAGAACGTCGCCCATGCCCAGAATGCGCTCGGCCATTCTCTCCGGATGGAACGGTTCCAACCCATCAAGTTTCTCTCCCGTTCCCACGAACTTGATCGGACAACCGGAAAGGTGGCGAATGGAAAGCGCCGCCCCACCGCGGGCATCGCCGTCCAACTTGGTAAGAATAACACCGGTCAGTCCCAATTGATCGTGAAACGCCGACGCGATGTTGACGGCTTCTTGCCCGGTCATGGCGTCGGCCACAAGCAGGATTTCCGACGGCTTGGCCACGCGCGCGATCTCGCCGATCTCCGCCATCATGTCTTCATCGATCTGAAGACGCCCGGCGGTGTCCACCAACACGACGTCACGTAGCTGCGTCTCGGCCCAATCCAAACCACGGGTCACGATATCGGCCGGTTTCGCCCCGGTCAGCGAGAACACGGGAACGTCCGCATCTCGGCCCAGCGTTTCCAACTGATCGACAGCAGCCGGTCGATAGACGTCGGCAGCTATCAACAAGGGCTTGCGACCTTCTTTCTTCAGCCGTACTGCCAGCTTGGCGGCGCTGGTCGTCTTTCCGGATCCCTGCAGCCCCACCATCAACACCACGGCCGGAGATCTCGACAGGTCGAGCGGCGACCGCTCCCCGCCCATGGTTGCGGCTAGTTCGTCGCGCACGATCTTGACGACTTGCTGACCAGGCGTCAGGCTGCCCAGAACTTCTTCTCCGACCGCCCTTACTTTGATGCGCTCGGTCAGTTCCTTGACCACCCTGTAATGCACGTCAGCTTCAAGAAGCGCCAATCGAATTTCCCGCAGGGCGGCGGTCACGTCTTCTTCAGACAACGAGCCTTTGCCTCGCAGTTTCGAGAACAGGTCGGTCAGTTTGCTGGTCAGGCTATCAAACATCTTGTCTCCTGCTTGCGAACGCGAACTCTGCGAGTTCGTTGGAGAAACAGCATAGCTGTTTCTCCAGTGGGTGAGCTTACACGCTATTTCTCCAGTTGGTGAGCCTACAAGCTGTATCCTGCGAACCCTGCGGGTTCGTTGTGCCAACGTCGGGCACAAGCCCCGACGCTGCACAAACAGATCAGCCTGCGAATTACTCTCACGTATAGCGTCGCCTTTGTAGCGTCGCAACCTGTGTGCGACGTTACGTGATCGTTTTCGTCGGAACGCCAATGTCGGGGCCGCTCATTTCGTTCGCTTACGGCGCAATCTCCGATTGCGCTGATGAAGTTCCGACGCTACAGACGATGTCAATTTGTGCCGTTCTCTCATCGTGACTGCGGGAAGTGCTCCCCTAGGAATCCGGTCGTGACTTCCCCGGCACGAAACGCCGGGTGACGGATGATGTCAATGAGCAGCGGAGTGGTCGTATGAATCCCCGACAAACGAAGCCGATCCAGAGACGTACCCATGCGCACGATGGCCTCATCGCGCGACTCTCCCCAGGCCATCAGCTTACCGATCAGCGAATCGTAATACGGCTGTACTTGCATGCCTTGATAGAGAGCCGAATCGAAGCGAATACCGTTTCCGCCCGGTAGCTGTTCTATCCTCACTGTGCCACAAGACGGCATGAAATCCCTGTCCGGATCTTCGGCATTAATGCGGCATTCGATGGCGTGGCCTCGGAACGGAACGTCCTCCTGTAAATGTGAAAGCGGTTCCCCAAGAGCGAGTTGAATCTGCTCCTTGATCAGATTCAGACCACAGATCATCTCGGATACCGAGTGCTCAACTTGAATGCGGGCGTTCATCTCGATGAAGTAGAAGGTATTGTCCGGGGCGACCACGAATTCGACCGTACCGGCATTTCGATACCCCACGGCGCGAGCAACATTGAGAGCCGCATCCCAGATCGCTGCACGCGTGTCTTGAGGAAGATTGGGAGCCGGCGTCTCTTCGATCAGCTTTTGATGCCGGCGTTGGATCGAACATTCGCGTTCGCCCAGATGAATGACGTTGCCCAGGCCATCAGCCATGATTTGAACTTCAATG
>Ga0114923_10000101_pt1 | contig 67778 bp, 80 predicted proteins | sample SumtaG_FD_89578 | JGI IMG/M metagenome (GOLD analysis project Ga0114923, IMG submission 89578) | Deep subsurface microbial communities from Indian Ocean to uncover new lineages of life (NeLLi) - Sumatra_00157 metaG | ecosystem: Environmental > Aquatic > Marine > Oceanic > Sediment | place: near... | reverse complement strand
GCGGCGGTGCTGTAGACCCCGCTGGGCAGGTTTACAAACACCTTCGAGTCACCACCTGTGGCGTTCATGGCTCCCCAAATGACTATTGAGTAGGTGGCACCAGCGATGGCAGTGCCGTCCTGTTCGAAGAGTGTACCGTTCAAGTCAGTGAGCTGGGCGTACTGAGTGGTGCCGTTGCCGAAGTAGTAAGGGCCGTCGTCTTGGACCGGCCAGGTCTGGTCGTGCAGCTGCTTGATGACCCCTGGCGTGGTGTCGAGATGGATGTTGTCTGCCGAACCCCCGTTAGTGGTGATCTGCAGGGTAGGTGCGGCCCCACTGATCCATGAGGCGTGCTGGGCACGGAGCCAATCACGCTCCCAGTGGTGCATCCCAAGGTCATTGCGAATGATGGCCTCGTCGAAGTGCTGGAACTGGTAGACGCCCACGCTGTCGAAGGTAGTTGCGTCTGGCACAGTCACGGTTGCCACGTTCACATGCTCTCCACTGGACTCAGAGGTGGCCGCCTCTAGGATTGCGTCTGCCCCGTTGTCGATGACCCTTACATAGTTCTTGGCCGGGTTGTTGGCGTCGGCCCCGGCTGTGAGGGCGATACGCGCCTTGCCCCCGGTACCGGCACCAGTGGTGCAGTCCAGCGTGTGGACAGTGCTATTGAAAATGAACCGGACGTCACCGCCGCCAGGCTTCTCGACTTCCGCATACAAGGTGCCTGCCGTGTTCACGACGGTCACTAGGGCCAAGTCCAGAGCAACCCCGTCCGTCAGCCCGTCCAGCAGCAGGGCGTGCAGGTCGAACTCAGCAACGGACTTCTTGTCCGTGTCCAGTTCGTCAATGGCCGCTTGGGTTGTGGTGGCGGCAACTTCGCCTGCCGGAGTGTTTGCCACTACAGCGCCTTCCAAGGTCTGGTAGGTCTCGTCACCTCTCAGGTATTGGGCAGTAGTGCCGGCCCCGAGGTGAAGGTGGTCGATAAATACAAAGATACTGCCGTTCTCGTTGTGGTCGGCCACTACAATGCCGATTGAGATTTCAAAGTTCGGATCTGTCGGGGCTGTCACTGTGTAGGCGCCGGGAGTTGAGGCCGACAAGTACAAGAGCGTCCCCTCCCCGAGGCCATTGATATCCACGCCCCGCACAATGCCCATCGTAGTTACCATGCCGAAACCGTTGATAGGAATGTCCATAGTGGCAATACCAACATTCTCAGCAGTGGCCGTGGAATCCGCCAGGGCAAGGTCAACTGTAGGGGTCCCACTGACCCCTACCGCACCGTCAATGTAAACTATCTGCCCGTCTGTGATTATGCTGGCCGTGGTGTTCTTGACCTTGACCCACGTCTCCTGCCCGAGCTGCATGGTGACGGCTTCGTCAAAGGTGTAGTAAGCCAGGGCATCGGCGTCCTCGTCATAGAACAGCCTGCCTTCGAGGTAGGCCGGGCCGGCATGTGGCGTGATGTCCACGAAGTCCCCACCTGGGAAGGCCTTGACCCACGCAGCGCCAGTGTCCCGGCAAGCAACATATGTGGACCCACCGCCCACGGTGCAATCGCTTGTATCTGTCCCATCGGTAATGACTGTGATCGAGTTCGTGTTACCACCAGCGGCAGGCAAACCAGCGACGGTGCCGTTACCGATGGCAATGGTAGCCAGCAGAAGCGCGGGCAGGGCAAACAGTAGCAAGCAAAGGTGTTTCATTCTCATTTCAGTCCCCTCCTGTATCGAAGTATGTGCTGTCGAAGTATGTTGCATCGAAGTACCCACCTGCGACCAAGTGGGAGCGGTCGTATGTAAGGCGGGTGCCAATGTGGATGACCTGCCCGAATACAACCGAGTAGGCGATTAGCAGTAGAAGTACACCTGAGGCGATTCGCATGTGGCCTCCTCAGTCGAAAGCAACAATGTTCGTGGCGGTCGTGTCGGTGGCCCAAACCCGTGTCACCCGGACCGGTAGCATGGTGCCCACCTGAACAGCAGTGATGATAAGGGTTTCGCCGCCTTGCATGGTCACCTTGATGTTGCCTGTACCGCCCACGTACAAGGCTCGGGTGACATAGTCAAGGTCCGCCGAGTCATTAGGCGTCAGGACCTCGGCATGGATCGCCGAGGACATGATGCTACCTGCGTTGCCACTGAACCGGTCGGTGATGGCGTAGGACGACGCAACCAGCGCGATCAGCAGCATGGCAAGTATTACAAACTGAAAGATTCGGTCAGATGTCATTGGGGTGTTCCCTCCTTACCTTGGTTATCGGGGACATTAATCCGGACAGATGGGTACGAATTGTGCCGGGGCGGAGGCAGGAGGGGCTGGGACCTCAGGGTTGCCGAGGTCCCATGCCGGCTTAGTAACCGGTCGTCAGCATGAAGTGAGAGGGGCAACCTTCACAGTCCGGCAGGGGATTGGTCACTGGTCCTACCTGTCTGATGAACCGCCCGTCCACGGCCACGAACGCAGTACCTGCTGTTGGGTCTCCCTGCTCACCCAGCGCGGCAAGGAACCGTACCTCCTGTCCGTCCACCTTGAATGGGGTTGCCGAGGCTGTTGCCCCGGAGGCCGCCCCGTAATACCAGAACTTCAGCAGGTCACCTGGCTGGGGGATGCCAAACTTGGTACCGGCAGAGTCAGTGAACTCTAGGAACGTCACCACAAGCCCGGAGAGCGTGTAGTCCTCTCCTATAGTTAGCTCGACCCCGTTGCGCACCACACGCAGCCCTAGAGCGCCTGGCACCACGAATGAGGCGGTCTGGGCGATCGGCGAGTACACCTTCACCAATGGGATCAGTGCCAGGTCCCGCAGATCCGATAGTGCCGTCTCAAGTTCATCGACCCTGGCGGAGGCGTCGGTCACCTGCGTGGTCAACTGGTCTACTGTGGTGGACATGGCCTCAAGCCGGGCGTCCTGTACAGCCATTGCGGCGTCCACTTCAGCCATCATCCTGAGCAACGGGCTGATGCGGGTTCGTAGTTGCTCCTCCGGCAACGTGGTCTGAGCGGACAGGGCTGCCACGACCAGCAGCAAAACGAACAGGGTTCTAATCATTGTCATTGTCGGTTTCCTCTTTCTTCTGGTTCGGTTCGGTTATGTCGATCCTTGCCGGGCATGTTGGGACATGGGCCACTGGTGCCCAGCCCCCGGTGCCATTTGCCACACAGCACCCAATACAAATCGGTTGCACGCTATTCGCCTCCATCAGTCGGTCCTTTCAACGCCTTGTACCACATCATGCCAGTGGTGACGGCCACGCCCACGCAAACAACGGCCAGGCCAAGCGCGCACACCCACTGGAGCACAGTGAGTATTGCCTCAATCGGTTGCATCGGTCTTCTCCTCACCAATGGCCCCGGCCTCGTTCAGCATGGCCAGGATGCGCGCCCCACTGTTAATGGTTAGTGTGGCCTCTGCCTTAATGGCGATTGGTGCGCCTTCCACGCCGCCTATGTTGTGCGTGACCTTGTTGCCCCACCTGGCACCAGTCTTGCGCTCGCGTTTCCACTGGAGAGCCGCGGAGTGCTTTGCCCCTCGGGTGATCAACTGGAGATCGTCATTCTCGTCCCGGGCGTCGGCCATGGACAGGCACGTGAAGAACAAGGCAAAGGTACTGTCGGGGTCCTCCTCCGCCAACTTGATCCACTTGCGCCAGACGAGCGGGGTGACTCCCAGGTCCATACATGCCGTCCTGGGATACGCCCCTTCCTGGATGAGGTAGCACGCGCCCTGCAGTAGACCCTCAGTGGGAACGAGCGGCAGCTTCTTCTTGCGGTTGTACACGCTGATGTAGTTTGGCCGCTTGACCGGCACATCCTCGCACTCGCCCTTGACCTGAGCAACCAGCTTTGCCTGATGGTCCCGGTGCTTGGCACTCTGTTTGAGGTTTGCCGCCTGTTGTTCTGCCAACTGGTCGGCCGCTGACTTCTTGCCGACTGGCATCTTCGGTAAGCCCTTGGTGGCCTCCTTGGTGGCGGCATTTGCCTTCTTGAGTCTTGCCGCTGAGACCGGCCCGATACTGGACTTCTTTGCCTTCTTCTTTACCGTTGCCTTTGCCTTTGGCCTTGCCGGTACCGGTCTCAACTTTACCGGTGCCTTCTTCTTTGCCGTTGCCTTCTTTGAATGTATCGGTTTTGCCGCCTTGGCAATGGGCTTGCCGGCAGAAGCCTTGGATTTCGTGCCGACCCTCGTAGTCCGTGTTTTGGTGGTCGTCGAGGCAGCGCCTGCCGATCGTTTTTTGGGTTTTGCCTTACTACCCTTTTGCCGGTTCTGCCGCGATTGGGCTTTCTTTATCATGGCTGTGTACTCCTTCTACTTGGTTTAGGGCTTTGCCCCTGCTGGTTCCCTAGTCACTCTGTAGTCCTCTGTCTCCTCTGCCCCGGTGTGTTGCCCCTAACAGGTATTAGACGCCTTGCCCCTATTGTCTGGAGCAGCGCCCGTCTACCTGTCTTGCCCGAGTTGGTTATCGCCGTTAGCGTCTCATTTTGCCTTCCCTTCTCCCTTGGTTCTCTTCCCCTTTGCCCCTTGAGTTGTGCCTGCGGGAAACGCAATCCAGCGGCTAGGTGCCAGGCGTTTGCTTGTCCAGCAATGCCTTCAGCGGTTCGGTAAAGGCCCTGTAACTGGTAAGGCGGCCTTCCCGCGGTCGCTGCGTGGCAAACTCCGCCATGCGTCTGCACAGGTCCATGAGCACCTTGGCATCCTTGTACTCCTTGTCCCACTTGGCAAGCAGTGCCTTCGCCTCCTCGAACGTTAGTGGTGGCTTGGGGTCCGGTGTGAGATCGAACGGCATGGCGTGCGAGATCCGGTCAACGGTCGAGTCCTGCCCACGGTCGTGACTAGGGGCATGACCAGTGTTGTGCCGGTCTGGGTGAAGCCTTGGTTCGTTACACATCGTCTGTGCTCCCGTTGTCGTAGTCTTCAAGCTCTTGCCGGACTGCCCTGTCCGCGGCCTTGAGGACCTCAGGGTCCTTGCTGATCCGGCTGGCCGTCTTGCGGTCGTACCATGCGAACCACTTGTCCAGGAACTCATTTGACTTTGCCGCCTGCTCCGGCCTCAGCAGGGTCTGGCTGATCCGTCCTTGTAGTGCTCTGCCGTCTTCCGTAATGATGATCATGCGGTGGTCTCCGGTTTGTTACATGGTACGGGGCAAAGCTCAAACAAGTCGTCCGAATCCGAGCGTTCGGCGGGGCACTTGTCAACGTCCCAGCCCGCATGCCGGCCCTGCTCATCCCTCAGTTCCATAAGCACCACCTTGCCGTCAACGGAGCGGGCAAAGGTGATCTCGAACTCTTCCCCTGCCTCGTACAGTCTCCATGGCGGGTTGTTGACTGGCCACCAGACCTCAGAGCCACCACCTTCGGTGTATTCAACAGACAGCACCCATAGGCGCTCGGGGTGCTTCAGTTTCAGTTCTTGTTTCGGCATCGATCTCCTTTACATGCACTCGGCGTAGCACCGTTCGCTGGACCAAGTCAGCAGGTCAAAGTACTCGCCGCCGCGGCCTCTTGCTTGCACCCGATACTGGCTCGGTGCGTCCTTCTGGGTGTCGTTGCAACCGGTGACGCGAGCCAAGTAGTCGTCGCCGATCACTTGTTCGGCTTCATTCAGAGTCCCCACCACGCCGACGACCTCGCTTGTTGCGTCGATGCCAGGGGCCTCGTCTATGTCCACCAAAACCACGGCCATGCCGAGTTCGGTATCATCTTTGATTTCGATTGTGAAGTTGCTGTTGTTGACCATGACTAAGGTTACTCCTGTTTTGCCTGGCTGTCAAGCCCTGATTTGCTGATCACACGATAAACCTTGTGTCGGGTACTTTCTGGTAGTAGTCGGGGTAGTGCTGCCCGGTCACAATCCGTACTAGCTCGTCGTGCAACAAATGCGCGTGACTGAATTCAAGGTCTGCCACGACGTCGGCAACAATCTTGAGTCTGGTGGACCGGTTTACGCCTTGCAGTAGTTGCCTGACTCCGGCCTTAGTCCTGAGTGCTGATTCGCTTGCTATTGGCACTGGTGTTACCTCCCCTGATTTGCCTTAAATGCCAATGTCGTCCTTGGCACAGTCGCAGCCGGTGTACGCGCAGGCCGTGTCATTGCCGCCGAGGTCGACACCGAGCTGACTGGCGACGGTTGCCAAGTCCAGTTCGAGGGTCAGGCGCTTGACACTGGCTATGAAGGACTCCATTGGTAACTCGAACAGTGAGCCGTCGGAGGCCACCATGCGCACTTTGTCCTGCAGAGTGAGTTGCCGGTCCTCATCGGACCACTCGTTGCCGTCGTCGTCCTGTGGCACGTTTGGTGCCTCTGGTGCCTCTGACCACGGCATGCAAGGGAGGGCGTCAGGCCCGCCGCACCAGTGGTCCAGCGAACAGTTCTTGCCAGTTCCTTCGTGATCTTTTGCTGAGTCTAATCCCATGTGTTGCCTCCTATTCAAATTGTCCTGCGGCCATGGCCTCGGCGACCCGTGAGAGCTGGTGCCTGCCGGCCTGTTCCCTGGCAAGAGCCGCGTACCATCGCTCATCGTCCCGGAACTTGGTGACCCCGGCCTTGATCAACCGGACCAGTTCCCGCGGGTCCAAGGCATCCAGTTCCCATGAGCTTGAGCCATACTCGGCAATGTATCGCTTGGCCCTGCTGTCAGAGAGCTTTGCCGGGTTCGGCACAGGGTTCAGCCGGTCAATCTGGGCCATGTTCAAGGCACAGCGGAGAACCCGTATCTCCGTGCCGGTCTCATCCATGAACAGCCTGAGCCGAGACAGGATGTCCCGGGACATGTCCATGCCGCTGGGGTCGTGGTCACCGAAGTGTAGCACCACCACCTTCTTGCCTTGCTCGGCAGATCGCTTCAGCCGTTGCCCGGCCTTCCACATTTCAGATAGGCTGGTGTAGCCCCGGCATGAGAAGTAGTCCACGTCCAGCTTAGGGCAGATCGAGTCCAGCACGCCGAGCAAGGCATCCTTCTCGATCCAGACCTCGACTCGATACGGCTGGTCCGCCCACTTGTCGATCTTGAATGAGCTTGCCGTGTGCGACACTAGTTGAGCCGGTGAAGCCCAGTGCTGATTGCCACGCAGGTTGCGGGTTCGGTCCTCAAGGTGGTGCCAGTCAACCAGCCCGGCCAGCCGTGCGTCCCCAAGGACGTCCCCGATCCACTTGTAGTTCTTCTGGTCGTTGGCCAGGATGCCCCGTGCGACGAACTGGTAGTACAGCTGCCGCAGGGTCAGGGTGAAGCCCTGCTGCTGGTACTCATGAAGTATTGCGTTTGCGTTCTGGATCGCCGCGGTGTGGACCGGGTTGAACGCCTTGGTAGTGTAGCAAACCTTCGGCACGCTAGGCCTCCTGAGTGTGCGTAGCCCGGCGCTCGTGGTTCAGCCGGTCAACGGTCCGGTCGGATGCGCCCTTGTAGCGGAACTTGTCCGCCTTACGCCGAAGGTGCTTGGCAACGCGCGCCCGCTTCTGGTTCCGTCTGTCTTTCGGATTCATGATATTAACCTTTCTTGCCTTGCGGCTGGGAGGTTGTTTTTGCCTCCCAAACCAATAGTGCCAGGCAAACCGGCAAATGTCAACTACTATTTTGCCGTGAGACCGAACTGTGTTTGAACCTTCCCCGCCAGGGTCATTGCCGTGCGCACCCAGTCCGGCTGCTTCTTCAGCACCGGGTACGTCTCGATCAGGGCGATGAATAGCTTGGCCTGGCACACCCAGCGAAGCGGCATCATGAGTAGGCTATTCTCGACCAGTGGCAGGGTCTCCGGTGTGCCGGTTGCCTTCAGCTCGTCAATGGCCCAGCGGCTTATGAGTTCCTGCGTGCGGGTCACTGGCACCAAGGCACACTGCTCCTCGACCACCAGCCGGAATGTCGGCGGGGTCTCGGAGTCGGCCACGACCCCACACATACCGATACGCCTTGCTTGGAACTCGCATAGCTGTTGGACCTGGCGTTTAAGGTGGCCTTCAATGTCTGCGGTTAGAGACTCCTGAGGGTAGCCATCCGGGGTCTCAACTTCAATCGTGAGTAGTTGCTTAATCGGCATGCTGTTCCTTTCTTTGCTTTGACCATTGGTCCCTCGTCCGCTTTGGCACGTCCGGCAGCGGGTCCGGCAGAGGCGGGTACCCGTTGATAACATGCAGTACAAGGTCCATACGGCGTTTGAAGGCCCAGTGTTGCTTCAGTGCCCATGCGGCGATCAGCAAGAGCACCAGCAGCACCACAGCGATACCAGTGACCACGCCTAGCATGATAGCTCCGTCCCATCGTGCATTACCCGTTTCTCTTTCCAGACTTGCCGCCACTTGTCCTTCCAGTCCACATCGGGAACAGGCGGTTCGTACATGGCTGGCTGGCTGCCTGAGTCGAGGGTCTTGTGGAAGTCATACCGGGAGCCGTCGGTGCCGTGGAGATCCGCGGTGAGCCTGGCACCGGTCCTTACGCACTCCAAATTGAATCTGCCATAAGCTGCCATCGTGGCCATGACCCGGTAAACCTTGCCCTTGCCTATGAATTTGAATTCTCCAACAGCGTGCCTCAGTTGTACGCGGGTGCCGATTCGGTCTTTGACTTCTTCACCGACCAGTATTTCGGCTATCCCATCAAACCGGCAAGGGATACAGGCCTGCCGCTTGGATTCCCCGAACTGGTATGTGTCCACGTCATGTGCCTTGCACAGCGGGCAGTACCTCAGGGCCTTTTCGATCCCGCTGATGGAGTACTTGCGTGGCACTGGTACATGTAGGCCATCGCCGCGCATGAGTAGGATCTTGCCATCTATTTCGTGCACACTCACCTTGAGTCGCTCGTGTTGCCACCAATCGGTATGCCCGGTCCATTGCCCGGAGTCCACCATGCTTGATAGCCATTCTCTCACTTGCCCTTCCGTCATTGTTGCATTCTCCCCTTCCCGTTCTTGTACACCGGCGTAATGGGCGTCCTGATGTTCACATGGATGCGCCCGGCCAGGGCGTGCAGCGGATAGCCCACTGCTGGCTTCGTGTTGTCAATCCCAAGTAGCTCCCGCAAGTGTGGAGCCTTGAAGTACATGCTGTGCTTTGTCATCCTGTGCGACCGACGCCATAAGTGGAACGTGTCTGGCTCAGAAGGGTCCGTAAGCTCCTTGAACCATGGCCACAGGACCAGAGCGATCCGCCGCGGCTTCCAGTGGATCTTGAGGCAAACTTTACGCCCGTCCAGTGGTTCGCCGAGGCAACGTTCGAGGACCTCATCTGCGATTGAGACAAGCTGGTTGCCGCTCAGGAAAATGAGTAGACCAGTCTGGACCCATCCTTGCCGGGGCGGCAACTTGATCCGCTGCGGGTGTTTGAAGTCCGGTTTGCCTCTAGGAAGCATTTGCGATCCCTTCCAGTACCATGCTCACCAAGCGCAAGCAAATGCCGATCAGTAGGGCGCAACGTAAACGCCAGTTCCGAATTAGCAGCTTGTCATAAGTGTCCATGAGTACTCCTCAGGGAGGGCCATGGTGACCCTCCCTTGCGTGGCTGGCTAGTCAGTTGCCAAGTGGTTCTCGGTCATCTGCCAGGAACCAGCGTCGTTCACGATGGTGTACAGGCCATTCTCAAGACCCTTGGCGCGGATCATACTGACCATACGCTGCGGATCTCCGGGCGGCGGGTCGATCCCCTTGACAAGGGTATCCATGCTTTTGAACCGTTTGCCCGAGGCCAGCTTCCGAAACAGCATGTCACACCGAGTCCCGGCGCGGAACGGACTGGTCTTGCCCTTCATGGCCTTGAGGTTCGCCTTGCGTTCCTTGGCGGTGACCTTCTTGGTCGGGTTGCCAGGTTTGACCCGGTTGCCCCGTGGCTTCTTGACCTTGACCGGCACGGTCTCTTCCTCCGGGTCCTCCTCATCCTCCGGGTCCTCCTCATCGGAGTCGTCGCCGTCCTCCGGGTCGTCCTCCGGGTCGTCCTCCGGGTCGTCCTCCGGGTCGTCCTCCGGGTCGTCCTCCGGGTCGTCCTCCTCGTCCTCGTCCTCGTCCTCCTCGTCCTCCGGGTCCTCGTCCTCGTCCTCCTCGACCGGGGCCGGCTTCGACTTGCGTTTCTTTTTGGCCTTCTGCTTCGGTGCTGGGGTCTCGTCCTCGTCCTCCATTTCCTCCTCTTCCATCATGTCCTCTTCCTCATCCACCTCGGGTGCGGCGGCGGCCTTCTTGTTGCGTTTCTTGCCTTTGCTAATCATGGTTTTGTCTCCTTTTTTGGTGGGTTCGCCACCGCTCGATCTTGCTGGTTCGGATTCTTCAAAACAGGCGTTTGAACAGTAGGCGTGAGCCCTGTCCTTTGAACGCCAGATGAGCAGGCCAATCAGCGGCTTGCCGCATCTTTGACTGTCACACCTCTCGGTTGCCAAGACACCTTTGGGTAGCTTGGCAATTTCGGCAGCGGACATTTTCATACGTGCGGTCCTCCTGTCCAATCAAAGTGTACCATTTTGCCGTAGCGGTTTGCCTCCCACAGTCCGAGCTTCACGCCCTTCTGGTGGATGCTGAGGATCATGCGGCGGGGGTCGCCCGCGCTCAGGCCGTCGTACAAGTCGGCCATGGAAATGCGCCCGCCTGCTACCTTGATGAGGCGGTCGAACAAAAGCTGTTGCGTGCCAGCCCGGAAGTACTTGGCAGCCTCAGGACTCAGTCCACCTATCGGCGGGGCTGGTGTGGCCTTCGGGGGCTTCGGCGTCGTTGGGGTCGGGTTCGGTGTCGGTGTGGCCTTAGGCGTTGCCGGAGGCGCCGTAGCGGGCGTTGACGTGCTCTTGCTACTTGCCCCCAGCCCGTAGATGGAAACCAGCAGGCCCGGTAACAAGTCCATGAGCTTGGCCATTGAGATTAAGAGCTTGCCGTTGCTGACTGAAAGCGAAGCCGCCTTGAGGATTGCCGGGGCTTGGCCCATGAGGACCGAGTCCAAGCCATTGGCCTTGAGCTCTTGCACCAAGGTGCCAGCGTAGTCGAAGGAGTACAGGACGCGGCCAGTGGCGTCGAACTGCCGGGGCTTGGGAAGGTCCTTGCTAAACTTAAAGGTTAGTCCCAAGGGTTTGAAGAACTGGTCCAGCCCGGCCTTGAGAGCAGCAAACTTTACTATGGCCTTCGCTGCCTTGTGCTCCAGCGCAATCTTCTTTGATTCGTACTCGGCCCATGCGTCATTGATCCGAGGTAGCTTGAGGGTAGGGACCGCTGGTGCCAGCGCCGACTCCAACATGCGGATAGCCTGAATCAGTGCGGTCTCGGCCTCGAATGCCGGAGTGTCGTGCCGCGCTGCCAGAGGTTTGATCTTAGCTGCCAGGTCCAGTTTGCGTTGCCCGCCTGCGGCGATGACCTGAGATCGAACCAAGGTGGTATACACATCAAACCAATCCATGACCGTGCGGAGGGCGATGACCCTGTCGGTCACGTCGGCGGTGATGAGTGCCTTGTGCGCCCGTCTTAGGTCCGGTACCTTCGGGATGAGCTTTCTGATTTGCGACTTTTTCATTTTTAACCTCTAACCAATAGTGCCAGGCAAACCGGCAAATGTCAACTACTATTTTGCCTGAGCTTGGGAGGGGCTGTGGTTTGCCCCTCCCTGCAGGTTGTTTCTACTGGTCGGATGCGGGAGCCGGCAGGGCCAGCCGGGTTGCCGCGGCGATGAACTTGGACTTGAACTGGTCGGTGGTGCGGACCCGGACATACTCGCCGCCCGTGAGACCGGAGAGCTGCTTCAGTTCGACCACTTCCCGCTGCCCGTATGTGTCCTGGTCGAGGCCGGTGATGTGGATGAAGTCCATCGTGACGCCCTTGTCCTCGAACTCTTTTTTGATCTGGGCGGCGCTGTGGGAAACAGAGTTGTCCATACCATCCGACACGATGACGATGTGGTGGTTGTTGGTGGCCGAAGGGGACTTCTTGATCATGCGGAGGCAGGTGAAGATGGCACCGGCAATGTTGGTGCCTCCGCCCATGCCCGCGTCCATGTTCGGCACCCGGTGCTGAAGCGACTTGAGCGAGTAGGCGTAAAGGTCCTTGGAACGGTTATCAAAGGCCACCGCGGCGACATCAGCGTCCGCGTGCTTGGAGAACCGGGCCTCGATCTGCCCGAGCACTTCCCCCTTCACAATGTCCATCTTGCATTTGCCTTCACCCTGAATCCGGACGACGCCCGTCGTGGTCCACTGGTTTGTCTGGATCAGCCCGTCCACGTCCATGTATGCGGCCTCGGCGATGATGCGGTTGACCCTGGCATCAAAGTCCAGCGGTTTCAGGCCCGCCCAGTACAAGGCCGACTCGTCATCGAACTCGGGTTTCGGTGCCGGGATCAGGTTGTCCCATGCGTCATACCGCGGGGCCGGTTCGGGCGCAATGTGGCCCTGGCTGGCAGCCTGAATGTAGGCGTTTGCCCTGGCAATCTTCTCGTCGATCAGCGACTCACCCGGCGCCCAGTTGGATGCCAGGAGCTGCGCGTTAGAGTACATCTCACCGTACATGCTGCCAGAGCAATCGATGGCAAACAGCAGCTTCTTGGTCTTGTCATGCAGGTCCGCCATGGTGCTGCCGACCGTGGTGGCCAGCTCGGTGTCGGTGTCGTTGTTGACGCCCTGAGTCGCGTCGAAGGTGTCCAGATCAAAAATGTCTTGTGCCATGGTTTGTGTTTTCCTTTTTCCTTTTGCCTGCCCGTGTTTTGCCGGGTGACAATCCAATAGTGACACGGTTTTGCCGAGACGTCAAGCACTCATTTGCGATTAGGGCAGATTAAGTAGTTTGTGAGTCTGGAAGGACACAGCCCAATGAGGCCGCAGCCGGACCACGGCCAGGCAGGTTGCCATGCTTGAGGCGTCCACTGTGCGCACCCCGTTCACTGGCTGGACGTACACATCGGCAAACGGGTTCGCCGGGGTCTCAGTCGGCGCAAACTGGTCTTGATCTGGGTCGTCCTGCTGCCGGGCGGCAATACCCAAAGCGAAGAACCCAGTTAGCTTACCTACAATGTCACTCGGGGTCCCGGCATCGGGGCCGATGACGAACTTGTACTCATCCACGTGCCCCCAATTCTCAAATAGGAACCCGGCCTTCGGCGAGCAGGCGACGTGGTCAGCACTGAGCTCGTCGGGGATTACCTTGGTCCCAGACGTCTCAATGTGAAGCTGGACCTGTAACTCCTGGCACAGCGCCGAGACCATGAGGACATCGTGTAGCAGAGGTTCACCGCCTGTTAGGCAGACGTGCTTGGTACCGGACTTGCGGATCAGGTCTGCCATTTGTAGGGCTGTCAAGTCAAACTTGGCACCGTAGTCCGTGTCGCACATGAACTCTTGCCCGATGGCGGACTCGCACACCTTATGGTGCTGAAAGACCGGCAGGGCCAATGACTGTGCCAGAGCCGGACTCCGAACTCCGGTGCGTCGGCCGACGTTGCAGCCAGCCAGGCGGATGAACTGCATGAGTGTACCGGTATACCGGCCTTCGCCTTGTAGTGAGATGAACTGTTCTGCGATGGGAAATTTCACCTATTGCTCCTTCACTGTACCGAGTTGGTTCATGTACTTTGCCGGCAGCAACTCCCGCCCGTGCTCGCGGATTAGGTTGATCCTCCGGGCGCAGGCTCGGCGGGCTAGCCGGAAGGTGGTCATGTAGGATTCGTACTCTGCCGCTGGGATGATGACCGGGCCGATTTGGGCTTGGGGCGACAGGCCATCATGGGCCACTGGAATGCCCGTGCCGTAGATTGAAGGGTTCTGCCCGTGCTTGGCATCGACTTCCAGCCGGGAGTCCCATGTGGCGCTGGACGTGGCCGTCTCAAGCACTGTGACTTCCAGCCCGGTGATGGCGTAGCGATCCACGATACGGGATAGGCGCTGGCCGAACCATGCCGCAATGTTCTCGGCGGTGGGATTCGCAATGAAGAAGTTTAGGTGCCGGTGGTCGAGGGTATCGATCAGTGGCTGGACCATGGCTTTGATGTCCCCAAAGTCCACGATGAACCCGGTGGCCGGGTGTACAGTGCCATGGACTGTGATGTGCAGGACGTACGAATGGCCGTGCAATCTCTGGCACTTGCCAGGATGCCCCGGAACAACATGCGACGCCTCAAATTTGAAGTCTTTCGTAATTCTCATGCCCTATGGTACGGGGCAAAACTTAGAAGCGGAGGCGGCGTTTGCGTGGCTTGCGCTCAAACTTGTAGCAGTCCAGCGAGAATGGCTTGTTGGCCGTGGCGCGTTGACCAAGGGCGATGAGGAAGTCCTCCCATGCGATCTGGACCCAGACTCTGCCGCCTACCTTGAACAAAAACCGTGGCACGAATGGCGTTGCCCACTGGAGCGAGTCAAATGCTCGCTTGGGGATGATTGCGAACGACCCCGTCAAGTTGCCCTTGCATACCAGTAGGGGCCGGTTACCATCCGGGCCATCCTCGCACTCGCGCATGGTCTGGTTCAACCAACTGATGTCCTGCTTCCGCGGATTCCAGAAGCTACCGGCCTTCCACGACTTCCAGTTCTTGCACTCCACTGTGAAGGGGAACCACGGGCGGAGGCGGTCGGCAACAATGAGGTCGCCCGACGGGGCATATGGGTGACCGCCCGAAAGCGGTGTACGAAAGATCTCGTCCCGCTGGGCGTTCTGGGGTGCCAAGGCCGCAATCACGTCTTTGGCTGTCTGGTTCTCGAATGTGCTACCCTTCGGATTCTTTGCCACTGGCTGCCTCTTTCCTGAGCTTCGCCTGTGTGGCCAAGCCGCCTTTACGCCCGAGTTGCCGCATGTACTCATTCCCATATTTTAGCACCACTGTCTGTCCACCGCGCCGGGTGAACTTCCGTCTATGAGCCTTGCCATGGATTTTGTCGAGGGCTAGGCCACCACGCCTGCGCGCCTCGATCTGGCTTGGGCTGCTGGTTCGCTTGCGGAGGCGGGCTATCTCTTCCTGTTCAGTCTCAGGCATCGATCTCCTGACACGCCTCGTTGTAAACCTTAACATCAGCCCCACTGGTCTGTAACCGCACGACAAGGTCCTCGATGTTGCTGAATCGGGACTGTGTAATGAACACATGGAACTCTTGCCCGGTGTCGGCAAGGGCCGCATGTCGGCCAAGGTGGATGTATTCGTACTGCAGTTTGTCGATCGTGCCGGAGAACTTGGCGAAGTACTCAACGAAGGGGATGCCAAGCTCCTGTGCGATGGCACGGACCATGTGTCCGAAACCGGCGTCGCAACCAATGGACAGAATTAGAATCCCATCGGGGCACGCAAGGCGCCGGTCCTTTAGTAGTTCCGTGACGAACTTGCGGTCTTCCTCAGACCCTGTCTGGTACCGCACCGAGACGTTGTCCTTCCAGCCCCGGTGTCGGCTTCCTACAATTACGATTCGCTTAGCTGCCATATGTGACCTCTGATACTCCGTTCTGCTTAATAATTGTCGCTTGCCGTTCACCGGACAACTCGGCAAGGATGTGTGGGTCATGAGTACATACCAGTATGACCGGGAACCTTTGCTTGACTTTCTTGAGGCCTCGGGCAAACTGGCGGGCGTTCACTTCGTCCAGCCCGTCGCCGGGTTCGTCAGCGATCAGAATGTTGCACGGGTTAGTCACGTCCCGCAGGGCGAAGGACAGGATCAGGGAAGCCATTTTGGTCTCGCCGCGAGACTGGTCCTCGATCTTGGGGCCGCCATGTTGGTTGATAATCTGGACGTCGATGTCGGACTTGTCCATGGCAAAGGTGGCCGTGATTTCCCCGTCGGAGAACAGGTCCGAATAGTAGTCAGCAGCTGCGGTGAGGCGGGGGCATAGCTCGGCCATGATGAATGCCGGCACACCGTTCCGCGAAAAGGCCTCTGCCGCGAACTTGAGGAACTCGACCTCTAGTCCCATGTCCACGACGCCTTGCTTGAAGATTTTAAGGTTTGCCATGTTCACCCGCTTGAGGCTCTGGTACTTGGATCGCTTGGTCTCAACCTGCTCTGCTGCTGCCAGTAGGGCCAGGGGCGCTGCCTGCTCGGCTTTGGTGGTTCGGAGCCTTGCCCGTGCCGCTGTGAGATTGATCAGGGCCTCCCGCCTGTCGTCGGCCCACTCCTCCTTCTCCTGCTGCGCCTTGGCAAGCTCGCCCTTTAGTTGCTTGTGCGTCACTCTCCACTTCTTGAGTTCGGCCTTTGCCTTTGCCTGTGGTGGGACCTTGACTTGGTTTAGCTTCTGTCCACACGTCGGGCACTTGTCGGGCTGGCCCTCAGCTTCAGAGATCTGGTCCTCAAGGGCAAAAATCCTGCCAGCCACACGACCGACTGATGTCGTGTAGTTTCGCACGTCATCCGGGTTCGGCTGTGGTGGCAAGTCGTCAAGGTACTGTTGCCACTGGTCGACGTTCTCCTGTTGGGTCTTTGCCGCCCGTTTGAGGCCCGCCAGTTGCGTGCGCAGCGCCTTGGTGTCTGGTAGCACCAAGTCCTTAATGAACTCCCTGTAACGCCTTATCTCCACCTGGGATGCTTCGACTTCTTCATCCCATTCTTCCATGAACCGTTGCGCGGAGCGGATCTCATTGCGGATAACCTGTTGCGCGTCCTCGAACCGTTCAATGTTTAGGAACTGAGCAAGCAGCTTCTTGCGGTCGGTGGGCGTCCCATGTAGCAGAGCGTTCACCTGTAGCTGGTCGATAAATACCGCATTCGTCAAGATGTCCCAAGTCATGCCGGTTAGTTCCTGGATTCGTTTTTGGGTGTCGGCTTGCCCCATGCCGGTCGAAATGTCCTGACCATTGTGCATCACAGTCAACCGCGTGGGGCGGCGCTGCCTATATACTTCGAAGGTTGACCCGTCGGGCAACCTCATTTCGAGGCCTACCGTGGCCGGCCCGGTGCTGCCTTCACGAACCCATCCATCGTGCTTCTGCCCCTTCAGGGTCTTCCCCTCTAGCGCAATCGGGATCAAGTGGAGCAAGGAGGTCTTCCCGGACCCGTTGGACCGGCCATCCCAGTCGAGGTTCTTGCCGGTGACCACTGTGATGCCGGGTTGCATTGGCACTTCCACGGTCTCGAACGACATGGCGTTCCGGCCCACCACGCGAGTGATGTCTATGGCACCTTGCCTGCGCAGTGACTTACCAGTCAACTCCAGTCGGTTAGTCAAGTAGGCCAGCAGGGCCCCTTCCTGGCCGCGCAAGGGCTTAGGAGTGTTTGCCTTCAGAAACGCTTTAATGATGTCCCCGTCATCCCCTTCGGCTGCAATGGACTCGACCTCGGTTTTGAGTTGCCGCGGGTCGAGAACGATCTCGGCATCCGGGTACTTCTCCGAGGCCGACCGCTGGGCGGTGTCCAGCTTCTGCTGATAGTTGGGGTCCTCCTTGCGGTAGTTGACCCTGATACGGACCCGTGCGCCTTTGAACGACGCTGGTGCCACTTTGTCGAACCCGGCGACACTTGGGTCGTACCAGCCCGGAAGGCTGCTGCTAAGGCGGTACATACGCCCTTCAGAGTACAGCAAGTATCCCTTGCGCTGGTTGCACTCGCCCCAATCCATCGCAAAGGGGCTGCCAGCGTACCAGCCGTTCGGCCCGATCTTCTGGCGGAAGTGTACGTGCCCACCGACGGCAAACATGTACTTGTCCATGTGTAGGGCCTTGCGTGACAGTCCGGACTCGATGCCCCGTTGTCGATCGTACTTGGCACCAGACACGTCCTCATGAAAGCACAGGATGCCATTTGACGGGTCGGCCAGGGAACCGAACTCAGCAGCGGTCACCTTGAGTGCAGCTTTGTCACGACGGAATGGCAACATAAACAACCGAACGTCGTTCTCAGAGATGTGGATGACGTCGGGGTCTGTGAAGGTCTCGGCCCCGGCTGCTGCCAGGGTAGGGAACCAGTCCTGAGACTCATCGGACATGCTGAGCCGGTCGTGATTGCCAAGGAGAACTAGGAACCGGATGCCGAGGCCCTTGAACCGTTTGACGATCTCGATGGCCTTGTTTGACACGCGCTGGTCCACAGGGTTCAGAATGTGCTTGACGTCACCAAGGTGAACTACCGCCTCTAGCTTCCGCTTGGTCTGGTGAATGGTTAGAATGTCCTTGACCGCCTGCTCGACTTGAGCCAGGTTGCTCCAGGACATTTGCCAGTCTCCAGTGAACAGGAGACCGGGCTTCACTTTTTGGCCGCCGTACCAGCCATGAACCGGATGCTCTGGTACACCTGCGATGGGAACCACGCCCGGAACATGCCGTCCTCAGGCGGCGGGAACACACTGAGCCGGTCGATCGCGCCAGCGGCCATCACGCGAGTCTTTGCGTTGTTGTTCGTGCTTAGCAGTATGGCACGCAGGTAACCCACCACTGAGAACCTCAGGTTCCGCATTTGCTCCGCAGTGGCCTCCTTCAGTACCGGGGCAACTTCGGCCCACTCACGCGCCCAGACCAGCTTTGAGAATGCGTACCCGTCAACCTCATTGCCGCCGACTAGTACAGCTTGATTTGCGTCCCCGCCAGCAATGAAGTGCTCGAAAATGCCGAGGATGACCCGCGGGCTGGACACGCCCTGCTCATCCAGGACATCCACCAGCGTGTCTAACTCACCCGAGTAGGCCACGGCCTTTGCCGCCCGCTTGAGCAGCATCTTGATACCACCAGACCTTAAGCCCTTCATTTCGAACTGAGCGCACCGGCCCCGAAGAGTCTTGATGATCTTGCCGGGTTCGGTGGTACATACAATCCAGACGGTGTCCTTTGCCGTGTCCTCGAACGGTTTCAGCAGGCAGTTCTGGGCCGCTGCGGTGAGGCGGTGTGCCTCATCCAAGATGATGATTTTCTTGAGGGAACCTGGCTGGGGCATGAAGGCAGCGTCCCGGGCAAGCTGGCGCATGTCGTCCACGCCGTTAATGTCCGATGCGTTGATCTCCCGAATGTCGAACCCCTCGTACTCAGACCACATGTCAGGTCCGGGTTCGCCGAAGTCACCCGTGACCATTTGAAAGGACAATGCGATGATGCGGGCGATGGTAGTCTTCCCGGCGCCTGTCTCCCCGGAGAACAACCATGCCTTCGGAATGCGTCCGCTGTCAATCCGTTTCCGTATGGCCCCTACTAGGGACTTCTGCCCTAGTAGTCTGGATAACCGCTTTGGTCGTGCTGCCTTTGCAAGAACTTCCTGCATTTCTGGTACCTCCCTTTACTTGATTCGTACTGCTTTGGCAAGGTCACTGGCCGACTTGCTCATGCGGGTCAAGTAGGCCTTAATGCGCCCTAGTAGCTGGTCCTGCTGGCGGCCGTTCATGGACTCCGGGAAGAGCAACTGGAGTTCGTCGTTCACCTTGGTTGTGGTGGTGTCGCCGGCGCAAAGTTCCATGATGGCCATGGTTAGGAATTGCTCGACGTTCATCTCCACTTCGGGGTCTCTGCGGGTCTCCTGTAGTAAGCCTTCCTCATGGCCTGCCAGTTGTCGTTTGCTGCGGTCTGAGTGACCGGGCAATACTCTGCCATCGGATCTCGCCCAAGCACGCGGTGATGCCTTTGCTTCTGCCACTGCGACCGGGGCTTCCTCGGTCGGGTCCTGGACCGGTGCGGTCTCTTCCACTGTCTCTTGCTTCTTCTTCGCCATGTTGTCTCCCTTCACTTCTTGTACTTGATGGTGCCTGCCGGTAGGAACTTGGAGTCGCCACGAAATAGGATCTTGTAATCGCACTCGCTCCGTTCGAGTCCACCCGCCTTGTTCTTGTCATTCCTGATCCTGCCGCCAATGCCAAGTATTTTGCCCTTGACCTTAGCGGAGGGTAACAACATAATTTTACGCATCCGAACCCGGACGTGGGCGCCGAACTTGAAGGCATTGCCGCCCGGTGTGTACGTCTTGTCCCCGAACATTTGGCCGGGGTTCTCACGAAGCTGGTTAACGAATAGGCCGACAGTGTTGTACTGCCTGAATAGTGGCACCCAGCGCCGCATGAGCAGCGCGAGGAACTTCGGTAGCGATTGCTCAGTGTTCATTGACTGGTCGAACCCAGCCGCGCCCATGGCCGCTGGCATGAGGTTAGCAACACTGTCAAGGACAAGGACACGCTTACCCTTCGGGTCGTAGTTGTGCAGGGCCTCTAGCAGGGACTCTGCCTCTTTAGTCATGTCCTGAGCGCAGGACAACCGTTCAGTGGACCCAAACTTGCCAATGTAGGGTTTGATCAGGTAGAAGTTCTTGGCCCCTTCGTGGCAAGTCAGCCCGCGCTTCTGGAACCAGTAGCCTTCGTCTTCGGTTGCCGGTTGCTCAAAGCTGTCTTCACAGTCCAGCCAAATGATATCGGCCCCGTCCTGTACCTGGCAGGCCGCGGCTATGTCTCCGCAGAACACGGACTTGCCACAAGAAGGCTTGCCGGACACTTCACAGATACAGCCATAGGGGAGCCCTTTGTCGGCGTGCCCCATCACAGGATTCAAGTGCTCACCCAAGTCAATATAGGACCGAGGTTGCCAGTCTTGCGGGGCGTGCTTCAGCCGTTGCCGTATGGATGCTAGTGTTGGTTTGCGTTTTGCCATTGTTTACCGTCCTTAAAGGGAGATGGGGAGGACCCCGAAGGACCCTCCCCTGCCAGGAGTGAGCATGGACTGGCTAACTCTTGCGCTTCACCTTCCTGCGCTTCTTAGGCGGTGGCGGAGGCGGGTCGTCTTCCTCGTCCTCATCGTCATCATCGGGGTCGTCGTCCTCATCGTCATCATCGGGGTCGTCGTCGTCCTCGTCCTCGTCCTCGTCTTCCTCGACGGGAGCCGGCTTGCGCTTGCGGGTCTTTTTCTTTGGTGGCGGAGGCGGGTCATCCTCGTCCTCGTCCTCGTCCTCATCCTCGTCCTCGTCCTCGTCTTCATCCTCGTCCTCGACGGGAGCCGGCTTGGCCTTCTTGCGGGGCTTTTTCTTTGGCGGCGGAGGAGCCTCATCCTCATCGTCGTCATCCTCGTCCTCGTCCTCCTCATCCTCGACGGGTGCAGGCTTGGCCTTGCGCTTTACCGGCGCCTTCTTTTTGGTCTTCTTGGGCGGCGGGGCTTCCTCCTCTTCCTCGTCCTCATCGGAGTCATCGGAGTCGTCGCCATCCTCCTCATCCTCATCGACCGAGTCCTCCTCGTCGGCGTCCTCATCCTCATCATCATCAGCCGCAATCTCGCGACCAGTGTAGGCGGATTCGCAGGCAGAGGCATCGTACTTGCCGGCCACTTCTTCGAGTTCCTTGAGCTTGTCCAGGATGTCTTCGGGGACTTCACTGGAATCCATGTCCGGTTCGGGCGGACCATACCGAGTGTCGAGGCCGGCGCCGGTGCGGTTGATCGCAAGGTTGAAGCCCTCGACCGGGTGGTCGTAGTTGCGGCGTTTCGTGGTGATCAGACGAAGGACGGCTGAAGACAGAGCCTTCGAGCCCCCAAGCGACAGGTACCAAGTGTAGGGACCACGCCAGCGCCCGGTGTCCTCATCCACGACGGCCACTTGTAGGACCATCTGTTCTTTGATTGCCATGGCTGCGGCCTTCTTGACATTGGCCCCCTTACCGCTGCGTTCGAGAGAGCTGATCTTTTTGCAAATGTAGCAGGACTTGCCGCCATGGGACTTGCCACATGTGAGGAACTTCCTGTCCTTGCCGACGTCGCCATGAGCTTGGAACTCAAGGAACGGGGCTTCGTTGGTGCCCTGCTTGTTCGGTAGAATGCGAATGATGTTGTCGCCCTCGACCAGCTTGAACCGGCCACCTTGTGACCGTTCCTTAACCTTGCGCCGGGCGTCTTCCTTCCACGCCGGCTGTTTCGTCTTGCGTTTTTTTGTCGCCATACTCGTTAATCTCCTTTTGACAGTGTTGCGCCAGGGTATTTGTCCTTGGCATGTTTGCGGATCTCATCCAGCGCGGTGTGACTCTGGCCGCGCAATACAAATTCCTCGGCACGGATCATTTGGCTAACCACTTGGAGCATGTCCTTGCGGTGCCGGAAAGACTCAAGGAGAAGCCGTGCAGCCTCCTCCTCGGCCTGTGCGTCGGCCAGGTCGATTGCCTGCTTGATCACCGCTTTGGCAAGGACGACACGCGCCCTGACTTCTGCTTCGGTGACTCTATCAGTGCTGCCCCGGAGTTCACTCCTAATCCGTTTTGAAGCCCGTGCCTCAATGCGCTCTAGTTTCAGAGCGGCGTCCTTGCTGGCCCTCATGGTCTGGACCCGGTACCTTGAAGCCATCGCGTGAAGACCGGGTTGCTGCGCACTGGCGTAGACAACTTCTCCATCGGAGAATTCCAGTGCGTTCAGCAAGGCTTCCACGTCAACGTCTTTGGCAAGTATTTGGTCCAGTCCCATTCGGTTTCCTCAGTGTATTATACGGGGCATAATCAAGCTGCAAGCCCGAACTCGTCACGCACGTCGGCATCCACCTTCATGTTGTACTTGAGCCAGTCCCGCAGGAACTTGTCAGTGCTGGTGCCACGGTAGTCCCCGACCATAGTGGCATATCGGAAGCCGGCCTCTGCCTCTGCCGCAAGGGGCACTTCCAACTTACGCCCGAAGGTCTTATGGGTGAACTCTGGGACCGCGGTCTCCATGAGGTACTTGCCCTGCTTGAAACACTCCTGCATGTCCCGGACCTTGGTGCGGAACACCAGCGCATCATGGACTTCCATAATGGGGTTGCGCAGCAAGTTGAACGTCTTTGGCTTGCGGTGTAGTAGGGCCATTGCGTTTAGGATCATCTGGTGCGCGGCCCCTTGGATAGGCGAATTGACTGCTTGGTTCTCTGGGTTCGTGTTGCGCTCCTCATCGGCGGCATCCCCAATGGCTCTGCGGAATCCAAAGATGGTGTCGACGTACCCGTGTTCGAGGGCGAACTTGCGCATGTACTTGATGTACCGCCCGACGCCCTTATACGTGCGGAAGTACCCGCGATGGAACTCGCGTGACTCTTCCTCGGTCTTCTTAATGCCTTTGACTTTGAGGTAGTTGTACAGGCCACCTTCGGACAGCCCGTAGACCAAGCCGAAGTGACAGTTCTTGATGAACGTGCGGGTGTCCTTGTCGGACTTGATGAACTCTAGACTCCACTCCGGGTTAATGCTGTGGCCTACAATGCAGTGTATGTCACTGGCTGGGTCGCCCTCGTCCTGTGTTGCCGCATGCATGAACTGTTTAATGAGCAGCTCGTCCTGAGCGACCATGGCAAGAAACCTGATCTCGACCTGGCTGTAATCGTATGCCATGAATAGGTCAAGGTCCTTGATCTCCTCTGGGATGGCACCGCCCTTCCAGTCGAGCACCCGGTACCAGTCGGGGTCGCTCACCAGCAAGTTCTTAAGGAAGGGCTTGCCGTGCAGGTTCTGCATGTTGACAAACCCGGGATTCCGTTTGCCGCCACCACTCCTGAGCCGGCCTGTAACGGCACCAGCGAGCGCCCACTTGGTTCGGAGTTGCCCGCCATGTATCCGGGCGGACTCTGCGTACCCGTCGATGTAGGTGGACTGCATCTTGCTGTACATACGCCAGTCAAGGACAAGGTCCACAGCCCGGTGCGGCGTCTCGTGTTGCATACGTTCGAGGACCTTCTTGTCCGTGCCCTTGCTGTCATCAGGCCTCTTTAGTTTCAGCTTGCGGAATAGTAGATCATCCACTTCCTCAGTCGTACAGCGGAAGGCCGGTTTGTCGGCAAACAACCTCAGTTCGTTTAAGCTCTTCTCAATGGCTGGTGGCACGATCCTGCGCACGGCCTTCATATACCGTTCATCCAAGCATGGCCCACGTGATTGCATGCCATCCAAAGTCATGCCGGCCCAGACGTATACCTTCAACAAGTCCTGGTTCACATGGGGCGTGGTGTCGGCGTCGATCTCATAGGTCAGGGCCGCGTCGGCGCAGTTGTACTTTGCGATCTGCTGCAGCGGGATGTCACCGTAGTCGATCGGTGACTTGAGGTATGGCTTGATGTATTCTTTGTACCCGGCATAGAGCGGGTACAGCTTGTCACTGATCGCTTCGAGGCCGTTCGACTTCATGTATGTCCGGCGCAGGAAGTTGCTGTAGTGTGTGTCCCCGGTGTACCCGCGGACCTTGATGCCTTCGGCACGGAGGCCCTTGACGTCGGAGCTTCCCCAGTGGAAGGACTTTTCGATCTCGGGGTCCTCTAGGAAGTCCTTGATCAGCGACAAGCAGCCATCGGCCTCCTGTGGGTTCGGGTTCTCTGGATGGTATAGGATGACGGTTCGGGCCTTGCCCCGCGCCCACGAGAACCCCACGTTCAACAGGCCATACTTAGGCGAGTCCTCTATATCAACAGCAATGCGGTGGCCCTTGGCTGCGAACCGCCTGAGCTTGGCCATCAGCTTTGCCGTGCTAGAGACCTTGGACACATACTTGAAGTCTGCAGTCTCCAGGAACGCCCAGCGACCGGGATGCTTTGCCAGCCAGACCGCGGCCTTCAGCTTTTCACGCCACTCCTCTAACCGCCACTCAGGATATCCGCCACGGGTGAACGTGGCGGGGTGATCAATAGAGAACATTGTAGCTTGGTACTTGTTAGACCACTGTACCGGCTTTGTCTTCTTGCGTTGCTTGCCGAGCACGGCATCGGCCACCTTGTCCCCAAGCAGCAGGTAGACTGAAGCAGCGCCGCCAGACGCACCAACAGCCCGCCGCGTGTGGTGGGAGCACGCTTCAAGTTCTACATCCTTTGGGTTCCTGTTCTTGACCGTGGCCCCGACTCGGGTTGTGGGGCGGCAGCATACTATGTGGTGAGTGTCAAACAAGTCTCGCGACCCGCCTGCGGCCTCGATCTCTTCCCATAGCATACGCCCATTGGGGCCGACCAGTTCTAGTCCCTCTTCTACTTCTGGCCGTCCTGGCGTCAGCGACCAGACCATTCCGGGTCTACCCTCGATACGATCAGTACCGATGATTTTGGGTCTGTCTGCGCTGTCCAATGGGCAGGCGATACAACCGCCTCCGGTCTTCCACTTTTGGGAGACCTGCCGCCCTTGTTTGCCTAGCTCTTTTTTGCCTCCGTCGAGAAGGTCAAGAAACTGTACCATGCTATTCCTGAGGAGCGGAGGCGATCAGCGTGAAGGCGCCTGAGGTTAGGATAAGGTGTCCGGCCTCGGCGACTTGAATGGTGATCGGTTCCGTGCATGCCTGCAGGAAGGGTAGTAGCGTTTGCGGAGTACACACGAATGAGATATCCCCGTCGGGCGGTTCGGCCAGCTTGATCTTCTCGGTGAAGGTCCCATAGGTCTCCTTCACCACCAAGGACAGCAAGGGTCTACCGGCGCTGCCGGACACCGTAGCCGTAACAGTCTCGCCGGTTCGGGATGACACGTAGCTGACCAGCCGTTCAATTGCCTGGCTGGCACCGAGGGCCGACACCGTACCCACTTCCACGGACTCCAACAGGGTTGCCATAGAGGCGACCATCTTTTCGGCAGGAAACTTTTTCCACAGTTCGTTGAAGGTCCTGAGGATACGTCCCTCCTTGAAAATGATGCGGGCGCCTTGCTTGCTCACCTTAATCTGGGCCCCGTCGCTAATCAGTTCCGGCAGGGTCACAGGTAGGCTGGTTTGAAGGGTTAGTCCCTCCACGTCGGCCGCGAACAGCACTTGGCCATCGGCGCTCAGCACCTTGCCGTGCTTTTTGGAAATGTGGATCGAGTTGAGTTCGGGGCGTGTGGCCTCCTCCGTGGCGTACTTCTGTGCCAGTTTCAGAGCCTTGGTGAGCCCGTCGGACATCTTGAGTCCCTTTTCCCCTTCCAAGGGTTCGACGTTGCTGTAGCCCTTTAGAGGCTCACTGGAGACCATCTTGGCACGGCGCCTGCCATTCCGAATGTTCAAGGTCTCGTCGAACTCGATGATCAGTTCCCGCTTCGCCGGGGCAACGAAGGAGAATAGCTGTTTGCGGTCCACAAAGACAACGAACGGATCGCTGGGGTCCTCGACCACCACATCGGCGGTGCCATGGACGTTGCCGGCCAACTGTAAGTTCACCTTGGAACCGTCACAGGCGAACCGAATGAACTCAGTTGACCTGACTGCGGATTGTACTGGCACAAGGTTCAAGACCTTCAGTGCCGCCTTCATGGCATCGACTTTGATTTTCATGTGTTCTCCCTTACTTGATTGCAGTGAAAAATTCGGCCTTGACGTGGGACGACCGAGGGTCACGGAACACACCGCGCAGGGCCGTGGTTCGCATGGTACCGTTCTTGCGAACGCCACGGGCCTGCATGCATGTGTGTGTAGCTTCGAGGACGACTGCGCAACCAAGTGGCTGTACAGTCTGTTGGAATGTTCCGACTATGTCCTCTGCGAGCCCTTCCTGGACTTGGGGCCTGGCTGCCAGTATTTCGATCATTCGTGGGATCTTGGAGAGCCCTACGATGGAGTCGCCTGGTATATAGGCAAAGTGCCACTTGCCTGAAAAGGGCAAGAAGTGATGTGAACACCAACTGGTGAATTCCACATCCTGAACGATGATCATTTGGTCATGGGTGTCCCCAGCAAACGAAGTGTTTAGTGCGGCTGCGGGGTCCTTGCGGGTGCCCCAAAAAATCTCGTCATACATGCGGACAAGCCGGTCCGGTGTGTCCTTAAGGTGCGAAGGGTCCACCACTGCGGATAGGTTTGTGGCCGCGATCATGTTTGCCAGCGCACAGCGTAACTGAGTCTTCCATGTGAATCTCTCGTCGTCCATTTGATCTCCTTGGTGTATAGTACGGGGCAAAGTCAAATCAAGTCACATGTGCCTTTGTAAACCGGGCGGGCGCGCGTTGCCACGGCGTCTCGGAACTGCTGAATGTTGAACCGGGAACGCTCCCACGATGAGGTAGTCAGCCTGTCCCATGTGTAGCCTTGCGCCTCCAGCTTCTCAATCACAGCTTCCCGGGCGGTACCTTCCAGCCGTTGGATTACGCCCGGCTGGTGGCCGGATCGCTTGGTGGGCTGGTCGCTAATCTTCCATGTTGTAACCTGCTCCCTGAACGGATCGCAAAGGATGATGGCACCGAAGACAGCGGCCTTCAGCCAGCTTGCCGAGTCCACCGAGTGCCATGGGAACCGGAACATACTGGAACCGGTGACGGCGAAGCCATGAAGGTAGACGCCATGCTGTTCTGCCAGGTTGAAACACCGGTCGTAGAACTTGTACTTCACGCCTGTGGACCAGCCGGACCCAAGCGTACCAAGGCCAATCAACTTGTGCCCCCGGTCGATGTACTTCCGCATCCAGTCCATCGAACTGTCACCATGGAACACCGGGACCGGCCTGAGGCCTTTACGCTCCAGAAGCATTTGCATCTTCCAGCAGGCGGAGGCGTTGCGCACGTAGTCGAGGTTGACGTAGAAGTCGAAGGCCTGGCGCCGGGTCTTGATCCACTTGGCGTAAGTGGTTGCGAACCGGTCCACCAAGTCGAGGTCGTCGCTGGCAAGGGTATCCCGGAATGAGAAGGCACCTGAGTCCAGCAGGATGCGAATGTCATTCTCCTGGCAGTAGGCGAGGGTCTCAGCCGCGATCTTCATGTACAGGTCGGAGCCCTCACCACAGTAGGCGTAGGACAAGCACCGGGCATCCCATTTGGTTTGCTCGAAAATTTCCTTCTCCCTGATACCCTCATCGGCGTAGTGCCGGAAGCCGGAGAAGTAAATGACCGGGTACGTGTCGTCGGGCTGTGGACCTTTCCAGTCGCTGCCGTTAGTAGTTGATTTCGATGTTGCCTTGTTCGTCATCTTTGAACTCCCATTTGAGACCATGCGCGTCCTGCCGGCGCATTGCTGTTAGGTACTGCTTCGGGTTTGCGACTCCTATTGCACCCAAGTACTTCCCGAGCTTGGTGTATGTGGTGCCAGCCACACACTTCTTGAACACGGCCTCCAGGATTGACCCTTTGGCAAAGGGTGTTTCCGCCCACTTAGCCTTGCGTTTCTCCTCGCCGGATCTGAGGCGGCCGGCCTTGAACCGATCAAGGATCAGTTGTCTGTGCTCCATTGCTAGTTCCTTTGCCATGATGGCCTCCCCTGATATGAACTGTGGACATATGAACCGGTCCCTGCAAAACATGGAACACTCCGGGCACTGCGGGTCATATGTGTAACCTGAGTCGCTGGGCTGGTGGCCGAAGCACGACTCGGCCACGGGTCTCAACTGAAGCCTGATGTAACACTCGAAGCACGTGTGAGTCTTTGGGAAGTACAGGTAGGAGGACACGTCAAGCAAAGAGAACTTGCGCGCACACGACAAGCACAGAAGGGTCTTCGCTATGCTATACTCTTTTGGCATTTGCCCCGTTCACCTCTCCGCCTGCGCACAGCATGAAGTCCTGGACCGAACAGCCGGTTAGCCGACGGAGGCGGAGGACCTCCGGCAGGAACTTGTTAAAGTTTGGCCGGCCAGGTTGCCGCTGGAAGAAATGGACTTGCATGAATGTGCGAAGGGCTGGGGAAGCCAGTCCCAGGAACTTACCGACACGATCCTCTGCCTCCGACTGTTCTGCCGAGCCAGCGTCAATCCGTTCGGGTTCTTTGATGGAGTCTTCCTCAAGACTGACGACGTGACAAAACCGTGTGTATACCCGCAGCTGCTTCAGCCTATCACGCATTGTGTTGCGGACCACGGTGAACACGAAAGTGGAGTCCTTGCCGCGGGTCGGGTCATGCAGGTGCCATTTGCGGTACACCTTGATCCAGGCCTCAGAGACCAAGTCTCCCAGGTCGATCCAGCGTTTGTGGCACTCCGGCATTTGCTGGTACGCCTCCCCACATATCTTGTAGACCATACCGGCCAGCCGGTCCATGGTGACTTTGTTGATTTCAATGATCGGTTGTGCCGTTGCCATTCAGTTGATCTCCTCTAGTATGTGGACGCCCTTGAACAAGGCGGACTGAAGCGAACTAACGTGGTCGAGGTCGTACTGCTCGCAGAATTCCTGAAACCGTTGCCGCCGAGAGTGACGCCGGGTTTGTGTCATCCGCCGCTTGCGGAACCGGCGAACGTTGTCGATGACCTCATGCGCGTAGGCCTCCGAACCCTCTGGCAACAGTGGGTAATCTGGCGTCCGGGGGATGACGGTGAGTTGGTAGTCCCGCCTGATCGCGTCCCAGGCGTTAGACACCTTTGGTGCGAATGCCTGGCTGCGTACCTCAAGCGGATGCTCCAGCCAGTTCTCCAAGGATGGGTTAACTCCTGCGATAAGCAGTTGCTTTGCCTTGACTGGCCCAATACCTGCCATCCCTTTGATGTTGTCCGAGGGGTCGCCCGCCAGGGCTTTGAGCCAGGGCACCTTCCCTGGCAGGACACCGATGGAGTCCTTGACACCGTCCGGGTCCAGTACATTTAGCTTGCCGTTCTTTGGCACCAAGCAGTACACCTTCTTCCCGTCCGGCAATTGGAACATGTCCCGGTCGTTTGACAAGCAGTACACATTTGAGCACCGCTTATCCGTTGACAGGGAGGTGGCAATGATGCCGATTACGTCATCAGCTTCGAGGCGGGGTATGGCCACCTGCTTGAACCCGAGAATGTGTAGCAGGCGTACTAGCTCGGGGATCTGTTTGAAGCAGTCCAGAATTGAGTCGCTGGGTTCTGAGTGCCGGTTCGCCTTGTATGAGTAACAGAAGTCCCGACGCCAGGTGCGTTCCTTTTGTGGCCAAGCCTCGAACCGTTTGCCTGGCACCATCAGCCCCTCCCAAACAATCACAATGTCTGGGTCCGGGATTGTGTTGGGGATCGTTGTTAGCATGGTCGGGAACGCATGGAGCACCGAAGTGGGGAACCCCGCTTTGGACTTCAACTGCGCATTGGGGAAGTGTGCGCGGAACAGAAAGTTTTTGCCGTCTACCAAGACCACCGGCCTTTTTAGCATTGTGATACCTCAATTTTCAGTCGTTGCGCCAGACGCCATGTGAGGGGCCGGAAGTTACGTTCGGTCTCCTTCAGTTGCGTGGCGGTCATCTCATCAGCTTGCGCTGGTGGCAAAGGGTATGGCACGGTGACGGAGAACTGGTCCTCGGCGAGCCGTGCCGCGACTTTCAACATCCCCACTATACCAGCTTTATCCGGGTCCGGCCAGAGAATTATGTCGCGGTGGCCTAGCACCCGCAACTGGTCGATGATCCCATCCGTGATCGAGGACCCGAGAATTGCCGCCGCTGGTCGCTTCAAGTGGAGCTTGATGGCCATGGCCTTGAAGCAGCCTTCAGCCAGGATCACTTGCTTGTCAGGGTCGGCCTTCCTGAGACCCCAGATGGACTTCATGCCGGTGCTATTGAGGTACTTGGGTTCGCCGGCCCCGGTCCAGTCCCGGGCAACGATGCCCATAAACTCGCCCTTGAAGATGACCGGGATGATTATGCGGTAGGAGTACCAGCCGGACAGGCTTGCACCAAGGTAGTACTTGCGGATCTGGTTGATGGTAACGCCTCGGTCCGTGAGGTAGCACTTCGCCTCCCACAGCAAGTCATCATCCTCCGTGACGTCGTGTAGTAGGGTGTAGTCCTCTGGCAACTCAGGGGCGCGTACAGTGGCCTTCTCTTCCTCAGGCAGCCCCGCCAGTTGAACGTCCCCCATGTCCAGTCGCCTGAGGATTTTAGATAGAGTCCCATTCGCCGAACGCCATGAGCAACTGCCTCTGAAGCACTGGCCCAGACCCTTGCGGTAGTTGAGTCCCAGCCGGTACTCCGTGTCCCCACAAAAGGGGCACTGCATCCAAATCTCGTTCGGCTTGTCCCGGCGAGTGAACCGAATACCTTTGCTGGACAGAGCTTGCAAAAAGTTCATACGTCCACGTCCTCTTCCTCGGCGTACTCGCTTTCCTTGGTCTGTCGCTGGGCTTGGAGTGTGGCATCCCGGTCGTAGAACATGCCCCGGTCAAAGTCCGTCATGATGTTGAAGCTCCAGCCGCTGCGGCCTCCCTGCTTCTTTTTGGCAACGGTCACGGTCAATGAGTCCGGTCCCCACTCACCATTGCCAATGCCGAGACAAAGGTGCGCGGCCCTCATCTTGAACTGATCCTCGGCGGCGTGTTTGCCTGTGACTTTTTTCAAGTCAGTGGCCTCCCGGTTCGCCTGCGCTGCGGTCCAGAAGTAGACGCCATACTTGCTGGCTAGGACCTCGATGTGCTTGTACAATTCCTCGAACTCCTGCCGGACTTCAGTGCGCTTGCGGGGCGGTTTGATCTTGGCGTCGTAGTCCACAATGATCATATCCGGCGTGAACCCTTCGTCCTTCTCCTGCACGACCATGTCCTCGATCATTTGCATGGTCCACCAATCCGTTGTCCCATCCACCACACGCAGGTGACCCCGAATCCAGCGTTGGAATTTGCGCCACTGGTTGCGCATTCGGTTCGGCATCTTGGCCAGCTTCCGTGAAGGCAGGGAACTGACGAGGGAGTCCATACGGTCCTCGAAGATTTCGAGCGGGTCTTCAAGGGTGAAGTACAACACGTTTAGATTCTGAATAACGGACACCAGTGCGATCCATAGGAGGAATGCCGACTTCCCCTTACCATAGGGCGCAAGGACCAGCCCAATGCCGCCCCTGCCAAATGTGTCGGTCTCCATGTCATAGGGGTCCATGAGTAGCGCCGGGTTCTTGTTTGGCCCTGCTGAGGACCGGCGCAGGATTCTTTCCTCCAGTCGGTCGTCGTCAAAGAATGAGACCGCCTTGCGGGCGCCCCGGTCGATCATCACGGCGTCCTTTGCAATCTCCAGCCAGCGTTCAGTCGTAAGGGCGTCCGAGCCTTGAAGGTCCAGTAGTTCCTCGACCGCACCGGCCATGGCCACCTGCTGCTTGAACTCACCCACCTTAGCACATATTGAGCTATACGTCGGTGTGAGCTTTAGTATGCCCTTGGCAGTCCTGATCAAGCCCTTCCTGCGGGGTAGACCTAAGCGGGCTTCCTTGGCGTGCTGGCGGAGCAGTCCGGTGATTTCAGTGTTCGCCGGTTCCCTAAACTCTTTCCAGTACTCAAGCCCCTTGGTCGCAGCGGCCCATACGTCACTCCCGTCACGTGTGCCATCCCGGGGCTTGAAGTCATCCGGTCCCAGGACGTCTCCAAACTTGGTGAGAAAGGCCCGGTCGGTTAGCACCATGTTCGTCAGCAGGCGCATGAACTCAGGGTCTTCGAAGTATGAGTTATCAGCCAATACCGGACTCCCTAAAACGGTTTGCAAGCTCCCTCTGAAGCTGTCGGAACTGTAACCCCAAGAGCATTAGAGCCAAGGATTCCAGCGGTAAGGTCTCCTGCTCAGGCGGGTCGATAGCTGTTCCATCTTGGCCTTGAGCCGGTCCAAGTTCTCGAAGTAATCCTCCGTGATTTGGGTCGGGTCGTTGTACTCCAGTGTGCCGAAGGACACCAGTGCCGAGACTTGGTTTTGGCGTTCTTGTACTTTCCATGCGTTCGAGTCTCCCGTGTCTAGTGCGGCGATGGCCACCTTGAGGGCTGCAGGTCCAGTGAGGTTAGCAACCCGTAGGCCAAGGCGTGTATTGCCGCTATCTGGTTTTCGGTACTTCAACAGAATGACCCGCAAGATGTCTCCAAGGTTTAGGTGCTGGTCAATCAGTAGGGTCCTGAGGTTCAGTAGCCGGGCCATGTTGTCGTCGCTCATGGCAAAGAACCGAAAGGGCTTTTGGCTGGTGGTGCTGTCCAAGTCCCGGATGACTTCCGTGAGGCTCCGTTCAATCTTCAGCTGCCATGCGTGGGCCAGTGTCTCGAAACCGTTGATGGCCTTGCGCCTCATGCGCCGGACTGACTCTGTGACGTGACTGTTCTCTGAGAGCTCCAATCCTGTTCCCCTTTCCCGTGAGGTGACTTCCCTAAGCTACCGCGTTGAATTTGTGCTGTCAAGTTTGGTTTTCTTGTCCTTCACGAACATGGTACGGGGCAAAAACAAAACCCGGTCGGCACTGGTGATGGGCGGTGGCGGTGGTCTCAGTCTGGCTGGGATGGGCGGGCGACCCTCAGTCCCACAGGTCTCAGTGTCTTGCCAGTGAGAAGAGCTTGCCGTGCCACGCGCGCCCGCGTGTGGCCTTGACCTGCCATTCCCATACTGCCGTTCTTTGGCAGTGTGGGATGGTAGGGCTATAACGAGTATTCCCAGTCCCCTATACTATACCTATTAAACCTATAACCCCCGGCCCCTTAGGGGGCCTTCACCCCTTTTCCCCTTCAATGCAATCTTAACCCGGCAAATGCCGAATATTACAGAATGTTTTGCGGGTTCAGTTTGCCGGTCGAAAGGACCCGTTTCAGTTGCCGTTCGGCCAGATCGTACAACTCGGCAGCACCAGTCGAGGCCCGGCGCACTTTCATCGTCACACCTAATTTCCTCAGGGCTTGCCGACGGTTCTCAGTGGCCTTCAGGAACCGGTTAGACTTCAGGCTCTCACCAGCCGGACGCCGGTCCCCGACGTCGAAGTAGATTAGGCCGGACTTGGCGTCGCACAACCGGACCCCACGTCCCAGCTTCTGGACCGCATCATTGGCCCCGTACATGCCAGCGGCGTCAATGATAACGTCGGTTCGCTTGAGGTTCACGCCCTTCTTGAAGACCTTGTTGACCAACAGTAAACGCACCTTCCCAGACTCAAAATCCTTCTTAGCGGCAATGCGATCCGCCACCTTCTTTTCGCCGTACACGACCCGGTGTGGTACGTCCTCCATGCGCGCAGACAGCTTCTCCAAGTGCTTGACCCGCTCGACCAGTAGGATGATGTACTTGCCCCGGTCCAGTCCCTCCCGCAGCAACTCCTCCAAAAAGTCATTGCGACTTCGGCTGGACACAATGTACTTGCGGTACAAGCCATGGTAGTCCAGTTCGGTGGACGGCAAGTGGGTTCGCACCATGTCGGCCCCAATCACCACGGCAGGCGTTAGGTGGCGTTCCTGGACCCCGTCCTGGTACTCGTACCGGAATATGACCGGGCCTGCTATGGCGGCCGCCCGCATCGCAATGTCCTCCTTCTCTATTTCCAGTGTGGCCGTCAAACCAAACACGACCGGAGGCTGGATGGCCAGGATGGTTGCTGCCTGCCGGTTGTTCAACCCAACATGGATTTCGTCAATAATCATTACCTGCAGGTCCTTGGTCCACGCCTTGTAGGCCGCCTTCTCCCGGTGAAGGTGCAGGGTTTGGATCGTGGCAACCGTGATCCGCTTGGGATCGAAAACGGACTTGCCGACCGTACCCACTTCCTCACCCAACACTTCCTCGAACTCCTCCTTCGCCTGCTCCAGCAGAGTGAGTTCATCCACCACGAACACCGCGCTCCCTTCGAGCAAGCTGAGGTAGGCCGCCGCGGTCAAGGTCTTGCCGGTACCCGTCGCATTGAGGATTAGGCCACCCGTGTCGCTTTGCAAGCACATCTCGGCAATACAGTCTAGCTGGTACCGGCGCAACTCTTTGCCAGGGATTTTGATACGGCTGGGGTCCTCATGCTTGAAGGCCACCGAGGACCGCTCATCGGTCATGTCGAACGGGATACCGTCCTTCTGCATTTGGGGAAGCATTTTGAGGAACACACCGGTCGCAACAGTGTTCCGTTTTAGCATACTGATCTTCCCATCCCAGACCCCGGACTTGAACTTTGGCATCCACCAATAGCCTGGAACTAGATAACTGAAATAGGGACGGAGCTCCTCCGCCTCGAATGAGTCCCATTCAAAGGTCACGAATCGGTTGTGGATCGTGGTCACAATCGGGATTTGACTGGTCGGCTCCTTCGTCTTTTGCTTTCGTGTTTTCATAGGTTTCCACCACCTTGCGTGCTATGTTCCATAGTACGCAGGTTTGACCGGTTTGCCGTCGGGGAAGGCTACATTTTTAGGGCCAAACTATTTTGCGTTTTCGGCAAAATAAAAGGTACAAATCGGCAAAACCGTGGTATCCTTAATTATGGTACAAAACATTAACAACTCAAATGAAATGGACAACCGGATTGACCGGGAGGTACTGAAAGGTAAGTTACAACTTTTGGGGCGACGGTATGGTATGACCCAGATTGTACGTGAGTACATTGCCGAGGCGGAACACTCCGACGGTATTGAGTACTGGGATCAGTTTGACACCGTAAACGCCGCCTGGGACGACGTATTGGAGTACAAGGCGAACCAGTAACCCACTGGTGAACCATGGGGGGTCGGAACACCGGCCCCTATTTTTTTGCCTTGGTGCTTGACAACCGAGGCAAAACCGTGGCACCATGAGACATGCCAAACAACCGCACACTACACCAGAGAGTACTAGAGTCACGGCAGAGAAGCCGAGACAAGGCCAATGTGACCCGCGGCCAACTTGAGATGGCAATGAAGCAGCTGGCCCTCGACTTAAACAGCATGGCCGACGCCATCTCCGATCCGGTCCCCGACGACCAGGACCCCATCTACACATTCGGTTTCGAGGGCCGGGCCAGGGCCATCAGTGCTCAGGTCGACGTACACAATAAGGCGGTGCGGACTGCGGCCACCTTGTTCGATCTGATCAACAGTAGGTAGACCATCCCAAGGGGCCGGGCAACCGGTCCCAAACTATTTTGCCTTTTCGGTAAATTAACTATTGACGGCCAGGCAAAACCGCAGTAGTATTAGGTATGGACAGCAACAAAGGCCTAACAAAAACCCAGATCAACAAGATCGCCACCCGCCACTTCGGACTGCCGAACCTCAAAACCCGCAACTCGGATCGGCTGGACCACAGCAACCAGACGGTTTGGAACTTGGAAGCAGCCCTTCAGGCAGCCTTCAAACTCGGCCAGGCCAGCAAGTAGTTACCCGGCAACCAAGGGAGAATGGGAAATGCTTAACACTTTCATCACCGTGATCACACGCACATGGCTGGAGCTTTCCAAGGCCGACCGCGAAGCCATCCAGAAACGCTGGGGTACAATCCTGATGCCTTGGGACCTCAAGATTCTTAACTGGACTTTGGTCGAGGGCGACTGGACTCCGAGCGAGCGGGGTCTGTAGGGTGAACATTCAAAACGTACTACCTCCCGGGTTTGTGTACAGGCGGCGTGTGTCCACCAAGACCGGCAACCACCTCGGGGTCATTCTGGACCCCAATGGCAAGGAGTACTGCCGGGGCGAGCAGGACCTGACCGAGGACCTGGCCGCGAGTTCCTGCTCCGTTGTTTTCCTGAAGGCAAGGCAGAAGGAGCAACTTGCCATGCACAACTCCACACTAGGCGGGCTAGGGGCCTCAGGTGGCATGAGTGCGTCCGGTTTGATGTCTGGGAGGGTTGCCAGGCCGGAGGCCCCTACAGAGCCAGCTATGCCCGCGTCCAGCCAGTTCTACAGCAGTGAGTCTCTCGGGGTGTGGCAACGGAACAAGCCAAACTTGAAACCGGCAGGCCTCCGCACGTTCAAGTGTGAAGTGGAGATCACCGCCCAGTTCCCGCCCGGAGCCACGGCCAGCAGCTTCTGCGATGACTTGTCCACCGCTCTCAAGGCGATCATGAACGGGCGGTCGGCGCAGATCGTTTTGGGAAAGATTGAAGAAAAGTAGCAGGCGGCCTAAAGGTTTGCCGCCTTCCGACCGTAGGAGTAATCATGGACCCAATTACACTAATCGCGCTGGTGGGAAAGATCGGAGGAGGACTCTTCATTCTGGGAGCCATCCTCCGGGCAATGCGGGAAGTTCGTTACTCGGACTGAAGGCTTGCGGCGCTAAACAACCTCAGCGACATGGCCGAGACCGTGTCCACCAAAATCACGTCTAGCACTTCAACCCCGTGCTCGTGCTCAAACTGCAAGGCAAACTCCGTCAAGTAATCCGACAGGTCCATGGCCTGAATGTGGGCCCATGTGTTCCCCCGGACCAGCCTACTGATCTCGGCCTTCAGTGGTAGGAATACCGTTCCCAGGTCCTCGACGGTGAGCAAGAACTTGCCAGGGTCCTGGATGCAGTACAGGACGGCTGCTGACAATATGATGTCTACACCGTCCTTGGTTGTGAGGGACTGTTCCTCCATGCCATAGGTGCCCGGGACAGTCGAGGCCGTGAGGGCCTGATCGATGTATCCCGGGATCATCAGGTGGAAGCCCGGTTCGAGGTCTCCACTGTACTTGCCAAGGCGGAGGCGGACCCCGCCCTCAAACTGATCCACCACTGTCCACGCTTGGAACAGGCGAAGGATGCTGAGGATGAAGTCCACCAACTTGTTTACGACGTCCGGCACGTTATCGAACCGCCGGCAATCTCTGGAGCGCGTACTGCTGCTTGCCAATGTAGAATCCCTTGTCGAAGAACGGGAAGTACCGTGGCACGAACTCGATGATCTCACCGGTCGGCGCCTGTGTGAACTCGATGATGGCACCACCGACGTGCGCCTCAAGCCCCTTCTTGCGCATCCAGATGGTCTGGTCGCAACAGGTGCCAGCATCCAGGACCCACACGTTGCGCGGGTAGCACACATTCATCTTGTGATAGTGGCCTTGAATCAGGATGGACGGCTTCTCGCCACCTTGCAATGCCTCGACGTTTTTCTGGGCCTTGTAGGAAATGGCGTACGCGGTCCCGCCTCCGGGATGCATCACCTTCATGACCCTCGAACCGTCCTCCGCCTTCAACTCGATGTCGGCCTCGACGTACCCAATGTAGATCATGTCCTCGCGACCCTGAGCACGCGCCCTGAGTTCGCCATACTTGCCGATCTCCACGCCTTCGCGTTGCTGGTACCAGCCCTCATGGTCATCGCCGGCGACGAAGTATGTGGTGATGCCTTTTTTCTGCGGGGTCTTCTCAATCCAGTAGTCTAGCTGGTTGTCCATACCACCGACGAACAGCTCGGTCTTGTTGAACCGGCATTCGCCATCGATCCAGTTGCCGGCCACGTACACTTCGGTGATGCCGTTGTCCTCATAGATATCATACAGCGTGTTGAGAACGTCGAGCCGCTGGTTCTTGTTACACATGTGCCAGTCAGAGCAAATGCCCACCTTGCGCCTGCGGCCTTGGTAGTCGGTGAGGTTGTGCACGATCGGCGTCACGGCCCCTCGTGCCGGTTCGGATGCCAAGGTGGCCTTCCTGCCCCGCACAATCTTGGCGTTGAACCCGTGGGAAGCCAGAGCCTTGATGGCGTCGGCTACTGAGGCTTCGGACCGGTCAACTGCGGTGCTGATATCATTGACGTCCACAGCCTTGTCCTTGCGCCGGGTGAGGAACTCTTTGACCTGCTGTTCCAGATCGGTCAGCGGGTTCTTCTTTTTGGGTTTCTCCGGCATCTTGGACGGGTCCCGGAGTGCTGCCAAAATCTTGTCGGCGCTGTACCGGGTGACGTCGCAGTGGTCCCTGACCCATGGGGCGCCGACGGTGTTTTTCTTACCAGGAGTCCATGTCTTGCCTTCACCGCGGATCTTTCCCTTGGCAAGCTGGACTAACTCGTATGTGAAGTTGATCATCTGTTATCCTTTCGTCCATGTTCTGAGTTGCCCCATCATGCCGGCTGGCACCATGGTGTTTTCTCCCGGGAAGCCTAATGAAGGTGAGTACGCGGCCAGGCAACCAGACCTTGTTAGTCTGCCTACCCAGCGGCCAATACTGTCCCGGTAGTTGCGGTCCACTATAACCATTCCGATTCTGCCGGGTACTGTGACTTTCATTGGGTGACCCTGGCAAAGGAAGCACACTTCGGTGAGAGCCCACATCTGGACATTTTGGGTGTATGGGTCCTTAGGATTGCAAAGGTGTCGCATGTAGGGTTGTGTGAGCTCATCTACAGATACAATACGCAATGGTACGCCTACAAGGTTCGCCACGCGCCCGAGGAACACCGCGGTCAACCCTTGCCCGGTACCGAGTTCAACCAGGGTCTCACGCCCTGTCCATGGGAAGTTTAGCATCCCCGTCGCCAGTAGTTTTAGCTGGTGCGCCGTGGCGTCCGGGTGAGTGTGCACCTGTGCTAGCTCTTCAATCCTTGCTGGTATGGCGTTGTCGTCAAACATAGTCAGTAGTGTCGGCTGCGACACTGGTCTCCTTTCGGTGCTGTAAGGCCATCAGTGCGACTCAGTGGTCCCGGAGGTCCCGGAGGAGCCAGAAGTCGCACCAGCCCTAGTTTCTGCGCAGGCAAACCGTTATACAGGCTGCCCCGGCAGGTTGTCTAGCTCGGGATGAAAGATCTGTCTTGTGCTGAAGTTGGATATGTTCTTTGGTTTACCGCGAAGTTGGACCGCGGATTTGTACAGGCGGAACTCGCACACTTCCTCAGGCGTGGTGTGTGAAGCGTCGGTACTGAATGGGAGAAGCCCTCCTGCCTCGAACGACCCGGCAACCAGTTCTGAGCAAAACACCTGGCGGAAGTCGTCCTGCCCCACCAGCCACTTGCCAATTAAGGGAATCCTACTGAGCGGGACGCCGAGCAGGACCTGCTTGAAGTCGTACGCCTTGCCGACTTGGGCTTCGGTCCACTGTTCCCAGGCCTCCCAGTTCATTTGCATGTCGGCCTGATCACATAGTGGCAACCACCAGACCCGGCCAGGGTAATCGAGAACGGCCTTCTCAAGGGACCGGACCTTTACTCCGGCACGCCCCGCCCCTAAGCTGGTGGACTCAATGATGTATGGATTGTCCTCTGCCGCACCGGCGTAGACCATCCCCACATGTGAGACCTCAGACGTGGTGAACAACTGGATGCCGCGGCTTGTTATACAGCGACCACCAAATGCAATCACGTCCCCCCGGCCCATGCCGTAGAACGCCTGCCGCATGTTTGTACTCATTTTTGCCATGGCTTCTCCTTCACTACTTTTTGATAAGCCCGAACAGGGCCATGATGAGATTTAACGCGGCAGCCGCAATGGCCCCGAACATTACAGCCGAGGCCTTCAGAGCCGCCAGCCGTTCAGCATTGTGGTTAACCTTCGTCCAGAGCGGGGCAAGGTCTTGATTACAGCTTTTGGGTTCGTGTGCTTGTTTGGCGACAGTTTTCAGGTCCAATTCGACGACGCGAAGGTCCCTTTCGAGTTCGGTGGATGACGCCACCTTAACTGACAAGGCTGCCAGGTCTACCCGCATCCCCTCGACCGCCTTGGCAAGGCGGGATAGCTCCCGCTCGACGTACTCCTTGAACCAGTCCCGTTCTTGTTTTCCGTCCATTGCGGGTCTCCCTTAGCTATTTCATCCAGTAAGGGTTGATTATCGCTTGCCCGCCCTAGATGACTTGCGTGTGGTTTGGTGCGTATCCGAGACTTGCCGCACCAAGTACTTCTACACTAAACTCCGATACATACAGGTCAATCCCACCTGTGTTCTGAAACCCGAATCGCCAGTCGTAGAACTCCTCTGCCGACCATGGGGCGCTGGTGTTTGGGTTCTGGGACCAGACGTTCCAGAAGTGCCGCCCCTCGGCGCTGGCAATGTCGTTGTAGGCGGGTACCGTCCACGGTGCGCTGAAGTAGTACGTCGTGGATGGTACATGGTAGGCGATGAGCTTGATCGCACCAGTGGTTAACGGGTTGACGGAGTCGTTCGACTTGCACGACACCCGTGGCGAGACGGCAAGAATGTCCTTAACATAGGGGCACCATTCAATGCTGTACAGTTCTATGCCTGAGTCTCCAGTCAACCACGACGTCCCGATCTGCCGGAGCGCATCAGCGTTGCTGTCTGGTGGAAGGCCACTGGACTGCAGTTCCCACTCGTTCGGGCCGAAGTCCGCGAGTGGGTAGTTGGCAGTAACCTTGTGATCAGCTAGTCTGCCATGGCCGCTGCCGATCTGGATGGCAACTTCGCGAAACTCATAACCCTTGAACCCGAACCGCTGCCAACCAAAGCCGCACATGGCACCACCACCACAGGCAGCACTCACGACGTTCACGCCGTCCTGGTATACCGTGAGCGTGCCACCACTGACGACGAATTCCATGTGGTACCATTCATCCTCGACCAGAATGCCATTGGCAGACCCGGCCAGGAAGGTGCCCTGGAAACTTCCCTCGTTGTCATCATCCGATGACCAGATTTGAAGGTTGTTTTTCTCCTCACCAAGTCTGTCGCCCCAGCTTGCTACCTTGATATCCGGCTGGAAGGTATTGTCACCGGGTTCCTCAGATCCGATTAGGAAGCAGTCGGAGTCTCCAACGAAGCCATCCGAAGTGACGTTCGTAAACCATTTCATGTAACAGGACACCCGAAACTCAGACTGAGAGATACCAATTGGGTTGCCTGCCGGGCCTTCTCTGAATGGTCTTAGAACCGAGTTGTTGCCGAACCCTGTGTTCATGTGCGCCCGTGTGTTGAACCCGCGAGGATAGGTACACTCGTTCGTGTGTGGGCTGCTGGACTGTTCCAGTGTAACGCCAATGGCGCCCCCGTCGGTGTAGTGATAGAGGTTCACCCTGCGCCCCGACATAGTGCCGGCGTCAAGCATATCATACGTCATCCGAAGAACCCTACCAGTTGAATCGAAATGTCCGAACCCGGCGAAGTGGAACCCACGGTGAGCACGTCTACTGTCAAGGTTGCACCGGCCGGAATCGTTAGTGCCGGTACACTTAATGCAGCCGTGGTGAACTCGCCAGACCCTGCCGGGATTTCCAGTTCGCCACCAGACAGGATGGTCGCACCGTCCGCCTTGAGATTGAACGTGGCAGAGGACCCGGTCGGTGGGTTCTTCGGCATAACGATGATTTGTGAGCACGTGAAGTTCTGGAACGTTTGCGCGTGCGGTACCACATCGGTCCCGACCTGAATACCTTGGTTCACGAACCCTTGCTGTGATGGGGCGAGCTCAAACAAGAACGAGTTGCCGGTCACCTTCGGCGCCTTGTTGATCCGACGGATCAGCCGGGCAATTGCTGCCTGAGCATCCCGCTGCTGGATCTTGTTGGACGCCTTGACCCTGTAAAGCAACTTGGTCTTCTGCTCCTCTTGGAATGACACCTGCTCAATGATCAAGTCCTCTTCGTCAACGCCCTGTCCGGGCAAGTCCACACGCAGGGTTTGCCCCGGCCATAGGCCGTCCCTGTGCGTTTCGATCTCAACTTCCAGCCCCATCTCCCCGAACTGGGACAGAAGTTCCGTAGCAATGGTCTCTAGTAGTGCCGGGTCGTCAATGGTGCCAGCGTCATAAACGTTCTCGTAGATACCCGAGCCCGGTTCGATCTCGGCCCGCACGGTGATCTCGCCTATCACTGCCGGGTCGGTTACATCAGTCGAGATTACAGGCGGTGCCGTGCCACCAGCTTCGGAACTGAATGTGATAGTAACAGAGTCGCCTGCCTGTGGTGCTTCGTCCCAGCGCCCGGCAATATCCCAAATGTAGGAAATCTCCCGCGGCCAAATGGCCTTGAAGTCCCAGCCGCCAGGGGCGTTGCCCCACGTGCCATCGATGTTGACCGGCCATACGGTTGCGGGCGAGCCGTTGATTGAGAATGAAATGATATTGTTTACCAGCCCGTCGTACCTGTGGTCCTCAAGTAGTTTGCCATCGAAGTACCGCAGGCCATCGTTCAGGCCCACATCATAGGTCTCTGTCACCACGCCACCTGCTGTGGACCAGTAGTAACCAGAACCACTACCAGCACCGTCGGGATCACCCAGCGTCGGGATGTTTGCCTTGACATGCTGAACGTTTCTGTATAGGCCGCGATCCCGGGTGACACGCGCGTCACGATGGATTTCTGCATACTGCCCGGTCGTGTCGTCCCGGATCTGGAACGGGGCCGCAATCGTTTCGGCCGGTCGGTTATACATGTAGAAGTTGCGCCACCTGTCCGTTGCCCAGTCCCAGCCGGTGATTTCCTTTAGCTGGTCAAACACTTGGTTCAAGTAGATGTAGTTGAACTCGATGGTGTCAATGGTCGTGCCAGGGTCTCCACGGTTAACCCACGTGATGCCCTCATCTACAAGGATGGTGTCGTTAATGAATTGCAGGATGCTGGTGAGCGTCCCATACTCATCCTTGTTAAACTTTTTCTTCAGCACGCGCCGCCCGGCGAAGTGTCCATAGTCCACGCCCGAGACTTGGTGGAACGTGGTCGTGCTTCCGGGATTCCGTGTGATCTGTACGTTCTGTACTGAGCCACCGAAGGCCCGGTCCCATGAGTCGGTTGCGGCCACATACCGCATGATGACAATTTCCTGCCCCACTTCGGGCTCCCACGCGCCGGTCTCGTCAACTGTCATGAATGAGCAAGTGCCGTTGAAGTTTAGCTGGAAGTCGCCGGAGACAGAGGACTCCCGAAGGTAGTCGTTAATCGGGTCTCCATCCACGTAGACAAGGTAGTTCGAGTTCTCAAGGAACTCATCGTCAACACGCAGTACAGTGCCAGGCCCAAACACTTCACCGGAGGCAATACCTAGCAGGCCAATGGGACCGCCTTGAAGCGTGCCGTTCGGGCTGAAGAACTCAAGACTCGCAATACCACTCACGCCCGTGATCAGTGTACCCACGGCAGCGACCGCACCATCCCCCATCGTCTCAGCACTGGCAATACCAGCCACGCCTACAATCGGGCCAGCCACGATGCCAAGCGGGAAGGCTTCTGCCGAGGGGATACCCGTTACGCCTTCAATGGGACCGCCCTCGAAGGACAGATCCCCAGCGCCGAAGGCTTCTAGACTGGCAATGGAGAACCCTACGCCGATGATCGTGTTGTTGCTAATGGACCCTGCGGACTCGAAGGCCTCAGCAGAGACAATGCCGGCCACGCCTGTGATCGGGCCGGTCAAGGAACCAAGGGGGAAGTCCTCACCGCTGGCGATGCCGGCCAGGGCAGACCCGTCGATTAGTAGATCAAGGGTAATGGTGCCAATGTCGAAGGCCTCCTCGGAGGCGATACCGGTCACACCTTCAATGAGGTACTCATAGACATAACCAGCGGTCCCCAAGGCTTCACCGGAGGCAATACCATTCTGGGCCGAAGCGTCGATGTCTTGTTCGGGCGGAGTGCTCGGAGTAAGGGGCTGGAAGACCTCGACGCCGACGGCCGTGACTCGGGCTCCCGGTGTTCCACCGGGTACGAAGGCCTCGACGCCGACAGTGGTAACCCGCGCCCCCGGGACGCCACCTGTTACGAAGACTTCTACACCAACAGTTGTAACTCTTCCAGCCATTTAGCCTCCAATTATGGAATTGCGTATCCCCACTGAAATGCGTTCAGTGCGGCGAGGTCCCAGTCGGAAGCCGTTGCCGGGTCCTCGGTCCAAATCTCAAGCGGGAAGTCTGAGTCAGCCCGGACTGTGAAGCTGTCCTTGAGCGGCACGGCCGTCCCTTCATAGCTCACTGCGGATTTCCTGCCCATAGCCGCGAGGCTGATAGCTGAGGCATCGGTCTTCCGGGCAAGCGCGGTCACAGCAACAGCCGCAATGTCTAACCCGCCATCGATCACACCGGTCCATGTCGGGAAGTTAAAGCAATCCTTATGCCCGGAAGTCGAAGACTCATTGAAAGTGCTGTCCTCGTCTGGCGGGTTTTCGTCCACCTGAGATACGTTAGTACTGGCATTTGGTGCGAAGTCAGTGAGGTCCCCATCGCTGGCGGGGTTGCCGAAGTACACTCGGGACGGCCCCTTGAACGTGTTGTCCTTGGCCCCAGTCAAGTCCATGGCAATAAAGTTGTCCAGACGGAAGCTACCCGAGAACAGGGCGCGCCGGCCATTCACATACTGAATCGTCTTGCCACCGATGTACTCGGTGTCCACGCCGGTGACGTCCAGGATTTTTACCTGCGAACCACTGGCATCAGTCCAAACCTCGATCTCACCTAGCGTCGCGTGGACCTTGACACGAATGCCAATATGGAACCAAGTGCTTTGAGGGAGAGGATACCCTGTGGAGGCGCTGCCACGAATAGTGCCACCCCAATCACGCCATTGGATGTTCACATTGGCGCCCGAACTGCTCGACTGGCAAATGGCGCCGATGCCATTGCCGTCCTCATCCATAAACTGAATCATGGCCCCGGCCGGTGTGCCAGCCCCGGTCTCGATGGTGTCGAAACGCATATCGAATTCAACGATCACCTCGTCGTAGGCAGACCCGAGATCAATGTTCCCGGGCGTCGCAGTGCTGATGGACAAGCACCTCCCATAGTTGTACCTCGTCAGCGTCGTAGCCACGGTGCTGAGACCTGAGTTCGAGGTCAGGAACGGGAACTGGTCAGCGTCGTCCGTCAGGTCGAAACCTGTGAATAGAATGACCGCCATAACACCCTCCCTTAGAGCTTGAAGATCTTGTTGCTACCGTTCGGCCAGGACACGGTAATGTTGCCACCGTTCGGCGTGGTCGGCAGGCCAGTGTAATCGTCAATGTATGCGATCAGCTGGCTGGTGCCTTCGGCGCCAGTGTGCAAGTAAAGCACGAGGGCCTCGAACTGGTCACCACTCACGGAGTTGATCGTGAGGTCATCAGCATCAGCAATGCCATCCACCGATGTCTTGTTTGCCAGGGAAGCGGCACTTACCGCCACGCGAGCGCCGGCCGGGATGTCATCAAGGAAGTCGTCGGCATTCTGGTCAACGGTGTAGTCCGCCGAATCCACAAAAATGCATCGGATGTCATCAGTGTCCCATGCAAGGTCACCTTCAAGAAAGGCGTTCCGCCCTTTGTCGTACAGAAATGAACTCATGTTGTCCTCCAGTGTTAGTTATCGTTAGATGTCCACACCGGCGCTGCGCCAGGTGCCGACCATTTCATCCGCTACTTTCTTTGCGTCCGCATTGTTCACGTCCACGAAAAGATTGACCACTTGCGGCGGCTTGGTGTAGAACTGAGGAGCCGCATTCATTCCCCAGATTCCAGTATTCGTAATGCCCGCCTGTTGTCCACCACCGCCGCCCGGAGGCGCTGGCACGAAGGGTGACCGAGCAACATCCTGCAAACCACCTGCGTACACAGACGTGATTTTGCCGACAGTTGCCACGGCCCCGGACGCCAGCTTGGAGACCCCGGCTTGGACAGCCTTGGTCACGCTACCGAACGAGTCGTTAATGGCCACCCCGGCTGCTGTACCGGCCTGGCGCAATCTATTCGACCCGGAGGTCACCGCGGTCGCAGCAGTGCCAAGGTCGCGGCCATACTGGTTTGCTGAGGTAACCTCGTCGTTACGCAGGTCCTCGCGGTTGTCTAGGTTCCGTGCTTCCAGCTTCAGCAGCTTGTCCTCAATCTCGAGAATTCGCAGTTGCTCCTTCTGGGTCTTACGCTCCTTCTTCTGAAGGGTGACCAGTTCCTTTTGTAGGCTTTCGTACTCATCCACGTTCTTCTTGTCCAGCGGCTCGAACTGGCTGAACTGCTGGCCCACACTCACCAGTGACCGTTCCATGAACGCCAAGGCATTTGACAGCGGTACATCCAAGTTCTCTAGGAACCTGAGATAGTACAACTGCTTTGCCTGAATGGCGGCGTCAGGCAGGTGCGTGGTCGGTGTAATGTTGCCGCCGCCCATGAGCGCATTGAGACTCCGGGTCTGGGTGCTCACCGCGTTTGCCACGGTAATCATCCCGGAGGCGACCTCATCCATCACGCTGCCCCAATTGTCCACATTGCTTCCCAGCTCCTGCAGGATCTCGGCCCCGCGTTCCTGTACAGACTTGAGTTCATCAAACCCGTAATCGATATGGTCCGTCTGGGTGTCGATGCTCCGCTGGGTCTGGTACGTGGCTTCGGCGACAGTGTTTGTGGCCGCGACAACTTCCTTGGTCACGTCGGTCATTTCGGACGTGGCGACTTCGGCGGTTACCTTGGCTTCCTCCTTCGCTTCCCGAACCGTCTTCTCCAGTTCGGAGTCCTGTACAAAGATGCCGTTGTTAAGGGTCTCGGCAATTTCCCGAAGGGTCGTTTTGATGGTGTCGGCGCTGGCGTTCAGGTACCCAATACCTTCGCGGGTCTTGGCCGTGTTGTTCCTGATGGAGAACTCCTGCTCCCCGGTCCAGATCTTAATGAACCGCGTGTTCTCCTCGATGGCGTTCATGGTCTTTTCCATCTTGGCGTTCTGGAAATTTCCGATGATGCTGGAAACCATGGTGCCCAGCGTACCCAACATACCGAGAGGACCCATTGCCAGCGCGCCCATGGCTCCGCCACCACCACCAGCGGCCCCGGCTGCGCCCCCGCCGACGAGCTTGTCAATGCCTTTCATCAGGCCGTCGAACGCCTTGCTAAGGCCCGCTACAGCGCCTTGTGCATTCAGCAAGGAATTCATCAGGGTCTTGGCAATGGTTTCAATTGCGAACCGGAGGACGGCTTTGCCCGCCTGCTCAAACACGTTCACGACAACTTCCCCGAAGTTCTTGCCCTCAAGGATGGCGTCGGCAATACCCTTCGACAGGTCAGTGACGATGGTTGACACCTGCTTCATAACGAAGCCGGCTTCACCCGCCTTCTTTGATACCTTGTCCCAGCCAACACCCGTTTCCTTTAGAGCATCCCCGGCTGCGTCTAACTCCTTCTCCAGCCCCTTGGTATCGTGCCCGAGTTGCCGTGTCAGGTCAATCTGTTTCTCCAAGGACTTGATGACCACACGCCAGTAGTCACCGGCGCTATCGGTGCCATCTTCCCAAGTCTTCAGTATGGCTTCCCGGTTGTCCTCATGAGCCGCAATCATTTTCTCGATCTCATGGACACTGGTGACGCCGTAAGCCTTCATTGCCTTGTCGGCCGCGACCATGCCTTCAGTGACGGCCGTGAGCGACTCCTGAGCTAGGGTGTCGAGGAGACCGCCCGCCACTTCCAATTCGGTAGAGAGCTCCTTGATGCTCTTGACAACTCCAGACTGCACGGCCACCTGTAGCGCCTTGAACTCATCGTCCAAACTGTGCTGCGTGATCTGGGCCATGACTCCGTCCAGCCGCACCAGCTCCCGGCGCAGAGCGTCGATTGCTGGGCCGGCCGTGACGCCAAGCTTGTCGTATACCTTTAGCTGCTCCTCGACGGCCTGGCGGTGCCCCTCAGCCATGTCGGATGCACTTTGCCAGAAGGGTAGGAGCTTGCGCTCTGCCTTCTTGACAGCTTCAATCAATTCATCAAAGGTCTTCGGGATTTCGTCAAGCACCCGTTCGGTTTCGGTGCCGGCCTCAAACATGGCACGTGCGAACTCGGTTGCCTCTTCGGTTGCCTCATGGATGGCGAATGGGAGTAGCTTGACTTGCTTTACAACGTCCTGCGCGAGAGGACCCATGTGTACCAGCGGTCCAATGAAGTCGTGGGCCCCCTCGGCCGCCAGGTCCAGTTCAAGTTTCCAGCGGGCGAAGGCGTCCGCGGTTTCCTCAAGCCCCAGCTTGCGGGCCAGATTACCTGCCATCGCAACGATCTTGCCGAACCCTCCTTCGAAAAACTTGGTAATCTTGGCCCACGCGCTTTTGAAGAAGTTGACAATGCCGCCCCAGATTTTCTTGATGCGGTCGAAGAACTCCTGGCCGAAGATCCGAACGACCCACTTCACGATCCAGTTGCCGATAGCAGTGAATACCTGCGCTACGTTCTTACCGAAGTCGGCAATGACACCGACCACTTTTAGGAACATTCTGGCTAGGTCCCGGCCGAAGGACTCAATCACGTCCTTCACGTTGTGCCAGTGTTTGATGACCACGAACAAGGCCGCCCCGAGCGCCACAATCGCGGCAATAACAATGGCCAGCGTTCCACCCGACAAGGCTGTCAGAGTGGAGATAACGGCCACCACGCCAGCTTTAATGGACGCCCACATGGCAGCGAACCCAATACCCTTGATCGTCATGGCCAGCTTTGCCAGCACGCCACCAAACTTCGTGAACCCTCCGCCCACCTTGGCAAGCGCTGGTACTAGCAATTTGAATGATGCGACCTGCTGAAGGAGTATTCCGGTCACCATGAGGACCGGTCCCAGTGCTGTGACGAAGGCTGCAAAGGCGAGTGCAGTCGCTTGGATAGGCGCCGGCAACTCCTTGAACTTGGTAGCCAGTTCGGAGAACTTGTTTGCCAGTTTAGTAGTCAGCTTGACCAACCGCTCCATATGCGGGGCGAGGATCTGACCCAAGGAAATACCGGCATCCTGTAACGCCGACCTCATCTTGGTCATGCTGCCCTTGAGACCCTTCATCATGGTCTCGGCCATACGCCCAACAGACCCCGCGGCTTTATCAGCCTTCTCTTCAAGGTTGCGCATTGCATCTGCGCCTTGATCAATGATTGAAATCATTGCTGGCCCACCACGCAGACCAATCAACTCCATCATATCAGCTGAGTGCTCGGCGCTGCTGCCTACCTTTTCAAACCCCGCGGCGAACTGTTCAGTGATGGCCGCCATTGGCAGCATGTTACCAGCGGCGTCGAGCACGTTGATACCGTACTTCTTCATGATATTGGCACCCTCTTTTGAGGGACCAAGTAGGCTCGTGATGATCTTGCGGAGACTGGTACCTGCCATGGAACCTTGGATGCCGGCGTTACCAAGTAGACCGATCGCGGCTGCCATCTCATTGAAGCGTAGGCCAACACCTGCAGCAACGGGGCCGACAAACTTGAACGCTGTACCAAGCTGGGTCAGGTCCGTATTTGCCGAGGACATGATGGTAGCAAGGGTATCAGTGGCGGCGGCCAAGTCCTCGACTTCCAAACCGTAGCCTTTGAGAATGTTGGTAATGACGTCGGCTGATTCAGCCAGCCCAATGTTTGCTGCGGCTGCTAAGTTCAAGGTATCCGTCATGGACCCCATGATGTCGGTAGTTTCCATGCCGGCCATGGCAAGGAAACCCATCGCGTCAGCGGCTTCCCCTGCGGTGAACTTGGTGGTCTTGCCAAGGTCCCGAGCTTGTTTTTCAAGGGCTTCAAACTCAGCACCAGTTGCCCCAGACACTGCGGCAACCTTGTTCATCCCAGCTTCGAAGTCACCAGCAAGCTTTAGGCCGGCAGCGGCCGCGGCTACCATAGGTACAGTGATAGCAAGCGACATGGCCATACCGGCCCGTTGCATGTCGGCCCCTACTGTTGCTAGTGACTTCTGCGCCTTCTGGAGGCCACGCGAGAATCCGCTAATATCAGCCCCAATTCGGACGAACAGATCAGCAAGTTTCATCCCCATTGTGCTTCTCCCTCTTAGGTATTACACGGCCACCAAGTCTGGCATTCATTTGCTTAACCAAGTCCAACATCCCCTGCCAGTGGGGCTTGTCGGTTGCCTTGGGCTTCGGTTTCAAACTGGGGAAAAAGTCCCAGGGTTCAATCGGCTTCTTCTGCTTCTTACCGTCTCGAACCGAGTTTGCTACTGCTGCCGCAATTTGACCGGCTCGTGCATCCTTATTCTTCTCCGACTGTTGCCACACGTCGAACCGGTCGTAGAACGTGCGGGGTACAGAGTCCCAGAACTCGGCATCCGAATTGTAGCCAAGGTGGATGCGAGCAATGGACCACAGACTTAACCAGCGGCCGCGACTGCCTTCAATTCCGCTGCTTTGCTGGTCGGTTCCTTCTCCTCCTTCGGGGCTAAAGGGCCCTGCTCACTCCTTGCCATGCTTACCTCGAAGGCCTTGCCGATGGCGTTTGCCACGTCCTCCATGTTTTGCGGCCCGAGCATTCGGCCCACGTCGTCAATCGTCAGGGAGGGGTCTTCGTGTTTGAGTGCAGCCCACAGGATAATGCGAAGGTCCCTGACACCGAGCTCTAGCCAGGTTGCCCGGTCCATAATGCTCTTGCCGGTTTCCTGTTCAATCTCAACCAAGGTGTTGAAGGTAATGCGAAGGTTGCGGGGTCGATCCAACTGGATCGAAACAACGGGATTCACGATCTCGTTCATACTGTCTTACCTCTCGTTTTTTCAGGGTCAAACAAAACGCCCTACACGCCGGGCGGGGAAGGTACCCATTGACCCTCCCCACTGGACAGACCGCGTAGGACGTCGGTTACACTGGCCAGCTTTAGGCTAGCGTCGGAGGCCCAGACACCTTGATGGTGACGGATGCCTGTAGCACGTCGGCCGGATCAGAGCTCGGCTCGAACGCAGTGATGATCCCAGGGAAAATCCATTCGGTTGTGCCGGTGTCCGGGAACACGATTTTGTAGTTCAGTTCGCTCCGGTCGGTCATGGTCTTGACAAGGCCGCCAGCGGTCGCAGCCGTGTGCGTGGCATTGGTCGGGACGAAGTTGATGTCCAGACTCACCTCGCCGCCATCAAGCAGGCCACTGATGAACTTGCGCCAGGGCGTCGCGGTGTTATGCACGGTGACGTCCAAGGCATCGGCCGAGATGCTGGGGCCGGACACATTGCGAAGTTCGGCGATGGTCGTGTAGACTTCGGGAGACTCACCGTCACCGACTTTGAGATAGGTTTGAAACGCGCTAATTGCTAAGGTACTCATGCTGTTGAACTCCTCTCAGTCTGTTCGGTGACCCGGCCACCTTTTTTCTGCTGCTTCCATCTGTTGTTAATTATCGGCACGTCGACACCCGCCCACTTGCGCCGCTGGAATTCGGTGCGGTCCTCAAACGCTTGTTTATGGTTGAACCCTTGGCTCTCTAGAATGCGGACTGAGGAACTGCGGGCGCGGTGAAGGTACGTTGCGCCTTCCATGTGGTTTGTACGCCAGCCAGCGCACTCAAGCTGGTAGCGCATGTCGTTGTCCTCCAGTCCCCAGCCAGGGCCACCAAAGGGACCGCCTGTCTCGAAGCGTATACCGTCGGCGAAGGGCTGCATGCGGAACAAGCCATACTGTGTCCACGCGACGTCCTGCTTGCTATCCTTGAAGATTGGGAACTCCTCCAGACTTAGCAGGCGCTTGGTAGTGAGTCGCCGTTGCTTGGCATGTCCACCGGACCACATGCCGATGCACCCGACTTCTGGGTGCTGCTCTAAGTGGTCTACCATTCCGCCTACTGAGTGAGGGATGACTTCGAGGTCACAGTCGGTGAACAGGATGTGATCCATGCCAAGCCCCACCGCCAAGTCAAGCATCTGGTTTCGGGCGATCGAGTTACCCTTGTTCTCGGTGTTGAAAATGATGTGGACCGGGCAGGTCTTCCGCCAGCGGTCAAGGTGAAGGGCAATAAGTTTCTGGGTGCCGTCGGTTGAACCATTGTCCACGATGATGACCTCAGGGATAACCCGCCTGAACTTCTGGAGTCTTGCCGCCTCAAGGACCAGAGCTTCGATCCCGTCAATGGTGACTTGCCCCATCTCCCACGACAGGCTTGCCAGGGCCACGCGGCGCCTGCCCTTGCAGTAGAACTCGGCAGCAATGTTATCCCCCATACGTTCCCAGTCGTCAGTCCTAGTCTTGCGGGAGGTGTTACGGCTGTGGATACCCACGACGGTTAGCTCAGGTGTACAGGTGGCACGCCGGTGCATGCCAATACGCCTAATGAACATTTGGTCTTCGGCCCGTGACCGATCCGGGAATGGGTAGTTGCGCCAGGCGTCACGATGGAACAGCATTGTGCCACCGACCAGGATGGTGCGGTCCCCGTGTTTGAAGTGGTAGCTGCGGTCCTCATCCACGTCGTAGTACCAAGGCTCTGAACAAGCAACGACATGTGTCGCTCCCTTGAACAGCTTTAGTTTCTCGGACAGGGCGTATGGTGCCTGGCGGTCGTCGTCATCCCAGATAGCGAAGTGAATTGCCTTGCTGGCACGTACAGCCATGTTGCGCCGTTCGCCGATGGTCGTGTCCGGGTCACACTTAATGAGCCGGACAGCATTGGTGTCGTCTGGCAAGTAACTGCGGAAACCGTCAACGCTTTCCGTGACGACCACCAGCTCCTTGTGTGGCCAGTCCTGCGCCATGAAGTCGGCCACAGCCTCCGGCCAGAACTCCTTGCGCTTCTCCGACGTCACCAGTATGCACGCGACCAGCGGGTGCCGCTTCTTCCAGTCGGCCGGGCTGTGCATGTAGGAAATGTGCTGTTTCATGGACAGCAGGTCCGGTATGTCAAAAGGACACGCCGAACAGAAGTACCACGGTATATTGCGAACTACCTTGGTTATGAATTGGGGAGGTCTCATTGGCCTGGGACCTCGAAGATTTGCTGCCCGCTGGGATCATACAACTCCGCCTCGATGGGACGGGTCTGGGCCAGCTGTGCTGCCACTGGGAGAAGGTGCTGTGCGTACACATGCTGCTTCATGAGTGTAACCCCATCAAGGGTATCAAAGGCGCAGTGGCGGCAGTGCCACTGCTTCCGGCCGTGCCAGCCCTTCGGGTTGTATGTGAAGTCCCGGCCCTTTTGGATAGGGGCGCCCTCGGCCCTGGCAATGAACTGCTGGACCTCTACACTATCGGTCCTGTTTTGAGTCTGAAGACCAGGACGTTGTGCCTGATCCGCTCCGGGTCCATGATCGTTTGTGCGCTCTCGAATTGACATACTATGATTCTCCAATCTGTCCCGCTGATCGGCTGGTGCTCCAAAAGCTGGATAACCCTGTTGCCGATCAACTTGGCTTCTTTGAAGCCGCGGTAGTCGGAGTAGACATGGATGGTGACTGTAACCTCGCGGCCGAGCCGCGTGTGCAGGTTGTCAGCTACCTCGTTCCATTCCCCAAGCCGAACGTATGGAGTTCGTACTTCATCCTCAGGGGGAACTTCCCCGTCGTACACGCCATTCGTAAGCAAACCAAGTGCCACGTCCCCTTCAAGGATGCTGAAAATGCCTACTTGCAAATCCCATAATGAAGAACCACTCATGACGTTGACCTCCGTGCCGCTGCTTTCATTGCCCTGCGTATTTTGCGGTTGAACGGGTTTCGCTCCCGGTCCCACGCAGGGTATAGGAAGGGCTGGGCCAACATGCCCGCCCGGCTACCATGCACGTACCCCGATGGAAGTGGTGGGTGCTGGCTGCTGCTGCCACGCCTGCCCGTACCAAATTCCACGAATTGTGCATAGTCCACATTCGTTCCAACTTCCCCGGTCATCCCGTTGTTCAAGAACTCAAGTTTGATTGAGGACCGCAGGCGACCGCCGAGGATTTTGCCCTTCTTACGGACAGGGCATAGCTCTTTTGCCTGGCGCTGAATATTGAGGGCCGACTCGTTGACGGCATCGCGTACTTCGGCCTTCGCGTGGAAGTCCAGTAGGCGGATCTTCTGGCGGAGTACCTCCTTGCCGACGAGTGTCACCTTCACTTTGCTTTTGGCCATTTATCCTCAGTCTTCTTTATCGAGCTCTTCCTGGCAGAACAGTACGATCTTCCGGTTCTCCTCGTCTATGTCACGCACGCCCTCGATGGCAAAGTACCGGATGCCTTCGGAGGTTTCGAACTTGACACGCCACGAAGCCTTGAAACCAGTTTGGTACCGCAGCTCAATCACGTGAGTGGTGTTCGCCTTAAGCTGGCCATGTATGAATTCGGAGACGGCAGCCTTCGGCATAATGCGGCACCACGCCGTCGACTCATCTGCCTCGACTCTGGAGTTGCCGCCTCCGCCATCAGGCGTAAGGGTCATGGACTGGAAGGTGACGAATTGGGTGTACTGTCCCAGATCTGAGTTCCTGCTTTTACGTCGCCTCATCCTTTCAGGCTCCAATCGATGTAGCCTTGCAGCATGCCTTGGATGCCGGCAGGGATTGGTCCCAGCTTCTCTACCGTGGCTTGGTACTTCTGCTCTGCGCCTTCGCCCAGAGGGTCGCCTAGGTAGTGCGTAGCAAGCTCAAGGCAGGCTTCCTTCAGATCTTCCGACACGGAGGCCACCGCCTCATCTATCGTTGACTGGTCGGCTCCTACAGCCAAAGCAACGTAGCCTGTGGTGTAGGTGATCTCGAAACTCTGGAACCCACGGTGTACCGGCCAGGTGTCACGGGGCACAAGCCACTTGCCGGCAAGGAAGTAATTGTCGGCATCCAAGGTGTCCCAGTCAACACCAAGGGTGAAGCTGTTGATCGTCTTGACAGTGGTAATCCCAAGCGCGGGTACCGGGCCTTGCCGCAGCCTGATCTTTGCCCCGACGTTGTCATGGGTCTGGGTCCACGTTTGCTGAATGATGGTCTTGTTAATGAACTTCTCGATTTGCCGCCTTGCCGCTGGTAGCAACCTGGCAATCTGGGCATCGAGGGCACTGGACGTTTGCGTGATCTTGGCATGGGTCTTGAACTCAGTGGCGGTGATTGGTTCAGCCACGGAATCGACTGTGCGTAGTAGTTGGAAACCTTCCTTCAATCTTGCCATACTGCCCTCCCTTACAAAGTAAGAAAGGCTCCAAGGGCGATCGACCCGTGGAGCCCTTCCGTCAACGTTACGAACTGGACGAACTGTGTCAGCTTACGACCGCGGCGACCAGCTAGTATCATTGCCACCGAGCAGAGCCAAGGCGGACACGTCAGCGTCAGCGGTACCGGTCTCCGTGAACACCAGCCGCATATAGCGCTTGGTGCCCTTGGCATAACCAGTCTCCAGGACGCTGTTGGCCTGAGACGTCAGGTTGATTACCAGAGCAGGACCAAGCCGACGGGCAGTCGGGATAGCAACCGCGTCCGACAAGTTGGCTGCATCACCTTCTTCAGCAGTGATGGTGAAGTAGTGCGAAGCATCCGCAGTTGCGATGTCACCAAGCTGAACCAGGAAGGCCACCGTGTTGTAATCATGGGTGTCCACGACCACACCGTTAGCCGTGGCTGTGAGTTGCACCTGCGCCAGGGCTTCAACCGCATTGAACAGAGACATGAGATCACGAGTGAAAAACGACATTGTTTTGTTCTCCTTTCCTATGGATGATCAGGCAGCCTAGCTAGCCGAGATCTTCAACTTCTTCAAGGCCTCGGGAATCATGACCTTGCCACCAACACGACGCCGCGCCGAGATTTCGACCATACCGGTCGACTTGGACGAGAACGGGTCACGCATGAGTTCCATGGCAACACGATCCAGAATGGTGTAACCACGCCGGAAGTCGCCAAAGGCAACCGGGTAGAGACCGGCACCAATGTCCGGCATGTCCGGGGCGGTGGTGTACGGGCGGTCCAGGATGGAAGCGGGCCGGGCGTCGGACTTGATGCCAGGTGCCCAGAGATACTGATTGTTCCCGTCCTTGAGCTTCCGAATCTCCTTGAGAGTGGCTCGGTTCAGGACCCACTGGCTATTCGCCAGGTAGGCTTCCTTCAACTCGTAGTACAGGTTGATCAGACCATCGCCGGTGATCAGCGTGGCGTCCTCGGAAACCACGTTGCCAATCTCCGTATTGGTCATGAACCCTTCGGGCTGGCCGTCGGCGTTGCCGACCACGAACGCGGTACCTTCGGTCACGCCAAACTGCTCGGCAAACTCTTCCCGCAGGAACCCTTCAATGTCGAAGATGGTGTCTTCGAGGTCCTGCTTGCTCACCTTGGCGAGGGCGTACATCTCGTGCGCAACCAGAGTGTCCAGACCCCACTTGGGATTCTGGGTCTCAGTGCGGGTGTCGATTTCCGAAACCCACGCGGCGGCAGCGGACTGAGTCTTTTTCGGCACCTGAACCGCAGTGCGGCTGGTGGTGCGCAGGCGGGCGATACCACGAATCTGCGACCACTCGGTCACCGTGGTAAGGATCTCGGCCACATACTCTGCCGGGGCAAGGTAGCCACCGGTCTCATTGTCAGCCAGGGTCATCGACTTGAACTGCTCGGCGGTCAGGATACCCATGCCGACGGCCTGCTCAGGATCGACACCGGACTTCAGGGCCTTGAAAAACAGACTCTTCCGTTCGGCCAGTTCGGCAACGGCTTCGTCACCGGAGACAATCTGGCCGCCCTTGCGTTCCAGCTTGGCTTCGAGTTCGTTGATTCGATCTTTCAGCTCCGTGGCGCCAGTCTCGGCGGCTTCGCGGGCGGCGGCTTCGGCAGTGATCTTCTCTTCCATGCCTTCAAGGGCCGTGTTCAACTTCTCCACGTGCTCCTTGTATTCGCCGTTGCTGGTACCGTACTTTTTGACTTCCGCTTGAAGCGAGTCGTTAGACGCCTTGAAGGCGACGAAGGTCTCATTCATCTCGCGGATCTGTTCTTCCGTCATTGGCTTCTCCTTTTCAGTTGTGAGTGGGTTAAAGGAAACCACCCGATAATGTTGCTGCTTCTAAGAGGACTGCATCGGGCGGCTTCGTCTCGGCTCTAACCAACGTGGGCGAGTGAGACATTGAAGTGCGGGTAACGCCTCTCACTGTTACTTATCGCAAGAAGGTTTGCCAGGCAAAAAAATGCCGAGGACTGAGTGACCCCCAGACCCCGGCGATGTGGCAACCGCAGCAGAACTTGTTACCGTGTTAGCGCCTTCATCGACGCAAGCATCTTGTCGAATTCCATACCTTGAGCCGCGGCCTTCATTGAGGCAAACAACTCCAGTTCAGCGGCAGTCGGTTCCTCGACCACAGGTTCCCCAGCACCGGCGCCTTCCCCTTCGCCTTCACCTTCGGGAGTAGGCTCAACGAAGAGGGACTTGTACTGTTCGGTCTCGTACCACGGGGTTTCCTCCTCCGTGTTAAGCCCCTTGACTGCCGCTATCAGCGCCTTCGGATTCATGCCCCACGGCACGACCGAGATTTCGTACAGCTTCAACTCCTTCAGGGAGCGCACCTTCTCGTTCTCGTCGATGGAGTACTTGACCACATCGAAGCCGAACGACAGGGCGTCCAGGATGCCTTCCTGAACCTTGGTGCGAATGTCCTGCGCAAGCTGGACCGCAGAGAACCGGGCCTTGAACCATAGGCCGTGGTCGTCCTCCTTCGCCTCCTCGACTTTCCCAATCACGGCAGACGTGCCGTCATAGATACGATGGGAGTCGAACAGGAGAACTTGCCCCTTCGGCATTCGCTCCTTCAGAGTCTTGCGGAAGGCGCCCTTCTCGACAATGTCCCGGCCATGGTCAAGGTTGCCGAAAACGCTGGCGTATCCCTCGATGAAGCCACCGCCTGAGTCCGGGTTGTCCTCGTCCTTGACGATTTTCAGTTTTGCCATTTCCGGTGCAATAAGTTTTCTGAACATGCTGCGGTCTCCTTCTGGTTTAATTATCGGTGTGGCGGCAGGGGCTTGACAGGGTTGCCAAGCTGCTGTACCGTAGGGACAGGGAGAAAAAGCATGATCAAAGGCACGGTACAATATGGCGGTGGGACTTGGGTACTGAGGTTAAAGGGCAAGGAGTTCACCACACGCAACAAGTTCATCAGTGCTGTGATGAAGCCGATGGCGTCCATCATGGACGCCGTGGCGGAGATAGTCGAGCACCATCCAGATCAGGAACAAGCACTGTGGGAGTTTGCTGCGGAATGGGTCAGCCCCATGGCCGTGCTAACGGTCACGGAACCGAACGACCCCGGCCACCGCTCGGGGCGCAAGTACTAGTTGAACAGGTCCCACAGGTACCGCACGAACTCTTCATCTTGTTCCAGGAAATTGCCCGGCTTTTTGTACAGCCGCTGAAGCCCCATGGACGTAATCTCAGTGCCTTTGTGACTGTAGATCTTGCCTGCGTATTTGCTGTGCCCCTTCCCTACCCACTCGTCTTCCTTGTAGAACTCATCGGCAAGGTCTGGATTGTCCGGGTACAGCCGTACCTTCCGGTCGCCGACGGTGCGCTTCTTTAGGAATGCGTTTGCTGCGTCTCGGGCTCCCTTGTTCCGGGACTCGAAGGTGTGACCAAGCTCATGGATAAGGATTTCAGTACGATCCTCCGGGGCAATAAAAACCCGCCCATCCAGTTCGTACGCCCGACGTCCCTGCCCGATTGTTTTCACCTGCACTGTACCACGTGGGGCGTGCTTGAACTGTTTGCCTGCAATTTTGCGCAACCACGTCTGTGCTTCCTTGACGGTCTTGGAACCAATCATCCCGCCTTGTGCTGAGGAGGAGGCTTCGAGGACCAGCTTGTTAACGCCCTGCGAAAAGTTCTTGGCAAAGAACCCACGCTCCGCAGTGTCCAGCTTGCGCAAGGACCTTGACCAGCGCCCTGCATCAAACTGGAGTTTGCGAAACTGGCTCTCAAGGGCCCGGATCTTGGCGGGGTCCCGGAGCAGTGCGCGCTGCGCCTTCACCAGATCGTCGCCGACCTTTATCAAGTCCTTATGGGTTTGGACCAACTTTACATTTAGCGCCTTCTTCCGGGCAGCCAGTGACTTCTTGAACTTGGCGTAATCCTTTTTGAGCTTCTTGAAGGCGGCATTCCGTTCCGCCTCGGTTGCGTAGCCTGTGGGCTTGGGCTTGGGCTTCGGCTTGGGCTTTGGTTTGGGCTTCACGACACTGACCACACGTGCCACGTCTCCAATCGTCGGGTCCGTCTGGATCTGAGACAAGGGGCGCCGGGAGGACTTGCGCTTGTACGTCACGGTACACCGGCAGGAGATGGTCTCCCGTGGCGGTGCACCTAGTGAACTGTCACCGGGAAACATGAGCTTCGCGCCGCCCACTTCAAAGGGCTTGTCGAAGTCAACCTTCTTCTGCGTGGTGCCGGCAATGATGTGCGAGTGCCGGACCCGGAGGTCACCGGCGTGCAGCCACGCCTTCGTCATGTTGTCGGCCCGCAGGAATTTGTTGAGACTGAAATGCGTGCCAGCGTTACTGGCCGCCACGATCTCGGTCTGTACGATGAGCTTGGCCCTGCGGCTTGAGAACTTGTAGCTGTCCTTTAGGTCCCGGGCAACAATGTCCGATGAGGTACCATCCCGGAGGGCCCGGTCCAGTGACCTCCGAATCCCGTCTCGCGTGGCCGTTGAAATGGCGGTGACCTTGGCGGCGGTGGTGGTTTTGTTGTACTGGACCAACTCGGGCATGTCGTTCAGTTCGACGGCATCGAACTCGTCTTTGACCTGCGCACGCGCCCGCTTGGCAAAGTGGAGTCCGACGGTATCGTACAGACTCCGAATCACCGAGGCAAGCTTCTTCAGTTCTCGCTCGGCCGCCCGGCCAATGTGTAATGGGGTTGACCCGGCACGATAGTCAGCCAGGGCGGCAGACCTTGCCCGTGCCAGAATTGGAATCATGCGGCGAATGAAGGTGGCCTCGAAGGCCCGTCGCTGCTTCTCGATGGCCTTGAACTCCATTAGCACACTTGCCACGTGCGGGTCATAGTCGTCCTCATCCAGTGGGTACAGCTCGTTCAACGGAGGGTGAAGGTAGGCCAAGGGCGCAAACGCGCCGCGAACGTACTCGGCCACCGACCGGGGCTTGCCACTTAGGCTTTGCTTGCTCATAGACGCTCCCACACGGACAGGTAGGGTTCGGGATGGAGTTACCCGCCCCGAACCGTTAGAATCGCAACCAGAGGTTCGCTACGACCAGAACGATTAGAACAGCGTACCACCTTGGTTGAATGTGCTTCAAGTAAGTCATAGGGGTTCCTTAGGCGTCGCCGTCCTCGACCGGGTCATCGACACCTTCATCATCATCGACTTCCGGCTCCTCGACTGGCTCATCGTCGTCATCGGCTACCGGGACTATGTCGGCAGGGGCTGGTGCCTCAGCGGTACTGATAGGCTGAAGGGTAGCGGGCATCCAAGCCACGTCACCCCATTCCACATTCGGGAGACCAAGGTGTAGCCGTTCGTTCACGGCATTGATCGGGTATCCCATTTTCACCAGACGTTCCGCCTGCTCCATCTTCTCCCCGAAGGCCTGGCGCATTGCCGGGACTTCCGACAGATCGTAACGCATGACAATGTCGTCACCCCAGAACGGGGCAAGTCTGGTATTGACTCTGGACTGTAGCCAATCCAGCAGTCCCATGATGCTGTCCTCCCAGAACGACAGGCGGGCAACAGAGTAGTTGCTGTACGTCGGGTCCTCCTGCGCACCAACGATCTGAGGTGGCACCCCGTAGATGGCGCAGATCTCATACTTGTTCACGTTGCGCTGCGCAAGGAATTCCATTTCCTTTTGGTTCATCCCCATCTGGTGCCATTCCATGCCGCCCCATAGGACCATCGGGCGGTGCACGTTGTCACCGGAGAACCCATCTTCAAGGCTGTCCTCGATCTCGGACTTCTGTTGCTGTTGAAGGACCTGCGCTGGCACCTTGAGGAATCCACCGGGCACCGCTGAATTGTCAAGGATTGCTTTGTTCCACTTGACGGCTGCGTTCTCGGTCTGCACTGTCCTGGCCGCTGCGGTCAAAGGCGATTGCCCGCGGTACTCATTCAGCGGGTCCATGTACTTCATGTGGATGATGTTGACCGGTTTGTACTTGATCGGTTTGCCCTGCCCCGTGTCGAGTTCGTACCGGTCGATATAGTTGGTCGGGTGTGGCTTCACCGTCATCCAATCCGGGCGCAGGGGGAACAACTGGAAAGGTACAGCCGGCCGGCCGACGTACACGATTTCCCAGAAGCACTCGCCTGCCAAGCCAAGGTTCGTTGCCCAGTTCTCGAAGAATTCCTTGCGGCTGTAGAACGGGTTTGGCTTCTCCATCAGCAGTTCGAGCGGGTGACCCGGCAGTGGTGTCTCCGTGCCATCGGCCGCTTTCTTGTAGGCCTTCCACGGGACGGACGCCACCGCCTCACCGATGGACCGGTTACAGCGGTAGACCCAGACCAGCTGCTTGTAGCCTTCGGTCACCGCCTGCTTGTACGTGAAGTTCCCTTTGCCACCAAACAGACCACCGCTAGTGCCTGACTGGAACATCAGGGAGACGTGCCCTAGTGCTTGCGGGCCTGAGCCCTTCATGCCAAAAAAGTTCTGGATACCTGTAACAAAGTTCATAAGCGCAGTCTCCCTTACTGCCTGTTAATAATCGCGAGACAGCCCGGGAAGTGTTCCCGGACCATGGCCAAACCCCGTGACCGGATATCGGGGACGTCGAACTCGTCCATCCCAAGTTCGGCCCCAATCTCCTCATCGGAGCGGCCTTCAAGGAACGACCGAATGATCACAGTCGCCTCTAGAACCGGTACACGCTCTTCGAGGACCTTGGACACTTTGAGGAACAGTGTGCGCTTATCGATCTCGGCTTCCAAGTCCGTTGTGCTTTCTTGAAGATCGAAGTCGGCAGGGTGCTCAAGCTGAAACCGGGTCGTGTACTTGCGTTCCCTTTGGATCATGTCCAGGATGGCACCACGAATCCGGGTGAAGGCGAACGTGCTAAACTTGGCTCCACGGGTGCCATCAAACAGGGGGATTGCTTTGCTCAGTCCAAACAGGGCCTCCGCCACGACTGCATCGTGGTCCACCCGAATGTCTGGTGGAATGGGGATCTGCTTAACAATGCTCAGCACCAAAGGCATTATGTTTTGGCCTTCGTATAGTACCTCCTGCACCTGGCACCTGCCTGCCGGGACGTAGCTGTCACCGTCCTTCTTCACTTCAATGGGTCGCTCCGCTCTTTGAAATTTCATCGTTGTCGCCTTCCGCCACCTAGCCGGGACACGCCGTATTCGACGGCCGGCTCAAGTGCCAATGTGTTGAACGCACCCGACGTGGCATCCGCCTGATCGTCGTGTTCGTGCTCCATGGTCTGTGTAACCGAACAGATCTCCTGCAGCCATTCGTGGTTCCAAGGTCCATTCACTAGTGTGACGTTGCCACCTTCGGCCTGCGCCGCAAAGGGCCTCCAGCGTACATACTTCGGGCCGCTGGCGCAGATACCCGCAAAGTCATACCCTACCAATTGCCGCAGGTACTGGGCGATAACCGTTTTGCCTGAGGCGCCGGGTTCCTGCTCCATCCTGATACGACAATTCCGCCCGTCCAGCTTGGCTGTAGCCGAGACCAGTTCTTCAACCCGGAGGGGAGACAGGCGGTCGCGGCGCACGTCCTCGATGTACCAAATACCGTTCGGCGCCATGGCCACACGAACGCCGACAGTCCAGTCAGGGTTCGTGGACTTCTTCTTGGCCTCCGTGCCGGCAAGATCCCAGAAGCGCATGCGGCTGCACTCAAAGGGAACGGCCGCGATGTCGCAGTAGTTTTGGAACCATTCGAACTTGAACAGGGCACCTTCGAGACTGGCGTTCCAGTCGCCCCAGCGTCTCTGCGCCCGCGTGATGGGGTCGAGCATCGATAGAGATTCCTCGTACGCCACCTGATCGATATGAGGGTTGTCCTCTAGCAGCGACGGGATAAAAATGCTCTTGCCGCGAACGGTGCTCTTCTCGATAAACCGTTTCTTGGACCATAGGTGGCCCACGCCGCCAGGGTTCGAGGCTCCGCGCATGCGTAGTGGTACCGGGAAGCCGACGGGTTTGCGGAGGCGACCGAACAGGAATGTGTACTGGGACTCAAGGAACTGGGACAGCTCGTCAAACCCAATGAACTGGAAGGCAGCAGAATCGTACTGATACTTGTCGTTCTCGTGTTGCAGGTACCCAAACTGGATCGAGGACCCGGCTGGGAATACATACCGATTGTGTTTGCCTTCCCACTGAGCATCGGTTGCCTGCAGCCACTGGTGCGCACGGTGTAGGATCGAGTCGGCCATGTTCAATTGGCTAAACGTGCGGCGGAGGATCAGTGCGTTGTAACCTGGCACGTCGATGTACTGGAGTGCTGCCATCAGCAGGTAGTCGGACTTGCCACCGCCAGCCGCCCCACCGAAGAATAGCTCCAGATAATCATTCAGGAGCAGCGCACAGGTCTGGCGTTCGGTGGCGATGTGCGGGCAGTACTTGGACATTCGGGGAATGAGGTTCGCCGCCCAGTTAACGCCGGCATCCTCCTGCGCTTGCAGTTGGGATTCATACCCGGCCATAACACCGGCGTCGTACTGTTGTCTGCGCATTTCCATAGATAGGGCACCATCAGAGTTGCCAGGTGCTCCCACTGGAAGCGCGTTACCGTGAATCTCGCTACTGGTACATGGTACGCACAGCTAGTTGACTAAAGTCAACTAGAAATCGCCGGCATGTCTTTTTCTGTTGACAGCCAGGCAAAACCGTGTCACTATGGGTCATGGAACGGCGCAAACCCCAAACCAACAAGCAAGCCAAGGCAGAGGCAAAGAAAGTCCAAGCCGCAAACCCCGGCTCAATCCTGGAGACGAACCGCTGGAAGATTTATGTGTACTTCGTCCGCACGCCGGAGGAACTCATGGCTGCCAAGGCAAAGTACGATTGGGGCGGCTGGCGGATCGTAGCCGAGTGGACCTGCTGGCACGCACGGGAAGCCAGAGAGACTGAGACCCTTTCGGGGCCGGGCTGGTACCGGCAGCCAGTCCTGCGCTAGGCAGGACCCCACAACCCACTGCGCAGGCGGTGGGTATTTTTTTGCCTAAACACTTGACGGCCAGGCAAAACCGTGGTATTTTTAGTCATGGAACAAACATGGTCAGTAATCAAAGAGGCAGTCGGCGGCAAGGACATCTATGTTTTTCAAGGCGGCTATGACTTCCGGGCATATCCGAAAGCGGCCGGCTTCACATGGAAACGGTTCCCGGGCAACCCCGGACGGAAAGTCTGGTGGACCGATGACAGTGCCAAGGCAGCAAACCTTACCAAGGACCCTGCCAAGGCGGTCGAGACCCACAACAAAAAGATCGAAGCCAAGAACGCCGCAACCGAGGCGAGCCGGGCCACCGACGCTAGCATCAAGGTTGACGCGCCCAAAGGTTTCAAGTACTTCCCCTTCCAGCTTGCCGGGATTTGGTGGATCGTAAGCCGGGCCTGCACTCTGCTGGCCGATGAGATGGGGCTGGGCAAGACCATCCAAGTCGCCGGGGCAATCAACTTCGACAAAACCCTCCGCAAGATCCTCATTATGTGCCCGGCGCATCTCAAGCTCAACTGGCTGCAGGAACTGGTACGCTGGCTGGTGGTCAACCTTACCATCGGCATTACCAATGGTGACAGCCTGCCGAGCACCGACGTGGTCATCATGAACTACGAACTGGCAGACCGGCACGCTGGCTGGCTCCGGTCGGTTCAGTGGGACATGGTCGTGTGTGACGAAGCCCACTTCCTGAAGAGTCCTGAGGCCAAGCGGTCGCAGGCAGTACTGGGCTGGTGGGGCCGCTGGGACAGCAGCCGCAAGGACTTTGCCATTGGCAAGGAACCCATCTCCGGTCTCAACACCCGCAAGCGCGTGTACCTTACCGGAACCCCGATCCCGAACAAACCAGTCGAGGCCTTCGGCATCCTCTGGTCCTTGGGTATCTTCAAGAATTGGTGGAGATTCGTTAACCGGTACTGCGGAGCCATCAAGACTCAGTATGGGTGGAAGTTTGACGGCAGCAGCAATGAGGCCGAACTGCAACGGTATCTGCGGGAGACGGTGATGATCCGGCGCCTGAAGATTGACGTGCTCAAGGAACTGCCGGCCAAGCTCCGCAAAGTGGTCGAGCTTCCCAAGGAACTGATCTCGGATCTGCTGGGCGACGATGAAGCCGGGGCGGAAGAAGCCTTTGCCAAGGTGGCCGCGGTGAACAGCGAACTGAAGGACTTGGACCCGGACACACATGAGGAAGAGTACAAAACGGCTGTGGCCAAACTGGAGAACCTCATGGAACTGGCCTTCGAGACCATGTCCAAGACGCGGCACGCAGTTGCCCAGCGGATGCTACCGTCGGTCCTTGAGCACCTTGAGAATGTGCTCAGCACTCCGGGTCACAAGGTGGTTTGCTTCTGCCACCACCGCGACATTGCCAAGGCCATCTATGCCAAGTTCTCCGACCGGGCAGTCCTGGTAATCGGAGGGACTACCTCAGCGAACAAGCACATGTCGGTTGACCGGTTCCAGAATGACCCGGCAGTCACCTTGTTCGTGGGCAACATCATCGCCGCGGGTACCGGGCTAACCCTTACCGCCGCAAGCCACGTTGTCTTTGCCGAACTGGATTGGGTACCGGGCAACGTCACTCAGTGTGAGGACAGGTGCCACCGCATCGGCCAGACCGACTCGGTTTTCGTTGAGCACTTCGTAGTCGAGGGTTCAGTACAGTGCCGCATGGCCCACATCCTAGTCTCGAAGCAAAACGTGCAGGACCGCATCCTAGACATCCAAGGTACTCCGCGGGAGACCGTAGCGGTACCGGTAAACGTGCCTAGCAAGCTCACCACGGTGCTAGGACCGGAGAAGCGGGCGGAAGTACTCCGGCAGAAGGCGGAACTCACCAAGGACGAGAAAAAGGAATTGGCCCGCCTCACCATTACGCCGGCCCAGATCGACGCAGTGCACAATGCGATGAGGCGGCTAGCGGGCATGTGTGACGGTGCCAGGGAGTTGGACGGAGCCGGGTTCAACCGCTGGGATGTAGTGTTCGGGCATGAGATGGCCTCGAAGGTTTCCTTAACCGGTCCCATGGCAGTAGCGTGTCAGCGGCTGGTCACCAAGTACCGGACCCAGCTCGGGCAGGAAGCCGTTGAACTGGCTGGTGGGATCTGGAAGTAGACCTGGGAGTTGGCGGGGGGCGCAAGCCCCCGCCTCCGCAAATTCAAAAACAGCAATGCCCCGGTTGGCTGGACCGGGGCATTTTGCTGCGTGCTAGGTGACGTCTCCTCCGCTCCCCGACCCGTGCCGGGAGTTGGGGCGGGTGTTACCCGCTGCCTGGCACGAACTCTGTGCCCCATTGGGCGGTGCTGGTGACGTTCATGGCGTTGTATGCGTGGATGGGTATGCGCCAGCGGTTAATGTGCTCACCCCAGCCCTCTACGCGCTTCGCAGCGGCCTGCTCGAACCGGTCGATGGAGTCCTCGGCCATACCGGTGTATGTGATGTACAGTGGGATGCCCCATCCAAGCAGCGCCTCTAAGTTGTCAAGCATGAGGGCCGGGTTAAACTGTTTCTTGCGGGTCAGGCGGAAGTACTCATCTGGGGACCAGCCCTTGACGTTCACGGCAAACATGCAGTTCCGCTTGAGGGTTTGCAGTTGGTTCAACGTGTTTGACTGGTACCGGTGCGCCGATAGGGTCAGGTCCGAGTGGAACGCGGTTTGTTCCCTGGCGTTCTCCTTGAGGCTTTCGATCAGGGCAGGCCACATTCCCATGTACAGTTCGGGTGCACCACCGCTCAGGTGGAAGGTGTCCAGCGTGTCAATGGTGTCCTGGTGCGCCCAGTTGAAGTCCTGGATGCAGGTGAACTCAGTTATCAGCCCAGCGGTACTGTAGCCGGTGTGCCGCCCCCATACGCCTTCAAGATGGATCGAACAGTAGGCGCAATCAAGGTGGCACCCGTAAAGCTGGGCAACGAACCGACGGGTGGACGGCTTCCAGCCCCAGCGTTCAACGAAGTACTCTGGGAACCGGCAAGCAATGCGAGACCGGTTAGTGTCGCACGTTCTGAATGTTGGCAGACCACGAGACAGGATCACGTCGCTGCCGGTCAAGTCGAGGCTCTGAGGGCCCCCGATGGGTACCACAGGCCACCGCCACGTTGAATTGCTCATACTACCCTCCCGCGGCTTGCTGCTCGGCCCATTCCTTATTGAGGCGTTCGCACTCCTCATAGGCAAGACGCAGCTTCTTTGCCGCTCTGCTTTCTTTATAGACTTTGGGTTCTTCAAGTCCACGCCGGTATCCCTCGACCGATGGGTCCAAGTCGGAGTTAGCGCTGAGGCCGTGCATCATTCGCCGGGTGATGTTTGCCGGCATGAAGCTAATGGTCGTGCTGCTTGCGTTGTTCATAGTTTAGTCCTTGTACACCACAGTCACCGGGACCGTGCCATACCCAAAGTTCTCGATCAGTTCTGCCTCCGGGTATGGCAACAGGGGAAGCTCGATGTCCTCATAGAACATTGGGAGCCGCTCCTTGAAGTACCGGAGCAGTGGGACGGCCAATTGCCTCATCTGTGGGTGTGCTGCAGCGTCGGCCCGCTTGTCGAAAAAGTTGTGCCAGCCCCCGAGATTCATTGTGGCGGCGATCTCGGTCTTGATCCCATTGGGCAGGAAGTACCGGGCCTGCTGAGGCTTCCAGCCCCAGTTCAGCCAGCGCAAGTACACGGCTTCCTGTGTACGGCAGTCAACTTTGAAATCATTGCGGGTGAACAGGCCCGGCGCGAGTGGGTCATGGATGTTCACCCAAGGCGGTTCGATGAACGTGAGACCGGTGCCGCCATAGTTGCAGTAGCGGGTGGATTCCTGCAGGTAGCTGG
>Ga0114923_10000100_pt1 | contig 67933 bp, 95 predicted proteins | sample SumtaG_FD_89578 | JGI IMG/M metagenome (GOLD analysis project Ga0114923, IMG submission 89578) | Deep subsurface microbial communities from Indian Ocean to uncover new lineages of life (NeLLi) - Sumatra_00157 metaG | ecosystem: Environmental > Aquatic > Marine > Oceanic > Sediment | place: near... | reverse complement strand
TTTACCTCGTAGTTTATTACGACCAAGGGCTACAGATACTTCACCTGTAGGTTTTAACTCATTTAATTTTTCCATGTTACGTTCTTTAATTGTAGCGAATAATTTTTCAGTTGTTTTAGAACCTATATAATTAAGAATTGTAGGACAAGCTTTGTACATCTGATTTAATGATGGTAGTTCATTGAATAGAGTTTGAAAATAACTATGTATATTTTTATAATGATTATACTCAATCCATATTTTCTTTAATTGTTCTATTATTGGACTTAGTATATATACCTCACTTTGTGAATATTTTTCAGGGTCTATTAATTCGATGTTAGTACGTATTATTAACCTACTTTGATTACTATCATCTTTTTTATAGGTAATAGCCATGTTATTTCCTATATACGAAATTAATCTATCTGTAGGTATAAATCCTGGTTCTTTTAATGGATAAGTATAATTTTCATTTGTAGGACGTTTTAAGTCCTCTATTGAAGGTGTAGTACCAACAGCTACAAATATTGTTTCATCGTTAACATCATTAACAAGCGCTAAAGTTGCTTCTTCTACAAGTGGAAGAACAGGGTGATTTTTAATTGCACTTGCAAGAGCTTGAAATTGATATATACAATCTGTTAAGTAATATCGTATTATATGATCCATAGCATTAAGATGTATATTTAGTTGATTATTTTGTAAGGAATCAGTTTCATTTTTAATACTATTAATATATTCATTACGTAGATAAGTATTAATTTCATGGCGTAAAGCGTCTGAATTTTTAACTAACATTAACCAAGTATCTCCGCATTTGTTTGAATCCAAACTGCAATTTCAGGATAATCAAGTAGATCATCATTAACTTTAAGTGCATCATTAACCATAGCAGTTGTATACTCAAGAGGAGCACGTTTCATGTATTCTAGTATATTACCGAATGTATCTTCAGTAATTCTGGCAGACAATCCAATAGATACTGCTAGTAATGCTTGTCTTGAGTCTGGTATACGAGCTGTAGTAGGGTTCTTAATCACATCATTTAAATCAGGTAAATCTTTGTAGTAATCTATATATGCTTTAAACTGTGTTCCTGCTGATATTCCTACACAACCTGCTACAAGAGGCCATACTCTATTAATCTTAGCATCTGTTGCATACATAAGTTTAGATACAAATTCCCATGTACGTGAAGAAGCAAAAGCATCTGCGTTTTTAAGCCTGCTTTGTACTCCATCTTGTGTCGATTGCATCTCAGCTAGGTGTTGTGGAGAGAACCTAATAAAAGCAATTACAGAGGTATGTATCTTGTTATTTAATGCCCATGTTGCCCATTCATCTACATCCATCAATACATATAGATGCATTACACGATTATTAAGAGCGCTTCCCATACGATTTACGATAGCTCTATCTGTTAGATAGTTACCAGCCGCACATATCCATACGTTATCAGGTAGGTTATATTCGCCCAGTTTTCGATCATTTAGCAGTTGATAGCTTGCCGCTTGAGTACTTCGGTCGGCTTGGTTAATCTCGTCAAGAAATATGACGGTAGGTGGGCATCCTTGTTTAGGTAGTTCAGCAGGAGGGTTAAACTCGGTGAATTTATCTACTACTGTAGGTATACCTCTGAGATCTACAAACTCCCTTTGTGATAATCTGATATCAAGTAGTTCCAATCCAAGTCTTTTACACATCTGCTCAATTGATTTCGATTTAGATGTAGATGGACTACCATGCATCATTACGGGGATATTAATCTTATGGGCATACTCTAGCTGAGAGGCTAACTTTAATGGTGTAATCTCTACGACGTTTTGTCTACTCATTTCTAGGTATCCATGCAATTTCAGTAATAAAGAGTTCGGCACTTTGATATAGTTCTTGAGTTAACTTAGTACCGAAAAAGAACCGATCTTTTAAAAATCGGGCTGTGTTAACTAGTTCATTCATTTCTATAAATTCTGGGCTAATTCCTCCTTGCACTTCTGCATTGCTAAGTAGTAATGTATAGTATGTACCAGGTTTAATTCTGTTATCCTCATGGAAATTCCATAGTTTAATATCAGGTACACAATAGTTTTCTGTAAGCGTTCTTATAGGATGGTGAGGGGCTATTATTCTTTTATTCTCACACTCAGTACATGTTACTACTTCGTATTCACCAAAGGTCTTATTGATTACACCTTTATCGTTTACGCACATAGGACAAAAAAATGTTATTTTAGAGGGTAAAGATATAGAGCCAAGTACTGAATAAGTCATATTTTGCTATTGATGTTCCTATGAAACGTTCGGCTGTAAAGAACCTACCAAATATGAAATCAGATCTGTGTATGAATGTATCGAATAGTTCCTTCTTAGCAGGTAGTTTACTAGTGAATATTAATAATGCTCTAGATTTAGCATGTTTTTTATTGAAGTATCGTCTATGTAAGATATTTAAATGAAATGTATCAGTTTCAAAATCTTCATATATTTTTATATTTAATGTATGTAAACTAAATAATTCTTCTTCATAAAACCTTTTGTTTTCACATATATTACAATCTGGTGCTTTATTATTATATACCCAATTGTATCTACATTGTACACATAGTATTTTATATAGTCTTACTATCTCTTTGGGTTTCATAGATTCCAGTTTGTAAGTTCTTCATTAATCTATAAACAGGTAAACTAACATATTTAGTTTTATTATCTTTTTTAACTAGCCACCATACAGTACCCCGTATAAATGTTCTATATCCTTTTTTATGTAGTTGTAGTGCTTCTTGTAAGGGATTCATTCTTTAATCTCTGGGTTAATTTATGTATTTTTTCTGATACGAAAACACTTCTTTTTCCGTTTCTATATTTATAGCAATGTTTAACTGGGTCTTCACATACTACTATTGCATACCCTGTATGTCTCCAATTCTTTGCATATTTAAGGGCTAATTGTATACTATGTTTTGCCATTCTTATCAATATTATTTAGTAATCTGACTACTTGTGCATCTGATTCAGGAGCAATTATATCTACTTCCATACCTTCCCTTTCAAAAGTAAGTACGGCTGCCATATTCTTTACTTTATATCCATTGTTATGAAGTTTTGTTGCTATCTTTATTGGATGATCCTTCATTTTCTAATTCCTTCTTAGATTTTGATATAGGAGACTTAGTATCAAGTATATCCTTGATTATTTGTATACCACTAGTTTGAATTATGCCTTTGAGAAGTTTGTAAGAATTAGTTAGAAGTATTTTACAAAATTCATGATTGACTTTCATTTCTAATGTATCTTCGCCAACTTTGAATTTAATAGTACCGTTATACTGTCCTTCTTTTTCCCCCCAATTTTCTACTGACATTGATAGGCTAGTTATCTTAGCCCCCGAATTTAATTCCTCTTTTACGTCCATTATTTATTTGACACCTAAATTGATCATATGCTATGTTGTATTGTGCAGTCCAGGCTTTAAAATGATGTGGGCTTTTATTCTCATTAACACCTAACATACACTTCGTTAGTAATGCTACTTCGTCTCTATCTAAGACAAAGTGTATAATCTTCCCTGATTTATCACGCTCCTTATGAGCAGGTATAAAGTATTTCTTTACCAACTCATTAAACTCTTCAATAGTTTGTTTATTCATTTGTAAACTACGACTCATAATAGAAGCCCAGTTATCTTTATCTTTAAATGTTTCGTATTCATCTAATACCATTGTGGTATCGCCTCTACGGAATCTATCAAAGAAGTCTGCTGTGGCAGTTACAGAAGCCGATGATAATGCAGCTTTGGTTGGATTTTCTATACATGTTCTAGCCTGGTATTCATCTACCTTATATTTAAGGAAGTATGTATATATTTCAGGTAGATCAATTGGTATTTGTTTATTAACTAATTGATCAAGTTCTTTCACAGTCATTATATTTTTTATTGGTTCTCTTTGTGGTGGTGCTACATTGAACCTTCTATCATTGACTGGTATATCCATTGGTATAATTTCATTAGAAGTAAATATAAAATTACAGTGATTATTCACTGGTATAGGTGGGCATGAAAACTTACGTGATATAGTTTTATCATCTGTTACCATTGCTTTGATACGATTCATTAGCCCTTTGTTATGGTTAAACTCGTTACGACTTACTTCGTCTACCATAACAAGAATTTTATCATCTGTTGTATCTGTAAATTTCTCTGCTACGTTTTGTATAGTGACGAGAGAAGCGTTCTGCTCCCCAACTAAGGGACGCAAAATGTTAGAGAACAGAACACCTTTCCCGGTTCCTTGTGTTCCAAACATTAACCAAGAAGTATTAGCTCTTGTTCGAAACTGAACAACGTATGCAACCCAATTTAAAAAGTGGTTTGCAACTTCTTTATCATAGTTAACAACATGATCTAAGAATATAGTTATTGATTTAGGTAGTCCTCTCTTTTTATGTGTACTTCTCATTGCAGGTATAGAAGCAGGTTGGTAAGAATTTACATATCCGATTTTAGTATCTATACCTATGGTTGCAGAAGGTGTAGGATCATAGACAAGATTCCATACTGGTAACATATCAATCTCTTTATTATTATGTTTAAGGAATCTTCGTACTGAGGTTTCATTAGCACCTGCGTTAGTTAACTTCATAGCTAATGAAGTGGGGTTCCAACTACCATACCATAGTTTACTAGTAGCTTCATCTTGAAAGCCAAAGTAATATAAACCATCTGGTGCAGGAGTTTTAACTGATTGTTTAGGTATAGCCTCAGTACGCCAGTAATCAGGTAGGAATTTCTCTGTAGGATATACAGGCTCTCCTTTGAAGTTATATATATATTTATAATTATTGTCCTTATGATAGTAGCCCCAACTATCGCCCCCGTTTATATTAAGATATACAAACCCTCCATTTTCTTTAACACCTGTTACGCGGGCTGATTCTGGATTAGAGCAAATTTCTAGTCCTAATGATGATGTTACGAATTTAGGGGTTTTTGTTTCTGGTAAACCCTCTGCTTTACGTAGTTTTTTAATTAAAGTTTTAGCTTCATTTTGTAGTTTAGTACGAGTAGGTAATATAGTTACATCTGGTATAGCTAAATAATCCTCTTCACACTTTTGTAATGATATGCGTGATCCTGAATATGGATCAAGATTATCGTTTTCAAAATTAGGTGGAGCAATGAATATGAGCCTAGAATTTTGACATAATGTAGGATCAACAGGATAATGTAGAGTAGTACCGGCAGGATTAAGTTTAATATGAGATTTAAAGAATTGGAAATTTAGCCAGGTTAACCAGTCATGCATGAAGTCAGGGGATATCTCGTCTTCGAGTAAGAAGAATAGATGTACTTTTAAGGAGGTATTTTTGAATAAACCACTAGTAGCAGAGTATTGTATAGTATGTGATATGTCTTCAAAACCTAATTGGTGGACTAACTGTTTTACAGAAAACCCCTCTAGTCCATCTATATCAAGGCATAGCCATTTAGTAGCTTCTTGAGTATTTGTTAACCCTGCTCGGCTTTCGTTACGAATATTTCGAACGAGGGAACCTTTTAGTAGAGCATGATCAAGACTGGCATGATCTTTTATAGCATCGAATAACTGAAAGGGTGTAGTTACGCTTTCTTCATATGAAGTCAGGAATTTGGCATGTGGGTATGGTTTAACATCGGTGCTTGATATATACTTTGTTAGAGGTTCTTTAGCCTCTAGGAAAGTTAACTCCATCGGTTGCGTCCTTAAAGAGTTGGATATAACGAGACAACTAGAATATCATATTAAGTTCTTAGTTGCAAGAACTGTTTTATATACAGAGTTTTAACTAATTCATATTGAATAGCCTTATCAGCGGTATTATTGAAGCCACAGTGTACCCACCATTCCTTTATATTTCCTTTTAGTTTGTACACGTAGATAAATGGATCAGTTTTTTCATCTATTTTTATTACTACTTTTTCATTCTCAAATAGATTAGATTTTATCATAGGACGTATAGTGAAAGCTCCGTAAAGATTTATATATAAACCTATTTCATCTTCCAGTATCTTCTTTCTCATTTGTTTGCATCCTTAATACTAAGTCAAAAACTTCTTTAGATATGAATTTATAACCATCTCTATCACTTACATTCATAGCTACATGACTAATTTTATGTGGTGGATCGTCTAAATGAATAGTTTTTACATAACAACTTTCTTTATATAATCTAGCAGCTAGTTTTATTGGATTTTCCATCATTATTTGTCATGGTTCGTAGAAGAGCATAGGTTTGATAGTTTATTGTAGTTGTAGTTCCAGAAGGTTTAACAAGAATAAACTTTTTAGCATGGGTTTCATGTACTACAAACCCAACATCACCTATTCTATACCCCTCTTTATATAATCTAGCTGCTAGTTTTATTGGATGTTCTTTCATAGTTTACCATGAGTTTGTATAGTTTTTTAGTAGCAAACTTTATTTCAGTATAACTTTTATAATGTATAGATTGTTCATCTGTAAAATTTGATCTTTTTAAGATTAGTTCATTAGGTTTATCATTTGCTCTCCAACCTAATTTATACAGTCTTATAGCCGTTTGAATCACATGTTGTTTTCGGCTTTGATTCTTCAATTATTTGTACCGCTTTAGTTCGTATCATTTCAATCATGTTTCGAACACTCTTTTTAGCTTCACAAGCGAATTTAAATGTTCTACATGAGCGACATACTACGATACCATTGGGGGCATATAATTCCCAAGTCCATTTTTGACCACTTGGAAATATAAGATATCTATATACTTGATGATTCACGTCTTTTTTCCTGTTTTTCTAATAGTTTTAGATATGCCATTATTCCATGAGCTAATTTACTACATTTTTCTGGAGTATCAGCATATAGTTTAGCTACTTTTTCATTATCTTGAGTTAGTATACAGGTGTATATTTTAACTGCATAACCTCTATTTTCTTTGCGTACTTGCCCTCTACGATATTTCATTTATTTGATCACATAATATTTTATAAGTTTTAATAGTGGCATTATTACTTAATCTAATTAATGAATAATACACATCATTTGGTACATCTTTACGATCTATAGTGTAAGCATGTACTCCAGCACATTGATTAAGTACAAGAGGGGTAATAATAGAAAATCTCTTACGTATTTTACCATAGTTAAACATACCAATTCGAGGGAAAGCAGTATTTTTAAGTGGTCTATAACCTTGAGCAAATAGTTTAAGGGCTGTTTTTTGTGCTTGTTGACTTTGAGTGGCTTTCTTTATAGGCATATAAGGATCATTTATTATAATAAGAGAAGCTTTATGACCACGTATGGCCCTACCTTTCTTTTTGGTTAATGAAGTCACTGATTTCTTGTGCGATTTCAAAGAAGTGTCCGTGTGCGTTTTCTGCTGTATGATATTTTACAAGACTTTGGCATAGAACTAAGTTTGGTTTAGATAGACGTATGAATTTCCACATCCATTTATCAGTTGTTTCATTCTTTTTTACAATGAGTATATGTCTCATAGTCTTTGTTTGACAAATTCTGCCGCTTCCTTACTGAAGTAATCAGTAATAAAATCTTTAGTAGAGCCATGTTCTTCTATACAATAACCATGTGTATGTATTAACCATTCATCTAAAGCTATTATATCTATTCTATAACTTTTAGTGATACCTGATAATAGGTTATCTCTGAAAGTTATATTAGTATTAAATAGTTCTTTGAATTTACGATGTTCGTTTGCTTCATTCATTATACTTTACCTAGTCTAACTGGATCGGGTATATTAGCTGGTCTACGCCAAGCTCCCATACCTGTTACTTCAACGTCTTTGTGAGCAAGGAAGGCAATACAAAGATCTTTATACTTAGATTTATCACCTACTTCACTTAGACAATTCTTTTTAGCTTCTCTGATTGTATCAGCTCTACCATAGTATCCAGGGAAAGTATGTGTTAACACCAGTATTTTATAATCTTTAGCTACTTTAAAATCATCATCAGACATATTTATCCTCCATAAGGGTTGCTACTTCACTAATGAACTTTGCTGTAGCGGGGAAGCCCTCTTTTTTTAGGGCATTTGCTATGTGTTTAACTTTCCAAAAACTTATATCATCGTTTTCGAATAGTTTAATCATAATTTTGTATGCTTCTCTTTCAGCCATAATAAATAAGATTGAGCTTCTGCTTTTATTAAAGAGTTAAAGGTAACTATTTTAGAACTACTAAATAATGGATCTAGAGTTGTTTTATCAAATCCAGCAAACCATAGTCCTACATCATTACGATATAAACCATATATTTTATGTCCATTATTTTTCAACGAATCTTTCACAAGTATTACAATAAGGTTTATTTTGTCCTGAAACTCTATCCCTTGTAAGTATTGCTCCTAAGTGTTTACATTCTTCTTCATCAAGTCTAATCTTACGTATTTCAGAAGGGTCTTGAAAGTTGAGTACTATATGAGTTGGATGAGGGAATTTAACAGCTAGTTTTCGTTTGAAGGTTTTAGCAGTGACTAGCTTACCGAAGGGGCCAAAAGCAATCACTTGCATTTTGGCATTTATAGAAATAACACAATATTGCATTTTAGATACCTTAGTTAGTTTCTGTTGCGGGTGGCGATATATAGTAGTATACTACACCTATGAAAACCGTATTTTGCATAATGTGTAATCGAAGGGTTCCTTTAGAACGTCCTAAAGCGTTTGTTGGGGAATGCCCTTGCATGAAAACTGAGGCTTCTACTAAGTCTGAGTCTAAGATTCCTGTGTCTAGGATTCCTCAGCCAGTTGGTAATTTTTGGAAGCCAACATTTTCTGAGTAGTAACCATTAGAGGTTCCTAACCATCTTAGAGTTACCCAACCCTTTATAGTGGCTAATTTATAGAAGGTCCAGGTATGTGAATCATATGATTCTGGTTCTTCCATTGGGTCATCATCTTGGTTAGTTACTTCTTGTGCTTCTACAATAGGAGAATTTAGTAGATCATCTAGATCACCACATATATCTTCTAGGACAACACTATTACAACAATTGACTATGTGATATAGTTGATATCTATCCCCTCGATTTGTTGTGAAGGTCATTTCATGATCACCTTCTTTACCTATTATATTGGTTATTACTTTACCAACTAAAGTAGATTCAAAACCAACTTCATTTTCCATACTTGTATGCCTCACCATATATTTTTAGGTTTGTTCTTTAAGTCTTCAATTTGTTGTCTAGCTGTTCTAGGTTTTTTTTCACCACCTTTAATACCAAGTTTAACAGATTTTTGGTATACAGAACCCACACTTCTATGAAGTTGTTTAGCAATAGCAGAATTACCAAGTCCATCTTTAACGGCTGCTCTTAGTAAATCTTCTTCTCTTACTGTCCATCCACCTTTACGAGCAGGTTTAACTTTACCTGTTTCTCGTAAATTAGTAGCTGTATCAGTCTGTAATTTCCATCCAAAGGATCGTACAGGTTCACCTACAGAGTATAAACTATAGATATGTGCTCTGGTTATGGTGTCGCTATCACTAGAAGCTTTTTCAACGAAGTCTTGAGCTTCCATGACAGTGCCAAAGTACATAACTTCTGTAGGATTGGCTCCATCTATCATAGCTATAGGTTTAAGAGTAGTATCAATTTCCATTTCCATTTCCTTTAAGTGCCCCCCTCCCCATTATCATGATAGAGCAGGTGGGTAGGGAGGGGGACTTTTCAGGAGGTCCACCTACTCAATTAAAAGGCGAATAGTTCGCTACACTATCTAAATAATTTTGAGAGTTACATCTGTTTGTGTGGAGATACTCCACTCCAGAAGCCTCACCGTTCTTACCGGCCTGACACATTCACTTGTACTTGCAGGAGTCCCATAACTGCTACGCCTATTGATTTAGGTGTTTTTAGTTGCCTTTAAAGTTACTATCCACTTTATTAGAATCGTGTCGTAAAAAGGTTAAGCAGAACACCATAACTACTTAAGGAGCAGTAGAACGGACTCCATACGCCGGTTGACTTCTCGACTCTACTTGTGAGCCAACAGACCTAATCTGTTTGCCATAAAGGGCAGGCTCAATTGTCAACTGTTCTTTGAATGTCTAAGTTGAATAGCTTACTTCCAAGCTTTCCTAAGTCTTTTTTGAGCAGTACTTTACTCCCAAGTTAGCTTGTTATCTCAGTCAGTCTGTAACTTGGCAAAGCGACTTCCTTCTTTAATACCTTTTTTGTTTATGTGGATTGTCTATAAGTTCAAGTTTCATTAGTCTTGCTTCAATTGCACCAAGGGTACGTTGTAGACGTTTAGCAATGTTATGTCGTGACTTACCATTTTGAAACATTACTTTTAGACATTTTTCATCATCTTTTGTCCAGAATTGTCCTGCTTTGGTATGGAACCTACCTGTTAAAGTACTTTTAATTTGCCTTGATTTTAAGATCTTTTTATCTGAATTACTCCACTCGTTTTCATTATTGTATAGCATACCACCTTTTTCATGCATTTCTTTTCTAACTTGTTCGATGGTTACAGCATAGGAACATGCGTCTAATTGATCAGTCCATGAAGAACCTTCAAAATTTCTCATATGGGCTGCTAATATACTACCCCAATCAGCAACCCCTAGACAAAAGGTCGGACATAAATCTTAACATCATTTGATGAGATACCAGTAGGAATCAAACGTGCTGCCTCAGTACGTGCCTCAACCTCACTTTTTGCCAGGAATTGAGTGTGATCAAGTTTGAGGATATGTTCACCATCCTCAGCTTTCTGGACAATTGCAATTTCAAACAGCTTCATTGACTTAGTTTCCTTTGTTGTTTAGTAAGCCCCAGATGTATTCAGCCTGAAAGAGCGCATCACCTAGAGCGTTATGATGTACTCCTTTTCTTTCAACTTTATAGAATCTTTTTAATTCATTTAATGTACGTATATCTCTTTGGCATTTGAATGATGTTATATTATGTAGGTTCTTACCACATTTAGTTGCTGCATATCCTAAGATAGGTGCGTCGAAGGTAGCATGTGTCCAACAAGGTATATTACGTCCACCTATGTCTTTAACCCATTTAGCAAGTTTATCTAACCCAGTATGTAACGTTACAGGTTTAGGTGTAAATAGTGCTAAACGTGCTTCTTCAGATTGGCACATCCACCATTGAAGTGTGTTACCATCAACAGTAAGACCACGATTTAAACAGTCTTGTATATCTACATTTACATAGAACGCTGCACATGAGTCTTTATCAAATGATTCCCAGTTTCTATCGAACGCTACTGCACCTATGGAGGCTATAACACTAGTAGATGTCGTCCCCATCGTCTCTAAGTCTAATGTATAGTCCGTAATCTTTGTGGTCATTTGGTGGCTCCTTTATGTTTACTACTGCTGATCCAATTTGTCTTGCATAATTTAATTGTGATTCAAGATGCATAACGCGCCAGGCTTTACGTATTTTGAATGACTCCCAGGCTAATTCTTTAGTGGGATATGCATAACGTTTACGAGCGTTATTAAGTATAAACCTATCTTTCTCACCATAAGAGAGTTTTATCCATACTCCACGTAGTGTAGTTTTAACTACTCTAAATCTATATAACGATGTTCTTAAATTATAGCTAGAAGAATGATCTTCATATCTATAATAATATGCTTCCCCTTTTATTTCTTTAGGTATTAGATTTAACACTAAACAGGTATAACTTTAGCAAACACACCACGCTTAACAGCTTTGATGCCTTTAAGTACACCTTGTTTTGATCTATAGCCTTGACCACTAGCTATAGTCTCTCCGTTTCTAGCTACTAACCTCCAGTACCAAAGGTTATCCTCGTTAGATTGATAGTACATGTAGTTCATTGGTTACTCCTTTTTGTCGTACACGTTATAAGAAACAAGGTAATTTATATAACCACAATATCTACAAACACCATAGCATTTATTACCTTTAACATTGTCAGCATCGGGAACAATATGATGCTTACATACTTGTTGCAATCCTCTTCGAGTTTGTATTAGTTCCTTCTCTAATTTAGCAATGCGGTCACTATCGCTCATTAGTGGTATCCTTTATATATTGATTGAATCCTTTTACCCAAAACTCTCGACATTGTATCTCGTTGTGCATAGCTTTAACCCTCACTAGCACATCTGTCCCAATTTTTATTAGTGCGAACAGTGCGCTAACAACAATGCCCATGAATAATCCTGCTACCATAGCCACTGGATTAAGGTGGTCAATTACCATATCTAAAGGATAACGAATGAGTATAGAGATACCCCATAGTACCATAAAAAGTATGATACTAACCCATATCTTTATAAATGTCTTTGTATTCATCTTTTGCATCCTTTATCTGCATTGCAGTTTTATATATGACCCATAGGCATACTAGTTGTGTAATAGCCATGAGTTTAGTTGCTAGTTCCATACTTATTCTTCCCATCTTGGTTTAGTTGATCCTCTAGAATAGTCACCCAGGTTAAAGGAGAACTCTCCTTCTATTTCACCAACTTTAATAGATGCTTTGTTACATTCATTATGCATAGAGTCATACATAAAATCACTATCATACATATAAACATGGGTGGTATATTTAGATCCTTTTTGTATAGACTCACCACACCATACGCATTGTCGTCTTTTTTGTGATGTTCTTATAGTGGTTGAAAGGTTGGTATAGCTCATTTTATATCCCTTAGTAAGTTATATACCCCTCGTTTATATTTAGGACTTCCACGTACATTATACTTACCAGTACCAGGCCAGAAGTCTACAACAAAGTTGTTATGTTTGACTATGAGGTGCGCCCCTAAGTTATGTGAGGTGAACGATATACCATTCTCTTTAAGTATATTAGGTGAACTAGCTCGATTGTTAGCTTTCTTTTCCTTTTTAAGTTTACCCCATGCATTGAACAGTTCACCCATGTCGCCCATACTTATATCCTCGGAGGCGGAGGGGGCAGTACTACCCCCTCCTGTTTCTTTGATTGTCTTTGTAGGCTTGTTAAGCCCCTATCTCATATAGTTAATTAAGTTTATAATATTAAATTAATAAATCATCGGCTTAATCCTCCACATAGTTTAAAGGCTTGGTTAGTTTAATATCTCGTCTATTTGTTCACGACAAGCTTTCCATCCATCCGAGAACTCTTTACTACAGCCCCAACTTGGATGAGTTATATAGCCTATTTCTTTAAGTTTTTTATACATATTAAAATAACGCCAGAAGGCATATTTACTAATTTGTATCATTACCCTGTTCCTGCACCAGTTACTTTGATACCTCCACCATCTACTGTTTCTTCAACTACTCTGCCACCAAGCATTTCATCGTGACATTTTGTACAACGTACACTACCATCCATAGGATCACTTGATATCCTTTGGTAATCATGTTCACATGGTATCTTGATTACAGTTTCAACAGTTATAGGACGGTCAATTAAATGATGTGCATAACGTACAACTGTTGCTGTTTCATTCCAAGCTATTTGGTTAGGTGTGGGTAATGTTTCCCAATCACATGGTACACCTAAGCTATCGTGGAATACTTCAAAGGCCAATTGACCTATACTCTTTACAGCCATTTTCTTTACCTCTATTGGTTGATCCTCAGCGAAGAACGCTTTAAGTAATGAGGGAGTTATATCATTATCTTTGATGTTATATGGTGCTTTAAATAGGTGGAAGATAGGTATAATTGTGGGTTGTTCTTTGTCACCTTCTACATATACTGCACAATTAGGGTAGGCTCCATAGTGAAATATCTTAACCTCTCTCCAGGGTGCTTCTATACCATATTTATCACCAAGACGTTCAAAATGTTTTCGTGTATAGGCTATGAATGTATGTTGATCTTTGTTTAAACCCATATTACCACTCCAGTAATTATACCTAGTATATAGGCAAATATTATAGCAAATCTATAGGTACTAAGTTTTATTGATTCTTCTTCTAGTTTTTCAACTCGTTCCATACATCGACGAGCTAATAAACCTTCGTCAATTGCATCCCACATCCATTGAGGCATATCAGTAGGCATTATTTCTGTTATATGGTTATTCATAGTTATTCCTTTAGTGCTGTTTTAGCGTCATTAATTGCATCCCAAATTCCACGGCTGAACACGTTAGGTTGGTTTGCTTCAAGCCAGTGTGTCATTCCGGTAATAACTGCTACTAGTTCATTAATTTTTTCTGCGGCTTCATGTTCTGTAGAGTGTGGTCCTGCAAGTTGTCTTAATCGTTTTACTAAATCATTTATGACTGTTATTTTACTATTCATAGTTTGATTACCTTGGACTCATCGAATCCCTCACGTTTATGACTAGGTATATAACCTTTGTTTGGATTGTTCTTATGTTTCTTATCTATCTTCCAATCTCTTCGGAGATATTTCTGACCTTCTTTATGACTCTTTTTCAGCACACTTATCTCCTACGTTAAGAGTTTCGAGACAACTGAGTCGTTTGTCTCACCTTACTGAGACAGAATACCCCCATGAAATCAAGAGCTTAAGCCTTTTGTCTTAAAAGACTCACTTATTATATTTGAACTAAGATATTTATCTATGATAGTGGCTATATGTAACAAAATAGTATGATTCTATAGGGAGTAGGGTTAAAAGTAAGTTTTTTAAGACAATGGGTTTAAGTACTTGTTTAGTATAACAAATTCTGTCTTACTTTGCTGAGACAAATGACTCAAAAGACTCGTTTGTCTCACTTTTTTTGAGTCAGGGGTCAAAACGGTAGCCTTTTATGGTTACATTACGATTGTTGTCACGAACTCTCAATTGGGCTTTTCTCGTAGTTCGGTAGGTACATGTAACATGTTACTTAAGATCGAGGTGTAGACATATGCTAAATTATGATTATCAACTAGCATTTGTGATGCAGTATTTAGAAGGGTTTTAGTTAAGTCATTTACATTATCAGTGAATATTGTTTTACTTCTTGCACTACATACTAGTCGTTCTTCATTACTACCATCTTGTATATTATAGACTACTACGAGTTGAGCGATGGTGTGGAGATCCATAGGGTTTATACCCTCCCCTGGTGTGTCCCTTATGAGTCGTGTAGACCTAAGAGTATTAACCTTTTTTAGTAGCCACTTGTACACTTCATTGTCCCTGGTTTGGAGCTGGTAGGGATGGAGACCTAGTGACCTCCATCCCTTGTTACTGCTTATCTTACTGCTATGCAGCCAGTTTTACAACTGCCATTAACAGCGGATTTACTGCTGCTTCTACTGCCTTCGCCCAGTCTTCCCGACCTGTACGAATGTACTGTCTACGTGCATCGTGAGCCAAGGCTTTTAGTACCCTCTGGTAGTTGTCATTAGCGTACTGTGACAACTCTGTATACTTTGAGGGAGCATCCTTGAACTGTGTTTCCAGACGTTTGAGAAGCTTGGGACGTTCACTAACTAACGTCTTGTGTTCCTCTACCTGTTCATCAAGGATTGCCTTTGCCTCACCAACATCACCACCCATGCGTTTGGCGTAGTCTTCTGCCGTTACTTGGGGCTTGGTACGTTCGATAGCCAAGTCAAGCAAACGGGGTAGTTCGTCCTTCGTACCTTCGTGTGCTTTGTATACCGTGAGGTTCTCAGTCGCATTGAATCCATTAACTACGCTTTCTGCTGCTCTGAATCCAAATGATCCACGTAATCTCTTCTGCGCTGTTTCAATTGCTCTCTTGTTGATTTGCTCATTCATCTTCATTTTCCTCTTTGCTTAGGTAATACCTATCAGGCAGCTTTTGCTACCCTACTAGGCTTCGATGGTGGTTTGTACTCTTTCCACCCTTTCTTCAAGCCGTGTCCTGCTCCAATCATACTGTTGCGAACACGACTAAAGAACCTGGTAATTCTGTTAGGACCAATTTCAATCGTTATCTTCATCTACTTTACCTCTTCTTTTGTTTACTTAATACATACTATATATACTTCTTATATTACGTAGCTATTAAAAAAGGCGGGACAGTATCGCTACTGCCCTACCCTTACTTACTACTTACTTAGAGGTTATTTGTCCCAATGAAGCTGATGATGGTCTACGAACTTCACTGTTGCTTCATGCGCTTGCTTTGCACTGTATCCTTGGTTTGTCCACCAACCTACTGATCTTGCTGTGTTAGCTCTTGCAAGACCTCGTAGACATTTGTTGTTGTCAAACGTTGTCTTAGTAAGTACACTCTGCATACATGCTCTTACTATTCTACGTGCGTTGTCACCATCATACTCTGAGGGATAAACACAAGGCTTTTCATAGAACGCACCTGTTATGAACCCCTCAACCTTCGGCCTGATCAGATTACCTGCTTCATCATGGCTTGCGGCTTGTTGCCCTGCTTCCCACTCTTCATCGGTATACCATTCAGGTTTCTTAGGCATCTGTGTTTCATCCTCTGGGGGTAGTATCCAGTTGCATATACTAGTAGCTATCTTCTCGAAGTCTGTCCTATCGTCCATGAAGTAGTTACTAAACTGCCTATATTCTATAGACTGTGCCAACGTTGTGTCCCTGTATGCTGGTGCATCAAGGTAATAGAGGAACGATTTTGCTGCTGTCTCTAGACCCTTGTACAGTATCTTATTTCTAAGAAATGCTAGACGTTCAGGATCTAGGTCAGTAGCCCACTCTTCCTCGATACGTGTTCCCCAATCATGTAGTTCGCTATTTAAATCAGTCATTATCTATCTCCAGTTAAGTTACATTACATATACAACATATGCACCTAATACCTAGCCCCCGTCGGAGACAATGTGGAGAACCGAAGTCGCGTAGCGCGAGGTTTTCCACTTACGACGAGCGAAGCGAGGAGAACGAAGCGCGTAGCGCGAGTGTGGTTACTTTAGTGACCATTACGTAGCCAAAAAAGTAGGGCCTCTTTCGAGGCCCCACAAGTGACAGTATTACTTATATAGGTTCCTTAAACCTCTTTTATACTGCCATTCTCCAGCGTCAGGGTTATAGAACGTGAACCCCATCCACCTGCGACCTATAGTAGTCATTGCAGAGGTCATGAGACCTGCTACTGCTGCTGCCATAGTACCTGTGAATGTGCCCCAGTGTAGAACGTATGCTGCGAGTGCAGCTCCGAGATCTATCCAGAGAGCATAACCTAATCCGATAAGTACCCAATGCCTGGGAAACTTAACGAATATAAAGAGGAGTCCAATGAATATTATGACTCCAGATTCAATTACCATTTGGCTAACCTCCTGTAGCCTTGATGAACGCCCACATGTTAGCAGCGTGTTTACACTCAACGTATGATCTCCTATACTTGAGCATGAGATACACTGTCAATGAATATATAATGACAGCTCCAACAACATAGCACACACCAAGTATCAGTGTGAATACTATTTTACTTACTACTTCCATCAAGCCTCCTTTGCAGCCTTAACGCCTGCATTAACAGCAGCCTTCATTCGATCTTTGAATGAGACAGCCTTGGTTTTAACCGATGGTGCAACAGCTTTCACACCACGGAATCCACGTACACTAAGTTCAGAACCCTTAGCGACGATCTTATCTACATCTATTGTAACTTTCATAATAACCTCTAAGTTATTCGGGCAGGATTACCCCACTAGCCACCTCTGTTGAAGTGACTAGTAGCGTGTCCTAATCGCTAGTCAGGTTTGATAAAAGCAGCGTTATTAGGAAGACGATCCTTGAACCTATCAGGAACATCTCCTTGACACCATACATTGTGAGATACAATGTGTCCTCCAGAATGAGGGTAGATATCGAACTTAGATCCACCAAATCCTTGGAAGATGGGCCGCTTACCTTCTTCGGGTTCTGCACACACCATGTATGCAGTACCCTTAACAATAAACGAGGTATCAGGGTTGGCTTTATGCCTACACCAACGTTGATGCCAGAATGAACAACTGAAACACTTACCATCGTTATCTCTAGTAGTGTGTTCCATGCTGTATCCTTCGCCACACTCCCGACAACAGCTACACTCACGTAGACCATTGTCACAGAGGTTGCAATTACCTGCTTCGTCTTTCATAATCAATATCCTTATGACTTATAGGGCTAATAATATCAAGCATAACGTAATCATTATGCTCATCCTGTTTATCAATCCACTCTTGATCATACGTATACTCTCGTATGAGTTTAACTTCATCGGTGTTTTGATCCATCTCTAACCTGAATACTTCCATCATATAAATGTACTCCAGTTAGTAGTGTTGATCTTACTACCAAGTATCTTAGCCTCCATCTTTGCTGCATGAGCAGGATTGAGGAACTTGGTGTTAAGATAGAACCAACCTTTAGAGGTTAGTGCCCATACCAGGTAGTAGCATGTACCTAGATACCCTCGTCTATCGGGGTAGTAAGTGTTAACATACTCTCTACATACCTTGGTTTCTTTCGCTTTAAGTTTACTCATTTACTTAGTACCTCCTTAGTACCGTCTTCGTTAACATAGAACATATCCCCCCTGAATATGCCATCCATTTGGGCCTGTTCAAAGTCATCCTTTGTTTCATAGATGCATGTGAACTGTTCACCGTTGCTAATGGTGTGTGATGTAAGGTGGATAGGCGTGTAGGTACACGCCCTCCAACCTATGAGTATCATTAAGATACCCAATGCCAACGTTATATACTTCATAACGCTTTGATGTGGAAGAACTCAAATCCACCTTCGTCTACACGCTGATCGAAGTCAATGATCATACTAATACTATGATCCTCGTACAGCTCATCAATACTAGAGTACTGATCAACTGTTGTTTCGATATGCTTGTAGCCCTCTCGGTCTACATGTGTTGCTAGTTCCATGATAGAACTCCTTTGCGAGCGCAATTGCCCCACTAACCTAGCAAGCTAGGTTAGGAGGGTATTAAACCCTAGAACGGGATATCATCATCATGAGGACGATACCAGTACAGACCAAGTTCAATGAACTGTTCTTCAATCATATCCTTGGCTTCTTTGAGACCACAGTTGGTAATGATACGATACAACTTGATAGCTGGTATCCTATTGACTGTGTGTGTATTATCAGCCTTAGTTATATCAAGCATGTTGACAACCATATCATGCAACACATTGGTAGCATCAGTAGTCAGGTGGTGGCGAGCGTTCTTTGCCTCCACTTCCAACTCATGAACCCTATGACTCTCCTTAGTGATGTCATCGCACCGTCCAACAAGTGCAACACCATCAACAAAGAAACGATCACGTACTAACTTAACTATACTTAACATAATAGCCTCCAGTTACAGGTAACAGTAGTATTACCCCAATAGCCTACTCTGACTAGGCTATAAGCGTGTACTCCTTAGGTGATGTAGAGTGGTAATGTGTACCCCTTGATAGTGGGGTATCACATGTCTATCTTCGCATATCCTCTTAGGTGATGGAGAGTGGTAATATGTACCCCTTGATAGTGGGGTATCATATGTATAACCTTACTAGTATGGTGGACAGTGGTTATCTAGAAGGAATTGGTTAACGTCAGTATCGAGGTAGTATACGTGTGCTATGTGTCTCTTGTAGTATCCTAGACCATGTATGTCTAAGGTGACATGTTGGTTAAGGAGTAGTGTAGTCATGAGTTGAGTGAGACTATCACCTTTGATTGTGCCTGCTTCGGCACACTGTACTAGTGCTAGTCTTACCTTAAGCCGACGACCATCAGTTGTCTTAACATAATAGGTGTCGCTGTCTACAACTCTTACTACCAAGCCGTTTATTACTTCAGCTTGTACTACTGGAGCTACTAAACACAACATAACTACAATAAGTAGTAGTCTCATGTGTTACTCCTTGTTGACCCCCTATTCAATACAGGGAATCCGAATCCGAACCCACCCCCTTACCATCCCGAAGGGAGGGGGGAGAGGAGCGCACGTTCTTTATACATATCTCACGAAATTTTTTTTATAACTTAACCGACTATTTAGCCCTTTTCAGCTAGATTTCTTTACTCCTTATATATAGGGGGTATATAATGGAGTCATGAATAAGCTGGCTACAGTCAAACAGAACGCCATTTCAGATCAGTTCCAGGCTCCCGCCGTACACAATGCTTTAACCCTCCTTACGACACGACAGAGGGCTTTTGTATTGGGGGTCATGGTTACAGGGCTGTCTATGTCTGCCGCTGCCGTACAAGCAGGTTATTCAACAGGTAATCACGCTACTATACTTATGCGTAATCCCAACGTAGTTAGTGCCATAACTATAATGCAACAGGAGTACAGCAAAGCTCTGGACCTCACCATAGCCGATGTTCAACAGGGTATGTTAGATGCAATCGACGTATCGAGGGCTACTGACAATGCACTAGGGATGATTGCTGGTTGGCGTGAGATAGGCAAGTTAATAGGAGCTTATACTGAGAAGAAAGAAGTCAAGATTTCAATCACTACTCCCGAAGCTCTTGAAGATGCTTCTACCGAAGACCTACTTAAGCTAGTTTCTAACGACATTATTGAAGGCGAGTTAAGTGACCTCCCTTCACATTGATAATGTAGTCAAAAAACGCATTGTACGAGAACTCGCGCATCGTGAGGCGATGAAGCGTGATCTACTGCACTATATCAAGTCATCTCATCCCCACTACTTACCTGGATGGGTACATGCAGATATCTGTGAGAGGCTCGAAAGGTTCTTAGTTGCTGTTATCGCTGGAGAGTCACCAAGGCTCATGCTATTGGTTCCTCCGCGTGGTGGTAAGAGTGAGATATCTTCGGTGAGGTTCCCTGCATGGGCATTAGGTCAGTATCCCCACTTAGAAGTAATGAACATTGGCTATAACCTCGATTTGCCGTTAGAGTTTAGTCGTCAAGTAAGGGATCAGTTAAATGATAAGTTATACCAGCAGGTATTCCCTGATTCACGACTTAACAAGAAGAACTCTGCTGCTGAATCTTGGAAGACTACACAACGAGGTGGATTAACCGTAGCTGGTGTAGGTGGTCCTATAGTTGGTAAGGGTGCCCATATCTTGATCGTAGATGATCCTATTAAGAATATGGAAGAAGCAGATAGTTTCACCATAAGGGAGAAGCTGGAACAGTGGTTCTTTTCTACTGCGTATTCCAGACTCGCTCCTGGTGGCGGTGTATTGATCATTCAGACATGGTGGCACTTTGATGATTTAGCTGGTAGGTTACTTCAGCATATGGAGGATCTCAAAGGAGATACTTACGAGGTAATACGTTATCCTGCTATAGCTGAGGAGTTTGAATACAGAGATGTAGATACAAGGGAGATAATAAGGGAATCGGATGAGATAGAGGATGCAATAGATCTTGGATTAGAACTACTCCGTAAGCCGGGTGAAGCACTACACCCTGAGAGATACTCAATAACTGAATTAGAACGTATACGCTCAGTACAGCCAGAACGTATATGGAATGCTTTGTATCAGCAAAGTCCTGTACCTGATACTGGAAGCTACTTTACAGAAGATCAGATACTCATTGCAAATACATTACCTGATCCCGTTGGTAGAACTATTATAACAACCTGGGACTTTGCTATAGGTATTAAACAGCACAATGACTGGACTGTTGGTGTAACAACTATGATGGATGAGAGTCGTAGACAGTACATATGTGAGGTTAAGAGGTTTAGAGGTAAGACGTTTGAGATAGTACGTAACATGTGTGATACGGCAGAAAGATGGTCTCATTTAGCTGGATCATATACTGTAGGTGTTGAGGATGGTCAGATATGGAAAGCTCTGCAAGATAGTTATGAACTAGAGTGTAATGAGAGGGATTTAAGTAAGAGAGTTACAGAGCTTAAACCACTTAGTGACAAAGCTGTACGTGCTAGGCCATTACAAGGGCGCATGGAGAAGGGGTTGATATATTTCCCTCAAGGTGCTACTTGGTTCAATGCAGCACGTAAAGAGTTACTACAGTTTCCAGCCGGTGCTCATGATGATTTTGTAGATGCCTTAGCATGGAATGTAAGAGTAGGATTAACTAAAGCTCCTATGGTTGCAAAACATAAACAAGTAGTACCTATACGCAGAGCAGATAGAAAGCATAAGCTTATTAAAGATAGGTTAAAAGACCACATTGCCGTTTCAGATGGTCGTGGCTCTTTCATGAGCGCATAAAATCTGCTATTATAGATACGTGGTTGCAACCCCCGATAGGAGCTGAATAACATTGGAGATACTCCTGTATGACAACTGATGTAGCAAGAGAAGCAGCATATCGCTATACGTATATGCGCGATGAGGGTCATACAGACTTCATAGATAAGGCTCGTAAGTGTGAAGACTTCTTTGCCGGTATACAATGGGACAAAGCAGACCTAGCTAAGTTGGCTGCATCTAGAAGACCTGCAATAACTGTTAATAAAATCCTCAATACCATATCTAACGTAATTGGCGAACAGTTGTTCAATCGTAGTGCGGTAGCATATAGACCTGCTAAAGAAGGTACTGCTGAGATTGCTGATGCACTTACTAAAGTGTTTATGCAGATTAGTCATAATAACCGTCTACCCTGGACTAGGACAAATGTCTACTTAGATGGTATTATAACAGGTCGGGGATTCTATAACGTAAGACTCGATTTTGATGATTCACTTATGGGTGAAGCACGTATAACCTGCTTGCCTCCTACCTCCGTATTACTTGATCCTGATGCTTCTCAGTATGATATGAAGGATTGGTCAGATGTTATGATATCAAGGTGGTTAACTCTTGATAATATAGAGTTGCTATATGGTGTTAAGGTAAGAAAGGAGTTAGAGGGTAAACCAGACGATTATAGCCCATATGACTTTATGGATGGTGGAGATTGGCAAACTGATAGGTTTGGTAACAGTACTGATCCTATGAAGTTAGGTCGCCCTGGATATAATAGAGACTTTATGGGTAACGAGATGCGTAAAGTACGTATCTTTGATAGGCAGTTTAAGGAATTAGCTGTACTTGAGTACTTTGTAGATATTACTAAAGGTGATATGAGAGAAATACCTCCAACATGGAAAAGAGAAAGGATTGTTAGGTTTCTAGAAGAAAACCCTGCATTAGGTACTATTAAGAAGAAGGGGTTTAGAGTGCAATGGTCTGTTACTGCTGGTGATGTAACTATGCATGACAAAGTATCTCCATATAAGCACTTCACTGTAGTACCATACTTCCCTCATTTTAGAAGGGGCAAAACAATAGGTATTGTAGAAAACCTGATTGGTCCCCAAGAATTACTTAACAAATCTCGTTCTCAAGAACTTCATGTACTTAATACAACTGCTAACAGTGGTTGGAAGGTTGAACAAGGTAACATGAAAAACATGGATGATGAAGACCTTAGAACACAAGGTGCTGAAACAGGGTTTGTAGCTGTTGTTGAAAGAATGGAGGGTTTGGAGAAGATTACACCTAACCAAATCCCTACTGGACTTGATAGGATAAGTTTTAAAGCTGAGGAAGATATAAAAAACATATCCGGTGTGTCTGATTACCAGACAGGGTTCGCCCGTGAAGATGTTGCCGCTAAAGCTGTAAAGTTTAACCAGGCGAGAGGTAGTACTAATCTAGCTCCTGTTTTAGATAACTTGAATAGATCGGATACTATGCTCGCTGAAAGAACGCTGGATATTGTGCAGCGTTATTATACGGAGCCACGCCTAATCAACATAACTGGTGCTGGACTAGGTGCTCAGGATGAGCAAGTAGTGGTCAATGAAGTCTCGCCAACAGGCAGTATTGTGCGTGATTTAACTATAGGCGAATATTCCGTTGTTGTTACTAGTGAGCCAGAACGTGATAACTTTGAAGATACTCAATTCGATCAAGCAGTACGCTTGAGAACAGAGGTAGGAGTAGAGCTTCCAGATAGCGTTATTATTGAGACTAGCAAACTACGTAATAAGAATGAAATACTTGCCGTTATGAATGGTAATAAGTCTGATGAACAAATCCAATTCGAGGAAGAACTTGGTAGACGAACCTCTGTTGCAGACCTCCTTCTTAAGGAAGCAGAAGCAAAGGACAAAGATGCAGAAGCTAACCTTAAATCTATCCGCGCTGGAAAGGAGAGTATCGAGGCACAGCAAGCAGCTATCGAGGATAAGTCAGACATTAGTCCTGAAACAATGATGGAAATGAAGCTCGAAGGTTATAAAATGGCTATTGAAGCTGAGAACGACCGTAGAGCACAGATATTAACCCATGTACAAAAGATGCGTGAAATACGCTTAACTGCATCGCTTAAACCAACACCCACCCAAGGAGCCGCCGCTAATGCCTAAATTAACTGAAGGTCAATATAGAGTAGGAATATCGTTTAACCCTGGGGGTCATACCCAAGTAGATCATATAAAGGAGCTTGCAGCTCTACTTATAGACTATGTACTGGACGAGGGTAAAGACCCGCGTTGTACAGCTATTGCCTGTACTGAGTTAGAATCAGCCGCTATGTGGGCTGTTAAAAGTGTAACTAAGGAGCCAAAGGAATGACTGATCCGTGGAAACATAGAAGTAAAGGAATGACTTGTTCTACATGTATGTGGTCAGTGCTTAAAGTACCTGATCTTAAACCTATACATGAAAATACACTAAAAGCTAATGAAGATAGACCAGCACCTAAACCTAGTCTTGGTCGCTGTCGTAGACGCGCACCTACTATGAATGGGTATCCAGCTATCTTTGATAACGATTGGTGTGGTGATCATAAACTTGATGAAAATAAGATAGGAGCCTAAGTAATGCCTAAAGATGACAAGAAAGATGACGTTAAAGACGACGATAAAAAAGTCGATGATAAGAGTGATGCCAAACCTGGAGAGACAGGGGAGGATGGAAAGTACACTGACGAAGGTCTAGAAGCTTTGGTTAAAGATATCATCAAGAAAGATGCTAAAGAAGACGACAAGAAAGATGATAAGAAAGCTGATGATAAGAAAGACGATAAGAAAGATGATAAGGAGCAGATGGTTCCTATATCTCGTCTTAATACGGTTATTGATGAGCGTAATAAACTACGCCAGCAAGTTACTGCACCAGCCGATGATAAATTACCAACTGTACAGGAACTACGTGATGAACTAAATATCAAGCGTGGTGAGTGGCAAGCAGCTATCTTTGATAATGATAAAGACAAAGCTCAGTCATTACTAGCTGAAATGAACACATTAGAAGTTACTATTGATGATACAAGACAAGCTGAGTCTGAATCTTCTACTAGAGCTATGTCTGCTGATGATATAAAATATGATACTCTATTAGCTACGTTACAGAAGGATTATCCTGCCCTTGATAAGACCTCCGATGATTTTGATCAAGAAGTAGTTACCGAAGTGTTTAATATGAGGGAAGCTTATATTGTTGCAGGTTACTCTCAAACAGATGCTCTTAATACTGCTGCTAAGTATATATTAAAACCTGATACTAAGAAGGTAAAGGAAACAACGACTAAACGTAAGGACGATTCAAAGAAGAGTTTAACTGATGCTTTATCCAGACAACCCGCCGATGTTTCAGATGTTGGTGCTGCCGCTGATGCAATCAATAACAACAAATTTGGTATTGATATAAATAGGTTAACCACTGAACAATTTGATAAGTTAGACGACAAGATTAAACAGCAGTTGCGTGGTGATGTTGTAGAAGAACATCATTTAGGAGTCCGTTAGGGGGTGACAACCCCCTTGGATTCCTGTAGAATTGGACCCATCGTTGCGGGGTGCGTCAACCCCGCAGAGGCCACCCCCTCTAAAAACAGGTGTTCCCGCTGATCCAAGCGTTAAACGGTAAAGGAGATAGACACGTTTAAATTGACTAATTGAGGTAGTTATGGCTCAAACAAACTTTGCTCGTCTTACAGACGAAGAGTTAACTATCTGGTCAAGGGATCTATGGAAAGCAGCTCGAAATCAAGCCTTTGTAAGTCGGTTCATGGGGAAGGATGCAAATAGCATAATTCACCACGTAGATGAATTGACTAAGACAGATAAGGGTGCTAGGGCTGTTCTCACTCTCGTAGCAGATTTGGAAGGTGATGGTATCGCAGGAGATCGTACCCTAGAGGGTAACGAAGAGGCGATGAAGTCATATGACCAAGTGATCCGCATTGATCAGCTTAGACACGCTAACAGACATGAAGGTCGTATGGCTGACCAGAAATCTGTTGTTACTTTCCGCAACAACTCCCGCGATGTTTTATCATACTGGTTAGGTGATCGTATTGATCAAATGTCATTCTTGGCTATGTCAGGGGTGTCCTTTACGATGAATAACAATGGTACGGCTCGTGTGGGTTCCGATTTGCCCTTCTTGGAGTTTGGGGCTGACGTAGCAGTTCCTTCTGCTAATCGTGTACTACAATGGAATGGTACGACTGATGTACTAACCCCAGGTGGTACTACGGGTGCAGTAACCGCAACTGATAGACCTTCTTGGGAAATGCTGATTCAATTGAAGGCATTTGCTAAGGAAACTTACATGCGCGGTGTAAGAGAAGGTGGAGAAGAAACTTACCATGTGTTCTTTACGCCTACCGCTGCTGCTAGGTTGAAGCTTGATCCAACCTACATGCAGAACGTTCGTGAAGCAGGTGTCCGTAGCAATACAAGTAATCCTTTGTTTGCTGGCAACACAGTTAAGGTAGACAACATGTACATTCATGAGCACCGGCATGTATTTAATAGCCGTGGTGCGACCTCTGGTGTAGACCAGTGGGGTGCAGGTAATACTGTAGAAGGTTGTCAGGTCTTGTTCTGTGGTGCACAGGCTCTTGGTATCGCTGATATCGGCAATCCATATTGGGTTGAAGAAGGATTCGATTATGAGAACCAGCAGGGCATCTCAGTGGGCAAAATCTTTGGGCTGCTTAAGCCTAAGTTCCACAGCATCTATACAGGTGTGGTAGAAGATTTTGGTGTTCTCTCAACCTACGTTTCACAGGAATAAGGAGATACACTATGCCTATTGATACTTTAAAAGACCACGGTCGTCAATATACTTTATGGGCTTACCAGGAAGTTCTGTTCTCAGACCTTCCAGATGGTATAGCTACTGAGGTTCTTGATCTTCCTGCCAGTGCAATAATCGTTGGGGGCTTCTCTGATGTAACTGAGGCTTTTAATGATAGCACTTCCGCTGTTGCTAATATCGGTATTGTCGGTACAGCAGCATTGTTTGAAACAGCTCAGGCTTTAGCTTCGGTTACTAATCCTGCTATTGAGTTTGCCGCTGGACTATTCACTGATACAGGTGATGGTGTTTCGGTAATTGTTACACCTACTTATGGTACTGACGATAACTCTTTAGGTAAGCTTCGTCTTGGTGTTGCCTACATTATGTTTGGCCGCGCTAATGAAAACCAACCGTACTAAAACTTAGAGGGACTTCGGTCCCTCGACCTAATTTAAAGGAGCCAAGAAATGAGAAATCGTATGAGTAGTAAAATGGTTTTGGACAGAAGGGCTACATTACGTCATATAAGTGGTCAGTCAATTGCGTTTGAACCTGGAGTGCCAATAGGTGTACCCCCACAACTTGTTAAATCTGCTATTGGTATGGGTGCTACAATGTCAGAAGGTAAAACACCTGATTTATCTGAGCCTTCACCTGTAGTACCTAATCGCGGTCCTGCTGATCCTGATGAACGCCTGGAAGAAATAACGGTTGTAGTTAAGGAAATGATAGCACGTAATGAACGTAGTGAATGGACTGGTACTGGTACTCCTAACATACAACGAGTTACAGAGTTACTTGGTTATAAGGTACAAAAGACTGAGGTTGTTGAAGCATTTGGTTTAGCTAAACAAGAGAATGTTCCCGAAGTTGTTACAGGTGACTAATGAACGCATGTGACCTATTAGAAGTCTTTAGGACTATGGCTGATGATGTAGCCAAGTCATACTTTTGGACAGATGATATTTTCTATGTATATCTTAATGATGCTATTAATAAGTACTGTGAGAAGGGTAAAGCAATTAGGGATCATACCTCTGAGTTAACTCTACTTGAGTATACTGCTAATGACCCCTGGGTTATATTAGATGAAAAGGTATTAAAAATACTATCGGTGTATGACAATACAACTAAGAGTAAACTACGTCTACTTGATTGGGATACATTCGAAAACTCAAGTTCTCAACAAGAAAGTGCAGACTATAACACTTTCTTATCTATCTCTCGATATCCTAACGCTACTGGTACTGTATTTAGTGCTATAACAGGCATGGAAGAAGATAGGCTTCGCTTGATTAATATACCTGTTATTGATGGTAGTTTACTACTTATAATTGACAGATATCCTTTAAAAGAAGTCAACGAAGGTAATACGGATATAGAGGGTGTACCTAAACCAGATAGACTTACTTTATTGGATTGGGTTATGTATAGAGCTTATGCTCACCAAGATGCTGAAACATTTGATCCAGATAAGTCTGCAATATCCAGAGCAGCTTTCCTCGCTGAAATGAAGGAAGTTGATTCTAGGGATTTAAAGAAGAAGCATAGGTCTTCAAGTGCTAGTGGATATGGAGGCATTTAATGTCTGATGTACCTCGAATAGACTTACCTATTATCCAAGGTGCTACTTTTAGACGTACTATAAATTGGTATGGCAGTGGATTATTGTGCCAGGCTATTGAAGCCGTTGTTATAGGTTGTCCTACACTTATACAAGTAACGGGGCATCAATTACCCAGTATATCCACTACTCCAGTCTTTATACATGGTGTTAAGGGAGCTACAGAACTTAATTCAGGTAAAAAGTCTTTTATAGCAACCTGGATTGACGCTAATAACTTCAGTGTAAATATCTCAACGAATAACCAAATATGGGTAGTGAACACAGGTTCAGTTACTCATTATGCTCCAACTGATCTAACTGGTTATACTGCTGAAATGCAGATTAGATCTACTCGTACTAACGCTGCTATTATACATACTTTAACTAGTATTGGTGGTGATATAACTTTTTCCCCCACTGATGGGGGTGTTAAACTTCATATTTCTGCTGTTGATACAGCAGCTTTTAACTTCGATAATGCTGTCTATGATTTAGAGCTGATAGATGTTCTTGGTAATGGCGATAAAACACGTATAGCAGAAGGAAGTATACGGCTTCATAAAGAAGTAACTCGTTAATACAGGAGAATTACGATATGGCACAAGGTGATGTAGTAGTATTTGACGCTTTCCTAGAGAAAGTATTTGACAGTGGTATCTTTGATTTCGGTGCTACTCCTAACGTACTCAAATGTGCGATTGTAGATAATACAATTGTTCCAGCCACTACAACGGCTGATCCAACTTGGGGTGCTGGTGGTACAACGAATCTAGCTGCTAATGAACAGACTGGTGGCAACTTCCCTGCTGGTGGGCAGACATTGGCTACTCCAAGTGCTGTTCTTAACGCTGGTACGTTAGATCTTGATTTCGGTGATCCAGCAACATGGTCACAGAATGCAGGTAATCCTACTACTTGTTTTTGGGGTATCATCTATGATGATACAGCCACTAATAAGGATGCTATAGGTTATGTTGACCTCGGCGGCGTGTTTGATGCGACAACTGGTGATCTTACGATTACTTGGGGTACACCGTTCGCTACAGTTAACCAAGCGTAAGGTTAGTTAACAATGACCGTTACGATTGATGATATCAATCTTAGCAGTGCTGGTGATGGTCTTGGTGATAAAGGTCGTGCTGGTGGTGTAAAGCTACAAACCAGCCTTGATAATATCAAGGCTGCTATTGAGCAATTGCAGGGTCGGCACTGGGAGTTTAACAACACTGGTAAGACGCTTGTTTTGGGTGATCGTATCCTATCCCAAATTCACGCTGGTATTACTCATACCCTGCCTGCAACATTTACAAAATCAGCAACTACTCTCAGTGATATTTGGGTCTGGAATACCGATCCCGGTCAAGATGTTAATATTGATCCAGACGGAACGGATGAAATCTACATTACGGATGCCAATCAAGGTGCTGGTGTTGCTGTTCCTATCCCGCCGGGAACACTCGCTATTATTACACCAAGAGCTGATGATCTTCGGTGGAATATGGTCGTGTTTGGTTCTATTCGTCCGGACACTATTACTTTCACAGAGTTATTGAATGGCGTTGGTTTTGATATCATTGCAAAAGTCGGTTCTGGAGCAGGTGATTATGGTTCGCTTGTTTGTGGTGTTGATGGAGTACTAAGACGATCTGGTTCTGGCAACCTTGCTTTCGGGTCTTTAGTTACTAACAATATCGGTAATGCGGCAATCACTCTTGCAAAAATGGCAAGTCTGACCGATGAAAGGATTATTGGTAGGGTTAGTGGTGCTGGTACTCCTGAAGCACTAACTAAAGCACAAGTTTTAACTATGCTTAATGTTGCTGACGGTGCTGATGTTAGCCCCGCTACTAAGTTCACTGCTTCTTTATCAGTGGAGTTTCCAACCAATACAGACGATATAACTATTGCCTTCGTTAACGCAGCAATTACTCTGTCAGAGATTCGCTTTGTTCTGGTGGGGGATACAAGTCCATCTGTTACTTGTACCATCCGTCATTCTACTGTTAGAAATGGCGCTGGAAATATTATTGATACGAACACAATTACAAGTGTTTCAAGTGGTTCTGATATAACCGCTATTAGTGACGCAACGATTCCTGCTGATTCGTTTATATGGGTAGAAATTACTGCTGTGTCTGGAAATGTTGAGGAACTTCATATATCACCAATAGGGACTTACGACTGATGGTTGCTGCGACTCAAGAATGGGGTTCATCGGCAATTGCTGATACTCCCCTTCATCTGGGTAATGTTGCGATGGGTGGTCTATTTGCTGAGGGTGGGGGCCATTATTTACATGGTGCTTCAATTTATTGCTTCGATGATGGGGGTTCACCGCCAGTAGAAAGTAGGGTAGCGGTGTATCAGGGAGGATCGTTGAGTCTTGGTCCTGCTGATGGTGCGGGTGCCACATTACTTTATGATTTTGGGAAAATAATACATCCAACAGGAGCTTTTGCGTGGGTTGATGTATTTGTTTCAGGACCACCCGTTTTGATAGCTGATAACACGCCAATTTGGGTGTGTACCAAAGCAGACGACGCAGGAGGTGCAGATTATCGGACTGAAACTGATAGTGGAAATGCTGGTGATTTCCAAACGGCGAGAGGTAGATTTGAAACAACTGGATTAAATGAATCACCAGATGTGTCCTGGCCAAGCAATTATCCAGATACAGATTCAGACTTTGGTAGTTGGTTTTCATTCAGACTTATATACAGAAAGCGTAGAGGATTAGTAACAAACAGAGGTTAAAAACATGACAGCAATTACAGACGCAACACTTATCATCGAAACAATCATAGGGCGCACGTTAACCAATCCGCAATTAATCTCTATTGCTGATGCTATCGTCGAACAAGACCCTTATGATTTAAGTGGATGGTTTGATGTAATAACTGAACCACCCCCTGAAAACCCTACTGATCCAGGGCCATTTCCTTATAATCTTGCGCGTGATCCAACTAATGAAGAAAAAGCTGCATTGATCGTTGGAACTATTGATAAGTTCTTACGTACTATGATACGTGAGGTTGCAGGACGTAATGAAAGAGAGTCATTAATACCAGCTCTAAATATATCAGTTATAGCAGCACAAGATCTTGCTGAAACTGATATGAACTAGCCGTAATTTATGGCTATTCCTGTACTAGAAACTGGATGGGTTCCCACTAATAGTAGTGGTAATGCTGTAAGTAATCTTACACTTACGGCTCCTACTGGTATAGTAGCCGATGATCTCCTTTTAATTATTGTATGTAGTGATGATAACGCTACTGGTGCTGAGTTCTCTACTGCTGCTTCTGGATGGGCAAAACACGACGAAGTTGGTGGTGGTAATTCAGATGCCCATATAGGTGTATTTTGGAAGAAGGCAGTTGGCGGTGAAGGTAATATACAGATTGATGCTGCCAGTTTAGATGAAATGCTCGGTTGGTATGTACGTATCAGTGGAGCTAATACAGATAATCCTTTCGGTGCTTCTGATTTTACTTATGATAGCGGTAATGGTAATTCACATACATTACCTAATGTAGCTACTACATTATCTAACTCTTTAGCCCTTTATGGATTAGCCTTTGATGGTGGTGACGGTGCTCCATTTGGTGCTCCTGGTGGATCTTGGTCAGAAGCAGGCGAAGATACAAGTGGTACTGGTATTAATGATGTATCTGGTGTTTTTGGTACACAAGGTAAAGCTACAGTAGGTTCATTAGGTGCACCTGTTATATCGGTTAGTGCTAATGATGGTGCTTCGGGCTTCATTTTAGAGATTAAAGAAGTCCCAATTCCAAGAGATGTAACAGGTACTACCGAAGCAGTTACTATTAATGAACCTATAGGTACAGTTACTAGGGATAGAGTTTCTACTGGTTCTCCTGAATCTATATTAATTACTGAAACTACTGATTCAGTAATTAACCGCCAACGTGGTGTTAATTGTACTACAGAAGTAATAACACTTACTGAAACAACTTCTACGGTTGATAAACAACCTGCCAGACATGTTGATGGTTCAACAGAGGTTGTAACCCTTACAGAAAATCAGGCTACTATAACTCGTAATCGTAGCTTTACTTGTTCTATTGAAGTAATAGAGATTACAGAAAACCAGGCTCCTATGACTGGAACTATGTGGTCATGGGATAGTGAAAACTTTACTTGGGATGATGATACAAATCATAGTTGGGATGGTTGGCATACTCATGCTGAAATTAATCGTAATGTTACAGGTACTATAGAAGCAATAACAATTACGACAAATTCAGCTACGGTTAAGCGCACTCGTGGAGTTACTTGTACAACTGAGGTAGTTACGGTTGCCGAAGTACCTAGTGTTGTTAATCGTACTCGTAATGTACTTGGTAATACTGAAGTAATTACTTTAGCTGAAACACCTGCTATAACTAATACTGAACGTATTGCTTTAAGTGCTACAGAAGCTCTTACGGTTACTGAATCCAATGCTTCTATCAATAGAACGCGCTCAGTAATCGCCGTTACAGAAATAATAACTCTCATTGAATCTACTGCCACGGTTAATAGTACCAGGAAAGTATCCTGTACTACGGAAGTAGTAACTCTTACTGAAACTCTTGCTACTATAGTATTCCCCAGGATAGTAACTGGATCTACCGAAGTAGTAACTATTACTGAAAATCTTTCTACTGTTATAAGAGATCGCCTTGTAACAGGTATTACAGAAGTAATTACTATTAGCACTATTCCTGCTGGTATTAATGAAACACGTATTGTTACTTCTACTGTAGAAATTACAGCCATTGTAGAAAATGTAGCCTCTTTAAATCGTACTAGGAATGTTAATTGCACTACTGAAGTAATTACTCTTACTGAAAATACTTCCATAGTTCAATTTGGCAAAGTAGTAATAGGTTCTACAGAAGTAGTAGTATTAACTGAAAATAATGCTGCTTTAAATCGTACTCGTGGAGTTATATGTACTACTGAAGTAATAACTTTAGCTGAAAATGCAGCGACAGTTAATGCAGCACTAAGTGTTTCAACAGATACCGAGATAATTGCGGTTACTGAAACTGCATCCGTTATTAATAAACAACGTGGAGTTAACTGTGCTACTGAGGTAATTACTTTAACTGAGAATGTAGCAGTTGTTGAATTAGGTACTAATTTAATAGTAACAGGAACTACAGAAGTAGTAACTCTTATAGAAAATGCTTCTATAGTTAATAGAACTAGAGAAGTTATTTGTACTACGGAAGTTATTACTTTAACTGAAACTAATTCTACTGTTAATCGCCAACGTGGAGTTAACTGTTTAACTGAAGTAATAATACTTGTTGAAAATAATGCTTCTTTAAACCGTACTCTAAGTGTACAAGCTTTAACAGAATCTATTGTTTTAACTGAGATACCAGCGGGTGTAAATGAAACTCGTATCGTAACTTCTACAGTAGAAATTACTGCCATAATTGAAAATGCATCTGCTATTAATAGGACTAGGAATGTCCAAGCTTCTACCGAAGTAATTACTCTTACAGAAAATATAGCAGACGTTAATTTTAATAGAGTAGTAACAGGTACTACTGAAATAATAACTCTTACTGAGAATGTAGCTTCAGTTGGTATACCGAGAAATGTAGTTAGTACTACAGAAGTTATAACTATTGGAGAAAACAATGCCTCAATCAACAGATCGAGAAATATACTTACCAGTACAGAGATTATCAATCTCGCAGAAACAAATGGATCAGTTCTTACTAGCCGTGGGGTGTCAGGTACAACCGAAGTTGTCACAGTCGTCGAAACAGTCGCAAACATTAATAGAACCAGAAGTATCCAATGTACAACTGAAGTAATAGTACTAACTGAAAATGTAGCAAATGTTACTCTTAACCAAGGACTAAATGTAACAGGTATAACAGAAGTAATAACTATTACTGAAAATGCTGCTACTATTAAGATAGATAGAGTAGTTGCGAGTATAACAGAAGTTATCTCTTTAATAGAAGTTACTGCTTCTATTAAGGCAAATAGAACAATGATAGCTCCATTTAAAGAGATAGTTTTAACTACGCAAAATGCTTCTGTAAAGTTTGGTATTGTTGGTAAACCAGTACTAGGTTTCTCTTTAACTTATTTAAGACCTAACGATGAATATATAATATTATGGCGGGACGAATAGTAAAAGATAAAGCTGAGTTCAGCACCCTTGTTAAACAAAGGGAGGAACAGGTATTGTCTGTAAAAGGCAATGAATTTATAGTTATTAAGAATGATGAAATACAAGGTATCTATATTTCAGAGACACAGGGGCTTGTAGCTCTCGATGTTTCAGTAGTTGGAACTATGGGTCTTAGGGGATGGGGGCTAGTACGTTCTGTTGAAGATCGTATTGTTGTGCTTACTGATGCTGTTGCTCCTACTGCCGTTGGTCCCAAAGGTGATCAAGGTATACAAGGTATACAAGGTAGTATTGGATTAACTGGTATACAAGGTGATCAAGGTATACAAGGTATACAAGGAACTATTGGACCTATTGGACTTACAGGTGATCAAGGTATCCAAGGTATTCAAGGTGTTCAAGGTGTAGCGGGGGCTGATGGTATACAAGGTCTTAAAGGTGATACCGGGAATACAGGATTAACTGGCCCTGCTGGTGCTGATGGAGCAACAGGTATCCAAGGTGATCAAGGTATTCAGGGAATACCAGGTCCACAGGGATTGCAAGGAGATACAGGTCTTCAAGGTATACAAGGTAACATAGGTCTAACTGGCGATACTGGTCTAACTGGTGATCAAGGTATTCAGGGTATCCAGGGTATTCAAGGTGATACTGGTCTAACTGGTGACACTGGCGCACAAGGTATACAAGGTCCGATAGGTTTAACTGGTCTCACTGGTACTGATGGTCTTGATGGTGCTCAAGGTATACAAGGGGATATTGGTCTTCAAGGTATACAAGGTATACAAGGAGTAATAGGGTTAACAGGAGATCAGGGAATACAAGGTATTCAAGGTGTCCCAGGTGCTACAGGTTTAGATGGTGATCAGGGTATTCAAGGTATACAGGGTGATCAGGGTATTCAAGGTATACAAGGGCCTATTGGTAACACTGGTGCAGATGGATTAGATATAAATTGGATATCAGCACCTTGGCAAGTAGCTACGGTATATGCACTTAATGATGCCTTAGAACATAATGGTGATTCTTTTATAGTAAGATTAGCACATACCTCTACTGTAAATGACGAACCTAAAATAGGTGTTGCATGGACTAGTTTTTGGGATGTATTAGCTGAACAAGGTATACAGGGTATTCAAGGTATACAGGGTATACAGGGTATACAAGGTGCTGCTGGTGTCCCCGCTGGTGGTACTTTAGATCAAGTTTTAAAGAAACTTAGTGCAACTGACTTTGATGTTAGTTGGCAAGATGAAGCTGGTGGTGGTGGGGGATGGGTAGCAGTACCTACTTCACCTACTACAGTAGATATTGAAGTAGATCAGTTTATAACAGGTAGTGATGGAGGTTTATATAGAGCATTTGCTCCATCTAATAACCTACACAATACTGGTACTAACTATCCACGTACAGGTACTAATTGGGATTCAGACTTTGTACCTTTTTCTGGTAATTTACAATGGCGTGGGGCATGGACTTCTGCTGGTACAGGTGATCAAGACAAATACGTAGTAGGTGATGTTGTTTCATTTACCTTCGAACAAGAATCTTCTGGAAGGCTAGGACGAAAGTATAGTGGTTTATTTGTTTGTGTACAAGATCACTTTGCTACTACTGGTAATGATCCTCTTGATGATTATGATGTATGGACTAACTGGTTCCCTATGGATGGTGATCCATATAACGGGTCTGGAGAACACTCTCTTTTTGTACCTGTAACAGATATGTATCTCCCTGTTACAAGTCCTTCATCTGCAATATCTATTGTAGAATTTGGTGGGGGTAGTGAAAAAGTAGTTTTACCCGTATCATGGTTTGATAAAGATACAGAAGAAAAAATATATTGGGTAACTAATATGCCCCTAAATTATGATTTTTGGTTCTATGATTTCTTAGAACTACAGTTCTATTGGATAGCTGCTGATGCAAGTTCGGGGAATGTAGTCTGGTCTTCTAGAGATAGGGGAGTAGAAGATGGTGATATTATGTCTTCTGTATCTGCTAATTTTGATATTACCGATGCAGCACTAGCGGCTACTGATAAACTACACTTAACAGCTAAAACTTCAGGTAGTGGATTCTCAGGATATGATACAATTGATGGTTTAGGAATAATGCAATTTAATAGACAAGCAACAGATGGTGCTGATACGTATCCCGCAGATGCAGGTCTAGTAGGTGTTAAAATTACTTATTGGAGAAGGTTTATATCTGGCGATCAACATAGTTAAGATACCCCAGGTCGGGAAGGGGCTAATTCCCGGCACGTCGAGGCTGCCTGTTGGTGGCTCCTTCCAGGCAGTCTCGGCACTTATTTAGGAGAATGATATGACAGTTATACAATTTCAAAAGCCTATTAAAGGTATAGATCAGTTATCTGATGAAACCTCTTTAATAGAAGGTACTGTTAGAGATGCACAGAATATCCTTATTGATAGAGATGGTAACTTTGAGAGGAGGCCAGGTTATACTCTACGTGTACCAGGTTCAGGATACCATAGTTCCTATAGTTCAAAGCGTGGATGGTTGCTTATTTGCCAGAAAAATGTTATAAATATACTGGACCCTGAAACTTTTTCTCTAACACCAATAGTATCTATGAATGATAGTTCTTTAACATCTTTTACAGAGTATAATGATAATTTATACTTTGTTAACCGTGGATCATCTGGTATGTTTAGAACTAATGAAGCCGTTGTAAGAGATATTGGCCTTTCTTTACCTTCTATAAGTCCGTCCTTTGCGGCTTCAAGTAATGGTACTCTACACCCAGGTACTTATGGTATAACTTATACTATTGTTGATGAATTTGGGGAAGAGTCTGGTACTGGACCTATACAGACAGTAGAGCTTCCTAATGGTGGTGGTATAATTGGTAGTATGTTTGCTATAGTATCTGATCACAAATGGCGCATTTATATGACTACTGCTGATGGAGAAGAGTTATATCAGGCTGATGAATTTACTGCTAATGTAGCTACTTATATTATAGATGATCATCGACAAGAAAGACAGGCAGAAACCCTACATCTTAAACCTCTGCCTTATGGATTAACTATTCGTAGTCATGGCGCAAGACTATATGTAGCCGATAAAAATCATATTAGTTACTCAAGTGCGTTTAGACCACATCTTTATAATCCCGCAACTCACTTTATACCTATTATTGGTTATCCATATATGATGGAATCTATTGAAGCAGGTATATATGTATCAGATAATACAGGAGTACGTTTTTATCAAGGCAAAGAACCTGCTGAATTTGTTATAGTAGACTCTTCGCCAGAACGTGCTATCTTTGGAACAAGCGCGGTCATACCAGGGCACTTTATGAGTGAGGATTTTAATATATATGATCGTGTAGTCGTTTGGTTAAGTCGTTTAGGTTATCAAGTTGGCTTACCAACAGGTGAGGTAGTTTCACTGCACAAAGATCAAGTGAAATTACCTAATTACGTGCAGGGGTGTTCAACTGCTTTTACTTACGAAGGTAAAAGACAGTTAGTAACTCCGGTACAATCCAACGAATCTAGTGGTACAAACATTGCCATTGATTCGTCTATTATGTAGGAGACTTAGTTATGTTTAATAAAGATCTGATTAAGCACTCCCGCGAATTTCGCCGGAATGTTGCTAATCATAAATATGAGCGTACCGAGTCTGGTATTCTCTTCCCTTCAATGAACGCCCATATGCAAGGTATATACGCTACCTCACTCAATGATGATGAGTGGGTAGAGAGTCATAATATCATCCCTGATGAAGGGTTGAATCATGTTCTCGATGTTGTAGCTGCTAATGGAACGCAAATTGCAGCTTGGTTTATGGCTTTGTATGCTAATGCTTATACTCCAACTGCTTCTGTTACTGCTGCTCTTTTTACTGCTACTGCTGGTGAAATTACTAGTGGTTCGGAAGGGTATTCAGAAGCTACTCGCGTTACATGGACTCCTGATGCTATTGATACGGTTAACACCGAGATTATCAATGGCGCGGTTCCTGCTGCGTTTACAATTGTAACAGCTTCTTCTCTTGCTGTTAATGGAGCTGCTTTACTCTCTGTTAATACTAAGGGTGCTGTTACAGGCTCTCTTTTATCGGCGGGTCGGTTCCCTGCTCAAAGAAATCTCTCTGATACGGACACATTTAATGTTAAGTATAAGATTGATGTTGATGCAGTGTAATGAGAAAGGGTCGTCCTTATATACGCTTGGAAGGTGATAAGGAACGTGCCGAGGGTATGCTTAGACGCGCCCATGCGGAATTAGACAGAACTAAAGTTCTTGCTAAACGTATGGGCGTTGATGATTATCAACGTATCATTAAAATGGACGAAGATAGTTATATAATTATTAAGCTTGTGAGGGGAGGTATAGAGATAGTTAATATCTTTGCTTCCCCTCATGTCCCTACTAAAGTTACACGTAAGGAAGTAATTAAAGAAGAAGCTAAAGTTAGTATATCCCGTTCTATATATAGTGGATTTGTATATGAAGGGTGGATACCTGAAATACTAGATGGAGAAGGCAATCCCACATTTCCACATCTATTTGAGTTTAACCCAACTGTATGGTGTAGGAAAACTAATCCTAATGACTTTGATCCTGATCTAGACTATCAGAATGTATCAAGATTAGTAATTGAAAAATCCGTTGAAACTCCCCCTCAAAGATTAGATTGGTATGCTAATCATCTTGGGTTCCCCCCTGTTAATGCAAAGGTGTCTCAATATAACTCAGTTAGACCTTGTGCTTATACTGGATTAATGGCTAAAGCAGTTTCAACTATATTAGGATATGGTAACTTTAATCTCACTTCTAATATTCAATATGGAAGTTTTGTTAAAGATCTACGTGATGGAGCCTACCTTACATCGGTTGAAGTTAATGGTTTTCAAGTTTTATATGACAATAGATTTACTCGTTCACATCATATAACTAAAGCAAGTAATGATAAACTATGGTTAGTAGAAACTAGTTTAATTAATGGCGTTGTAGCTATGCCATTACGTTATCTAAACGAAGCTCAATTTGAATCTTCTCCTGAAAAAGATTGGCCTGTATCAGAAGTTATTAGAGAACTAGGTGGATTACCTAGTGGAGAATCCTTCCCTTCTTCTAGGCAAGGAATTCTCGATGGTATAATTGATGGTACTATTATTGAATTAATGACTCCGCAAGCATATGGTATAGCCCTCACAGATGACTGGTTAGAACTAGGTGAAACTTACTGTTGGGCTATGAATGAAGATGGTACAGAAGGTAGACTTACAGCTTTCAAATTTCATAACGACGATGTTAATTTTAAAGACATAGGTTATTTTCAGTTAACAATTAATATAGTTAACACTGTTGGTTCTGCTTCTATTAACTTATTACAAGGTCCTACTTTAGTTGTTAGTGGGTTTAAGCAAGAAATAGACCAACCTCAATTAAACTTAGCACCTCCTGTATTAAGTTATATATCTCCAGGTTCAGGTTTCTTCGGTCGTGGAGTTGCTTTAGACTTACTTCTGAATATCTATCAACAGGAGACCGATAGTTTTACTTCTTTGGGTATATCAACTACTATTGCTAAATGGCTTGAAATCGTAGATGATGTTCCCGATGAAACTGAGTGTGTCGTGTGGGTAGGTTATATCAACGGTGCTTGGGAAGAGATAAAGTTTTATACTAAGAAATTTAATGATTTAGAAGATACGTATTATACTAACTCTCAACCTAGAGCAGATTTTGATCCTCAATATGCTAGTTTTAATATAGGCATACAAATACCTAAAACTGGATCAACTAGTATTGGTAAACGACATTGGAATCCAAATGAATTACCTATAATTCATTACGCACATGTTAGAGCTACTTCTCAAACCGACTATGATAGAAATAGATTTACTAGGACTTTTAAAGAGCTTAGGTGGAACTCTATAAATAGCCTTGAAATTAGTGCACCCAATACTACTTTTAGTAATGGTAGTGGTATAGCTGGTTTTGGTGCTTCTCAACTTCTTATTGATGTTCCATATACTCACGCTCCTAATCCTGTTGCTGGTAATCATGTATTTTCTTTGTATCAATTATTTTACATTGAATTTCAAGTATCATCTTTTTGGTGTGTAGATTTTCCAGAACTTAATACTAGGTTTACTATACCTCCCCATAATAGATCAGCATATATGTATTTTGAAGAGGAATACATGCCTAGACGATTCGGACCTATTGCTAGTGCTTCTGGTAATGGTGGTATAAGATCACCTACTAAAGACGGTCTTGTATCTTATTATTCTAATAATAAAATTGATACAGGTTGGGGTACATGGAAAACTAGTTTTTGGATATCTGGTGATAAAGCTAATGCAGTTCGTGAAGAAATAGCTCTAAATGAAAGTGCTCATTTAATCTTCCCTGGTTTTGTATATGATCCAAGTCCTATGCCTTATCGTGCATTAAAGCATAGTAACCCCTCTAACTTTTTTATGTTCCCTCCTGATGATATAGATGGTGTTATTGATCCACAAAATAGTTATTGGGGGCATCTACCAATGGAATGGCCTCAACTTTTTATAAGAACTCAAGAACAATCTCCAGGGGGTCGTCCTACAAGTATATTAACGTGGTCTAATAATATTGACCCTCAGTATAATCACCCCCATGATGTATTTACTGGTGACATAGGACAATGTGAAAATTGGCATGATAGAGTTAACCACTTTACACATGTTAATGGTACTAAGTTATTTAGTAGTTGGAATGAATCTAATATATGGACTGATGGGTTTTCACAAGTATCTAAAAGTTCTCCGCATCCTGGTATTGGTGTAGGCTTTGGTGGTCCAGGGTTGTTATGGCATGATATAGGTGCATCTGTATCTAGTATTGAATTTATAAATTGTCAAAAGGTTAACTTTTTATCTGATACTCCTTTACCTATTACTTTACCTACTCCTAGTAGGTCTATCTTTGGTCAACCTTCTGTTACAGTTAGTGAAGATGTGGAAATAGACGCAGCTCATTGGAACGTTTTAGAGACTAATCATTATAATGATTGGAACCCATTTATTAAAATTAGGTCTTTCTTTCTTTGTGATACGTTTCCCAAAATTAACTTTGAAGAGAGGGACATAGAAGGTACAGACGATGCTTCGTTTATAGTACCTCCTAATTTAGTTAATTATAATTGGTCTACAAATGATACATTAGATTTATTAGATGATAGTGATATAGAGCTTTGGCGTAATCATATGACAGTACATGGTATTTTTATACAACATGCAGTGATAGGTAAACCTGCTATATTATATTCTAATCTAGATGCTTTTAATATTAAAGGCGTAGGATTCTTTGATATTATATCTCAGGGTGTTCATCCTATAGTAGCTGATACAGGTGGTGATGATGAACGTCTTAAACTAACAACTTTTGTAGGGGTTAATTCGGAGTAATATTATGGTTACAGTTACGGGTACAACAGAAGTTACCACACTAACAGAAAACAATGCTGTTATTAATAGAACTAGAGAAGTTGTTTGTACTACAGAGTCGATTCTTATAACTGAAAATGCTGCTGGAGTTAACGGACGTAGAATAGTAGGATCTACTGTAGAAATTGTTTTAATAGCTACCAGTTTTGCTGCTGTTAAATATGATCAAATAGTAGAGACTTCTTTTAATATGGTTGATACCTTTGGGTCTATTGGTCAAACTACTGAGTTACAAACCACTATGCAGATTAACACTCCTATTACTCTTGGTACAGAACTAAGTTTAATTGATAACTCATTCTCTATAACTGACTTCCTATCAGTAATATGGACTCCGGTTCCTCTTTCTGATTCGTTTAATATGAGTGATACACAGGAGCTTTCAACTACGGCTTTTCTTACTTCTATAATTAACCTAGTAGATAGTTTTGGTTCTATTGACCAAACGACCAATTTAAAAACTACTCTTAGTATAACCGATACTCAGAGTGTAGTTATAATTGCTCTTTTAGTAGATGCGTTTAATATGTCAGATACACAAGAGCTTGCTACCATAGCTAATTTAGTATCTAACTTTAATATAAATGATATACTCACTGGTTCGCTTGATAGTAATGCAGAATTGGTTAGTAGTTTTAACATGAGAGATAGTCAAGCATTAGGATTGGCCGAGTTACTTGTCAGCACAGGTTTATTCTCATCTTCGACAATAGACCTACGTACTCAAATAGAGTTACTTACAGACTCGCTTACACTGACTGATGTACAGGTATTGTCAGCTACGGTCAAGGAAGAACTAGCTTCTACTATGCAGTTTAATGAAGTTCTTTCTTTTAAAGGTTCAGTTTATAATCTTGTATTAGTCTCAACTATAGAGATGGGTAGTATACTATGGTCTCCTGATTTTGGAGCTATTGCTTGGGTTATGAACCCTGAAACAGATTCTATAGCTCCGTATACTAATTTTGATTTTAACAGTCTTGCAGAACATAATGGCAGAGTTTTCGCTGTATCTTCTGCTGGTATATACGAGTTAATAGGAGACACAGATAATGGAAGGCAAATAAACGCATTTGCTAAAGGTGGTTTTGAAGATTTTGGAAGCCCACTTAGAAAAAGGGCATCTGATCTATACCTCTCGCATACAGGTGGGATGCTCGAAAGTGCAATTGAGACTTACGATGGACCCAAAACAGTGTATAATTACCCTATACAGGAAAGGGACTCAACTGCCCCCCGTAACAATAGGATGAAGGTTGGTAGAGGTCTTGTATCTAGGTACTGGAGGACGGAAGTTCGTAACTTAGAAGGAGCCGCTTTTAAGGTATTCGAAATAGGTTTGAATACTATAACTAGTAAAAGGAGACTGTAATCATGCCGAGAGAGTTTTCTACGGTTACTGACCCTGGACAGTTTAGTGGTAATCCCTTCACAACTGCGTCAGCTATAGTTAACAGCCTTGCTAATCCAGATAGCGGATTTGTTACCCAACAAATCCTTAAAAATCGTAACTTGGTAGACCCCGCTGTAGCGGGTAATCCATATAATCTTGCTATTGGTACTATAGATAGTCTCAAAGATATTACTTTTGAGATACCTAATATAGATATACTACCAGTTATTGATCCAGCTATACCCTTTGATCCTAGTAGACCAATTTTCATTAGGACTGACTTTGGTACTATTGAAGACTTCGTAGTGCCTCCACCTCCTACGGTTGGTGACTTACCTACTGTTGTAGCTCCTAACATACCTACGTTTCAAGCTAGTATAGATGGACTATCTATTCCTTCTGCTCCAATTAGGAACGAGATAACATCGCCAGGTTTACCCCCTGCCGCACCTGTGCTTGTGTTCCCCGTTCTAGAACCTATTACTTTTCCACTAGAACCACAACTGGCTGAAATTACTACTCCAGAGTTTGCAGGGGTGACTATACCAACATTTGATCCTCAGTTTCCAACTGTTAATGATCCTATTATAGGTACTTTAATAGATTGGCAAGAACCTGTTTATACTGAGGTAATTATTAATGAATCAATTGCTAAAATAAGAGATATGTTAGCAGGTGGTTTAGCAATTGATATCGCAGTTGAACAAGGTATTGTAGATAGATCAAGAGATAGAGAAGATAAACTAATTAAACAAGCTGTCTCTCAAGCTGTTGAAGAAATGGCCTCCCGTGGTTACTCTTCTCCCCCTGGAGTTTTGGTGGAGCGAATTGATAACATAAGGGAAGAGGGTCTTTTAAAGAAGCTTGGTCTTAGTCGTGAAGTTATGATAAAGATCTTTGATGAAGAGTTAGCTAATATGAGGTTAGCTGTTCAGCAAGGTATAGCAGCGGAAGAAGTATTTGTTAGACTTCATTTAGCTGCCGTAGAACGTTTATTTGAAGTTAAACGTCTTGATTTAACCTCTCAAATAGAACTATATAACTTACAAGTAACAGTATTTAATGCTCGTATGCGTGAAGTTGAAATACGAGCAACAGTGTTCGAAACTCAGGTAAGAGCAGCTTTAGCAGAAGTTGATATTTTTAAAGCTCTAATAGATGCTGAACGAGTAAAGGCAGAAACTAATAAAGTTCTTATAGATGCTTTTGTAGCTCAAATTGAAGCGCGTAAAGTCTTTGTCGATATATTTGAAGCACAAGTTCGTGCTACAGGTATACGGGCAGAAATATATGCGGTAGAGATACAAGCCTTTAGATCAAAGGTAGAAGCATATGCAGCAGAAATTGGAGCAGAGAAACTTAAGTTCGACGCTTTTGAAGCACAAGTCAGAGGCGAAGCGGCTAAAGCAACGATCATTGAGAGTGAAGCAAGAGCCTATGCAGCAGAGATCGAAGGTCTTAGTTCTGGCGTTACTGCCGAAGTAGCTGCTTTACGCGGCGAAGTAAGTAAAATTGAAGCTGTTATTCAAACCTATCTTGCTGAGTTGCAAGGTAATATAGCTGGAGCAGATATTCAATTAAAACGTATTCAAGCTGATGTTACGGGGTTCTCAGCCGATACTCAGAAATTTATAGCTGATGGTGGTATCATAGAGAGCGAGAATAGAGTTGTGGTTGCAGCTTGGGATGCAGCTAATCGAACCAATATTGCTTTCTTTGAAGCACAAGTTTCTAAGTTTAGAACACAGATAGAAGCTCTAACTCAACAGGCTAGAGTAGCACTAGGAGCTTTATCTGCTTCCGGTGATATAGCTTCAACTATAACCGCAGGCTCTCTTGCAGCTATGCATCTTGGTGCTACGGTTAATGGTGGTGCTAATGTTAGTGCTAATGGTAGTGAGTCAATTGGATTCTCGGAATCTGTAGGTCAATCAGATTCTACAGCCTGTAGCACTTCTAACTCTTCAAGTGGTAGCTGGACTTCTGACTCAGAGATTGTAGTAGGTTGCCCAACTTAATAGGTGAATCATGGCTAGAAAAAAGAAAGTACTTAATGAAAAGCAGAAGTTTGATAAACAGGTTAAGGATAGTCTTGAAAGACAGAAAAAAACCTTTGCTAATGAACGTGCTACTTTAGAGAGGGCTAATAAACCTGCTAATACAGCTAGTTCCCCTCAAAATTTTAGGGAACGTTTTAGAGCCAGTAGAGATGCTAGGTTAGCTGCCGAAGGAAGGACTACAGGTAAACCAGCACCTAGTACTCCTTCTGGTTCAGCTCCTAAAGGTACTCCTTCAAAACCTACTAATGTTAGTGGTAGCGGTGGGGGTGGTAAAACTACAACTGGTGTCCCAGATACAAAGACTGATAAACCTAAAGGAAGGAAGATTAAAAAGGGTGGTGCAGCAGTGGGTGTATTTGGTGCTATTGATGCCTTTACTAATAAAACTGAATCACAAGACCAAGATTTCAATTTCCAAGAGTTTGCTGGTCTTGCGCCTCGTGTAGTAGGTGCTGATCCTGATGTGCTTAGTAGAAGTCTTGAATCTCTACCGTTTGTACCCGAACTTAACATAAATGAAAATCTACGTTCTGGTGCAGCGGCTTTTCAGAACTTCTTTAGTGGTGATGATAAACGTGGTCTTGAGATTAATGACTTTTCGTTTGGTGCACCACAATCTCTTGAAGACGCTACACTTGCTAGGCAAGCCGGTATTGAAAAGGCTACTGCTAGGTTAGCTGGTCCTAATGCTTCTGAACGTAGTTTAAGACTTGCTCGTACACAAGTACGTGATGATGCAGCTCGTCTAACTGAATTAATTAGCAACGAACAATTCGACTTTAACCAACTTACAGAAGCAGATAAAAACCTTGCTTTAGACTTTGGTGTTAAACCACCATCTGCTATACCTGCTGAAACAAATTTACGTGAAGCCGCTGTTGCTGAAGTTGGTGATGGTGTTGATCAAGCTGCTCTATTAGAAAGATTTGAATTTCTTAAAGCAAACTTTAATTCTGGTGCTGCTAATAAATTCGCTGCTGAAAATAACCTAAATGTTGATAATGTTTTACCTAGTGCTGAACAACAGGCTTTACTTGATAAACGTAATGCTATACCTGATGCTACTAGCTCAAGTAATGCTAATGGTGCTTTATTACCTAATGGTACTAGGAGTATTTCTGGATTACCTACCCCACAGGGTATAAATGAAACTGCTAGATCAGAGGGTAGACCAGACGGTGCTGGTGGTATAGAATTACCTGGTGTAGGCACTCCTGAACTTGAAAGGGGTCCGACTCCTATATTTAAAAAAGTGGGGGCGGATGGTACAGTAGAGTTTAACCAAGAAGGCGGTTTAGGTTTTGAGAAGGTTGATCTTGGTACTGGTAGTGCTGTTCCTAATCTTAAAGGTGGTTTTGTAGCCTCGGCTTCTCAGGACAATATAGGTCAATTTCCTGGTACTAGTTCTTTTACTAAAAGTATATGCAAGGAACTTAGGTCACGTAGAACTGACTTTAGGAGACAACAAAGACATGCGAGAAGTAATCAAAAAGGATTGCTTACTCGCGCCCGTGCTAGTATAGAGAGAGCTAATCCGCATCTAAGAAACTTACTTAAAAGAGGTAATAAAAATGAGCAGGGTGCTGCTAGTGCTGCGCTTAATCGAAACACTATTGCCGCTGCTAATATATTGCAGCAAGGTAGAGATGCATTTAAAGCAGAAGATTTTGATACCACTGGTCCGGTCTTAGAAGCTGATCGTAATGATATATCCGCTGCTGCTGTAGATGCTAACTTAGCTCGTACTGAAACCTTTGCTGAAAGGAATCGACTTGATGCTGCTACCGCAGTTATAGGTGCAAACCAAGATGAAAGAGAGTTCCTACGTGATTTATCAGGTGATGCTAGACAAGATACCATACAATTTTTAGATGAAAGTTTCCCTGATGATGCAGAAGGGAATCCTAATCCAAGTAGGTCACAGTTCTTTAATACTTTTAATGAACTAAGGCCTCTTAATTTTCCTCAACTAAATAAGCAAGCTCAAAATCAAGTTAGACGGCGGTCTGCCTTTGTAGCAGATTTCAGACAAGAGATTATAGACGCTGAATTATCTGTAGACCCAAATCTATTCACTCAACCTTTTGAACAAATGGCTCAACAAGTACTTACTAATAATGTCCCTGGTATAACTGTAACTGGAAATAGAAGTTTTGTTGATACTATTACAAACTTAGGTGAAGCTGCTCGTAGTGAGTTTTCTAGAAATGAGTTAAGAACTAACTTCATAAAGATTACGGGTGGTAGAACTCTTACGTTAGGTGAGTTTATGGGCTTTGGTCAGGGGCAAGGTTTTAGTGAATCAAGTGTTGTTGATTTAACTAGACAAGCTACGCAGTAATTTATGGCTCAGTTAGAACGATCAGAGGATTCGCCGCTTCCAGCAACGGCTCCTAATATATTAGAGATACGTCAAGAAACGGATGCTCCTAATCTTGAACGTACAGCTACGCCTAAGCCTAGTAATAACCTTGCTATAGTAGAACCACCTACTGAAAGACCTGTAACAGATGGTCAACCTTTACCCCGTCCTAAACGTGAGTCTTTAAGTCTCGTTGAATCTTTTACTCGTTCTATACAATCAACAAGGCTAAATAGTGATGCTAATGATTTCATGGTTCGTGCTCGTAAGGCAGAATTACGTGGTGATCTACAGGCTCAAGCTTTCTTAGAAAGTCAAGCTAATATATTGTTTGGCAGAGCTGCGGAAGCTGCTCCTCCAATTAGTTCTCTTAAAGATGTAGATGGTTCTTTAAGTGATGCAGGTAACTTGATAGCTTCATATTTTGGACAGGCTACTCCATCTGTACTTCTATCTATAGCTGCTGGTACATTAGGTGGTGTAGGTGGTAGATTAGTAAAACCCCTACTAGGTAAACTCCCTACTTTACAACGTAGGGCTGAGGCTGTAGGTGCTGGTGTTACAACTGCTGCCGCATTAGAAGGTGATGTTCGTGGCGGTATTGTTGCTCAACAACAAGCCGATCCTGTTATTGCAGCACAACCAGTAGAACAACGTCAGAGATCAGCTAATTTAACTACTGCTATTTCTCTTGCTGTTGAAAGTATTATCCCAACCGCTATAGGTGCAGGGGTTGGCAGAAAACTTGGTGGGAGTCTTAACAGAAGTATTACTCCTGATGATTTACTTAAAGTTAACAGAGGAGCTGCCGTTAGAAATATAGGCGGTGAGGGTATAACGGAAACAACCCAACTAGCTCTTGAGGAGATATTATTTGACTTACAAAATCCAAACAGAACAAACTCAGCCGACACTAGCGACTATCTTGACGCACTGTTCGCAGGTATTGCCGGTGGCATACAAGGACACGTTGCAGGAAGAACACTGGAGGGATTGGGTACTATCGTTTCACAGAGAGGTGGAGCCAAAGGTATTATCGACAACGCTTTCTCTGGATCTAAGAATAAAGAGAGAGGGAGCTTAAGTTCTAGAAATATACAAAACCAGCGTATAGCAACTAATGAATTTATCTTTGGTACTAGTGGTGATGACGTAGATGTGTTCTCGACCTTCTTACCTGATGTTACTCAAGGACTTAAAGATAATAATATTACTAATGTAGCGCAAGCTTTGGAAGGTAGGCAACTTGCTAAAATACAAGATGTTGAACTTCGTAATAGAATACAAGCCGCTGCCATACTTGCTATAACTATTGACAATCCCAATATTACAGACGAACAATTTAGTACTAATAGAGAATTTGCTGCTAGAGTTCTATTCCCTGGTTTCGAACAAAACGATGCTCTAGAAGCGATTGATAGTATGTTTGATGTATTTGTAGATGCTAATGCTCAAGATAGTAGCTCTGTAGATATAGTTGATTCCCCCGAAACAAGCGAGTCCAATATAGAGTTCCGTGAGGGTGATCTAGTTATAGATGGTGGTAATAGTGACGTAGACACTATACAACCTGGTCAACAAGGTGATCCATCTAATCTTAAGGTTGGTCTTAAGGCTCAAGATGTAACTGATATATTTGCTATTGAAGATCAAGCTCCCCGCACTTCTAAGAGTGAAACTTCTACTATTTTTAGACCAGCGTTTAATAATGCTCCTTGGGAAGTAGATACTTTACAAGCTGAACTAGACAAGAACCCACAGGCTGATATTGAACCTATAACAGATTTTATATCTCGTAATAACTTCGATCCTATAGAATACGCTAAACTGTTAAGGGAAGACTTGCAAGATAGATTTGATGTAAATAGGCAAGACCCCAAAGCAGTATTAGCTGAGAAGGGTATAGACTCTACAGAGGGTACTCCTTTTACGCAAGAAGAAGTACGTGCTTCCCTTGCTACTCGCATTGAACAACTAGACGATGTTCTAGACGTAGCTGAAAATGAAGGTGGCCCAAGAGCTGTGCTTTCTCACTTGAAGAATAACTATTCTAAAGGGGCTGTTAAATCTATATCACCTAGTGAAGATCTAAATCTTACTGAAACTGACTTAAGAGATTTTAGTAGGCTTAATCGTCGTCAATCTGGCCAAAAAACTCGTGAAGCTACAGAGGCGGGAAGGCTATTCCCCCTTATTAAAAATGAAGCTGGTGAATTTGAAATCCATCCTGCTGCTATTAATACGGGTAGAGAAGGTAAAAAACAAGTAGATGGATTTGTAGCTCAATCTATAGTCCAAACTATAGGGGCAAAAGCTCGTAGTGGTACTAACGCTTTTGTATCTAGTAGTACGCGGGATGATCTTAATAGTAGAAGGTTACTTCAAGAGGGTATTAGTGCTCTATTCAGTAGTACAGGTGTTGTTGGCTTTCTCGACCCTAAAAGTATTAATAAAAAAGGGCAAGTAGTTGGTCCAATAATCCCTTTTGAAGTTAGGAATAGAGATAGTTCAGGTAAGGAAGTTGGCGATCCTAAACTTGGTATTCCAGATGTTCCTATTAATGCAGCCTTCCAGAAAGCTGCTGACCCTGCTGTAACAAGGGAGCTTAATTTTCGTAAGGAAGTTGGCAAAAAGAAGCCAGAGGATATATTACCTGCTCAATTCAATGAAGATGCTAAGGTTCAAGCTTTAGAAGAGTTTAAAAGTTTTGATAAGACAGGTAGGTTACAAGGTGATAACCTAAGTAAAGTATCTCAATTTGTATTAGAAGCTTTTGAGAGACTGACTGATAATATACCTGGGGGTATTAAAAAAGGTTTACAAGGTAAAGGTAATGTAAGAGCTGTTGATAATATACTTGCGGTAGTTCGTAGGAGTTCTGATACACGAACTACTCCAGAAGAGATTAGAGAAGAACGCCAATCTTTACGCGATAGACTTAAAGTTATTAAACAGTCTGAAGAGTTTAAATTTAAACCTACTAAAAAGAAAGCCGCCACAAAGAAGCAGCGTAAACTAGATGCAGAAACAGATAGACAAGGTTTAGCTGGTAGAGACAAAGCGCGTAAGCAAGTTACTAAGTTGCAATCAGAGTTAGATGTACTTAATAGTAAATCTGCTAAAGAATTATCTGATAAATCAGCTCCTAAAGGTTCTGTTACAAGTGCTATAGAATTTCTGGATCAACTAGATGAAACTATAGAAGGTTTAGATCGTAGAATAAGAGGGTATAATGCCGATACAACAACTATTAAGAATAGAGTTGCTGGCAAATTTAATAAAACAAGTCTTAAGAAGGAAGTATTTGAATTTCATACGTCTGACAGAACTAAGTTTGATACAGTAGGAGAAGCTAGGTCATTCTCTTCTAAACTATTCCGTAAGAAAAAGGCTCTACAGGGTATAAGGGATAAACTTGTTGATGCGAAAGCTGCTGCTGATGAGAAATTAGAGACTGCTTTAGATGACTCCCCCGAAGGTGGGTTTAAGTTCTCTGCAAAAGAACAACAAGAACAACCTATAGAGCAAGAAACTACTTTTGATCCTGCTAGGGTAGATACCCAGGGTAGAGATCGTGAACCTGGTAAGAAAGAACAGAAGACTATAGACAGGATTACTAAACCTGCTAAACCTACCAAGCAAGATACTATTAGAGATAAGGTTAGACCCCTCAGTGAAAAACGTATACCTCCAGGTATTACAAAACTTAAGCAACTTCTTGATGCTAAGTTCCCTCTTGGTAAAGGTAATCTTTCAGAGCAGAATGTACGTAAGAATTTCAGGGTCTTTTTAACTGATAGTAATAAAGTACCTCCTAAAGACGCTAAAGGTAAATTCCAGAAGCGTGGTAAAGCCTCACCTCTATTATCTGTTGGTGTGCTTCTGAAAGACATAGAAGCTAGTGATATAGCTTATTTGATGATAGGTGATATAGCTAATATTACAGGTGGTAGTGTAAACAGAACAAGTTATTTTAACAACCTACTTAAAAATAGTGCTGATATATACTTATCTTCCGACTCTAAAATACCTCTTGCGGAGTTTGCGGAGTTTATGGACACACAGGGATATGCTAGATGGAAGTCTGACCCTCGTATGTTCTCCCCTACTAATGTTCGCCTCTTAGCTCGTAAGCAGGGTCAGTATGAAAGGGCTGTAGCAGACTATAACGATGAACAAGGTAGAATAGAAGACCTAATAGAGAACCCAGGTGATTCGTTAGATGGTCAGCAAGCTGCGCAACGCGCTAGAACTTGGGGTGGTAATGATGTAGTAAAAGAAGCTAATGACAAACTAGCTGATGCACCTAGTAAAGAAGAAATTAAGAATATATTAAAAGACCTTAAAGAAGTATTAGCTAGAAACCAACAAGAATTAGAAGCTGCTATAACAGGTCTTAGTGATTTTGGTTCTTTAGAAGCTAGAGATACATTTTTCGCTTATATAAAGAACCTCGATTTTAGTGATGAGTCACAGAGAGCAAGGCGTGACTTACATAGAACTATACACGGTAATCGTCGTGTTCTCGTTAAGATGAGAGAGCTTATGACAACTGATAAGTATAAGCTCACGAAAGAGCAACAAACCTTATTAGAAACTGATCCAGATTATGCTATAGCTGTTGCTTATCAAATGAGGGCTAACGGTGATCTACAAGTCTCTGATACAGCTTTAAACTGGTTTAGGAAGATTGTAACTAGCTTTCTTAATATAATAGGTATTACTCTCTCACATCAATTTGGTGAGCATATAATGACTGCCTTCCAAACTGGTGATCTTAAGACCATTAGCGATGTACGTACTGTATACAGAATAGAAACCCGTACATTTGATAACGCTCTAAGAGCTGTTAGTAATGAGCTTACTACTTTAGGCAAGAAAGTTATTAAAGGTTCCACTGACGTACTTAGGGAAACTAGAGTACCTGAATTGCAAGCTCTGGCAGATGCTATACAAGTCCAAGAGACTAATGATAGAAAAAGCACTATAGGTTTTCTGCCTTCTAGAAGAATGATGCAAGGCCAGTTTAATACAGCACTATCTCAGATTGCAGATAAGTATACTAATAATGAACTAGAAGCAGGGTTTCAAGAATTAAGGGATGGTAAAGTTACTACTAAAGCTGGTAGAGCTATACGTGATTTAAACACTAAGATTTATAACTATCTAGAAGAAGCTAAAGTGCAGGTTCTAAATGGTAAACGAGAAACGGTATCTATTACTAAACGTAATCGTAGACCTCCCCTTGTATTTAACGTAGGTGTTGTAACTAAGGATAGAACAGGCTTTGTAAATAAGCTCAGAAAAGTAGGGTTATCTGATGAACAAGCTGAAGAGGTATTAGCGGCTGTACTTTGGAATGATGGTTCTATAGATTTCAGCGATACTAAATTTGATCTAGGTAGACCCCCTAAAGGTGAAGAACTATATAGTGGATTACTCGATACAATTACACCGGCTAATCGCTCTGAATTAAGTCAGTATGAGAACTCTGATCCATTGCAGGTTTTTTATGCTTTTATAAGACAAGCAACTCATAGAGCTGAAATGACTAGACACCTTGGTCATAACGGTATTAAGATAGATCAAGCTCTAGAAATTGCTAAAGTTAAAGGGCTTAGTAGGGAACAAGTTGAGTTTATAAGATCACGTACTATACCAGCTTTGCTAGGTACGTTATCATATAATATGAGTCCTCAACTACGCAAGATACAAGGTGGTATCCTTACTGTGCAAAACCTAGCCATTCTGCCCCTTGCTCTCTTTGCTTCTGTTGTTGATGTTATGGGTATACCTTTACGTACAGGTAAAATGTCAGATGCATGGAGGGCATTTAAAACAGGTATTATAGGAATAACTAATCCTTCCAATGATCCTGATTTTAATATGGCCGAAATATTAGGTATTAATGACGGCCAAATGTTGTATGATCGTATTGGAGATACTTATAATGAGCTAATTGATAGCCCCTTCCTCCGAAAGATTAACCAAAAGTTCTTCTTACTCAATGGACTAGAGGGGTGGACTAAAGGTATGCGAGTAAGTGCTATGCGATCGGCTATATCGTACTTAACGGATCATAGCGACAATGCTAAAAAGCTTAATGATATTGGTCTTAAAAAGAGTGACTTAAGCTTTACTCCAGATGGACTACTTGATATTGAGAATAATAGGAAAGTACAGGAAGCTATATTTAAGTTTGTAGATTCAACTGTACTACGTCCTTCTTCTGCACATAGACCGGCCTGGGGTTCAGACCCACGATTCTTGCTAATGTGGCATTTAAAACAATTTACTTTTACCTTCCATAATGTATTCTATAAAAGAGTTGCTAAAAGCGTTGCAGAAAATGGCTTTAGAAATGCAACCCTTATACCTTTTATAGGTATGATACCTGTTATGTTAGCTTCTGACTTCGCTAAAAATATAATTGCCCCTAGTGCTTTCTATGAACAATTATCGTTTAGTCAGACTGTATTAAGAGCTGTACAAAGAAGCTCAATGTTTGGTATAGGAACTTTTGGATTTGACATACTACAGGATACTAGGTTTGATGAGTACCCTGGAACTTCGTTATTAGGCCCTACATTTGATTCGGCAGACACCTTTATTGATTCGGGGTTAAGTAAAGGTTTGTTTAGACTAACCCCTGGATTTGCGTTAACTAAAACTTGGATAGATTAAGGAGCTATATATGAGCATTTTTACAGAAATATTAGTTTTTTTAGTATGTATAAGTTACCTCATAGAAAAACGATGGGTGTGGCTGAATATATTTAGGAAAGATACAAAGGAAGTATAATTTGTTTTAACAACAGGAGAAAGATATGTTTGAAAACTTTACAAAAGATCAGCTTATTGATGCACTAGATGAACTAATTGCTTTGGAGATTGTCTCCGGTACAGTATTAGTAGGTACAACAGTAGTCAGTGACATGCTTGGCGATGCAGTAAATGATCCACCTGCTATTGAGTATGACGATAATGGGTTTAGCGACCACAATGATAAAGGTGGTGTAATGATCGAAGATGTGGAAGCACATAGACGTAAAATGGAAGCCGGTAATGAGTATGAACAACGAGTAGCATTGAATACTGCTCAACATTACTGCTTCATTATTCCTGGTCGTGAATATGGTCCAGGGGTGTTACGCCAATTGTGGGCTAACATGGGTCGTGATTTTGCTACGGCAATTGTTAGTGGTGGTGGTGTCATGATTTCACAGTTTCGTGATATGAACGAACCTTATATGAATAAGGAAACTGGTGAATTAAGCTGGACAAAGACTAACGATATGCACTTCTTAAAAGGTGAAGATGGTGGGTCTTTGTGGGTACGTAATCCAGAAGTAAACGGCGATGTTGTCCCTAATCATAGGACGTTATCACGCGGTCACTTTGGTCGGCCTACTGATCCAGATTGGCTAGAAGAGTTTGCTCAAGAACTCGCACCTAAGATTATACGTAGAATGAAGCATAGTGCAAAGTGGGCAAAGAAGAACGCTGAACGTGGTGGTAAAGCACCAAGTGTAGGTCCGAGAAGATAATGTATCAACATGCCATTATAGTAAGGAACTCTACGGAAGCTGCCGTATTGAATGAATATCTTAAAGATGATGCTAAAGCATATCCTTATGGGTATCCCCTTTGTGGCATTAGTTTTACAGGGTATACTTTACTAGGTACTCCAAAAAAGGGTACTGAGGACTATGCTGAAAGATGGGTAAATGAAAGTTTGAAATGTAGACTTATAAAAAAAGCCCCCAATTAAGGGGGCTAAGGTCTATATTATAGTATATCAGGAACTACTGGTGTAGTACCATCAACATTAACTTCGCCTAACAGACTATAAGTAGTTAAAATCCAGTTATTGGCAATAGTATATGTAAATACAAAGAATGTAGATGCTGGAAGTGCGGCTTCATTTGTTGCTCCAACAACGACATTATTGATCTTATCAGCAGCTACAACTGAAATAACCTCACAACCGTTAGTACCAACGAACCCCCTAATTGTCTTACCTATAGTAGCAGCAGGTAGACTAATTTGATGTGTTGCGTCAGCAGAAGTTACATCAATAAATTGTGCATTAGCGGGGATTAGACCAGTAGTACCACCACCTACAGTCGGTACAACTGCGTCCGGTGCTGCATCGCCAGCAATAGCAGCAAGTGTTACAGTATCCGCATCTACAATAGTCTTTGTAGCATATAGATCTGTAACTAGTTGTCGCATAGCGGTTCTTTGCCCTGGTGCAAATCTACCCATTTTTGCATATAAACTATCTAAAATGGTTTGAGTACTCATGTATTTCTCCTAAGTTATGCTCTAATATTTTGAGCTAGTTAACACCTATTCCTCTAGGTGATTGTTTACGTAGCAATCTTTTAAGTGCGACTCTACGTTTGTTACAACCTTTGCACTCTCTTACGTTCTTTATAATCTTCTTAACACTATTCGTTGATTTATGTATCAAGGACATATCCCCGCTTCGTCACAAAGTAAAACAGCTTGTAAACGTCTTATCTCACCTTCTATAAAAGACTTTTCTCCCTGGGTAGTATATCTTTGTCCTATCAGATCACGTTGTAACTTAGCTAAATCTTTACGGTTACGCTGCATACGGTCGGCTTTCTTTTCATCTGCCATGAACTGATACACCCGCTGCTCTAGTTCGTCTGCCTCTGCTTGAGTATGGAACCAGCCAATGCCTATCACGACCCCTGTAATAATGGTTCCTGCGGCTCCTAGACCAGCTACAACACCAGCTAACCACTTGCCGTAGATCGGTAGTTCCTTCCAGTAATTTTTCATAATAACACCTTGTCAGGACAGGGTAAAATTTGAATCTACGTATACTAGCAGAGCAGTAGCCCTCTCTATTTCAAGCACAAAAGCAAAGTTTTATAGTTTAAGTGCTTCTTTTCTTAAGTTGTGGGTTAACCCCCATTTCTTGGTTGCTATATACCATTGTTTCTTTGTTACATTTATAGCATCTACCAATCCAACCTATTATATGATGATTTGGTTTATCTCTAGGTATAGTTCCTGTTGTATTGTTTTTAATTGCACAAGGTATACATACAGCCATTAATCTTTATCCTTAATCATATGGTTAGTTCTAAAGCTTCGATCTTCCATTCTTTTTAACCATTCTAAATTAGCTTCTGTTCTACCCATTTGTTTAGCATCACTTTCTAAATGACGCATTGTAATTATATTAAAATCTTTTTGTTCTTGTATTTCTTTATATACAGGTGATAAAGTTAAAGTACCTACCAATGCCATTAAAGAGAGTCCAGCTATTACAACACTCCAATTAGTTGGTTTAGGTTGTGTTCTTTTAAACACACCATCCATTTGGTTAATGAGTGTTTCAACATTCGTATTAGTTTGAACTGCTAAATCACTTAAACTAATTACTCTGTCTGTTAAAGTTGTTAAATCTCCTTCCAGTTTATCAACTCTACGATCTGTATTATCATTCATCTTTAGGAGCCTCTATACATTTAAGATAGTAGGCTATTTCTGCTTTTAACTCATCAACTCCCAATATTGTTAGCGAAGTATTATAAGAAGCATCTTCATAACCTTTAGGGGTTAAAAAATACACTGTATCTCCATCTACATCTTTCATCCAATCCCAATATAAATTTCTAAGTTTTATATGGGTTCGTTTAGGTGGAGTGTCACAGTCGGGGTATATATACTTTGTTACCAATAGAGGCTTAGGGGGTAAAGGAACTGGCTCTCTAGTAGAAGCACAACCAACTAACCCTACGCACAAACTACTGATTAAAAGAGTCTTCAAGTTCATTAAGACGCTCCTTAGTTTTAGCATTGATAGGTTTGATTATTAAGCCAGGTTTTGCATTAGATAGTTTGGTGAAATCATGATCTTCGAAGATCTTAGTTTGTTCTTCGAATTTGATACCAATTTGAGTTTGAAGGTCTACGATCTCATCGTATATCTTATCTATACGAATGTTATCATCAACCATTTTACGTATGGTTTCTTCAGCAGTTTGTTTAGCTATTTCTGCCTCGGTGTTTTCCTTTACGAGTCTGGTAATCTTACCTTCTCGTTCTTCTAACAGAGCATCACGATCTTTGAATACTCCATATACTTTAAGAACACCACTAAATATAACAGTTACAAGCAATCCTATTGCTATCATCTTCCATTTAGCAAATAGGAAACCACCTGCTGTTTTTAGACCAGCTTTAAGAACTAGTGCTGTTAGAGCCATTTTTATCTAACTCCCGCGACTTAATGTAGAATACTAACACAGTTGATAGTATTCCTATAATGGCTCCTATTACTGATGCAACGGGGGTTGTTACTTCAGTTATGATCTTTATCATATGGCTGATTATACGATGTATTTCGTATACAGCCCAGGCTACTAATGTTCTACGTACAAGTTTATGCTCATTAAATAGCCGTTCTATCCATACACCAAAGGCAGTCATTTAACACCATTGTATTCCATACTATAGTGATTACCGTCTGCAAAATGGCCCCCCCATGTTCCACCTATAGATTCCCAAAACTCTCCTAGTGGTCTATGGTCTTCGGTGCTGGTTAAATATTCACCGTCTTTAAATAAATTAAAGTCTATAGCTAAACGGTTCTTATGAGCACTATTCTTATGCCCATAAGCAACCTTCTCGCCTAATCCACCATGTACACGGGGGTCTCTAAAAGCATCTCCCCATGTAAGTTCGTAACCGTGGTCATAAGCCCATACGATTAACTTAGCTATCATAGGTGGGTGTCTTCGTTGATATGTTCCTAGACTCATGTACCATATTATACAGTATGTCGGAACAAAAGAAAAACCCCTATAGCCAATTGTGGCTATAGGGGTTAACTGCTACCGTCAAACTACTACTTGATATACCTTGTCTCTGCCACTAGTTCCAGTGGCTTCAACGATCTGTCCTTCTAGTAACCTCTTCTTAAGGACAGTTCTTACAGATTGAATCTTGAACACCTTATTATCAGATTGCTGAAAGCACCACAAGAGAACATCTTTGACGTTAAACTGTCGGTCAGTTTCTTCCTCTTTGTCCTTCAATCCATTTACCATGCGATCAAAGTAATACCCAATAGAATCTTTGGGGGCTGGTGACTTGCTGATCTGATCCCGAAGTTCTTGGGGTAATGCGTTGTAATCCTCATCTGAGATATTAAGTGCCATAGTACCAGGGCGGTTTGATGCATTTGCCGGTACTGCTGGTGTAGCGGGTGTAGCTGCTTCGTTCTTAGCCATTTTACTTAGCTCCTTTTACGCTTTGGAAAGGTACGTATTTGGGAAGGTTTATCCCACTCAATGACCATACGTACTGTGAAAAACAATGTAGCTCCGGCCACTAAAAGCTGATGTGTTGCGGTTGCTAACCGCATATATTTATAAAGATTAGAACTAAAAGTCATTGTAAAGTTCGTCCTGTTATATAAGTAGCTAGTTCTTTTCTTGACATTAGACGATTAGTAATTTCAGATATATCTATTCCTTTATGTTCCCATTCTTCTGGATTATAGTATATCACACCCCCTTGAGGATATCCAACTATAACGATAATATTTCTACCTTCTTTATAACGATTCGCACCCCATCGTTTCTGATTATCCGATAAGGTAGGTAGAATGAATCTATCTTGAATAGGAAAGTTAGGATTAAATTTATATTCAACCCACAAATCATCTAAATTACCTGAGTACCAACAATCAAACGTACCCGATCTATAAATATTATGCATCTTTTCCCTGTGTAATATCGTGGGAACTGGTAGATGATAATGAACAGACTTTATAAACTGAGTTTCAGGTTTACTCATTTTCTATATATCCTAGAGATACTAAGTCACCATCAATTTGAGCTAGTAACACTCTTAGTCTAGATCGTTGTTCAACTAATGCTTCAATAGCAACATCTGTTGAAATATTATCTTTACTTGTGTTACTAGGTTGTATAGTTAATACGTGACTCTTATCTCTTTCTTTACCCATTATGGTGCTTTATATTCTGATAAATCAGGTTTAGCCATAATCAGGTTCTTTGCTTCCTGCATCCTGCCAATAGCTTTAGCTACATCATCTTTACCTAATGCTTGTTGAGATTCGAATCTAGGTGCTGAATAAGTTAGCTTCTTGTCCTGTTTGATAGTAGTGTGAACAAACAGGGGTGATAAGCTTTCTTCTGTAGCTAAGTCTTGTACATAGTCATCATACTTACTGGTAGAACTAGGTGGTACAGAGAATAACCAAATATCAGCTTCAGCTATATCAGCTACAGGTACTACTGCTAATAGTCGAGTATTCTTACATGCTTTACCTTTGCTTCCACCACCTGCTGATTTCCACTGATTCTGAGGACATGATTTACAGTCGTCATTTTGTGGTACGGGGGATTCTTCAATAGGTAATAGGTCTGACTTACGTTGTGCAATTGCTACACAAGCAGCCGGTTTAGGATCATTAGCTACATATGGACGATCATAGTAAGCGTTATACATAGCGAAGTCTATAATCACTACGTCTAACTCTTGGCCTTTGGCTCCGTCTGGTGTAGTATATTCTTTACCGTCTGATTGAATACGAATGGAATCACCCGTATTGATACGCTCGTTAGTCTCTGCTAGTTGTTGCTTGAGAAGTTCGGCGGGATTCATTAGATCTTTAGCCATTACTTTTTGCTCCTTGTAATACTTGGTTTATCAAAGGTATAAGGTTCTATGCCAGGTATGTTACCTTCCAATCCAAAAAGCTCCCTATAGGCTGGAGCTGATATTCTTTTTTCGAATAATTGAAGGTTTCCTGTCTCCATAATATACTCTTTAATTGCTTTAAAGTCAACGAGTTTCGGTACTGTATGTTCTGAGTATGAAAAGGTGGCTTCTTTACCTTTGCCACTTGTCATACCCAACTCTTGTAGAGAACTCATAATATCTTTTGTTATTTCTGTCTCATTTGTCTTAAGATTCTGAACCTCCTTTGCTTTTTCTAATCTTTTTGATCTAGTTTCAAGTAGTAGGTCAATCTTTGCACCTAATGGTAATTCACTTAGCGATATTTCATTTGATGTATTTATCATCTATCTTTATCTCCAATGCTAGAGGTATATCTAAACCCCATTCTGGGGGTGTACTCATAACCTCTGTTATGATTTCTTTAGCTTCATCTATTTCTGATTTTCTTATTACACATATTATTTCATCATGTGACATTGTTGATATCTGATAGTGGTTACTAATCTTTATCATATCTTCTGCTATTTTTATTCTTGCTAATGCTTGTACTATATTTTCAGTTAATCTACCACCATATATATTTTGTGGTTTGTCTTTGTATGTATATTCATATCCTATTCCACCCCATTTATTAGGAACTTGTGTTAAAAATGGGTATTGTAAAAACATTCCATTAGGTAGATGAACAGAGCTTTGATCATAAGCTATTACTTTAAGTGTACCATCTCTCCCATGTACCATGTTAAGTAGTACTTCTGACATATCATCCCAAAGATCTACTATTGGTTTATTTAGATCTCTGTAAATATCTACCCATTGTTTAGCTTCAAATTCTTTTACTGAACCAGCTCCTAAGATTTGATTTAATTGAGTGTGTAAAGTTACATGTCCCATTCCATATCCTAATCCTAGTATACACATCTTACCAATGAATCTTTGGTCTTCATCTATTTGATCAATAGGTGTACCAGGATATATATGAGAAGACATAATTTCATAAACATCATATGGGCTAATACCTTCATCTTTAAGTTTAAAGTCACGTAGTAGTCTTATATGATCTGCAAGCCAAGCTGTAATTCTAGCTTCAATTTGTGATTGATCTGCTGCTAATATTAAATAGCCTGGGGGTGCTATTATACAATGTCTTAAACCTGATTTCTTAGATAGGTTTTGGAAATTGATTTTATCTCCACCAGACCATCTACCTGTGTGAGCACCATAATAGTTAAGTGGTACAGGTACTACACCATTATTACAATCATGTATAGATATAAACCGTTCAGCTCGTTTAATATCTAAACTTGACATACAGGTTAGTCTTGCTTTTGCTAATTTAGCGACTTTTATATTAGGGTCATTCAATAATTTTTGCATACCTAAGTCAGTCTTAGCAAAAGCATAGGTTTGTTTACCTGTTGCAGGACTTGTTTTAGTTGGGGGTTCTATACCTAATCCCCTAAACTTTTCTCCAAGTTTTGCTGAACTTCTTACTTCTGATATAGTTACTTCTGCATCTGATAATACGTCTTCTCTTTCTTGTAATTTACTTTCTACGAGTGTTACTAGGGCAGGTTTATCTAACATTAGTTTGGGTTCAGTTTGCATCTTAGTTGTTATATCCATTAATTTATATTCATTAATTGGTATATATTTAGCAAGTGTATTATATAATTTCCAAGCTAGTGTTACATCATCACAACAATATATGCCTAACTTTTTAAGGTTCTCTTTAGTAGGATCACGTACCCCTTTAATTTCTACTAATGCAGTTGAGTCTTTAATACCTAGATTAAGGTAGTCAGCTAAGTATTTCAATGCATAGCTTTTAATTGTTGGTAATGCACCACGAGCCATAGATATGGTATCTATGTATGTTTTAGGTATTATATCATATCTAAAGGCTAATACAGAACCATCAAAGTGTAGGTTATGACCTATTAAACCCGCTTTATTCCACGGTATATCAAATAATGCTTTTTCTATGGTTAACTTAGTTGAGTACCATATAGGTTTACTATCATTAATTTGTATACTCACTCCATGAGCTTTAAAAAGTGGACTTCTTATATATTCAATATAAGTTAAATTTCTAAGTGAATAAGAAGAGTCATGGTATGTTTCCCAATCTAGTGTTACTAGATAGTCTAACTTTAATGGGTTATGCATTAGTTGGCTCCCAATGTCCTTTAATTAACCAAATATCCCATACCCATTTAGCTACGGTACGGCGTTTATCTTTATCACCACAAAATTTACAAATATCACCATTAAAACATACATCGCCAATAGTCATACAACAAGGACATACGTAACATTTCTCAAAGCCATTTGCGCCGGTTTTTGGTCTTATATGATCTATCCAAGGTCCATTTTCATATGATTTATCAGGTTGTTCTAATTTAATTGGTTTTCCCATATCAAAGCTCGCTATTAATTCACCAGTTTTATCGTCATAAACAGTACCGCCTAGAAAATCTATCTTAGCATCTTTATTTATAAGGTCTTTACAGAACTTATCAAAAATGTCTATGTCACCTCGTGCCATTATTGTAAATCCTTTAGCATGTTAAGTAGATTCATTTGTTTCTTATCTTTGGTCATAAGTTTTTGATATACAGCCATGTCAACAGTATCTTTTGCTTTGATCATGACTGTTTCTGTACGTTTAGTTTGACCAGCTCTATAAATTCTTCTATTACCTTGTAGGTAATGTTCTAAGTTCCAGGTAGGTCCAGTCCATATAGTAGATGTACCTTTGATTAAAGTTAACCCATGTGCTGCTGCTTGTGGTTGTGCTAGTATTATTCTATACATACCCTTTTGAAATTTGTCTACATTTTGTTTCAAGGTTTTAGGTGTTATAGAACCATCTATTAATCCATATGTTATTTTACGTTTCTTAAGTGATAGTATTATAGCATCTCTCTGATGTTTCCATTGAAAGAATACAATAGAATGAGCACGTTGTTCTATTAAATCACATAGTAAATCTATTCGTGTATTATCTACATGAACTGAGTTTCGTGCTTCATCATATACAACTCCAGAAGCTAGTTGCATTAGTTTAGTCATTAAGGCTGCTGCATTTACGGCGGTTACATATTGTACACCTTTTTGTATTTCTAGTATAGCTGTCTTTTTCATTTGATCATATGCTTTACGTAACTTAGGTGATAACTCAATATCGTATTCAGTTACAAAGTTAGCTGGTATATCTTGACAGTCTTCAAATTTATGTCTTACAGTTATATCAGAAATTAATGAGGCTACAGACTCTTCTATCCCTTCTATAGCTTCGTATTTAACCATTCTAGGTTCAGGCCCCACTTGTTTACTAACACAAGTGGTAGCTCTAAATGCATAATATGATTTACCTAAACGTTTTCCAAAATCAGTAACATATACTTGATGCCATATATCTAATATATGATTAGCGTCAGGTGTTCCAGATAGACCATAGAAATATTTAAAGAAGGGGGAAATTTTAGCAAGTGCTTTAGATCGTTGACTTTGAGGGTTTTTAAACATTGATATTTCATCAACAACTAGTGTGCTGAAACGATCAAAGAAAGTGGATTTTTGTTTTGCTAACCAAACTGCTGCATCTGTATTGGTTATAAATATATCGGCGGGTATTTTAAACGCAAGTATTCTATTTTTTGCCCAAGCTATTGAGCTTCTCATAGTGGGTGTGAATTTTCGTATTTCATTTTCCCACACTAAGTCTAGTATGGATTTAGGAGCTATTATTAACATAGCTCCTTCTCTATACCTTCGTTCAAATATATCTAATTGAACTCTTGATTTTCCAGTGCCAGGGTCAGAATAGTCTAAACCTCTATTAATAGCTAGGAAAGATATAATGCTTTCTTCTTGGTTATCATATCTTGATGGTATTATCATTAACTAAACCTTAGATTTAAAGTTATTTGTAAATCAGCATTAGTAGTTAATATAACTACTGGGTAATAAATATGTATAAAAGTATCTAGATTAATAGTATGTCTTTCACCTTTAATATTAAATATATATTTTCCTATGCATCTTCCTTGTCTATGAAATTTATATATTAGTGTTTTATCTCCTGGTTTTCCAATTGTTTCAGTTTGTTCAAATACAGCTATACGTTTACCATGCATTTTTTTAATATCATTATATGATTCTACTTCTTCGTGATTTAATCGTAATTTAAAACTACTCATGTCACCTTGTTTTAAATTCTCTATTATACCTGTACCGTCAAACTCACCCACAGTTCCTCCATTAAATATACTGGATTTATTTTCATAACAGAATTGACATTGACTATAATCTATATCATAGTCTCTTGATATATATTCTCCTGTATCATCATCAATAACATCTCTTGGTATATGTTCAGCATATGCACCTTTATTATTGCAGTCTCTTTCATTAGGACATGCTATACTATATCTTATATTCGCATATGCTTGTTCCAACGTGTTTTCCAAAGGGGCACCATTTACATGCTATGTTAGAAGGATTAGCTAGGAACTCAATCTCATTAGTTATAGCGTTGCCACGTTGAGTCCAAGTAGCTAAGAATTTAAGTGCTTGATCTTTGGTATAAGTTTTAGAAGTAATTTCATTTATATCAGTATACCAAAATTCTACTATTACATATTCTAATTTAGGATTACGTAAAAAGGCCATGATTGCATATATTTGACCTTGTAGATTATGTGTTACTTCATTGCCATATAATTTACCAGTTTTATAATCAATTACTATAGCATGAGTTATATTATATGTAACTAAAACATCTAATTTAGCTCGTATCCAAGCATCGTTACTAGACCAGTTAGTTACACCCCAGGAAGCGGTAAATGCCCATTCTCCTTCAACTTCTATCATATCATGTTGATATAACATACGTAGGTGTTCTAGTTCTTCGGAGAATTTAAGTAGTTCTTTTATTAACTCTACATCTTCGGTTACATAAGCCTCCGCAGCATCATGTACTCTAGTACCTCTTAGTAAAGGATGTTCTCTATCCTCTGTACTTGCTATAGGTGGTCTAGGTGATCTTAGTACTTTCTCATGATATGTTCTATGTTTACATTTTTGAAATTCTTTCCAAGTAGAGAAAGACCAGCTAGTTATTGAGGATTGAGGCATAAGTACTCTCCGAAAGGTGGTTGTTCTTGTTCATAAGTTAAAGCCCAAAGAACTGGAAAATCTGGTTCCTTCTTTGGATATGAACATTCACCATCGGTAAAGTATACAAGAGCACTTGGTATTATATCGTTCTCGTCTAGGTATTTAAATGGTGGTTCAAAACTTGTTCCACCACGACCTTTAACAAGTATTTCTGTGGGATCTGTTGGAAAGGTATCTGCTGTGTACTCATCCACTTGGCGAATGTAGGTGTCGCACTGGATTATTATACACTTATCTGGTTGGATTTGTTGAATTAATCCTGCTGTTTCACTGTAGAATTTAGTTATCCAATCATCATCGACCGAGGCAGAGGTATCGTGACAGAGCACGATATCGCCTGTAGGCTCATAGTATCTGTTAGGCAGATAAAGCCCTATCCCTTGGCTCCTTCTGCTAGGACGCGACCAATCGTGGCGTGAGGGGCGGCGTTGAATGAGGAAATCTGCTAAGATATGCTCCCAAGGGAACCGAGCTTTAACAAGCTCTTTAAGCATGTTCTCTAAGCTGCCAGGTAAAGTACCATGTGACTTAGCATATATAGCAGCTTGTAATGCAGCACCTTTCCAATTTTCTGATTGAACTTGTAACTGTTCTTCTGACATACCTACAGGTGGTGCTAATAAGTCAGTAGATATGTTAGCATATTTAGGATCATCTGTACCTTCTTTTTGTAATAAAGCATATACTTGCTCCGCAGACATATCTTTATACCGTTTATCAAACAAACTATCTGAGGGCATAGTTAATTTAGAATCTAATACGATCTCATTAACTATGTAATCACAAGCAAAGTTCCATATTCTATGATTCTTAAGTCGTAATCTATACATATGACCGAGAGCACAGTGTAGAGTTTCATGACATAATGTACCTACTACTTCGTCCTCTGTTAACTTATCTACACCAGCGGGATAGTATAATAGATTTACACCATCAGTAGCGAAGTCAGCTATCCCAGGAACTTCATCGGGAGTAACTACACGCGGTTCTAGTAAGAGTAGTAAACTACCATAAAATGGTTGGTTTAATACAATTTCCTGTCTAGCACGTTCTATCTTAAGTTCTGGATTCATGCATATAAGCTCCCTAAGCATTTTTGAGACATTGATATACCTTCTAGAAATTTCTCTTCTATGTTTTGATCTTTACGTATATCTTCTATAGCAAAGCATAGGACATTATCCTCTACTGTATTACAAAGGTCTTTTACTTTATCAAGCATTTTATCATCTAGTATCATATCAGGGGCTATATCTACAGCGAATTGTAGTTTATCCATAGTTGATTGGTAGTACCTAGTTGTACTAGATAGACGATTAAGAGGATCATTGAATAGATCAAGAACATGTGGAGTATTCATACTGAGTTTTACAGTCATAACATCTTCATACTGTTTCTTCATTTGATCTGTAATGATATCTACTCTAAAATCATCAGCAGTTGAAAATGGTAGTATGGTAGTATCAATATTAAACGCCCTACAGAACACATCTCTAGAAGGTATTTCGTTTGGATTATATAGATTGCCTCTAGTTCTTTGATTTTCAGCATCAATAGCACGAAGTGTATTAGCAACTCGTTCAACTTCAACTTCTAGAGCCTTTCTAAGTTCTTTCATTTTAGCAAGGTATTTCAGAGATAATTTAGCAGGTAAGATTCTAATACCACCATCAAACCAAGGTGAAGTCCAGGTTCTATGTGTAGTGATTACTTGGCTAATAATTGTAGTAATCTTTCTCATATGGATCTTAGGTATACGTTTTTTGATATATCTATCTTCGCTTACTTTAGCATGGTTTTCTCTTGCTACAGTAGCGGCAATAGAACGATCATTAATTTCATTACTATATTTATGTATAGTTAGATTGGCTAGAACTGCATTTTTAGGCATCAGTGTTTACCTCGTAGTTTATTACGACCAAGGGCTACAGATACTTCACCTGTAGGTTTTAACTCATTTAATTTTTCCATGTTACGTTCTTTAATTGTAGCGAATAATTTTTCAGTTGTTTTAGAACC